>Ga0255055_10000478_pt1 | contig 31073 bp, 53 predicted proteins | sample JV7_2_27_MG_FD_188633 | JGI IMG/M metagenome (GOLD analysis project Ga0255055, IMG submission 188633) | Seawater microbial communities from Jervis Inlet, British Columbia, Canada - JV7_2_27 | ecosystem: Environmental > Aquatic > Marine > Inlet | place: Canada: British Columbia | collected...
AATACATCTATCTCTTCCTTTCCTGGCATGAAATTGGTATCTGGTGAAAACAATTCATTATCTTCTTGTGGGGTCAAATTCTGGACCTCCTTCTGGGTCATATGGCGTTTCTGGAACATGTGTTGGGAACTTTCTTGGAGTATAAGCTGCTTGTGCAATCTTCTTGAGATCGTTTGCAATCGACTCTGTTATATCTTCCCTAGTCTTTAACATAGAATGTATATCAGCTCTCATGGTCATGTTTATGTCTCTTAGAGTCTGTATTATCTGGTCCATTTCCATTATCTCGAGAGCCATCTTGGTGACATCATCAGCTCCTTGGATTACTGGATTGCCTTCCGAAGTAAAGGTATGGCAACAATAGCAATATGCGTTACCACTCATCACATATCTATTCTGACCAAGGATAGCTTTTTCTGGTAGCATGATTGATTTAACAGACCTTAACCCACTCTTAATGACAAGCTCGACCATCCCAGTCTGTGGATTTGGTTTCATATCTTTGATTGTCCGTACTTGTCCGTCTGCAAATCTCATATGAAATGATTTTTTAGAACTTTTGAACATGCCCATGATTAAACCTCTATTTATAAATTTATTATTCGTGGGATTTATTGTTATCGTTTTTCTTCTCTTCAACAATTTCTACGAAATCATCGTCTTCAAGCTGTTTGGGTGGAGGTTTAATGTACTTTGGTTCTTCTTCAACTGGCTCTTCTAGCTCCAATTTCTCGGTTAGCTCAATTTTTCCCATATCAGCGACCTTTTGTTTCAATTCCTCAAAACCATCAAACATCTTTTGAATGACAGACTTTCCCTCTTGACCTGGAATTGATACATCACCAGTAAATGGTTGGTCAACTCTCTCGGTCCACCAATTCTCATACAGATAGTATAGAATTAGAGCTATAGTTGCAAATATTGCCCAAATACCCAAACCAAAATTTAATGCTTGTGATTCTCCCAACTTCTTTCTATCTTCTGTTATGGTTGCAACATCGAGTCCTTCCAACAATTCAACTGGTATCAATGCAAGTTCGCTGGATCTAGTTGTAATGTTCCAAGGAAGCTCACATTCCAAAACATAATAAGATTCCTCAAGTGTGTTGCCTTCGTATGGAATGAATGTGCAGTTGAATTCCCCAAGATTGACTGACCAGCTTGGTTTCCATACAATATTTACAACATTACCATCCAACCAAGTGCATTGGTTGCATGAAGGCAATGTGAAGTTGATAGCAGTTGTGTTGTTGTCTGCCAGAACTATTGTTGGGATTAGAAAAAGAATTAAGGGAATTAACAGAGCTACCTTTTTCATCAGAATCACACCCATGTCACGTTAGTTAGTTCTTCGTCAAAGACATATTCGATAGAACAGTTGAACCTTCCTTGTTGAAGACCACGCACAAGTATAGTCACATTTCCGACTTCTATTGTGTTGTTGACAACATTAAGAATCGTCTGACCATTTGTTATCAGTGGTATGTTGTTGTTGGATGATCCCAACGGAGTTCGTAAAGTAGCTTGGAATGGATTTCCATCAACAACACATGTACTGTTCAATTTGAAATCTGTTGTTATCGGGGAGTTGACTGTGAATAGTGTGAGCTGCTTCTCCTCTTGTATCTTCATTCCACCGAACTCTAGGTTCTGATAGATTATTATCTCTGCAATAACTATCCCAGAGAAGATTGTTGTTGCTACAACAAGTGCAGCTATCAATGGGAGTGGTAGACCTAATATTATTTTTTTCATGATCATCATTCTATTTCTGTAATTTTTTAAAATCCATATCTCCAAGCAATTCTACCAATTCATCATGACTATCTACTTCAAATGTCAAATTGATAGTATGCTTGTTGGAAAATATAGATTTTGATGTTTCTAACCAAGTTAATTTTTTCATAATTAAAACACCCATAAATATGTTATTGCTCCAATTAGGAACGATAGCATTATGATAATGATTCCCCAACCAATCTGCTCTTGTTTTCTGAAATATTCCATTAGAGTTATCTTGCTCTCTTCTGATAACTCTCTCCATACGTCTTCATCTATGTATTCCTTGTATGGATATGGTGATTTGAACAACCAGATTCTTTCTTGGAGCCAAATTCCCATGTCCCTTAAAAAATCAGTTATTCCTAGATTCATTTTTTCACTTTCCTCTTTAACTTGTAGTATTCTATCATGACTAAAATCATATGATATGCAGCTATCCCAATTGATATTCCGACTCCGAGTGAGAATTCGTCAAGGGTTATCATCATTATCATCCTTTAGCATTTTGAGAGTAAGATCCCCGTTCTCTTCACTGGCTTCAAATCGAGTGCCTTCTTTTATTCCTTTTAGGTGGCGAATATGTTTTGGGAAGAACAGTGAGTTGTTCGAGTTGACCACGAGAATGACTTTACCCTCTGACATGGATTAATAGTCTTTTATAAGGTATTTATAAATGTGTGCTAAAACATAGAAACATATTTAAATCAATTTAGCTCAAATTCTAGTATGGCAGAGAGGAACCCTCATGTGTCGTTAGAATTCTATAATCATTATTCACCTTTTGATGTAGAGGAAAGTTCTTTGTTTGCTGAAAAGTCTCCATTTAGTTGCGTGGTGAGAGGAAGTAGTGGAAGGACCAATGTTTCTTGTTCTGATAATCATGTTCGATTTGAAGGGGTGGCAAGGATGTGGTCCCACAATTATGAATGTTGTTGAATGGGATGTTGAACAGAAAAGGGATAGGAAGCGAATGTTCAGAGATAGTAATCTAAGGAAGGGAGTCAGATGAGTTATAAGAAGATGCTCAAAAGACTTGTAGAGAAGAAACAAAAATATAGTGATCTGTTCGAGTATTCAATAAAAAAGAGAACTGTCAATAACATCGAGAAAAAAAGCAAAACAAAGTGGCAGAGAAATATTTGGAAGAGATTGACAATATTGGAACGTAGAATCAATATTATAAGAGGAAAGGTGAAATATGAATCGTTATGAAACCAGGATACAAGAAATGGTCGAGAAGATTTTCAAAAAGAGTCCAGATAAGGAGCTAAGTCTTGAGAACGTGAAAGTTCTGATATACAAAAAGATGAGGGGTAAGTGGAAAGCATGGACTTGCTACCAGTATGCCTCGAGGGCTTGTCTAGCTTTGAAGAAGAAATTCACTATCATCGAGGTGGAAAAGTGGGGTATTTCTAACATTTATAAGCTGAATATTTTTAAGTGTGAAAGTTGTGGTGTTGATTATGTACCAAAGTCAAAGAGTGAATCCCTAAATTGTATGGAATGTGGACCTGGAACACAGTTGTGGAAGTTAAGGGTAGCAGAGATTAAAAATCTGCTGATAAGCAGTGAGAAGAACAACTGGAAGCTCGGTGATATAGCTGCAAAGATACCGAGCCAGAGAGGGAAGAGACGTGATATGACTCTGTACAACAAGATGACGAATTTACAGTTGTTTGCTCAAGAGGTTTGTACCAAGATGGGAAAACCACTGGAACACTGGGAAGATGTCTATAATAGGATAAGGCAGTATCAGCAAGTTAGCAGCAGATTTAACCTTGATACCCGAGTAACAAAGTTAAGTTGGACTCATCACCGAACAGTTGTGGCAGTAGATGATGCGAAGAAGTGGTTGAAGAAGGCAGAGAAGGATAATTGGAGCTGCAAGAAGCTCCGTCAAGAGTTGATGAAAGCTGGTAAGATTGAGGTTCCATGGATGTATAATTATAATCGCTGGTATAATCGTACAGACAAATATCTGGATGAAATCGAGAACTTGATTGGAAAGCTGGATGATGAGAATAGGAAAAAGCTTGAGGATCTTGCGAAAAGAATATTGAAAATGGTCAAAGTTTGATTTTGCTACGGAAAAGGGTAACAACTGCGTTTAACGAATGGTGAAAGGGTAAGCAAGAAACCACGGCGTAGTAGCTTACTATCCGAAATGGCAGAATTAATAGAATTCAAGGATTGGATGGTTATTCCTATTTTAATCCTTATTTTGTTCCTTTTTTGGTTTTTAGAGACTTTTAATGGGAGCTAGACCACGCCCACACTATGAGATGGGCACGAGTTTTACCTAAAGGGTTCTCTTGAGCAACCTTTGGGGTTCTCTCTCGAGCATATTGGTGGTAAATGGCTCCCACCTTCTTTTAACAGAGATGAATGAGTCGTTACTAAGATAACAACTGTTATATACAACAATAGTTAAAATTTATTGTTAATAGAAACATTTAATAATAATAAATAAGTACAACAAGTATAACCTATTATTATATCCTTGGGTGAATTTGAGTAAATATTATATGGGTATAGACTTTTAGGTTGTTCTCGTTGGACTTTTATTCACTTAATGACGATTGTTCCTTCACTTCTAGCTCAAAATCAACCAATTTGATGCCAACCCAAACCCTAATTCTCTTATCCCCACTAGCAGCATGTTTTTCTCTCACTTTTTCTCCCATCACTTGGAGGAACCTTTTACAGAAAGAATCATATGTTAATGGAGGTGACAACTTGTTTCTACAGAATGTGATATATCTTGCATACACATCCTTCTTATTCATCTCATATTCCCAATCTTGTTCAATACACTCGACTGTAAAAGCTGCTACTGGATCTGCCTTGAGATTGTAGTCCCTTCTCACTTCCTCTGTCGATTTGGTATTCGAGAAATAACCTTGCTCTCTCAACCTAATCAGACCTTCCAAAGCCCAATTGAATATACCAGACAACTCCTTGGGACTCGTGCACTCATCTACAATTTTGTCTCGGTCCTTGGCTTGTCTCTCATTCTCATTGTTTGGGTTCGGTTTTGAGACGAACTTGTATGGAAAAGTGATGATACCCATTCTGTCGAAATAAGCATCAGTCTGATCATCTACTTGGGGTAATTGGTTACAAGCATATATCTGCTTGGCAAACGGAATGAAATCAAACGCATCCTTCCCTTTCCTCTCTGCCCTAATCCTAGAACCACCAGTTGTCTTCTTGAACTCACCCGAGTCAGAGAGTGGTTTCCTCGGCAGATCGTCAGCGATATTGAGATGCTTCCCAAACATATCCGAGGTAGCGAATCTGTTGACTCCCAACAACTGCAAACTCACACCAGATATATTGTCCTTTCCAAACACTTTTTCAATGATTAGAATCAGTGTTGTCTTCCCATTGGCACCAGACCCATACATGACCATAACCTTCCTAAGGAAATAACTACGATAAAGTGAAAAACCTAGGAACTCTTGTATGAATGGTATATCTTCTGGATACAATATCTCATTCAAGAATTTCAAAAAAATTGGGCACTTTGCATCTGGCTCATAATTGACTGGCAACTGGAACGTAAATAGCTTGTTAGCATCATGCTGCTCCAAAACCTTGTTCTCCAAATTGTAGATGCCATTCTCAATATTCACCAAATTGATGTCCTTGTTGAACTCATCTCTCTCCATATAACTGCTCCTCTGGACATGACCGATGACTTCATTGACTCTGTTCCTCTTCGCCTCCTTCTCCAATATTCGTTCAACTTGCTCCTTAACCATTACCTCTCCTATCGGTCTGTAGTGGCTTGAATCGTAAACGAACATGGTCTCATTGTCACGAGTTGTCTTGAACTTCCAATACTTCATAAGATGATCTGCCAACAACTTTGGCACGAACCTTGCATCCTCCTGGAACTTTGAGAATGGAGTCACACTCTCATCCATGAACTTTCTTATCTGATCCTTGATGCCAGTAACACCAACTTCCCTTATCAGTCTAAGCGATGCCTCATCAGAAAGCCCAGTCATATATGCGAAGAATAGTGCATCTTCATTATGTTCAACACCACTATCAATGAGGATTTGCAACACACCATTGATTCTGGGAAGTCCTTCCATCTAGTCCACCTCCCTTATAATTACTATCTTATCAATTTCGATAGCAACTTCCTTACCATTAAATAATATTAGAATAATAGCTTCATTAGTAACTTCTTTAACATAACCTTTATAGAAATTTGTTCCAATATCAATTCCAGCATTCTTATTTAGAAATCTTTCACACACTTCTTTTTCCACACACCCACCCACTTTGGTAAAACTATATTTTATGTGTGTTTTTTAAAGTATTTATATCCTTGAAAATATGTTTTAGTGTACACTAAAAAATCGATACCTTTATATATGATTATGACTATGATTATATTATGAAGATAATCAAAATACCAATAATAGACAAACAACTGTTATTTCATAATGGTAGAATTGTGGTACTTCATAGAATAAAAGGTACTGAATTACATTCATCAACTGGAAAATTAAAAATTGGAGTTTAACATGAACGTAACATTAATAATCGCATTAGCATTCGCTGCTATGATGATAATCCGACTCATCAGATCATCGAAGAGATTCGATCCAACAGTCATGATTGCCGATTTATACGTCAAGTACGTCTTAAAGAAAGGGGAATCCAAATGAGAATACGACTCGGCTTCATTTATTTTTTGATTGGGACAGCTATTGCTATTCCAGTCGTTCTTTTCAATATCTTTTATGGTCCAGTACCTTGGCTAGGTTTTATCAAAGTTGTTATAATTCAATTAACTTTCTATTACTTAGCACTAACAGAACCAGGAGTTTGGATAGAATGAAATCAGAAGAAAAGGTTAGACAAGAATTAAACGTGGGAAAAACAATAATAAAACCAACAGATTATCAAAGGGGTTATATAGAAGCATTGGAATGGGTGTTAGAATGAAACTGAAATGCGTAAAGTGTAATTACAAGTGGAAATCCAGAAAGACGGATCCGAAGGAGTGTCCACACTGCAAATCAAGATATTGGAGATAATGATATGAACCCAATTAAAGAACTAATACTTTTCGAGACGAATGATGCTTATCTGAACCGACTTAGACAATTACTTTTAGAGAGAATGCACAAAGGATTATTATGCTGTTAGACGAAGACGTTAAAAAGAAAAAAGAAACATTCACAGATGATATTAAAAAAATAAAGGATAAAATACATGTAACGAGGGATGATGATGAAAAAACCAAAGTACGTGAAGGATCAAAAGACGAATGAAGAATACATAAAGGTCGGCAGCTCCATTGTAACAGAGCACGACTATAACAAATTTTACAAAAAATCAAAATGAGGTTTTTGTTATGAGTTGTAGGTTTTGTGGTCAAGAAAAAGGACATCATACTTCATGTAATATTATTAAAGAAGCCTTTAGAGAAGAAATAACAAAACAGGAGGTTTGATTAAATGATAGATATAATATTAGGTAAAGCACGAAAAAACCCATGTAATAGATGTGGTAATCCATATCATTTTACAAAGGAACATAGAATATGGCATTAGAAGATATGACAGAAGAAGAAGCAATAAAACATTATGGTCTTGATAAAAAAGAGTTTTCAATATTCAAACCAATAGGTAAAAAAAAGACAACAAAACGAGGAGTTTGATTAAAATGAGACCAGAAAATAGATTAGTTGATGTTAAATTCAAAGGAAAAATGCCATGTTGGTTTGCTACTAATATAGTCAAAAAGATACACAAAAACAGATGGAAAATAACTTATAGAGTTGAAGGTTAAACAAACGAGTGATTTTGATGAGCAAGAACAAATTAAAAGAAAAGTTAATGGAATTACGAAAAAATGGTTATGAAACCATTTATATATCTCAAATTTTGGAATGGTTAGATTAATCAAAATAGGTGATTTGATGCCGATAACAGATATGAAGTGTATTATTTGTGGAAAAAGAAGTGGTAGGAACACTTATTGTTACAAACATAGATACAGAACTTTAGGAGAAAAAGCAACAAAAGAGGCAATTTGATGACAGATCTAGGATGGAAGCACGTAGGAATGTTATTTCTAATCATGCTCATCGTGAATGTGATGGTGTATGTAGCATATAAAAATCATATACATACTGAAGAATTCAAAACTAAGATGTGCAATTATTTATTGGATGGTCGTATGTCTTACAAATACCCGCTTGTATTGAACCTATTTGCCAGAGCTGTCATGAACCAAGAACTCAATGAAATTGCAGTCAACATGCCCACAGAACCACCCACCAGAGTTCCTCCGAACCAGCTACTCAATGCGGACATGGTCATAGAACAAATGAAAGAATACTGCTAAGTGATAATGATGTACGAAGAAAGGATAATACTGTTACACCCTTCCCAGGGAGACATATTCGCATCCGACAGACCGCCTCTAGGTTTGTGCTACATAGCATCATCCCTGAAGGCAAATGGATTTACGAATGTCGTCGGCATCGACCTCTTGAACACATCTCTGCCAGATTTGTATGAAGAAGCAAAGAATGCAGACATCATTGGAATATCAGTCACGAGCAGACTATTCCCCTCTACGATTCTGTTGGCAAAGGAATTAAAAAAAGTCAACCCTAATGTAATAATCGTATTAGGAGGACCACATGCTTCATTAAATCCAGAGGAATGTGCACGACCAGATCAGATAGACTATGTTATCATGGGCGAAGGTGAAGAGTCGTTCCCTAGATTATTGGAACTAATTTTCACAAACAAATCTCCAAAGGACAAGATAATACGATGCAAATGGATAAAGGACTTGGACTCGTTACCATTCCCCGACTTTTCTATATTCCCGACCAAGGAATATTCACGTATGAAGTTGTTCACTATAAGCAATCTGATGACGGGTCGTAGTTGTCCCAACAATTGTACCAACTGCCAACCAGCTTTGAGGAACATTGCTGGACCATATCGTAAGAGATCCGTAGCTAATGTGATAGAAGAAATAAGATTCATGAAGAAAACATATAATTCTTATCTGTTCAACTTCGCAGACTCGAATTTCACGTTGTTAAAGGACTGGGTAATTGATTTCTGCGAGGAAGTTAAGAAAGAGAACATAAGATGGGGATGTTCTGGATGCGTAAAGGACATTGACTATGAAATGTTAAAGGCAATGAAAGATTCTGGTTGTCTGCTGCTCTCGTTGGGAGTGGAATCAGGCAGCCAACGCGTCCTGGACGACGTGCTCAAGAAACGATTCAAAATAGAACACGCTATCAATGTCATAAGATGGTCCAATGACCTGAAACTAAGGACATGGTGCTTCTTCATGATAGGAATACCTGGAGAGACCAAGGAGGAGATGCAGCAAACAGTTGATCTAGCATTATCAATAGGAACCAACATGGTACAATTCTCGGTTGGAGTCCCACAACCCGATATTGAATGGACTAGAACATCAATAGAAAAGAAATGGCTCATACCACACAAGTTAGAGGATATTGAAAAACCAGGACATTATCCTTATAACTTGTTCGGTGACGATCCATGGTTAGGAAGAACATCTCTGTTTCAAACAGATAGGTGGGGACCAGATTTCATAGAGGTAATGAAACAAAGGATAGTGAACACATTTGAAAAGGAAGGATGGTTCCGTAACAGAGGTGGTTTTGCGTTTCGTGATTTGAAGAAAGAAGCCCAGACATCATTCAAGGAAACATTCGGGTCTGAAATAATGCTCTTCCTGAACAATAGAGACATGAAGCATTTGGGAATCGCATCGAAACTTTTTACTGAAAAAATCAAGGGATACACATGATAAGGACAATAATAACCCTAATGCTATTGGTAATACTAATTGCAGAGATAATCATGATTTATGTCGTAATATTTGACCAATCATTCTCATATCCATTCTGTATATCGGTTCAGAAACAAGGAACTTCTGCACGTGAATATTATGGAGATAGAACATACGACTTTATGTATGGAATCTGTCAGAATTTGGGGAGGATTTGATGTCAAGCAATGCTAAATGTTATGGAAAACAACCAAGAACATTTTGGTTTAGGGTAAAACAATTTCTAGATAATATCGGATTCAAATAAAAATAAACAACAGTATTACTGATACTACTGATATTATAAATGGAATTGAGAACTTCCAATACTTCTTGTTCCTCCACTTGTCATTATTCTCTGTAAGTTTTGTTACAACAACATATGATACAACGAATGTTGCAACAAGAACTATCAGACCCAACCAGGAGACTCCGAATCCACCTCTCGACAATTTGACATACGCATATGATGTCGGCTCTTCCATTCCCAAGAACTGTACCACTCCCCAGAAATCCTTTATTAGTTTGAAAACACTTACTTCTCCAAGGTTCAGATTCCATAGTGTCAGTTGTTGCCTTTCCTCACAAGCCCAGTCACAACCTCTTACACCCCAGATACATATATGAGTATTGTTGCTGGGATCAACAGTCGTGTTGTATGGGCAATGTATTGGAGCACTAGGACCACCCACAACTATTCTGGCATCTGGTTCGCAGTCATGCAACAGACTACATGCAATCCACCCATCCAAAGTTTGCAACAGACTTGATGAAACACTGTTGGTAAACAACAAATTCCTATTCTCAACATCTTGTAGTGTTGATGTCGATGTAACTTTCTCCTGGAGGAATAATGACTGATAATCCTCATAGGTAATTGTCCCATCAGTCGTAACAACCCCATCAAACAACAGCGATCTGGTTATTCCATCGAATACAACCACTTCCTCATTAGAAACAGCATCCTCTATCTTCAAACTCCTCATAACATCATGCACCAAGGATGAAGTCGTATCAGAAGCAAACTGCAAGATAGAGCTTACAAAAGGATTACCAGTAACATAAAGAGTCGTGCTCTGCGTTCCCCTTACCAAGAAAGACCAAAAATATCTTACTGCTTGGAGAAAAGTCGAGAACACATCATCAATAATTACAAGACTAACACTCTCATCGGCATTTGCAGACAAGGTTGATGCAACAGAATCATTAATTCTGAATTCCTCTGCAACTGCACCCTTTGATGCAGCACTTGGAGGATCTATCGGAATTATTATGAATAATGCTTCTGTGCTTCCAGAACAATTCGTACTTAACGAAGCTGCAACTATTGTAAAATTGCTGTCTGCTGTTGGTCTTGTATAATTGCTATTCATTATAGTTTTGTTTACTGCATTGGCATTTACTGTGATAGTATATGCACTGCTATAATTTGACGATGGTGTTACTGTGCAATGATGCGTTACTGTGTCGTTGTTGAATACCCAGACTGTCAAGTTATAATCTATCCACAAATCATCATAACTTTCTACTTGTGCCCACTGTTGTATTGCTATTGGGCTTGTTGAAACTGTGAATGTCCAGTTGTCTGTTGTGTTCCATTCATTAGAATTATTAGCGTGTATCCTATACCAGAATGTTCCTTCTGCCAATGCTCTTGTAAAATTGTATATCGAGTTTGCTCCGAGCTCGTCTGACATAGTATAGTTAGCAGACGATCCACCAATGTTGCTCTCAAACAACACGTTGTCTGGTGTTAAAGACCAAGTTACAGTAAAATTAGAAACGTGCTCTGCATTCTGCACATCACTTGTGTTGTCACTCCAAGCAGGTGGTGCAGGTTGCTCTTGTTCCACGCCAATTGTATAGGTCGGCTCTGGGTCTGTGAATTTCCTTGCGAATACCCAATCATAACTTGCATTTATAGCATCACCCGTTTCTCTTGTCACAACATACAATACGATGTTAGAATCTCCAATAGCAAATGGATTAGCTGTTGTGGTGTTCTCATCTTGGTCGAATTTTGTTGTTGTCCCATTCTGCCTTAGTTTCAATCTATGGTCTCCCAAAAATACTGATGTAACAAAATTTGAAACATCTCCCCAAGCGTCGGCTTGTTCTTCGTGTATTTCTATCTTGTGTCCAGACTGGCTCCTATATCTTCCTATTACTCTGTTTGTTGAACTGTTTGCTATTTCAAGCCCGTAACCAGCACCACTACCACCGATTGCAATGCTATGGAGAGTAGTTTTGGCTTCTATTATGAATCCCAATGTTGTATTCAGCGATATGTCTGAACGGACTGCATCCCCAAGCCAACCAGCACCACACATAATACCAACAGCAGAAGAGCCCTCGATGAACAGTTCCCCACCCCTCTCAACTATATTAATTCCAGTCTCATCATCAGTACAGTATGAACCAAGATTCTCCATAGAATAATTCCTTATAGTGGAGCCCCAAACCGAACCAACAGAACTATCTTCAAAATCATCAAAAAATGCATTCAAAAATGTATTGTCACCATTGCTCATCGATGCAGAATAACTATCGTTATTGAAATAGTAGCTTACATTTCTTGTAGTAGATGCTGGTATGTTATCTACCTCCAACCAAGCATATATGTCTGTACTTGCAGTATAATTTTCAACCCAAAAATCCAATGCAGAACCACCATTGTTACAAGTTGTGTTTATAAATTCTATATCAGAAAAATCATCAGCATGGTTGGTAGCATTAGCTATTTTAATTAACACCTGATAGTCAGTCAACGCATCTCCATTTCCAGTATTGTCTATTACTATATTTCTACAACTGTTCTTTGATGTATTAGCCCAAGGGTCTATATGGACATAGTTACCAGATGACTTTGCTTGTGCAATCGTATCTGAACATCTCTTTATCAAGATGTCATATTTGCCATAGTATGTTCCAACCCTTGGCATGACTCTTATGGTCGGTTGTAATGTCTTGGTCTCTCCAAGCTGGAACACAACATCTTGGATAACATACCAAGTGTCCCTTCCGAAATGGGTTTCCTTTATGGTCTCGAACTTATGGGACACATCTACCCAGTCTTCTTGGTGGGTATCGTTCCACAAAGCAGTCATTGGATTCGTGGTGAAGTCTGTAAAGTCATGACCAAACATCAACAATGTGCTACTCGAATTGGTCTCACTCACATGATTATAGATGATACAATCTTGCCAACACTCGAAATATTCGACCTTCTTAGTCACCTTTGGATTGTCAGAATAAATATAATAGGAATCATCACAATAATAGGTCTCATCCGTATAAGGATTGTATCTTATAGATTCTTGGAAATCACAGACATAGCTCTTTGTTGTATTCACAAGATGTGGCTTGTAATATTTGGCATTGGTCGGTCTCATCCTTGAAGTGTTGAAACCAAATGCTATGTCAACACATTGTTCAGAAGAGAAATAAGACGTGAAGTTTATCTCTGGTTGGTTGGTGAACTCACGAAGTGTGTGTGGGGTCTGCGACACCCTTCCATAAGCATTCTCAAAATAGACAGTATCCCCATCTATCGTATAAGCATCGACCCTAGATGTTAGAAAAAAAACTATAAAGAATATTAACAAAAGTGAAAATCTTTTGTCCATCGAGAATCACTACTCTTTGTTGGCATTGTAAAGTATGACAGTCACATTATCACCATTATCTATCGTTCTAGTTGTGTAATTGAACTGTGCAAACAGACAATTATTCGCTGTGGTTGTGTCGTTACCCAGTCCAGTCACATTAATGGTTTGTGAACTGCCAGTATAGATGAACTTGTATTCAGTTGAATAGTTTGCTTGTCCAACATAAGCAATAGTTCCATACGCTGGTGTCAGACCATTTCCAGTCAATGTTCCAGTCATGTTTTTGTCTGTAACTGCTTGTGAACTGCCCGATAACGAACCAATGTATATTACAGAAATGTTACCATTAGTTGTACCCATTTGCAGATCAGTTGTCATGTTGGCTCCAAGATTCGTGAGCATGTTCTCTCTACATTCCCAATCTGTCTGTCTTTCTGGATCTACCGAATCAATCTTAATACAACCTCCACCCCAATGGATAGTTGATTGTATGTGTTCTGTAATCGGTATCTCTACTGGACTATTCAACACTAACAAAGATACGCTTAGGACTGCCAGTGCTAGTGATCCTATCATTATTTTTTGACTCATTTTTCTTCCTTTTCCTATATAACAAAATTAGCAAAACCACTATAAAAACAAATAGTATTGCTAATACTAGGGTGGTTGGAAACCTCGGGGCACGTTCAATTATTATTACTGCACTTTGTGAGGATGATGTCCCAACAGAACCATCCACCATAAGTAATCACCATTTTATAATCCTTATAATTTAATGTTGAGCTCTCTTCCAAGCATCTACTTCTTCCACGAACATCTCCGAAGGCAAGAAACAGTATCCATTCACATATTTATGAGTCACTTGTTCCCAAGAGAGAGTAGCATCCTCCATTCCATTATTGTCCCCCTGGGTAACAAGATAGAAATTGTTCCATTCCTTGACCCTATGAATGACACCATATATTTGACCATTCTTGAACTTTCTGAATATGACAACATCATTTTCTTTGACTTGTCCAGGATAGCTAATGCTCTGTGTCATATAGAAGCAACCACAATAAAGATTCGGAAACATGGACCAAGAGTCGCATCTCATCCCCTTTATATCGAATCCAGTTATTCTCATGAGATCAAGAACGACAATCAAGATTATAATCATTACCAACAATACATCCCACATCGATGTTTTACATTTCTTGTTCCCAGACATATTTCACCATATAACTCATCGCATAAAAAACCATCCACAACTCATATATCCACTCATCAAAAGGAGTGTAGTGGCACATCTTTGGGACACCGAGAGCAAAGCCAACCATATCAAGTAATATCAATGCAAGACCCATGATTGCAGTGCAGAATGCGAATAGTTTCCAGAGGTTCCATTTCCACAACACGAACAATGTCACAATGATTCCAGCAATCCAGATTCCTTCTAACATCATCATCCCCTCTCTATTCTTCGTTCCTTGACTTCCATGATATAGACAGTCTTTATCATAATCATCCCATTGCAGTGGGGGCATACCCCTCTTGTGTGCTTCTCTTCTTCACTCATTTCTTCCACCTTATGAAAAGTATTATTGTTCTGCCAGTCTTTCCTTTTTTTCTGGCTTCATAATCTATGTTAAATAGTTGTGGGTATCGGTTGAGATAGTACCAGACTGATCCTGGTTTCAGATTGCATTGCCTTGCCAGTTCTCGGATGTGGATCCAGTCTCCAATCTCTTTCAACTTCTTTATAATCTTCTTTATATTTTCCCTAGTCTGTTCCTTCATTAGAAATCAGCATCCTTTTCTAAAATACAAGTTATCATATTAAACCAATTTTCATATGCTTCTCTACATGGCTCATAATCAACACTTTTCCAATCAACACGAATTTGTGCTCCATCCTCGTTCATACAATCTACTGTTCCATCAAACCAGTTACCACCAGTTCCATATGTCAAATTGAATGTTTGACACGCATATTTTTCACATGCGATTGTAATTGAATAATCCATATTATCTTGATGACATTTGGCTCGTATTCCAGACTTGTCAACAATACATCCACTCGTTAGAAGGATAAGAGCCAAACCGATTATTATTTTCTTCATTCAAACCCCTCTTTGTAGAAGTAGTATATTGCAACCATACAAATGAGTATCACCATTACAGATCCAAAGATAATTTCTATTACTTTGAGGATTAGAAAAAGCGTTATGATAACAGCCACAACAACTATCATATCATTACTATCCATTTTTTGTGAATTTTCATCTTTCTCCATAAGCTCTATTTTTTTATAATATATATATTCTTTACATATGTTAAGTAAACATATGTCAACATTATTACCAAACAAACTGATGTTCCATAAGAGGTATATGTGTCTTTTCCTTATTTCGATTATCGTAGAATCTTGATAATTAATACCCTATTACCCACACATGGGGTATGGGGAGACATGGTATTTATGTCTTATAATCAATATGGTTCCATAAGAGGAACATGTCTAAAATAAACGAATTGGTGGATTTGGTCCAAGGGACACGTCTGCGTTCCGAATCCATAAACAGAGCCATGGTGTCCATCATCAATCATCTCAAGAGTGTTGGTAATGCAAGTCCAGGAGAACTCAAAGAGTTGATTGATTCGAGGAAGACATATGCCAAGGCAACCCGTAAGTTGAGGGACATTGGAATGTTGTATCTGAACCAGGATAAAGATAATAAGAAATTCTATACGTTAACCCCTCATGTATTCAGAGATCGTATGAACCAACTAATCAAAGGCGTCGTAAGAGAGTGTGAATGATGACATATCTGCATAAGAACAAGAGATGTCATACGTGCAATAAGCAGAGGATCTTCGAGCATTTCAGAGTTGTTGGCATGGAGATAATGAAGAACAAGTCTAAAAAATTAATCTATAGCAACTGTTGCAAAGAATGTGAGAACCTCGTTACTTGAGTAACATGGTCTTTTTCTTAATTGTATTAAAGGATACATAAGTATAAATAGTATTAAACCCAATTATGTAACGAGGTGAATAATGTGGAACAAAGAGCTTTAACAAAATCTGAAAAGATTAGTCTTACAACAACAGAAATAGCCAAAAGAGTAAGACAACAGCTAAAAGAAGAGTTTCCTGGGTACAAGTTCTCGGTAGTTAGTGAATATTATTCTATGGGATCTAGCATAACAGTAGCTTTGATGAAATCAAAAATCAAAGTAATCAAAGACTTTGAAGATATAAGTGAAGCAGCAATACACGACTATGGGAACAGACAGTATGGAAAAGAAGCATTGATGGAAAGACAAAAAAGTACACATCATCAATTAAACGCATACAGCATTCGTGAAGCATATGATACAGACCATTGGTGTAACGGTGTATTTCTTACAAGACTAGGGTTTGATTTATTGAAAAGAGTTGTGGAAATTGTAGATTATTACAATTTCAATGACAGTGATTCACAAACTGACTATTATAGTGTGAATTTCAGTTTCAGTATAAATTTAGGAAAATGGAACAAACCATTTATAGATGGGGGTGGCACAGATGCCTAACGGAATACAAGTTTCAATAAAAAAAGTTGAAATTCAAAGATGTGTTCAAGATATGTTTGCAAAATGGGGATCTCCAGAAAATAAAAAAATAGCCAAAAGAAATCTCAAAACCATCGACAAAGTATTAAAAGAAAGGGGTGGCACAGATGTTTGATTTCAAAACTAGAAAACCAACAACTCCAGAGGAAATTGCTTTCAAGGATAAATGTTACACAATAGGAATGCAAAATGGTTGGTGTAATGGTGAATTTGCAAGACAAGATGGAAACTTTATCGTTGAAGAAGATCGTCTGAATCCAAACTCATTTGTTGTTATAGATGATCCAGAGACTTTGAAAAAGTTTTTCAAATCTGGTAACTGGTGTCTAGGTCAAGGTGTGATCTATCAGAACTTGTGTTTCATCAATCAAATTAATGGTGGTGACGAGTGGTTGACCATCAAAGACTTTGGAAATGAAATCAGAAAGTTTGAGAGCATAAGTTGGAAATTAATAATTGACAGAGATTTGGGAGAGGAATTTGAAAGATATTTGGACAGACTTTTAAAAATAAAATCAGTAAAAGAATACTACGGGAGAGGTGATTGATATGGATATAAAAAATAGATCAGTTTTAAAACAAATTGGTGTTGATCTTGAGAAAATCCAGAATAGATGTGATAGTTCAGTATTAGAGCTTGAAGATTTTGAATTAAGAACCGAATATGACATATACGATAGAATAAGGGACTTGAAAAACACAGTAGATTCTATGGTAGCAGACGATGAGGGAGCTGAATCAGAAGCGAAGGCTCAAAAGATAGTTGATGACCATGAAATGGGGGCTGATTGATATGCCTAAAGAAATAGCTTCAAACAGAACAGCATCAAAGAACTTTAGAAGTAATTCAAAATATTTCAAAGAGTTAGCTGCTAAAGTGGATAATATCTATAAGGATGGAGGTCCAACAAAATCAGATTGTGAACTTATAGTTTGTATTTGTGGTGATGATGTGAAAAAATCTTTATTAGATTCTTCTGAAATTCATAGAAGATTGGCAAATTATTTTGCAAAAAAAGCTAGGGAGGAAGGTGATTGATATGAATGAATGGCACATAGAAAAAGATGCAGTTGCTTGTTTCAGAGTAGCTGATGGTATGAAAAGTGAAATCAAGGGCTACGAAGTGATTGAACTCATAGAACAAAAATCGTTTGACAAGATGAGAGACAATATATTAATTGAGAATGGTGTTCAGAAAGTTAGAATTTCAACAGAATACCTTTTGAGACTTGCCCAGTTGATCAGAATCAACAAAAAGCACATGGAAACAGTTGACATATTCGTATCAAAAGATTACCCGATGTTAGTTAGAAACAAAGGTATGGAATTTATCATAGCACCCAGAGTGGAGAGTGATTGATATGAATAGAATTATTGAAGAAGAATTACAAAGGGTCGAAGAACAGAAAAAACTTCATAGATGTAATGAAGGAAACCACGATATTATGGTATCGTTAGCAGCAGAACAGAAACTACTAGAACGATTAGGAGGAATGATCGTATGAGAGTTAATATACCAGTAGATAAGGAAACGAGAAAGCTTTTGACAAAGAAAAAAGCAGATCTAACTAGAGCAAGAGGTGTTAGAGTGACTTGGGACCAGTTGATGCACTACATGCTTACAAACACTGATTGGAAATTCGAGAAGAATCCTCTGTACGATTTGAACCCAGACGAGTGGGGAAAGAAAATTGTTATGACTCTAATCGTCTTACTTCCCTTGCTTTTTGTTTAAGCTTCTTATATTCTCTTGTATGCGTTTTTCCTTCTTTGTATAGCTTGTGCATTCTGTCTTGGATAACCTTCTGTCTTTTTGTCTTGATCTGGACCTCGATAGGTTTTCCCTTATGCAGAACTGTGAGATGCCTGGCATAATAACCAGCTTTCGATTTCTTATAATAATTATCTTCAGACTTTACTACGAACTTTTTTCTGACTTGATTAGCTTTCTTGTGAACATGTTTTTCTTTGTCAACAACGACCATGACACCACCCATATCTTCGACCTTATGCAGATGCCTTCTCCTTAGTTTACCAAGGGTGGAGAATGTTCCCTTGACTCTGACTAATTGGGCACCAGTCTTTTTCTGCACATGATCCACCAATTTGTTATACGATTTTCTGTGCTTATCGACTTTCTTGAACTCTTTTGACATGGAAACGCTTGGTTCTACCATTACACTCCGAGTAGAATCAAAGGGACTAACATCGTCTATGTTTGGGACTCTATCTTTATCAAAATCACCATGGATGAACAGCTCGTTCTTTATTCCCTTCCATTTCTTTGGTATTTTTCTGATGTGAGACTTTCTTCTGACTAGACCTTTCCTTGTTCTCATTCTATGATTTTTTACTCTAACATTTTTATATCTCATAGACTCACTTTGTTACTTGGGTAACAAGGTTATTTCTTGATCCATTTTAGGTATATTATCACTGCTGCACCTAGCCCAACTAATGGAATCAACAGCAAAGAAATATCAAACCCATGTTTTAATACACAGTCCCCACTTTCACACTCATACCAACAATTATCTTCACAAGGTGGTGGTGTTCCACAATCTGATGCTATAGAGCATTCTGGTGGTGGTTCTGGTAAACAACCACAGACCTTTTTATCTGTCCCATATACATAACCACATGTTGGTGTTCCAGAATCACAAGAACAATCACTAGCTACCTCACATTCGTTTTGTGGTAGTTCTAGTTCACATGAATCATAATCCAAGGATCTTATAGAACTGATTGGAATGGGCGTTAAATAAGTAGCACTCCCTTGTCTGAACTGTTCCATTTGGAACCCATCACTAGAGACAACAAAACCATATTCGACTGTGTATTGGGCACCAGTGCCAGTAGTCACCAAAGAACCAGCACACACTTCTTCGCCAATATGCAAACTCCAAGACCATGCAGTAAGCTCATAGCCAGAAGATAATATAACAAGGGCTAGGACAATCACTATCCAAAGTCTTTTGTCCTTGACCATCAAAACACCTAGTATTCAAAGCCCATGTCACCATAGACAACATAATGCCCACAACCCATCCAGTTGTTGACATTAATATCTTCTCTATTGTATTTGACTTTGATCCAGCTCTGACCAACTAGCTCTTCTGTGTTACAATAGTTGTCTGACCAACCTCTTACCAATCTACAAGCTCCAGAGATTTTGGTATTGCATTTCTCCTTGAACAAGGCTACTTCTTGTTCCAGGTCAATGTCTGGCTCGGTATAGTCGTCTTCTGAATAACAAAAGTGTGCATCTGGCTTTTCCTCGAATATCTGTCCGTCTTCCAAGTCTATCCAAATCTCCCAGAACACATGAGCACCCTTACAAACAACAAAGGCATCCCTATCCAATTCTCCGATATTGACACCAATTGTCGCTTGGATTTCTCCAGGACAAGTATCAATGGTGCCACAGTCTGGATACAAGGACCTTAGATTTGTCCTTGCATAGCCGACTGCTATGTTGTAAAAGTCTGGATCGTCTGGATCTATCACTTTGTCAATCTTCTCACAGAAATGACGAGGTAATACGAACCCATGAGCTATCTGCTCCTCATCGTCTGGACAGACACAGTATGGGTCCAAAGGGGTCTCTGAACAAAGACTGTGCGTTCCCATTATGGAATACACCAACGAAGGTCCGACTATCAGAGCTGCTATAGCTATGATTAACAGAGTCGTTGATGTAAGCTCTATAAAACCTTTCATCATGAATTTACCTTTAAGTATGTTTACTTTCTTTTTAATTTTTTTAATTCTCTAGCTTGAATTTTTTCATATCTTATGTATCTTTTCCTAAATTCTTTTAGAGATATTTTCCCTAATTTTTCATCAACTTTCGTTTGCCATTTTTTTAACATAGCTTGTGTATAAGGATGACTTGGAGGTAATGATTTGAATGGGTCTAATGGATGTCTTGCTCCCATCTTATTCAATCTTTTAACCATACTCATATCCATTTTCAAAAGAGATGGATATTTTACTCTTCCTCTACCAGCTACGAACTTTCTTCCTCTCTTGCTTGTTCTAATATGTCGTTTTTGTCTCCCCATTTATATCACCTCTTCTTTCCCCTCATTACTTCTCTATAAACTTCTGATTGTTGAGAATCACTTATTTTATGATAACGCTTTCCAAACATTCTCATCGAAATTCTATCATAACGTCTATCCTTTGGTCTTTGTTTAAAACCACCTCTCCAATGTCCCTTAACATTTCTTCCTTTTCTGTAGTGTGGTTTAACCCATCTATAAGCCATTCATATCACCTCATTTTTTCTTGTCTATTAATACGAACATAATCATAAGTATTGTTCCACCGAATGCCCAGACAAACAGTCCGACTCCACCCAAGCTGCCTAGTCCGACTACCCACTGTCCTAACCATCCAAGTGATTCCCACCACTGCATTACCATTACACCAATCCAACCAGCCAGAGCACCGACAATAGCCCCAACTGCTGTCCAAGGATAATCTCTAGTCTTCGCATAAGCAACAAGACCACCCAACAGACCGAGCACGACCATTGGGAATATCTCTTGCAACCAAGGTGGTATGTCACAATCGTCTGGACAGTTCGTTACATCTTCGTAAGGAGCTGTACAAACATCATCACCACAAACCAAGTCTGGTCCTTCCTGGGCTTCACAGATGTATCCATTATTCGGATTACATATCTTGCCATCTGCACATCCCTCGTATGGTGGACAACAATCTACTCTTTCGTGTGTCTTCTTGTCACAACTCCCATCCACACAACCGAAGGTATCAACATAATACAATCCGTCTGTTCCTTTGGCACAAAAGCTTTGACCAGCATATGGACAAGTTAAATCTGAAAAACAATCAACATTCCTTAAACAAGTGTGTGTTGCCATATCACAATAATAATCTGATCCATAACTTGACGTACAGTCTGTATTCGAGGAACATTCACCGATTTCAATAGGATGCCACTGGAAGTCATCTCCACACAATGAACCAGCAGTTGTCATTCCAGGACAACAATCAACATAACCCAGTAAGTTTGCTGGGTATTTGTAACATCCACCATCTGTATCAAACGAACCAATAGAATATACTTGGTTGATTTGGCAGTATGCTTGTTGACCACTATATGTCACAATTTTGTTCTGCATGTCCATTGGTACGTAAACCCATGATGTCAGATAGTTAACCCATTCATCAAAAACAAGTCTGTCAGATTCCCTTATCCTATCACATACTTGTCTCCCCTCTGATGTCACCCCGAAATCCGAGGCAGTACAGACATTATATCTATCTTCCCAACTCAAATCTCCCAAGTCACAAGACAAGGTATTGTATCTGACTTTCATTCCAGAATCATAAACATTAAGACCATAAGGTATGTATTTTGTAGCAATCCTTCCACCAGTCGGACAATCGGCACCGAACAATCCACATTCCAACCACACTTGAACAATTACTCCCGATACTGCATCATTAATGACATTATATTCTTGTCCACTGTAGAAATCTTGGATCCCAGTAAGATCGTACCAAGAAGCACAAGCACTCTCTGTTGCAGAAGTACAGAATCTATATTTGGCTACTCCAGTAAACTTTGAATTGACAGTGAACTTGAAATCACATTTTGGTGAGTTCTCATTATCACCACACTTTCCGAATGCAGTCCAACCAGCCCATCCAACGCCTTCTCTCTTGTACATCACATCGTATGTCTCTTGCTGAACGTGAGAGACTGGTTCACACTCGATCCTTCCAAAGAATGGCATGATAAAGTCACAACCATCAACAGTCTGTCCAAGAAGTTCAAGTTTACCACTAGAATAAAGATATGCTATAGCAATCACTATAGCTATAATTATCAAAAGGGATTTTTTCTTCATAATTCCACCTAGGTTTGTAAAATATAGGAAAGACCTAAGAAATCCTAAAAAGACTCAAAAAAAAGGATTGTCATCGTCTTCTTCTACGGGATTTTCTTCGTCTTCCTCTAGGTTTCCTTCTTCTGTATCCTTTAACTCTTACCCTTTTTCCCTTGACTTTTCTTGTATGACCTTTTACACGTGGCATATCAAATCACTATCCTAAGGATGTTTCTTCCCAGACTTGCATAAGCTGACCAACTACTGCTACAACAATAGCAAATGGTAGTATTGTTCCTAATATCGTTGCGATATAGGTTCCAACCATTATGATTGATCCTCCAACACCAACAATAGAAAGAATAACTGCCATGTCAGTCAACATCTTCTTGAGCTTGTCTTTAGCAACGAATGCTACATAAAGTCCAAGTATTCCCATTATTAATGACAAGTCAACGGGTAGAGTAATAAAGGCACTCAAAAGAGAAACCACAAATACCCCAGTCAAGACCATGGGTATTCCGATGATTTCATATTTACTTTTCTTCGCCATTACTAATTCACCACCAATTTTATATTCAGCATTTCAGCTATCATAATAATTTGAGCTCGAATTATAGAATATATAAATGAGCTCGATTGAGCTCACGAGCTAAACGTGAGCTAAAATTGAACTCACACTAATCCAATTAGATTGAGAACGAATGCAATCAGCATGATGAATATAAGTATTATAACAACTATCCTTACGAAAGATTGGAACGCATCTGCCTTCAAATAAACAATTCCCAGTACAATGATTACTGCAACCAATAGTGCTGTTATCTCGTTTGCTTGTGGAAATATCCTTCTTATCAGTCCGAGTATTAATGATACCACCAAGTCTGTAACCCATCCAAATACATTTTCTATAATGTCGAATGCTTTGTCCAAGAATTCTTCTGGTGATCCCAGTAATTCTTCTGGATCAATATCGAATGGCTCTTGTTGCTCTGTTTCATTCGGTGGGGCTGGTGGAACATCGCTGACTTTCTCGAAAGGGTTCATCATAAATATTCCTAGACCTATCAAAGCGACTGCTATGACTGCTACTATTGTTCCACTTATCCCTTTCATTTAATCACCCATATGTATCCATCATCGATGACTTCCATTATCATTTTGTAAAATCCAGATACTCTCAACACCTTTGCAATCTCTTCCTTGTTTGGTGTTAGTGTTTTCTTATCGTAGAAATATAATACTCCTAGTTCAATATAATGATCTATCTTCTCGTATGCACTTGATGATCTGTAAGAACCGAACAACAGCTTACATATCTGGTATTTTGTGAGTGGCTCTTGTATGTTATAAATCTTTAGCAAGTCAACCAACTCTTGTGGTTTTAACATAGTTTTAATGGAGATTTATAAACTACAAATTAATCGACAATATTTGTTTTTTAAATAGAATTTAGAAGTATTATCATGGCAAGAGCCAAAAAAACAGATTGGAAACAAATAATTCTAGTGGTTGTAGTATTAGCAGCATTAGCACAAGTAACTGGCGTTGTTGATGTTGTGGGATACTTACAAGGACTTGCTTCTGGAATGGGACTACAAGGACAAACTGGTGATACTGGAACAGCTATTGGAGATGTTTCACTATTTTGTGATGTAGGAACAGTTTCTCCCGACATTGACATAAACGCAGAAGATGTGGAGAACCCAGGAACAGCTATAACAGACCAAAAGGGAAGTTATAGAAAAACTGGACCTGGTGGAAAAGGTGCATGGACTACATGGACTCTAGGTACAGAATTGACTGGTCTTGAAGTTGGGGCATCATATGAATTTTTATTCCCATATGATACAGCAGCTAATATCAAGGCAAAGGGATTTTGTGAATACCAAACTTGGACAGCACCATGTACAGAAGATACCACAAGACTGATAAACTGTTATAATGACGAAACATATGATGGTGCTTCAGTAACATTCTTTGACGAGGATGGGGCTGCTGGAGCAGAAACATTCGCTGCTGGTGACGTTAAGACAATAAAGTTGAGATGGAAGTCTGCAAAAGACGAAATGCTTGGACATCCATTCTTAGAAAGTTATCCAATGCTTTCTGATAATGGGGCACATTCAAGAAAGAATCCAAACATTGTTTGTCTAGCTCTTAACTCAACTGCTTGGGATGCACCAGAAGACGTTTATCTAGCTAGTGGGGAAAATCTAGATCAAGTCGGAAACCCAGTTATATCTGCTGCCGATGGAGCAACAACTCACATAACATACTGTTATGAAGTTCCACCAATCGGGGACAAGTACGTTGACATCATGATAACACTTGATGCTGACGACACAGTTGCTCCAAGCATTGACGACACAGCATACCTTTACGTTGGAAACTTGTTCAAACACACTGTTACTGGGGAACCAGCATGGGGTGTTGAAGACAATGAAGGTAGCTATGTTGGAGGTAATGGAGACGCAGACGAAGCAACCCTAGACTTTACTTAGTAATGAGCTTATTTTTCAGCTCATATCCCCTTTTCTTTTATTTTATAATTTAGCTCATTCTTATGCCAGAGACTTTGGGTAGTGAGGGCTTTAGCTGGGGAAAGGGTTTGACACTAGCATTATCTCTAATACTTTATGCAATATTATTCTGGGCATCAATCGGTGCCTCACCACAGGATGTACAGATGTGCTACTTTTACATTGGTTTGGGAATGGTATTGTGGACAATTCCATTAGCTTTCGATATTAAGATAAAGAAAGATGAATATCCCCTTGATACTGTATCTGTAGAGAAGCCAACTATAAAATGGTTAACTCAAAGGAACCAAATAATAATCGGTGTTGTTCTTGCAATATTATTGGCATTGCAGATTAATTCAACACGATCTGTCTGGATTCTTGCTCCTAAATTCACAATATTCACAACAAGTTTCGGCAATGGTATCATCTCTGCTATCTGTGGGATCATCGAGACTGGTGCATTCTTCGGAACAATATATCCAATCATTCATTCAATATCGCATAAATATTTTGACGGGTACATAGCAGATGGTATTGGTCTAGTAGTTGGTGGGATATTACCATTCACAATGTTTCACACATGGAGATATTCTTACTCGGCAATGGCGATGGGTTCAGTAGCAACATATGCGTTGAAGGATTCATTAATAGTGTTCATTGCAAGGAACCAGACCATCAATTACATACTGCATGGAACGAATAATTTCTTGTTCGAGTTATGGGAATTGGGCAACAAGGTATTTAAAGTATTATTTTAATGGGTGTTTATAAATGTCTTATAAATTAGGGTTTAAATCAAAGGAGGTAAAAAAATGAAAAAGATATTGACTGGTTTATTGATTACCCTAATGGCAGTCCCAGTAATTGCAAGTCTTCCAGATTCTATTGAAACAAGCCAAGAACTACAAGACTATGTTGCTGCTTATCCAGGAACATTCGAGGAGATGGGTCAAGACCTAGAATATGCATGTAACCACTATACTGGAATCCATGAATGGGAAGGAGTGACATTCAAGAAATATTCTTTCGAGGAAGGATACCAATGTGGTGCATATACTCCGATAACAACCAAATACATCTGTCAGAATACTGACGAAGAAATAGATGTAATGAGTTATAGCGAATGGAGAGCAGAGAATCCAGATGCACATTACTTTGCTTATTGGAGAGAATACAAAAAACCATTATATGTAGAATGTGGAAGGATTGTCAGAAGCTCTAGCAGAACATTCGTTGTGTTGTTCTCTGTAAGAGAAGAGGCATTAAAGACCCATGTTAACACACGTCATACAGAAGGTTATGAATTTCCACTACCAAGTGAATGATAATGAAAATATGGATGGTCCCTTTGTTTTTGTTAGTTTTTATTAGTTTATTCTCTGTTGGTGTGTTAGCATCCACAACTCTCACTTTGCAAGATTCTGAAACGGAATTGGTGGAAGATACCTTTGTGAACGCATCCGATTCTACTACCAACTATGGCTCTAACACATTATTATATGTGAACAATTCTAGTGCATATGTATATTACAAATTCATTATCTCTGGGTTGCCTTCTAGTGTTACGATAAATTGGGCTAACTTTACTGCTTTACAAAACCATGAATCTGGACAAATCTGGGATGTGAGGCATGTTTATAACCAAACATGGATAGAAGATACGATAACATGGGATGACCAACCATGTGACTCTACTTTTGATAATTCTGCTGAATGTAATATGACAGTAGCCCATAGTAGAGCTGATGATTCAAGTAGTGCTACTTGTGATTCTATGGCATGGTCGGACCCAGACTTTGATGTGACCGATTCTGTGAAGGTAGCATATGTAAGTGGTGATGTCAACATCTCATTCATTTTCAATACAACCTCTACTACATGTGATAGTCAACCTATAATTGCAAAGGAACATGCTGGTGCGAACCCAATATTGAAAATAAATTATGATTATCAGAGTGTTCCAACTTGGGACACCAACCAGTCTTCTTTTCCTAGCGAATACAATCCAACATCACAGATATATTATTTCAACATTAGTTTGAACACGACTGACACATCTATTTCAGAAGTATCGATGGGAATATTGGAAACGAATGTTTCTGGAGTAGCAGTTAACTATACGATGAACAACACGACCTATGGTGGTGTGATATACAATTATACATTATCATTCGTTACGAATGCCAGTAACTTTTACTGGAAGGTCTATGTCAATGATACTGTCAATAATATTTGGAACACTTCTGACACTTGGACATTCACCTTAGCAAAGAACTCTACCAACCCAACGAATGTCGTGATGAGTAATAATGACTGGGCTACGAATGTGACCAATGCTAACATAAGCGTCACTGCTGCCGATACTGTCAATATGACTTGTACAATGGACTATTCGCTGTCTGGGACATGCAAGTTGTATGTTGATGGAACAGAACAGACTACTCCTTATGGAAATACATTTGGTGTTGGAGATCACACAATCATCGCTAATACGACTGGTAATGATAATTATACAACTAACAGCTCTACCTATTATATAATAGCAAGTGCTGCTGGAGTACCAACGGGTGGAGGTGCTGGACCATCAGATTCTACAGATGATCCAAATACTTTTGAGATATGCTCTGCCTTTGTTGGACAAGAGTGCATCAAAGCAACTGATTTTATTGTTTTCAGGGGAAGGAACCATACAGAGGAAGTGTTCGCATGTTATTACAAGTCTGGGAGCATAGATGTCAGTATCGGTTTTGATGGCAATGCTTCCGAATGGGCTAATGGAATAGAATATATGATAGTGGATGGTGTGAAGATTTTTGATGGTCTTTCTTCATTCAAGTTAGAATCTGGAGAATGTAAAACTCTTGGTCTTTCATTTTCGATTCCAGAGAATGTCAGTGATGGAATCTATATTGTGACTATCCAAGCATGGGGAGGGGGACACAAGTCAAGTGTTACCATGCAATTCTTGGTTGGTATTGGGTTTGGAACCTTAGGTGATATATTATCGTTTGTATCATCGAAGATGGCTTGGAACTATACGATAGAGGGGGATCATCCGATTGATATTCCATACGCTGGATTATTAGCATCTGTGATACTTGGTGTTGCAGCATATATTATGATAAAGAGCAGCTCTGTAAGATTTCAATACAAGAACAAGTATGTTCCATATCTTGGTTCGCTGTTAACAATGGGAATAGTATTGATGCTCATCCCCTAGGTTCTTCTTCAATTTTAACTGTCTGTTGTACTTTTCTCTTTCCTCTTGGATATGATCTCAAGATGACTTCTCTTGGTTTTAGAATCTGTCTTAGTGGTGAATCCTCTTCTGTTATGTTCTTGTCATAACCGATGACTTCTCCCTTTGTATCGATAAGGACTGCTGGTTTGCTTGGATTACCTTTCAATTGTGTGAACCAGACTTTTCCCTTTTCAGAAAATCTTCCATAATCCTTTATCTTAAAGCTTCTGATGATTCCAGTCGGGACTCCAGATATTTTAAAACCAATTTCCAGTGATTTGTCTCTGACTTCCTCTATCGTTGCTTGTTTGTTCTCCCTTCTGTCCAAAAGATAGAAACCACCAAACATGAAACCAAGTATTACCAGTAACCATGATGTCTGCATCTCGAACCATCCTTGCCAAGCAGAGAATGCGAATGATCCTATACATACAACTCCGAAAATCTTAACCCAGTGTCTCTTTAACGTATAAACTATATCCATGTTAATTACCTATAAAACTTTTATTCTTGTTCGTGGTGAAAGTGCGAACAAGCTGGAATCCAACCATATTGTGCTTGACCTCTTATTCCTCTCTTCCCAACTGACCAGACAACAGCAGAACGCATTCCATTTGGAAGTATTAGTGGGGAGAATCTTTTCATAGATTCTCTTAAAGCTTTCAAACGAATATTTCTGACTTTAGCTATCTTTTCCAAGTCGTTGCCAGATATGTTACCGAAAAATACCATGTGCTTCACTTGGTTTATTATTTCTTCTGGTATCTGTCCGAGATTCTGTGTAGTCCCAATCACATATATTCCAAGCTCTCTTCCAAGTGCAATCAAATCGTTCTTCACCAGATCCTTGCAAGAAGGATTCTTGTTTCCTCCAGGAGCAACGAGTGTTCCCATGTCATCGAATACAAATACTATCCTTCCCTTGATTTTTCCAGCAACTTTTGCGTTATAGACTTGTGAAATCAGTGCAGCTATGTATGTTGAGTGATAGTTGGTATGTCTCCTATCGTAATTAAAACATAATGATGGAATTTTCCCCTCGTTGATTATCTTTACAAAATCCATGGGATAAGTATCACCAAACACCTCGTCATTCATCAGAACTTCCAGTGTCTTCTTCATTGAACGAATGGAAGCAGAAGCGAATGAATCGAACTTTGTGATGATGTCCAGTCTTCTTCTCATGGTCGCATTGATGTTTATTGTCCTTTTGATTAATTGGAATATGTTCTTGGGTGGTCTCTTTCCCCAAGCAGATTGCAATAATTGGGCTTGTGTATCGGTCTGTTTTAAACCTAGTGTTGATTTTATCAAATCTATTGGTCTGATGTTCTGTAGTTGTATCTGACCAAGATTCATATATTTCTTTGATTTGGTATATTTTTTCAGATAAGCTGGTAAGAATGGGACAACTGGCAATGCTTTTTCTTTCCTCCAAGGTGGGAGCAGATGTCTGAACTTTGCTTGGACTGGTCTCATTCCATAATAGAAGTTGTTCTTGATGCTAGATAAATCAACAACATGGTAACCCATCTGGAATAATGTATCTATCAATCCTCTTAATGCGAATGTCTTTCCAGCTCCAGGAGGTGATACGAATAGTGTGAAGCATCCTTGGGAAAAGTCTAGTGTATCATAGAAATTGTTCATCTCTGGAGTAGAACAGAGGAAAGGAATGTTGTCTTCTGCTAGAATTCTGTTTTTTAGTGGGAACTCCATATCCTTATTCAAATCGTTCAAAAGAAGCTTTGTTGTTGGTCTGAAACCTAGTGCTAAACTGCTTCTAACTGCTTGTTGTCTATCATCGAATCTCATCTTAACCACGAGTTAAGGTGTTTTTTCAAGATTTCAAGATATTTTTCTTAGTAAATCTTGCCTTTTCAAGATGGTACAGAAGCTTGTAAAAGACCTTCCTCTTCTAGCTTCTTCTTCCACTTAGAAATTAGTGGGGAGATTTGTCCTGGTGGTTTATTATACTTTGAAACCAAGTCTGTGATGGATATTTTATGAACGAGTCTATCAATTGCTATCCTTTTTCCTTGTGGAATCTTTTCTGCTGGAACATGAACTATTACTGGTTTGATTTCCCCTTCTTGATAAACCTTAATTAGTGAATTGTACATGATATTCTTCAATAAAGCATTGAATTGGAGGTGTTTGGCTTCTAATTTCATCAATCTTTCCAACTTTCTAATCCATTCTGTCTTTGGAATAGTGTACAATTGTATCTTCTTGAATTCTAAATCCTTCTCATCCTTTGTTTTCTCTGTATCTTGCAACAATTTGAACCATTTCTGATATTCTGGTAACATCTCGAATTCTTTTAGAATGTCAAATCTTATTTCGGCTAACTGATTCTCGTAAGCAAAATTAATTCCTTTGATTGTCTCAACAAACACCCTTACGTCAGTTTTGTTACTGAATGTTGTGTTTTTTAACGCTTCTAATGTTTTAGAAAGATTATTGATTTGCTGACTAAATACATCTATCTCTTCCTTTCCTGGCATGAAATTGGTATCTGGTGAAAACAATTCATTATCTTCTTGTGGGGTCAAATTCTGGACCTCCTTCTGGGTCATATGGCGTTTCTGGAACATGTGTTGGG
>Ga0255055_10000479_pt1 | contig 31062 bp, 26 predicted proteins | sample JV7_2_27_MG_FD_188633 | JGI IMG/M metagenome (GOLD analysis project Ga0255055, IMG submission 188633) | Seawater microbial communities from Jervis Inlet, British Columbia, Canada - JV7_2_27 | ecosystem: Environmental > Aquatic > Marine > Inlet | place: Canada: British Columbia | collected...
ACGACGATCCACAAGATGAAGCGATTCCCTCGGCGGGAGCAGAGCCGCAATCAGAGCTTCGCCGCTCCCTGTACGATGAGCCATTCGAAGGTCCACCGCATGAGAGTTTCTCAGATGAAGCCGAAACCGCTCCCTCCGAAGAGCCTCAATCCGAGCTAGGACAATCGCTAACCGATGAGCCGGCACCGGAAGCTGACCAGGGGCCGCTCTACGACGAGCCGCAATCGGAGCTTCGCCAGTCGCTATACGATGAGCCACAATCCGACCTTCGGCAGTCGCTTTACGATGAACCGCTCGAGACATCCAGCCATTACGAACCGGGAGAGGGTGGTTCAGAGTATGTCGAGCCCATCGCGGGAACTACTGGATCAAGTCTCTGGATGGCAGGGGCGGAAGATGAAGAAGATGAACCATACCAGGACGGGACAGGAGCCCTCAACGCCGGCTCAGGAGAATTCGGGAGATCGGTCGCAGGAACCGAAGGCGTAAGCGAACTGCGGGCAGATGTATCGGGCCCTCCTGGAAAACTGCGCAGCAACGCGGGGAAGATTGCAAAGGTTGTGATAGTCCTTGCCGTAATCGGCGCAGCAACCGCAGGACTCTTCGTCGCTCTCTTTGGCGCTGATGGATGGGGCGTCTTCGCACTCTCTGAGGGTCCCTTAGGCGCCGTAATTTCTGATGCCATGGCCACCGACATTCCAACAAAAACGCCAATCCCGGGGCCCACATCGACACTACGGCCAGCGGCTGTGCTGCCCACAGAAATCAAAGACCTACCGACGGAAGTTGGCACTCCCTCTTCCGCGCCGGGATGTGTGTCGTGGGAGGCCATCACGGTGGAAGACGCGGGATCTGAAGCTTGCGTCTACGGCGTAATAAAGCGCTGGTGGACGGGGGATGAGATTCCGTTCATCGCAATATTCAGCGAAGAAGAAGGCACCTTCTCGATAATCGATCGAACCACCAGATATCCTGTTGGACCCGGGATCTGCATCATGGCCCGCGGTACTGTCGAGATCATGGGGGGTGTTCGGCCGAACATCGACGCGGATGGAGAGATAGAGGATTGTCCTGAGGGAGTCGTCGAGGGCTAGGGTTTTCTGAGCGTGGGATCCTGAGGGGCGCCAGCTCGAGCACCAGATCGGCAGAGCCAAATGCGATTTTCACCGAACGCAGCTCAGCCTCGTAGCGCAGTAAATCCTCAGTCTTCATAGCTTAGACTCTAGCTGGATACTAGCTTGGCTCCAATCCCATCCGCGGGGGAAATTGATCAGACTCCCAGATTGCGACAACCATTTATATGTAAGCCTGCTGTAAGTCACAAATGGACTCGTGCGTGCTACAGTAGGGTAGCAAACCGGCTCCGACCATAGCGCCCTCCAAAACACACATTCGTCGGTTTGCTCTCCTCCTCACCTGACCCCCAACAATTGCTGGGGGTCAGATGCCTTAAACGCCAGCTTGAAGGTGTTGAGGAGAACTTTATGATTGAACGGTTGCGCGCTTTCGCCCGCTACTGACCCGCGGATTGAGCCTGCGCAGTGTTTTGGGCCAGGTCTTCATACACATCGATCATGCGGTCGGCCACCTTACCCCACCCAAATCCACTTGCGTACTTGGCTGCCTGCTGCCCTAATCGGCGCAGTTCAGCATCGTTCTCGAGCAGATGCTGCAGTTTATCCGCAAGCGCCTGCGGGGCCGCGGTCGGGACGTGAAGACCAGTCTCACCGTCCTTCACCAAAAAGACTAAGCCGCCCGTTTCGGAAGCCACCACTGGCGTGCCGCAAGCCATTGCTTCGAGTGCCACCAGTCCGAATGATTCGTAGTGTGAGGGCATGACCACGATCTCAGCCGCCGAGTAGTAATACTGAAGCACATCCTGGTCCCGCCTACCTAAGAAAGCAACCTGATTGTCTAGCCGCAGTTCGTGGACCATACCCTTGAGACGATCCATCTCAGCCGTAATTTGATCGGGCTCAGCGTCCGGTTCTCCACCGATCACCATCAGGTGCAAATCATGCTGCCCTTGCTGGTCGAGTAGCGCTATGGCATTCAGGAGCGAATCGAGCCCTTTTAGCGGCTCTATTCTTCCAACGAACAGGATAATTCGTCGATCGTCCGTCACCTCCACGAATTCCCGCGCCTCATCGGCCGGAATTGGATAGAAGTGGGAAGTGTCGACACCAGGTTCGATGATTTCCACTTTGTCGGTTTCCTGATGATAGATCCAGCGGAACTGCGCGAGCTCGGCTTCAGTCGAGGCGATGATCCTGTCGGCCTCGCTGAGCAAGCGTCGTTCACTTGAGAGCCTGGCGGGAGAGGCTATTTCATCCGGGCTCCGCGCGACCTGATTTTTCATCTCGCCCAACGTGTGAAACATCTGGATAAAGGGCAGGCCCCATACTTCTTTCAAGGACATGGCGGCTTCACCGCTCAGCCAGTAATGACTGTGGATCACGTCGTAGACCAGGCCCTTTGTCTGGCTAAAACCCTCGATCCAGCTCACGTAGTCATGTAAGTAATCGGGCAGTTCGTCCTTTGGGAGCGGATGCTCCGGGCCGCAGGGCACATGCACCACGCGGTTTCCGTAGCCTAGATCATGAAGCACATGAGGCACATGCTCATCTTGCGACCTGGTGAACACATCCACCCCAACCCCTCGTCGGCCAAGGGAACGCACGAGTTCACGAACATATACGTTCATTCCCCCGGCTTCCTTGCCGCCCAGGGTTGCGAGCGGGCAGGTGTGATACGAAAGCATTGCGATTCGCATGATGTGATTATCACTCCTCAGCACCGCAATATCCAGAGTGGTTGGTATAATCTCCCCGATTTGCAGGAGTGGTCGCGAACCGTCGCTATCATCTCCGGGAATCCGCATCTATAAAGTGCAAGATTGTGGCTATGCGCATTTGATGGATGCGGCTCAACATGCAGCTTCGCTTGTAGCTCCGCTGCATAAATGCCACCATAGCTCAGCTGGTAGAGCGAGCGCTTCGTAAGCGTTAGGTCGCCGGTTCGACTCCGGCTGGTGGCTCCTGACCCAGCCTCACGCTGGGTTACGGAGAGAGGGAAAAGTAGTAAACCCCTCACTTCGTTTCTAACTACCTTGAGCCGTTCCAGCGGCTGTACTGCAACTTATGATTCGTCGCCACTTGCCTTTCGAATCCATCTTCCCATTGTCTCCATGCGCCTATCTGGCCAGCGCGTAAGCTTGCGTTGATCTTCCAACGCTTCCTCGTTTGTCCGGGTTGGCTTTGGACCGTATTTACGCTTTTGCTTCGTCATCATTCCTCCGGATCCACTACGGCATCCGGTATTTCCAGCACGCGTCAGGGTCACTCCATTTATAGCTGAGCTGACCAAAGCAAAGCCCCCCGCCGAAGCGGGGGGCTCTGTCGCTCGACCTGAACTACAGTCAACAGTTCCGCGATAAACCAGGCTATTGTCAGTGGTTGCAGATAGAAATTTGTGGGTCAGGAATGACCTCAGGCCAGTTGATAACGACAAGACCGATTGTTAACATCAAAACGCTCACTAACCTATTTACGATCCAGATCCAACCAACTACTTTAATATGCGTGTTCATGGCATTCTCCTCCTAATTATGAAAATCGTGCGGCCCAAGGCTCTTTAGCAGATTTCAGAGCCGTAGGGATAGATTCAATCGAGCTAAGTAACTGACTGCTTATTCGTTTCGTCCCAAGTGCTATTACCCTAGAATCGGGAGGTGCTCTCGATTCTGTCAATAGATCTCATGCTGAGCATGCTCCTCGACCTCATAATCAGCCTGCTGCTTATAGCTTGGGTCCAGCATCAGCCAGGCATGCCCGTGCTTGAGATCCAGCTACCGCCGCTTCAACCCCTGCATCTCCCCGCATAGCAAGCCCCATTGCGGAGTACCAGATGGCTAATTGGCCACGACATAGTCCGGCTGTAGACTAAGCAATGCAAGGTAGGATCAGAAACGAAACCGGGCAGCTGATCAGTCTCCTGATACTGCGCCCGTTAGTTCTCGGAGAGCCGCCTGGCGAACCAATCCAACTTCCACTCACCCCCCCTGGTGTAGTAAAGCTATGGTGGTGCTGTATGAATGACGCAGAGTCTCAGCTAGAACAAATCTGGGCCAAATGGACCAGCCATCCTGTTCCCGTATCGATTCAGGAACAGTGCACACAGAAATGCGAACCCATCCGTGAGATGCTCGAAGAGCTCACAAAAATGAACCTGGGAAAAGGGAATATGACGCATGAGGAAGCCGAAAGAATAGGAGCCCATGCGGGAGAAATCACTTCCCACTTTGCACGAGCAACTTTCAACTTCGGACTTGAATATGGATCTAAGGAAACACGCCAAATCACACTGGACGTGGTCAGGGAGAAGGCGGAGGAGGCCCTACCTTTGATCATAGCGGAAAGTGAGCAACTTACGAAGTTGGTCTCGCAACTCCTAAGCGGAGTTGCTGTGTCAGGCGCGATAGACCCTGGTGAAGTCGACTCGGCAGACTATGAATTAGGGAGCATTAGATTGCGCTCCGCTGCAATGTGCTTTCAGATTGGAATGGAATATTCCGGGCGTCAGCAGGAGGCTGAAGTGGCTCGATTGGATACTCGAGAAGCGCTGCCGGCCAACCAAGGCACCACAAATCGTTTTGAAGTTCCAATGTCAACTAGCCAAACGCAGATGACCGCTGAGGAAATTCAGGATGCGACAATTGTCGGCAAGCATTGCGACAGGGAGATAGAGCCATGGGCAGTTGCCAGTGTTGGTCGAGATTTGGCAGACAGGACAACGGGGGGACCTGAGGTCATTCCGGCCCATCGGACGGTCACTCGCGAGCCTCTGTCTGTACCCGAATTGATAGAGCTGAAGCCCATGCCGCCAATCTGGAAGATTGGCCGCATGGGCTTGATGATCAGATTAATGGGGTGCGCGCCGAGATTCCAGTGGGATGTTCCCAATTTAGATTATAGAGACTTTTTAGGTAGACTTGGAGTAGCCCCGTTTGTTGCTGTGGCTGCGTCTGTAGTAACAGCAGTACTGGTTGCGGCCAGGAGGTGGACTAATGGTCTGGTCGACGCCCTGGCGCGATCGCAACTAAACTACCGCGACCAAAAGCTCCACATCGCAAAGCATAAATTGGGAATTCCGGAACCGTTAGGGCAACCAGAGTTTCACGCTTCACCTGTTGATAGACCGACCTGGGAATCTTCCACATTCCAACTTTATCTCGGCCTACTAGCGCTCGTGGCAGTGATCGTATTTGTTGGTGTATATATTTTCACTTACCTCGTCTAAATCAATTGCGTAGCCAGCGCAAGAAGAACCGGACCCATGACCTAGCTCCAATCTATGAATCGGTGTCGTTAGGTCGCCGGTTCGACTCCGGCTGGTGGCTCCTTCATCCAATTCGCGTCGTCTCTTCACGTTTCCGGATTTTGATTTGGAGCGCAAGCTAGCCATGGCAGAAATCTCCCCCAGCATGAAACGCGTGCAGGAAGCCCTCGACCGGTCGGGGCTGTCGCTCGCGGTAGTTGAGCTGCCGCAGAGCACCCGCACCGCGCAAGAAGCGGCGGACGCGGTCGGATGTCAGTTGGGGCAGATCGTGAAGTCGCTTGTCTTTCGCGGCACTGAAACAGAGACACCCTACCTTGTGCTGGTCAGCGGATCGAATCGAGCCGATCTCGAATTGGTTGGCGAGCTCGTTGATGAGCCAGTTCGAATGGCTGATGCCGACTACGTTCGTGAGCAGACAGGTTTCGGCATCGGTGGAGTAGCGCCGGTTGGTCTGCAGAATCCAGTCCGAACCATCATCGACCAGGATCTGCTGCAATATGAAGGCATATGGGCTGCGGCCGGCACTCCACGATCAGTCTTTCGCTTGTCACCCGACAATCTCTTACAGATAACTGCTGGCGAAGTCGCCAACATAAGCTAACTTTGATCAAATTCCCTAATCGCACTTGCATTCATGGTGTGGGATTGCGTCTCGCATCCATATACTGCTTCTGCCCTATCCGAGCGCGTTCGCATCCCCGCTAGCCCGCGCCTTATAATTCCCGCATGACTGATCGATCGCCGCCGCTTGTGATCGGCATCGCTGGAGGCACGGGCTCGGGCAAAACAACGATCGCAGACGTCGTGCTGGGCCGCATCGGTGCCGAGCACATCGCCTTTCTTCCCCATGACGCCTACTACCGAAACTTGGACGACCTACCTCCAGCGCAGCGGGATTCAGTGAATTTCGATCACCCGGATTCGCTCGATACAGCTCTCATGATCGCGCATCTCAAGAAGCTCAGCGCCTGGGAGACGGTGAACATCCCCATTTACGACTTTACCCACCATGAAAGATCCAGGGAAACCCTGACTCTCGAACCCCACGCGGTCATCCTGGTGGAGGGGATCCTGGTGTTTGCCGAACCCGAACTACGGGAGATGTTTGACGTGAAAATCTACGTGGATACTCCTCCCGATGTGCGTTTTATCCGGCGGCTTCAACGAGACATCAAGGATCGTGGTCGCTCGATGGACTCAGTCATTCAGCAGTATCAAACAACTGTGCGACCCATGCATGAAGAGTTCGTGGAGACTTCGAAGCACTTTGCGGATGTAATCATTCCGGAAGGCGGCTTGAACACAGTCGCGATGGACATGGTCGTCGCCCGCATTTCCGCTCTGCTCGATAGCCGATAAAAAGGAGGCAACAATGGGTTCACAACAATACAGTTCTCCACCTGAGATGAGTATCGATCCAAATCTCACCTACAGCGCCACGATTAAAACCGCAGGCGGCGACATCGTGCTACGTCTACACGCCGACAAGGCCCCAAAAACAGTAAACAACTTCGTGTATCTGGCCCGTGACGGCTTTTATAACGGCGTAATTTTCCACCGGGTAATTGAAAATTTCATGGCGCAGACCGGTGACCCGACAGGCACCGGCACAGGCGGTCCCGGTTACCGGTTCGAAGACGAGTTTCATCCTGATTTACGCCACGATGGACCGGGCGTTTTGTCGATGGCGAACGCGGGCCCCGGCACCAATGGTTCGCAGTTCTTCATCACCCATATCGAAACCGACTGGCTTGATGATAAGCACTCAGTCTTCGGGTATGTGTCCTCGGGAATGGAAGTGGTACTTGCGATCCCGGTACGCGACCCGGGCGAGCCGAGCGCATCAGCAGTGGTCATTGAGGCAATCGAGATCTCAGAGCAGTGACGGATGAGGTAAGCCAAGAAGGGGAGGTGCGTCAAACCGATTGGCGCACCATCGCGCTGCGCGTAATAGCGCTGATGGCGGCGATCGCCATCACCGTAGCAGGATATCTGCTTAGAGACGAACTCAATAATCTGGAGGTCCTCGGATACCCCGGCGTCTTCCTAATCTCACTTGTCTCCAACGCAACCGTCGTCCTACCCGCCCCTGGATTTATTGTCACCATAGTTGCCGGCAGCATCTTTAATCCGATTCTCGTTGCAATCGCCGCCGCGGCCGGAGCCGCCCTCGGAGAACTTACTGGATACCTGGCCGGATATAGCGGACGCGGGGTGTTCGAACGATCCCCCTCCTATGATCGGCTCGAGGAATTGATGGAACGATACGGCGGATGGACGGTGCTGGTCTTGGCTGCGACCCCAAATCCGTTTTTTGATATCGCTGGCGCGGCAGCCGGTGCCTTACGAATGCCAGTGCTTGCGTTTCTGATGTGGGCGTTTGCGGGAAAGTTGATCAAGATGCTGGTCCTTGCCTACGCCGGCGCGCTCGGGATCGATTGGATCCTCGGCCTACTTGGCTAGGTTTTTGCTGCAAATTGCTTGGTTCTTACGGTGAAGTTTTCCAGAGCAGTTGGATCGACATCGATTCCGAGCCCGGGGTCTGTCGGTACATCGATGGTCCCGTCTGGATTGAGCGTGAAGCGAGGAACCGCTACATCCACCTCATAATACCGGTCTGTAGCTGAAATATCGCCGGGAAGCGTGAATCCCGGCAGCGATGCTAAAGCAAGATTAGACGCCCGTCCAATTCCTGTTTCCAGCATCCCACCGCACCAGACTGGAATATTGTGAGCCGAGCACAGATCATGGATCTTGACCGCCTCGGTCAGTCCCCCCACTCGCCCCGCCTTGATATTGATGATGCGGCAGGCATCCAGGCCCAGCGCTTGACGCGCCATCGTGACCGAGTCAATGCTTTCATCTAGACAGACAGGCGTGGACACGCGGGCTTGCAGCTCTGCATGCGCCAGAAGATCTTCCTCCGGGAAAGGTTGCTCAATTAGCGCCAGCCCAAATCGATCCATCTTCTCGAAAACTTTAGCTTGGTTAGTGTCGTAGGCTGCATTAGCGTCGACCTGCAGCAGCAGATCTGGATGAGCCTCGCGGACAGCCTGAACGTACTCAAGATCCATCCCTGGCTTGATCTTCAATTTGACGCGGCGATACCCTTCATTGAGATGATCCCGAACCACTTCGAGCAGCGCTCCAACATCATCCTGGATTCCAATTGAAATGCCGACCTCGACGTGCGTCCGCTCGCCTCCAAGCATCTCGGCCAATGGCTCGCTTGCCATCTGGCCGGCCAGATCCCATAGAGCCATCTCAAGGCCGGCCTTGGCCATCGGATGTCCTTTGATTCCCGCCACATGGTCGGTAAATTCGGATGGCTCTTCCAGCTCGTTGCCAAGAATTGCTGGAACGAGGTAATCCTCTAGCACGTGCCATGCTGTTCCAGTCGATTCGTACGAGTACCAGGGCACTCGCTGTGCAACGCATTCTCCCCAGCCTTCATGCCCATCTCCGTCCACGTGGATCAACAGGCACTCGCGATCCCGCTCCACATGCTTCGAGGTCTCGAATTGGCTTACGAGTGGCATCGATATATGGTGGATTTCGATCCTGTCAATCTTCATGGATTCAAATTCTCGGTGCTACCCGCCGTCTTCTCTGCTCCAAACACGATGGCTATGCGCAGTTTACCCTTTGGGTACGATGATTTTCGCGCGGATACCTGGCAGGTCATCCCAGAGTGCTGTCGCCCAGACTTAGCACGTAATATGAACGCGGGTATTTCTCGCCCTTTAGATGCACAAAATCCGTGGCCACGTATCCCGCTTCAAACGCACCTTCAAAGATCGATCGGGTCAGCATGCGCCACTCGTTTGCCAGCCCCATGTCGCGGCGCTTCACCGCCTGGAAATCGGGAGGGATCTCCACCATCACCAGGTTGCCGCTCGGTGCCTCGGGACCCTCGCCCGGCCGCGGTAAGCCGTCATCAGCCAGTCCTGTGGAATTAAGCTTCTGTGCGCCAGCGGATAGATAATTCGCAAAATCAAGGGGTGGGCGGGATCCTTCCAGACGTGATTCCACTCGATTGGAAGTGAGCCACCAATCGACTTGGAGCCGGTCTGAAGGAAGACCCTTGTTCAATCCATCCCGCATTTCACCATAGACTTCGCGCTTGTACGTTCGACAGACGGCTCCCAGCCGATGGACATTTAGGTAGGCATTCACGCTCATCAGGGGGTCGAAAGTCCAGGTCGCCAGCCGAATTCCTTGATGGAGAAGTGCTGCGCGCTGCGCTTGCTTCAGAGCGACCGCCAGACCCCTACCTCGGTGCTCAGGATGCACTCCCACCTGATGGGAGCAGTGTTTGAGGCGCGCCATTGCGACACGATCTGGGCTTTCCTGATCGGTTCCCAGAAAACCCATCACGTACCCAACCAGCTCGTCGTCATCTATTGCTCCCAAAACCAGGCCGCCATTTGAAGCGACCGTGAGCAGCAAGTGCGCGGGCACGATATCGGCCTCGCTGCCGGGCCAAACGGAACGTTGCAGATCCTCCGCCTGCTCCATTTCTTGCGCGCTGAAAAGTTGTTTGATGATGACTCTAGGCATATAAGTTATGCACGTCCAATCTGTCGGCCCATAAACTCAGCGATCCAATTGCGCTCTCCCAGATAGCGTAATTGGTCAATCATCATAGAGGGTTTCAATCCGAAGATGGTCGGCATGGCGTCCAGGCTTGCAGTTCGGCTGGAAGCCATATAGTCAAACCAGAATGTGGTCAGAGGCGGATTTGGCAGGATACGCTGGAGCGCCCAAGTTATTCCCCGCAGATAAAGTGGCGAAGTATTTAGCAGCCAACGGCGACTCCCGGCCGCCTGCATCACCATCTCGACAACCTGTCTCAGCGTGAGGAACTCGGGTCCGCCGATGTCGTAGGTTTGCCCCACCATCGATTCCTCTTCCAGCGACCATGCCACGCAGGTTGCCAGATCGTCCACCCACACTGGCTGGATGGCGGTCTTTCCGTCGCCTGGGATTGGAAATATTCCTGGTGAGATTCCCAATAACATTGCCAGGGAAGTCGTGAAACGGTCGCCTTCACCGTAAACAAGTGAGCTTCGAATGATGGTATACGGCAGGTCGCTCTTGCGAATCGCGTCCTCAGCGAGTGCTTTCGCGCGCAGCGCAGGAAAGGCTGAGGAAGGCTCGGCGCCCAGGTGGCTGACGAAAACTATCCTGCTCACACCGGCCTGGCGGGCCGCTTCAACAAGCACCCGTGTCCCTTCTACATCCACCGCCTGCAGCCCTGCCGCCAAACCGCCCCGCTCGGCCCCGGCCAGGTGCACGACGCTTTTCACTCCCACCATAGCCGCTCTCACGCCGCGCTTGTCAATCAAACTGCTGATAGCAGCTTCGACCGGGATGCCCTCCGGCAGTTCGGGAGATCGCCTGCTGGGCCGCATCAAAGTTCGAACTTGATAGTCAGATTCGGAGAGCTTACGAATGACGGCTCGGCCAAGAAAGCCGGTCCCGCCGGTTACGAGGACCATTGCTGTGAAACCACTTGAGTTAACATAATCGCGGTAGAAAAGGTGGGCGCTTTCGAAAGGGCCCGAATACTATCATAGGGGTCGCGCGCGCCCTTTACAAGGTCAAAGTGTTATACTCCTCCGAATCCCATTTTGGCGGGTGAGCCCCGTAAGAATGAAGTCCTGCGCCGTGAAGTCGGGCCCTATTCTGGCTCATCTCCCTCGATTGGGAGCAGATCTACGCTAATTACTTGGAGGATTTAGTGGACCGTAAGCGCGTTGTCATTACCGGACTCGGAACTCTCAGCCCACTCGGAAACACAGTCAAAGACACCTGGGATTCTATTTTGGAGGGCCGCTCCGGAATCGGTCCCATCACTCACTTCGATGCCGGCGAATTTATTACGAAATTCGCGGGTGAAGTCAAAGGCTTCGATCCCGTTACGGAGCTTGGCCACAAGCTGGCTCGCCGGCTCGATCGCGTCACTCAAATGACCGTGGTTGCCACAAAGCAAGCGCTGGACCATGCAAAGTTGAATATCACGGAAGCAAACCGTGATCGTATCGGGGCCATCATCGGAACCGGCGTCGGTGGAATTGGCACCATGATCGAACAAGTTAAGCAGTATCTGGAGAAAGGCCCCCGTTGGATTAGCCCATTTACGGTGCCTATGATGCTGCCCGATGCCCCCGGAGGCCAGATTGCGATTTCATTCGGTATGCGTGGCCCAAATTATGCAGTGGTCACAGCATGTGCTTCCGGAACCAATGCCATCGGCGAGGCCACCGAGATCATTCGACGCGGCGACGCAGACGCCATGATTGCCGGTGGATCCGAGGCTGGCATTGTGCCGATTGCAATCGCTGGCTTCAATAAGATGGACGCCATGTCCAAGCGCAATGATGATCCGGAACGAGCTTCTCGTCCCTTCGATCTCAACCGTGATGGGTTTGTTCTGGGCGAGGGCAGCGCGCAGGTGCTTCTCGAATCCCTCGAACAAGCTAAGGCGCGCGGCGCTAAGATCCTTGCAGAAATTGTTGGCTACGGTTCAACCAACGACGCACATCACATTACAGCACCTGCCGAAAATGGTGCTGGTGCCGCAGCCTCGATGGAGCTTGCTCTGGAAGACGCCAAACTCGGAGTGGATGACATTGACTACATCAACGCCCACGGGACGAGTACCAAGCTGAACGATATGAGCGAAACGGCTGCCATCAAAACTGTCTTTGGAGAAACTGCATACGACATTCCTATTTCTTCAACCAAGTCCATGACCGGGCATATGCTTGGAGCAGCGGGCGGAGTTGAAGCGATTTTCTGCGTGAAAGCGCTTGAAGAAGGGGTTATGCCGCCCACCATCAACTACGAAACCGCGGATCCTGATTGCGATCTTGACTATATTCCCAACGAAAAGAGAGAAAAGAAGCTGGGGATCGCGATGTCCAACTCATTCGGTTTCGGGGGGCACAACGCTACCCTCATTTTCGCCCAGCCAGAAGACGATCAGAAAGCAATCTCATGACGCGCTACGCCCACATAACGGGCTGGGGGATGGCGGTTCCCGAGCGCGTTCTCACCAATCACGATCTGGAACAAATCTTCGACGACGCAGACGACGAATGGATCGTCTCTCGAACCGGGATCCGGGAACGACGGATCGCGGATAAGTCGGAGACGACTGCTACCCTGGGCACGCAGGCCGCCCTCCGAGCGCTCCAGGGCACCGACGTGAAGGCCAGCGATATTGACTTGATCATCGTGGCCACCTCCTCGCCCGAGCACATTTTTCCTGCGACCGCTTCCCTGGTGCAAGACAACATCGGCGCCTCGCAAGCTGGAGCTTTTGATCTCTCAGCCGCCTGCACCGGATTCATCTTCGCGCTCAATATGGCGGCTCAGGCCGTACGTTCCGGAAATATCGACAAGGCACTGGTCGTCGGCTCAGAGACCCTTTCCCGGTTTGTAAATTATGAGGATCGCAATACCTCCATCTTGTTTGGAGATGGAGCAGGCGCCTTTCTCGTTGAAGGACGCCCAGAACCTGGTGGCGTGCTCTCTTGCATCATGCGGTCTGACGGCTCCGGAGGCGATCTACTTTCCATCCCAGCCGGCGGGAGCTTCATGCCAACTACTCCCGAAACCGTCGCCACCAGCATGCACTTCATGCAGATGAACGGCCGCGAGGTCTTTCGCTTTGCGACGCGGGTGATGGCAGCCGCAACGCGGGATGCGGTTGACGACGCAGGAATATCGCTGGACGACGTTTCCTTAATCGTGCCGCATCAAGCCAATTCTCGCATCATCGAAGCGGCTGCGCGCGGGCTAAAGCTGCCGCTCGAGCGGTTCGCCATCAATGTTGATCGATACGGCAATACTTCAACCGCCTCCATACCCATTGCATTCTGCGAGGCCTGGGACCAGGGCAGAATTCGCACCGGAGATAATTTGGTGTTGGTCGGTTTTGGGGCTGGCCTGACCTGGGGTGCGATGGCATTGCAGATGTCCATGCCAGAGCGCATTGTCGAGCCGGCCGACCGGCGCCGTTCGCGCAGGATGAGATCGTGGGCACGCGCTCGCTCTGCGTCGCGTCGACTTGGACGACGGGTGGAAGCTCTGATATTCAGAGCCAACGCTCGCAGCAAAAAGTAGCCGCATCCGAACTTAATACAAAAAAGGGCGGGGCTTATGCCCCGCCCTTTGCTTTTGCCCAGGTTTCAGTTAGTTCTCTTTTCCGTTGGAGCTGCCGTTCGAGCTTCCGTTGGAGGCCTCTTCTACGGCGCCTACAAATTCATCGACCATGTCCCTGAGGTAAGGCTCGGGAAGCGCACCAACCTGTCGGTGAACTACCTTGCCATCTGCAATCAGCAGCATGGTTGGAATTCCCTGCACGCCATACTGCATGGCCCAGCTGGGATTGTCATCTGTATTGACTTTCGCCACAACCAAGCGCTCATCATACTCCTCGGCCAGCTTGTCAAGGATCGGAGCGACCATAAGACAAGGGCCACACCAAGGCGCCCAGAAATCAACCAATACCGGAGTATCGGATTCCAGAACGGTGGCTTCGAATGCATCGTCGGTTACGTGTATGGGTTCTTTATTCATAGTTTTCCTCTACGGCATAGATGTCTTCAGCGGCGCTTATCTTACCATCCCGATTCAGTAGATGCGATTGGTCAATCCGCTCCATAAAACACGCTGTGGCGCCAAATTTCAGTGAGCATGTTCACATAGCGATTGTATAATCCGCCCGTGGAACTCACCTGCGCTGCGTGCACCGCGCCCGCCCTGGTAGCCGACAGCCAAGGAAACTTGGACTGCAGCTACTGCGGCACCCACTTTGTTACAGAACGTACGGAATGCCCGGCCTGCGGCGAGCTAAACCTAAAGGGGGCAGATGATTGCTCCAACTGCAGTGAACCGCTCTCGATCGTAGCCAGCGTAATCGGTCGGCAGGGAAGTACGGGCAATCCGCTGTGGATTCGCCGACTGCAATCTCAAGTGGCGGGTTTGAAAGAAAGCGAGGCGCGCGCCTCAGAAGAGCGGTTTGAGGGATTCGTGGAAATCGACCGAAGAAGGAAGGCGGCTGAGGCAGAAGCCCACCTCCGCCAAAAGCAAACCGACCGAAACATCCTATTCTATGGAGCAGCGGCCATTCTTCTTGTCGTGTTTGTTGTCCTCGTTCTGATCGCCATTCCCTGATGGATTCTGAATACTCCGTAAATCTACCGGTCTTCGAAGGCCCGCTCGACTTGCTGCTCCGTCTTATCGAGCAGGAGCAGCTGGACATCACCACCATCGCCCTTGCTCAGGTTACCGATCAGTTCCTTGAGCATCTGGAGCGGATCCCCGAGAAACCCGCAGCAGAACTCGCAGGCTTCCTGGTGGTGGCAGCCAAGCTGCTACAGATCAAATCCGAGGCTTTACTGCCACGCCCACCAGAGCGAGACCCTGGTGAGGAGGATCCAGCGGAGGCCTTAGCTCGGCAGTTGATGCTTTATCGACAGTTCAAAGAGGCCGCTGCCGATTTGGCCACTCGCGAGAAAGAAGGCCTGCGCACCTATCTGCGCTTGTCGCATGAGCCGCCGGTGGTTGACGAGCAGCTGGATCTGGGGGGGTTGGGGCTTAATGAGCTACGGGCTGCCATGCTAGATGCTCTGGCTGATTTGCCGGAAGGCCCGAACTTAGAGCAGGCGGCCGCACCGCCCAAGATCCGCATCCGCGACAAGATCCGATGGATCATTGATTTGATGGAACGCGAGGATCACGTCAGCTTCAACTCGCTGCTATCATCTGCGGCAAGTCGCCTGGATATCGTGGTTTCATTTCTTGCGTTGCTGGAGCTGGTGAAAGACCGGACGGTGATCGCCAGCCAGGCGGAAGCGTTTGCCGATATCGAGCTCAGTCGGGGGTCGAACTGGGAGGATTTTCGGCTCGAGACCTAGGAATAATTGATGACGAATAACCGGCCGCAAGAAACAAGGCCAGGAACGCTCCCAATCCATCGATCGCCACATCTCGAACACTAGCTGTTCTTCCTTGGACGAAGGATTGGTGGAATTCATCGCTTGCGGCAAATCCCACCGAGAGCCCCAACGCCATCGACCACCGCACGAAGCGAGGAAGTCCGGTTGGCAGAGCATAGTAGTACGCCACGCCCAACATGCCGTACCCGATCGCATGCCCTGCCTTTTTAAAATAGACATCATACGCACCAAAGGTAGGGACCTTACTGGCAGGCAGCGCAGACAGCATGAAAATAGCCGTCATCATGGCCAGAGCTGGCAACCACCGGATAAGCCTCTCAATCACTGACATGGGGCAGGATTTTACCATCGCCAAATGAAGGTGAAGCTAATGCAGATCGTATCGACGCAGCAAGGATTTAGTTGCACTTATGTCTAATCAACTTGTAGGCTCGACCTCGCCCTATTTGCTGCAGCATGCAGATAATCCCGTGGATTGGCATCCATGGGGGCCGGAGGCGCTTGAAAAGGCTCGAGAACAGGACAAACCAATCTTCTTAAGCATAGGCTACGCCGCGTGCCATTGGTGCCATGTAATGGCCCACGAATCTTTCGAGGACCCAAAGACAGCCGCTCTCATGAACGAAAACTTTGTAAACATTAAGGTCGATCGTGAAGAGCGGCCCGATATCGACAGCCTCTATATGGAGGCCGTGGTTGCTATGACCGGCCAGGGAGGCTGGCCGATGTCGGTTTTTCTGACTCCAGACGGCCGTCCTTTCTACGGCGGCACCTATTTTCCGCCTGCTCGTCGATTCAACATGCCTGCCTTTAGCGAGATCCTGCTGGCGCTGGCCGACAAATGGAGCAACGACCGGGACAGCCTCTTGGATATCGGGAACGAGCTTACAGATCGGATCGCGGCTTCTCCAGCGCTCCAGGCAGGCGACAATGAACTGGATCTACGGCAATTCGATCGAGCAGCGGAGTCGCTCTTTCGCGGCTACGACTGGACCCATGGGGGTTGGGGTCAGGCACCCAAATTTCCACAGCCCATGGCAATCGAATTCCTCCTGAGGCGGTACGCACGCTCACAGGACAAACTAGCGCTCGATATGGCGAAGCATGTTCTATCGGCCATGGCAGACGGCGGGATGTACGATCAGCTTGGCGGCGGGTTCGCGCGCTACGCGGTCGACGAGATCTGGCTGGTACCCCACTTTGAAAAAATGCTCTATGACAACGCGCAGTTGGCGCGGGTCTACATTCAGGGCTGGCAGGTAACAGGCGATCAGCAGATGCGGACTGTTGCAGATGAGACGATTGCCTTCATGTTGCGCGAGATGCGCCACCCGGAAGGCGGCTTCTACAGCTCGTATGACGCCGATTCAGAAGGAGAAGAAGGCAAGTTTTATCTGTGGACCATTGATGAAATCAACGCGGCGATCGAAGACCCAAAGCTCGCGGATTTGATCATCGCGTCTTATGGAGCAACTGAAGGTGGAAACTTCGAAGGCTCAAATATTTTCTTTCGCGCAAGCGAGCCCGAAGCGCTCGCCGAGCAATTTTCAGTGGATGTGGAGACTGTAGAAGAGCGGCTTGCTGAAGCGCGTGAGCTGCTGCTCCAGACCCGCCGGCAGCGGATTCATCCTGGCCTAGACGACAAGGTGCTTACAGCATGGAACGGTCTGACATTGATTGCACTCGCAGAAGCTGCGCGCGCCACACAAAACGAAGAATACCTGGTAGCGGCTCAGACTCAGGCCAACTTCCTGCTGGGTAATTTGCTGGTAGATGGCAAGCTGCTCCGCTCCTGGCGCGACGGCAAAGCACAGTACACCGCCTATTTAGAAGACCACGCGGCGTTGGGGCTAGGATTGCTCGCCCTATACCAGAGTGACTTTGATCCAAGATGGTACCGAGAAGCGGTGCGGCAGGCAGATGAGCTCCTTGAGGCGTTTGCCGATCCGGAAGGTGGATTTTTCGATACCCGCCACGACCACGAGCAGCTGATCGCCCGCCCGAAGTCGATTCAAGACAGCCCCACTCCCAGCGGAAACACGCTGGCTGCCATACTGCTGCTCACATTGGGTGCATACGAGGGTGCCGCTCGCTTTATTGAACCGGCCGAATCGGCGCTGCGCGCAATGACCCTCACCGCCTCGCAACACCCTTCTGCCTTTGCCGGTTGGCTCAACGCTATGGATTTCGCGATCGGGCCCCAACTCCAGCTGGCTATCGCAGGTTCTCCGTCAGACGCCCGATTTAATGAATTTCTGTCCCGCTTCAATTCTGAATACATTCCAAACCTTATTGTTGCCGGCGGAGAGCCGGGAGCAGATGACCAACCGACTCTGATGGCCGAACGCGCCATGCGAGATGGTTTGCCTACAGCCTACCTTTGCCAGGGCTTTGCCTGTCAGCTGCCCACCACCGAAGTGGATGAGTTGTTGCGGCAGCTAGAGGATGCTCTTTCCTCAGCGAAATGACTCTCGGTTGATCCCGCGGCCTTCAAATTGAACCGCCTACATATCTCGAGTAAGATGGACTTGCGGTGCAAGAAGCTCCCATGACCGACGCCGAACATAAGCTCGTAACCATCCTGTTTTCCGATGTCGTTGGGTCGACTGACCTGACGGGGCGTTTGGGCGCGGAGCGTGCGCGGGTAGTTCTCGATCGCTGCCTTCAGCGAATGGCCACCTCGGTAGAAGAGTATGGCGGAACGGTCGCTCAGTTTTTGGGCGACGGAATACTAGCCTTCTTTGGCGCGCCGCTGGCGCACGAAGATGACCCTGAGCGAGCCGGGCTGGCTGCACTGAAGATGCATGAGGCGGTACGCCAATATAGTGCGGAGCTGGGAGAAGATCTTCGGTTAAGGGTAGGCATCAACACCGGCCGGGCGGTAATTGGCGGGGAGAGCAGATCGGAAACTGTGGCCACGGGAAAGCCCGTGGTGCTTGCAAAGCGCTTGGAGTCATCGGCACAGCCCGACGAGACTCTTCTTGGTGAGACAACCGCTCGGCTTACACGGCATCGATTCGAATTGGTACCGGTTGAACCGATTGCAGCCAAAGGCTTCGAGGCTCCGGTACAAGCTGTGAGATTACGAGCCGAACTTGCGCAGCCAAAGCCGTCAAAAGGTGTCGCAGGGCTCTACTCACCGCTTGTGGGCCGATCGGGAGAGCAGGATCGGCTCAATGAGATCGTGAATGATCTCGAGGGAGGCCGAGGCTGTATCGTCACCATCGTCGGCGAGCCCGGTATCGGCAAGAGCCGCTTGCTCAGCGAGGCTCGAATATCACATTCTGAGCTACCTCTTCGTTGGGTTGAAGGCAGAGCCTACTCATACACCGAAGATCAGCCCTTCAGCGTAATCCTCGACCTTCTCTCGGAATTGCTGGACATCGCTCCGGACGACCCACCCGCAATGCTCGATCTGAAATTGGAAACTTCCATCCGCCCCATCCTAGGCGATGAATTGGCTGAGGTCTGGCCTTACCTAGCTTCGCTCGTTGGAGCTCCGATCCCGCCTCAATATGAGGATGCGGTTGACCAGTTGGATCCCGAAGCTCTAAATGCCAAGGTCGTGAACGCCTTTACCACTTTGGTCGAGGCGGTAGCCGCACGACAGCCTCTGGTCCTGTCGTTTGAAGACCTACACTGGGCAGATCACAGCTCGCTTGGACTGATCCGCTCCCTGATGATGGCTACCGAACGTGCGCCGATACTATTGATCTTTCTATTCCGACCAGATCGCGACAAACCTAGTTGGGAGCTCAAGATCCGTGCTGAGACTGATTTTGCCCATCGCTATGCACATTTAGCCTTAGTTCCGTTGGACGAATCGGCCGGTAAGGAGCTGGTAGGCAATCTGCTCGCCATAACCGATATTCCCGAGCCGGTCGGCGACTTGATTCAAACCCGATCGGAGGGCAATCCGTTCTACGTGGAGGAACTCCTGCGCGAGCTGATCGAGCGAGGCGTACTGGTTCAGCGTGATGGAAATTGGGAGAGCAGCGAGGAAATTGCAGAAGTTGTTGTTCCGGAAACATTGGAGAAGATCGTTCAAGCTCGCCTCGATCGGCTTCCCGCAGCAGAGCGATCGACGCTGCAGGCAGCTTCAGTTATCGGGCGCAGGTTTCCATTCCGCGTATTAGAAGCGATAACTTCAGCCAACGGGGACCTGAGAGACCAACTGCTTCGATTGCAGCAGGCAGACCTGGTACGAGAGCGTGCTCGTATTCCGGAGCTGGAGTACATCTTCAAACATCATGTAGTGCAGCAAGTGACGTATGGAACGCTGCTTCAGGAACAGTGCTCCCTCCTGCATCGACGAGTGGCCGAGACCCTGATTGATCTTTTTCCGGAGCGGATCGACGAGCTGCATGGAACGCTAGGACGTCACTATACAGAAGCCGGCGATGTAGAGCTCGCGGCTGAGCACTATGGAAAGGCCGCTCTCCGGGCAGAGGAGATTTTCGCCTACGAGGAGGCCGCGCAGTTCCTCGAGCTGGCGCTGGACCTTGGTCCGGGCGAAGAGAAGCGATCCGAACTGCTTGAGTGGCGGGCCGATCTCAAGAGCTTTCTTGGGGAAAATGTTGCCGCATTGTTGCTATATCAGGAGGCGCAAGAATATCTTGATCCCTCTGATAAGTGGTCCAAGGTTCGCCTGCTGAGAAAAGTGAGCGAGGCAAACACCTCGATGAACACTTATGAGGAGCGGCTGCGATACGACGACTTGGCGATCGACAGCCTGAATCTGGCAACCGAAATGATAGAGGGCGAACCGCCACACCCTGAGACGGTGCGCGTGTTGCTCGCCTGGTTCCCTTTGAGGGTTCGCACCATACGGGGTCGACAGGATTGGGATGAAGCGGAGGCAAAGGTCGTCGCGGCTCTAGAGATGGCGGAAGAACTCGACGATCTTGCCGGTGTGGCCGCCGCGCTAGCCAGACACGAAACGATCTATCACCGACAGGACAAGTTTGAAGAGCAGACGCAGGTTGCCTTGCGGCGCCTTGAGATCAGCCGTGATCCGGAGTCTGGAGATTTGCGCACCGAGGCCTCGGCGCTGCTCGCGGTCGGTGTTGGCCTGAAAAACTGGGGCAAATATCATGAGGCAGTGGAGTACCTGGAGCAGGCACAGGAGTTGGCTGAAAGGATCCAGGACATTGAGGTTTTAGCAGATGCGCTGGGTGCGCAGACGGAGTGCCGATTCCGTCAGGATCGATGGGACGATGTGCTCAAAATCGAAGAGAGGTTGCTAGGGTTCCACCACCGCTATGGCATCAGTCGCGCCGGGCCGATTTGCTACTATTTAGGTTTCAGCGCCAGCGTTAATGCACTTCGAGGCGAGCGTGCTCGGGCAAGTGACCTTCGAAACGAAGCCTACGAGATCATGATAACGGCCGCAGGCGGCTCGGAGGATGATTGGGTGCGGAGTCAACACTATTGAATCGCCCAGCCGCTTCTGGCGGAGGGCGAGTTCGCCCAGGTCAAGCATCACTTGGAGGCCGGAATCGAGAAGATGGCCACTGAGCGTGGGTCGATGGCCGCCGATCTCGACGTCTACGCCATGGCATTGGACACGGCCGCGCGAGCCGAGGATGAAGAGGGATTGCGAAAGTACTTACCGGTGGCCGAAGAAGCAGCCGCGCGTGTGAACCATGAACTCTATATGGCGGTCGTTCGTCGTGCCCGCGGAATCGGAAATCGGCTGGCTGGCGATTGGGATGAGGCCGCAGGTCAGCTTGCTAAAGCGGTAGATGAATTCCGGGCATTTGATACTCCGTGGCAGATCGGGTGCACACTGATAGAGCTAGGAGAGGTCGAGCAGCACCGCGGAAACGCTGATCTCGCTAGAGGGCATTATTCCGAGGCCTTAGCCGCGTTCGAAGGCCTCGGCGCGGCGCCCGATACAGAACGAGCCAGTGACGCGCTCGATTCGCTCGCCTAGTCTTAGATGATTGGCTCTCGGCCAGCCACAGACATCTTATTCGACCGCCCGAGCGGATTCTCCGAATGTCACCACGGCCGTCATACCCCACTGCAAGCGGGGATCGTTTTCATCAAGTGAGATCTTCACGACGTACGTTACATCCCCCTGCCTGATCTCAAACAGCGGGCGAATTGCAGTGACGGTTCCTAGCAAATCCACGTCGGACAGCGCGTCGAACGACACGGTCACCGACTGGCCAACTTCAATCTGCGGGAGCTCGATCTCGGTCAGGTTGTCAGTCTCGATAATCCAGCTTGAAAGATCCGCCAGCACTACCGCCGGCTGACCGGGTGCGGCCATCTCGCCTACCTTAGCCATCACTCCCGCCACAGTCCCATAAAAAGGCGCAGACAGTTCGGAGTTCGCTAACGCCGCATCAGCCGCTGCAAGCTGCGCTTCTGCATTGGCCAGCCGGGCTTCGGCAAAGGCCACATCATTCGGATGCGGGCCATCGGCTCGATCCTGTAAATCGCGCTCGGCAGCCTCCACATTCGCCTGAGCGATCGCCACGTCCGCGTCCAGCATGGCTTGCTGGATGTCGGTGGGCCGTCCTGTCAGCCAATTCAAATTACGTAGCGCTGAGTCGTAGTCGCGCTGTGCGTTGGACAGGTTCTTCTGTGCGAGCGCCTTTGCTGCGTCATTGCTGCCTGGAGCCGAACCAAAAGCATCTTGAGCATCTTCGAGCTTCTGGCGGGCCAGGATCAAATTAGCCTCTGCGCCGTTGATACTCGATACGCTGGCTCGGTTCCCTTCCTGTTGTACCGACCAGGTGTACTCTGCCTTTCTCAATTCCTCTCGCGCGTTGGCCAGATTCTGCTGCGCCTGAGCGGCCATCGTCTCTGAATTCTCATACAGGTCATTCAGGGCTTGCTCGGCACTGACCAGCTCAAGCCCAGCCGCGGCAACTGCAGCTTCAAACTGCTCTCGATTTCCTAGCTGGACGAGCGGCTGACCACGCTTGACCGAATCCCCTTCTTCGACCAACACTGCGATGATCTCACCACCGGTACTGAAGCTGAGCTGCGCAGATTCGATTGGGTTTAGACGTCCGTCTGCAATGACCGAAAGATTGTCTACTACGATTGGGATCTCACTTTCATCCGTAGCAGCGCCATTGGTATTACAGGCCGCGAGCGCTAAGGCCAGGATTCCCACAGCCATCCATATCGATTTTTTCATTTGCTTCATCACTAAGTACTCCCTATGCCCAGAGTCCCGAATGGGACCCAATTGAAATTACACCCATCTGGCTACTCGTATGCCAGGCTTTCATTGACGCTGATCTGTGAAGCGCGCCGGGCGGGCAGCCAACTTGCGAGGAAGGACAGCACCACCACAATCAGCAGCCAGATAAATAGTCCGCTCACAGAAAGCTGATATTGGCCAGGAAATTGGATAATGTCGCCGATGCTGTTGACGAATGGTCGGCCGGCTACCATGCTGAGCGGCACCGCGATCAACCAGCTCGTGATTCCGAGCAGCAGCCCCTCCATGACCATAATCAGCCCCACATCTCGCGAGGAGGCGCCGACGGCACGCATGACGCCAATCTCCCGCCTGCGTTCGATCACATTGATTGACAACGTGCCGGACAGCCCGATGCTTCCAACCACCGCCATGACGACGGTCATGACCATTAATATGGTTGTGAGAATGCTGAACTGAGCTTCCGCCTGCTCCTGATCCTCGATGGAGGCGCGCACAAATGCCAGGCCGATGCCCTGCGCCTCGAACAACTCTTCCAGGTCGTTCACCAGGGCATCTTGCGTCTCACGCGTGCTGTCTTTCGAGACAATACGGGCGATCGATGCTCGGCCTACTCTGCGCAATTCCTCATTCAGCGTATCAACGTGCATGTATGCGGTAGATTGATCGTTGATAAGATCAAATATGAGGCCTACGATGGTCCAATTGGAAGTATTTCCGTCCCCCAGATCGATTTCGATTTGGTCACCAAGTGTCAGCTCCATATCTCGTGCTAGCTTCTGATTGAGCAGCAACGCGTGCCCGTCTTCGGGATCGAGGTTGCGACCCGCAGTTAGCGTGGGTGCATACATCTCCGTATCGCGCGGCACCCCTTGAAGCGTGACCCGGTAATCGGATCCGGGTCCTGATTCACCCGGAACACGCGCGCCGGCGCTCTGAAACACCCACATTTCCACCGTGTCCACGTTGGGATGCGCTTCGATCATGGGCTCCACCTCTTCGATGCGCTCAAGCCCATCGAAGACTACGAAAGTATCGAAGCCCAGGCCGCCCCAAATATCCGCAATAGCCTGCGTGAAAGAATAGTGGGTGGTAATGACCATCATGAATACCGCACCAGCCATGACTAACACCGCCAGCGTCAGAGTCACCCGGCCCATCCGGCGAAAAGTGTTTCGAAGCGAAAGCGTGACCATGCTGGGCAGACCCCGAACGCTGGCTAGCATACGGTCGACCCGCCCAGTTCCATAGCGGCCCGATCCCACACCATAGCGGCGAATAGCATCACTTACGGATATCGCGACCCCACGAAGAATGGGCCACAGTGCGGCTATTAATGGCACCAAGAGGCCGGCGACTAATTGAATCCAGATCGAATCCGAAGCGAGCTCAAAAGCCGATATCGGAACGTTGATGATGCCCAGAATGTAGCTCGCAAGGGCGTACCCGGCGTAAGCACCAAGCGGTACAGCAAGGGCAATCGCCAGCAGCCCATATATGGCAACCCCCGCTAGATACAACTGCGAGATCTGCCGACGGACGCCGCCAACAGTCTTCATAATCCCAATCTGTGGGATCTGCTGAGCAATAACGGCGTTGATGGTATTGATCACCAGAATGGCGCTTAAAAACAGCGCCGCAATGGCCATGACGGTCAGAATCAAACCGATTCCGTCCAGGATATCTTGCGCCCAATGACGTGCTGGATCCTGGACAAAGCTGAAGCCCACTCCGATACCCTGAAGCTCCAGCTTGTCTTCAACGATTTCGGAGACTTGCTCCGCTCGCTCTTCTGTGTAATTTGGAATCGCGAATCTCATCTGATTGAAGTTTCGTGAACCCGCCAAACGTGACATGACATCACGCGTGACGTAGAAGGACGGCTCATCCGTAAAGGGAGGGGCTGCAGCGCTGGGATCACGCAGGATTCCGGCCACCTTGAACGGCCTGGCCTGTCCATTGACCTCGAAGTAGATCACGTTACCCAACTCCGGAATTCCGTAAGGCTCCACGTGGTTGAACTCCACGACTACCGAGTTGGTCCCTGGCCAGGATCCTTCGCGCAGTTCCAGGAGGTCGTATTCCTGGTCCTGGTAATCGTCGATCGCCACAATAGAGGCATCCCCCCACTCATCCGCTTGGGCAGCCTTCCAATTTACGCCGCGGTCCGCCCTTCCCTGGGCTGCCTGTACTTCAGGAAGGCGTTCGATGCTGGCAATCCCATCATCGTCAATGAGCCCGCGAAGGAAGAGCCACACGTTGCTCGGCGAGCTGGCGATTTGAGCCTCGGTCATGCGCTGTGCCATGAGCGTATTGCTGGAGAAGATCATGCCTACGGCCATGACACCGACGGCAATACTGAGCACGACCAATGCCGTCCGCGCCTTGTTGCTCCACAGATCTCGGAATACCTTGCGGTATGCGATACTCATTTGCCGGGCCGTGCTCCGTTTTCGAACAATTCGCCGTCCAGAACCTCGATAACGCGTGGGATCCGCTCGGCAAGCGAGTTAGAGTGAGTGACCATCAAAAAGGTCTTTCCTGCCGCTACCAGCCCCTCGAATGCGTCGACGACGTTATTGGCGGTTGTGCTGTCCAGGTTTCCGGTAGGCTCATCGCCCACCAGCAATGGTGGATCGTTCGCTAGTGCTCTAGCTATGGCCGCTCGCTGCTGCTGTCCGCCTGACAACGCATTGGGCAGCTTGTGCGCCTGGTCTTCAAGCCCCACCTGCTTCAACAGCATCTGGGCGCGCTCCATTCGTTCTTTGGGACGCCATTTGCGAGCGAAATCCATGGGAAGAATCACATTTTCTTGCACGGTGAGAGTGGGGAGAAGTTGGAAGAACTGAAATACGACCCCGACGTTGTCGCCGCGCCAGCGCGCCAATCGATCTTCGTTGAGCTCGGTTAGGTCCTGACCATTGATCAGAACCTGTCCGCCGGTAGGTCGATCGACCCCTGTGATCATATTGAGCAAAGTGGATTTGCCGCTGCCGGATGGGCCGCGGATACCGACGAATTCCCCGCCGCTAACCCGCAAATTGACGCTTTTCAGGGCATGAATTGGCCCCTGAGGTCCTTCATAGTCCTTGATGACGTTTCGAACGTCGACCAACAATCCGTTGTTACTCATATCATGCCCTTAGTGGTTAACCGTTGCCCGAACAACAACCGTCGCGGTGCAGACCCGACCGCAGAATGACGGCGAATTCTACTTGATGGGCGTTAGAATGTCTTAATGTTCGCAAGAGAGATACAAGCTCCCACCCAATTGACGACGAGAGCTCTGCTAGCTCATCTGCATTGATGAAGAGCCAGCATATCCCGCGATCTTGTGCGTATCAATAGGGCCCCAGACATGTGGCTGGGGCCCGCTTAGAGCTGGGGAGGTACAACAGCTAGCGAAGGTTGAAGCGCTGTATCTACTCGACCGTCACGCTCTTTGCCAGGTTGCGCGGCTGATCCACATCTGCGCCTCGCAGCACAGCGATGTGATATGCCAGCAGCTGCAGCGGGATCATGGTGGTAACCGGATTGAGCAACCAGGGCGTTTCTGGCACCCACAGGATGTGATCGGCGATCTCGGGCATCAATTCGTCTCCGTCAGTAGCTACCGCGATCACCACCCCACCCCTGGCCTTGGTCTGCTCCACCTGGCTGACGGTCTTTTCGTACCATGGATCAAGCGGGCTGATAGAAACCACCGGCATTTCATCGTCAATCAGCGCGATCGGGCCGTGCTTCATCTCGCCCGCCGGGTATCCCTCGGCGTGAATGTAAGAGATCTCCTTTAGCTTAAGGGCTCCTTCGTATGCGGTCGGCATATTGATGCCTCGCCCCAGATACAGGCAGTGCTCCATATCCTTCAGCTGTCTGGCAATGTGCTCCGCCTGATCGGCTCGATCCAGGCATCTTCCTACCAGGTCCGGCACGCGGCGCAAATCCGAGATCAGTCGCCGGCGCTCTCCTTCTTCGACTGTCCCTCTGAGCTCAGCCAGGAGCACAGCCAACATGTATAAGTCCACCAGAGGAGCGGTATAGGCCTTGGTTGACGCCACGCCGATTTCCGGACCGGCGTGCATGCCGATATATCCATCGGCGGCGCGCATGGCCTGAGAGCCGATCACATTTACGATGCTCCAGATCGTGGCGCCTCGCTGGCGCCCTTCCTCGATGGCTGCCAGCGTATCTGCGGTCTCTCCAGACTGGCTAATGGCTAATACAACGGTGCCCTCATCTACCAGAGGTTCTCGATAACGAAATTCGGAGGCGATATCCACTTCAACCGGAATTCGCGCCAGGCGTTCGATCAAGATCTTGCCCACCATGCCGGCGTGAGCCGCGGTCCCGCAAGCGGTGATGATGATCTTGTTGATATCAAGCACCGACTGCTCGTCAAGCTCCAGATTCTCGAACCTCACACGACCCGCATCGAAGTCTGCTCTCCCGCCGATCGTATCGGTGAGGGATCGAACCTGCTCGTAGATCTCCTTGAGCATAAAGTGCTTGTACTCACCTTTTGCCGCCGATACAGGATCCCATGGGACGGTATGGAGTTCCAGCTCTACTGGTTCTCCGTCCAGCGTGTAGGCTTGAAAGCCGTCATCAGATATGACTGCCATCTGACCCGACTCAAGGAACGCCATCGTACGGGTGTGTTCGAGAATGGCGGGGATGTCGGAAGCAACATACATCTCGTTCTCACCCACACCGATCACCACGCCACCCGCGTTCCCGATGCGAGCAGCGACAATCTTGTCGGGCTCCCGCGTGGATAGGAGCACGATGCCGTGGGCTCCACGTAGGTGCCCGAGCGCCTTCCGTGATGCTTCCGCGATCCCCCCATTGAGTGAGAGATACCGCTCTACCAGCTGCGCAATCACTTCCGTGTCGGTATCAGAACTGAATTCGACACCTTCCGCGGAGAGTTCCTCTTTGAGGGGCAAGTAGTTTTCGACGATCCCGTTATGAACTAGCACCACCTCCCCAGATTCGCCGGTGTGTGGGTGGGCGTTGCGCGCGCTGGGCTCACCGTGTGTAGCCCAGCGAGTGTGTCCGATACCGATGGTTCCTGATACTGGGGATTTGGCCAGGAGCTCTCCCAGCCGCTCGATCTTTCCCGCGTCGCGCCGGATCTCCACCTCACCATCATGAACCACCGCTAACCCTGCCGAGTCGTAGCCGCGGTACTCAAGGCGTTTGAGACCGTCATAGATTATGGGAGTCGCATTACGCGAGCCGACATAGCCGACGATTCCGCACATCGATTTTCTCCTGACTTAATGGACAAGCTGATGCCACGAGCTGAGGTTTGGCCGCGACGTTACCGGCACGGCATTGTTCTCAGGTACCGTATGGAGAAAGGCTGCGGGCGGTGGCACGCCCGGAGGGCATCCGCTGATCTTTCGATTTTCCCGGGCCGGCGGTGGAGAGCCGCCGGTTCGTTCCGGTTAGCCCCGCCACGCGGCGGGGAACCCTCTCCCTCGTCACCCTGGCAAGCCACCAGGGCCTTGCGCTTACCTTTCCAGCAGTGCTTCGTTGCTCCCTATCACCTTCCTCTCACGTATCTGTTACATAAGGGCCGACATTATACTCGTTAAGCATTTTGAAGGTCCGTGGCAAGCCGTCACTTGACATAAATGAGGATACGACGAACGCTGGGCGGTTTCCTACTTAAATCGGATCGGTTCTTATCGAAACTCTCGCAACCCAAAGATTGTATTCAGCCCAGCAAGCATCACAGCATCTCGATGGTATCGGTCGTGGCGCGGCTCAAATCCGAATACACCCCTCGCCGCTCCTCCGGAAGCATCCCGGCCAGGACATACATGGCCTCGTCGGTCATGGTCCGCAGGCGATCCCGATTTCGCTGACCTTCGAGCTGCTTATACCGAAATGGTCGCCCTAATCGGATTGTGACGGCGGTCAGATCCTTCTTGCCGACAATCAGCTTTGGGTAGCCTTTGGTTCCCTCGATAGCAACCGGAACGATCGGGGCTCCACTCTTTAGCGCCAGGTATGCCAGGCCGGCCTTTGCGCGCTGAAGGCTTGAGTGGCGCGTGCCTTCAGGCGCGACCAACAGCACCTCACCCGCTTCAAGCACAGCCAATGCCATGCGAAGGGCTTCGCGGTCCACCTCATTGCGCCGTACTGGAATCACATTCCATAAGCGAGGAAATATTCCCCAACCAGGGATACCTCCGACGTCGTGGCGCGCGAGTGGGACCACGTTCCTGGGCAGTACGCTCAACACGACGATCGGATCGATGAAGCCGATGTGATTGAATATCACGATCGCCGAGCCATTTGTGGGGAGGTAATCGAGATTATCTGCCCTGCCGAATTTGGCCAGGACCCGATACCCTACCTCGTGGATCAACCACCGAAGAACCTTCCGCCTGCCTTCCAGGCGCTGGTGATTGTAGGCCAACTAGCCCTCTATCAGCTCCAGCGCCCGGTCTGTTGTTTCATCGATGCTCAGTACCGTTGTATCGATGATCACTGCATCGTCCGCTGGATGCAGCGGGGCGACATCACGACTGGAGTCGATTCGATCGCGGATCCGCATGGATTCCAGGATCTCATCGTAGTCCACCTCTTCCCCGCGAGCTTGCCGTTCCTCATATCGACGACGCGCACGCGCCTCAACCGACGCATCAAGATACAGCTTTAAATCGGCTTCGGGAAGCACAACCGTGCCGATATCCCGGCCAACCATGATCACCTCACCTCGCTTGCCAATCTCACGCTGTCTCTCTGTCATGGCACGCCTCACTCCGGAGTAGGCAGAGATTTCGGAGACATTGGCATCCACCTCTTCAGAACGGATTTCCCAGGTTACGTCCTTTCCATTCACGACAACATCGTATTGGCGGCCATCGGTTCGGGATGGAGGGCGCACGTCGATGGAGATCTCGGAGGCCAGCTCGGTAATGCGTTTTTCATCGCTTGAGGGGAACCCCGCCCGCAAGCCGGCAAGCGTCACGGCTCGGTACATGACGCCCGTATCAAAATAGAGATACCCGATCCGGCTTGCCAGGCGTTCAGCCAAGGTCGATTTTCCGGAGGCGGCCGGCCCGTCGATGGCAATGATGCGGATCCCTTCAGGATTCGGGCTCAACCGGTACCAATTCCTCGACCCCTGCCACGTCCTTTCGGACCAGCAGGACCCAGCGATCGGGCACAGTAGGCGCTTCTCGAATTACAAGCCAACTCATCAATTTCGGCGGCAGCCCGCCAATCCATCCCCAACTTTCTCCAATCGTGACCGATTGACCAAGATATTCTCCCGGCAGCGGCGCTCCCTCGCGAACAAGAATAATAGCGGGGTTCTCCGAGCCTTCATGCTTAGGGTAATTGCGTGTCGCCCAGGCTAGGGCCGGTGATGGCTGATCGCTCGTCTCAATCGGAAGTGCATCCGACCGACCTGTTTCCGCGCGGGAGAGAGTTCGCAGCGATTCGCGCAGATCGTTCAAACCCAGGGTGCTGGTTTGCGCCCGGTAGAGCTCGCGGGCGTTGGGCTCGCCGAAATTTAGCGCAGTTCCAGCCGAGATGCCCGCGCCGAGCAGAACCAATATTGCTGCCGCACCTGCAATGGGAATTGCCACATCCCTGGACCATCCAACCGCCAGCAGAATCAAGGCCAGAATGGCAAGGCTAATCCCCATGCCAGCGGCCGCAATGTGGGTTGAAAGCCCGAGGAAGGATTGAAGCGATTCCGGTCCGCTTACTCCTGCACGAAGTTGAAGGTAGGCAAATGCCATCAGCGCCACAATCGCCCCTGTGAAACCCAGCGCCAGCCAGATATTTTCGGGCTGGAAAATTCTGTTGAGCAAATTCTTTATCACAACGGCAGCCAATACGGTCAGCGGAAGCACCAGCCATACGACGTCGGCTGGTTGGCGCCCTTGATAGAGAAACAGCACCACAACCGCGCCGATGGACCAACAAGCGAAAAACGTCAGCAGGGAGCTTCTGTTCCGGAGCCGGTCGATCACTCCTGCGGCTCCGGCCGCAATAACCAGCGGCTCATATGCGAAGAGCACGAGTAAAAGAGTAATGGCCGGGATTCCGCCGCCCTGAAACCAGCCTTTGACCCATACGCCTAGGCCTTCGAAGGCTCCCTGCAGCGAATTAGGGAAGAAACCCGCTCCTGTAGCTGCGAACAATGCGACTACCCCACCTGCGACGAGGCCTCTGCTCCAGGCCAGAGACTTCGGAATAGGGAAAACTAAAGCTCGGTCTGAATTGGGCCTCCGTTGGAGAAGTGCAAACACTCCCGCCCCCACTCCGAGGCTCGCCAGTCCCGTCAGCGCGGCCGGACCCGAAACGAGTGCCAGTCCGAGGAATGCGCCGGCCCACTCGACTCGCCCGCTGATCAAGAAGAAGAGGGCTGCGGTTATGCCAAGGGCCGCGAGAGTCGTACCGTCTGCGGTCCGGGAAGAGGTCCACAGTACCGGTGAAATCGTTAGCAGGAGCGCGCTCAAGAATGCTGCCCCTCGCCCGATCTGGCTCCTCAACAGCAAGGGAGTCAGGACCAGCAACACACCGGCAAGTGCCGGTGCCCAGCGC
>Ga0255055_10000480_pt1 | contig 30966 bp, 28 predicted proteins | sample JV7_2_27_MG_FD_188633 | JGI IMG/M metagenome (GOLD analysis project Ga0255055, IMG submission 188633) | Seawater microbial communities from Jervis Inlet, British Columbia, Canada - JV7_2_27 | ecosystem: Environmental > Aquatic > Marine > Inlet | place: Canada: British Columbia | collected...
CCCAGAAGGATGATCGCAGCGATTGCCACGATCGCGATCAGCGCGACGAGCAACGCGTACTCGACGAGGCTGGCGCCCTCTTCGGAGCGAACCAGGCTCTCGATTTTCGTCCAGAGACGAAGCATGTCCGTACCTCCTATTGGCAGGGTGATCCACAGCAAATACTACGAAAACGCCGGATAGGGTGCCATAGGTCGGGCGACTCATTTGGTCATAACGCCTTGTGTGGAAGAGGTTCGGTTACCTGATGCCGAGCCGCATTGCCTCAACGACGAGTTGAGCTCGATCGGAGATGCCCATCTTGTCGTAGATGCTCGCCAGGTGGTTCTTCACGGTCTTCTGCGAGATGTAGAGCTCGTCCGCGATGTCCTCGGTGCGGGAGATGCCTCCGACCAATAGAGAGATCAGTTCGCGCTCCCTCCCGGTCAATGCCGCGGCTCCGCCCGTGAGGGTTGCCTGTCGATAGGGTTCCAGCGCGGTCGCAAGATCTTCAACGTCGAGGAGGTTCAGCCCGTCCTCCACAGCCCGCACGGCCGCGGCGAGATCGGGGAGGGGTGCCGATTTGGGGAGAAACCCGACGGCGCCGGCGCGGCGGGCGCGAGCGCGGTATTCGTCGTCGGTGTGCATAGTCACCACGAGGGTTGGCGGGGCGGATTCGAGGCGTGCCAGGGCGGACAAGCCGCCAAGCTTCGGCATCTCCACGTCGACGAGGAGCACGTCGGGTGAGACCCTCTCGAGGAGCGTCAGGAGCGCCTTGCCGTCGGTGGCGGTGCCCACGACGTTGATGTCGGAGAACGAGCCGAGTGCTTGGGCCAGGCTCTCGAGCATCATCGTGTGGTCATCGGCGATGACGACGCCGATGGGCCATGGAGTTCTTCGCGGAGGGGTCATATCGCCTCTCCCCATTGGATCGTGATCCGGGTCCCTTCACCGGGGTTGGTTGACAAGTCCAGAACAGCTCCGATCTCGGTCGCGCGCTCCTTCATGCCGATGATTCCGAAGTGGCCCCGCGGTGAATCTGCGGCATCGAACCCGTCTCCATCATCAGTTATGCGGAGTGATCCTCGATCGCGGTCGACGGTTCCTTCGACCCGAACGAGCGTCGCGTTGGAGTGTTCGAGGGCATTGCGTACGGCCTCGGTGAGGATCGCCCCTAGCTCCAGGGCGATAGCCGAGCGCGGAGGGCGGTGCTCGTCGATGTCGATCAGGATTGCGGGACCGTCGGCTCCGACCCTGGTGGCAACAGCGTGAGAGCGTTCGACCAGGCTGACCGTTTGGTCGGCGCGAAGATCGCTCACCGTCCCCCGCACCTCCTCTACGAGGCGGGTGACGGTGAGCCGCATACCTTGCAAGTCATCGCGCGTTTCTGGATCGAGCGGCTGCTGATGCAAGACCAGATCCATGGAGAGCCCGAGGGAAGCAAGGCTGGGCCCGATGTCGTCGTGGAGTTCTCTCGCGACTCGGGAGCGTTCTTCTCTCACCGCCCGTCTGGCGATCTCTTGAAGCAGTTGGATGTTGTCGAATGCGAGCGCCACCGGTCGCAGGGCATCCTCGACGAGAGTGCGGTGCTCGTCGAGCGACCGATCACCTCGAGGCCACAGTGTGAGGTGACCGAGAGTGCGCTCCCCGATCTGGATGGGGAACGCCGTCGACGGCATATCGTGATCGATATTGCCCTGGCGGGCAACGACGATCTCGCCGTCCTTGCTGATGCTCACCTCACCGCCGTCGAAGGGGACTGCGAGAGCGAGGTCGCGAAGCGCAGCCTGACCGACCGTCACCGGGTTCAACTCGGAGCTATCGGCGAGATCGGAGAGGCTGAGGAGCAGATTGTGCGCCGTGGCGAGACGCTCCAGCCTCTTGCCGCTGGCAAGGTCCAACGCCTCCTTGCGTTCCCGCTCTTCGATCAGAATCCGCCGCGCCTGGGCAAAGGTGACGGCGATGAGCAAGTACAGCGCCGAGAGCTGAAAGAAGGAGGGCTGGAGGATCTCCTGGCCAAGGCTGCCCAGGACGACGGCAAAGCCGGCAACGGACAGCAGCGCGGTGCCGAGTCCCATACGAAAGCCGTGGAATGCCGCGGCGTAGAACACGGGAACCGGGAGGAAGGTCGTGTACGGGCTCTCTACGCCTCCGGTCAGCGCAATTGCCACGAGGGACACCACGACACCGACGAGCGACATGATCTCGCCCCCCGCCTCGCTGTCGCGCCACCGGCGTGGGATCGCCTGCATCGCGACGACATATCCGCCGGCGGCAACCGCGGCGGCGACGACATCACCAGACGCACCGAACGCGACGAACGAGATGATGATGCCGAGCGTCAGAGTTCCCCACGACAGCGCGGTCAGGATCCAGTCGAATCGAAGCTCCCACGGATCGTTCGACACCCCGGGTGGAGGGTACAGTCGGCCTGTGAGCGGACGGCGTTCTTCAATAGCCACAGTGTTTGTTATCGGCGGCGGCATCGGCTCGGGTAAGAGTGCGTTTGGGAAAATTCTCAGCGAATTCGGCGGTCTCCTCATCGAGTCAGACCGGATCGGCCACGATGTGCTCGAACCCTCCGGAGCTGCGTTCAGCGACGTTGCTGCGCGGTGGCCTGTCGCGGTGAAGGACGGCGTGATCGATCGGGCGACCCTCGGTTCGATTGTCTTCTCCGACGAGGAACAACTCGCCGAACTCGAGGCCGTCACCCACCCGGCGATCCGAAGGAGGATCGAGGAGTTGATCGAGCGAGCCGACGCTCCGGTCGTCCTCGAGGTTCCCGTGCTGGTGCCGTTTGTCGAGGGAGATGACGTCGTCCACGTGTTCATCGACTCCTCACGCGACCTTCGTCTGGAGCGGGCCGTTGCTCGCGGCGGAGGAGAAGCCGACGTGCGGCGGAGGATGCTGGCACAAGCCGCTCGCGACGAATGGCTGGCATGGGCGGATCGCGTGATCGACAACTCCGGCTCCCCGGAGAGGTTGCGCGTGCAGGCACGGGAATTGTGGCAAGAGTTCGTGCCCGGGCCGCGCGATGAAGTCCGACAATGAACCGGGGCCTGTGAATATCTGTCCTGGCAACGCGGTACGTTGTATGAGACACGCACCACAGGTGATGCATGACGGTGACGAGCCGAGAACAGGTCCGGCCCTTCAAGGTCGTATCCGACTACCAACCGGCCGGTGATCAGCCGGAGGCCATCGCGCGCCTCGCCGAGGGAATCGAGCGGGGCGACGCGTTCCAGACGTTGCTCGGCATCACCGGGTCCGGCAAGTCCGCCACGGTCGCATGGCTGATCGAGCAGGTGCAGCGGCCGACGCTGGTTCTCGCCCCGAACAAGGCACTGGCTGCGCAACTCGCCAACGAGTACCGCCAGTTCTTCCCCGAGAACCGAGTCGAGTACTTCGTCAGCTATTACGACTACTACCAGCCCGAGGCGTATCTGCCGCAGACGGACACCTACATCGAGAAGGAGTCCACGGTCAACGACGAGATCGAGCGGCTGCGCCATTCGGCCACTGCGGCTCTGCTCACACGGCGAGATGTGATAGTCGTCGCCAGCGTTTCTGCGATCTACGGCCTGGGGTCACCGGAGCAATACGAAGGCCAACTGCTGCGACTCGTGGCGGGTGTGGAGTACCCGCTCGAACATGCCATGCGGCGTCTCGTCGACATTCAGTACGAGCGCAACGAGGTCAACCTGACGAGGGGGCGGTTCCGTGTCAAGGGTGACACCCTCGAGATCTTCCCCTCGTACGAGGAGACGATCCTGCGGGTCGAGTACTGGGGCGACGAGGTGGAGCGCATCACGCAGATGAATCCGGTCACCGGAGAGGTGATCTCGGAACAGCAGGATCTGTGGGTCTATCCGGCCACCCACTATGTGACCTCGCAGGAGCGCATGATCACCGCGGTCGCAGCAATCGATCAGGAGCTGCACGGGCAACTTCGCCGGCTCGAAGCCAATGGAAGGATGCTCGAGGCGCAGCGGCTCCGGATGCGCACCGCGTACGACCTCGAGATGATGCGCGAGATCGGCTTCTGTTCCGGCATCGAGAACTACTCCCGCTATCTCGACGGGAGGGAGCCCGGGGAACCGCCGTACACGCTTCTCGACTACTTCCCCGACGACTACCTCACCATCGTCGACGAGAGCCACGTCGCCGTTCCGCAGATTCACGGCCAATACGCCGGGGACCGATCGCGCAAGGATGTCCTGGTCGAGCACGGTTTCCGCCTGCCTTCGGCGCTCGATAACCGGCCGCTGACCTTCGAGGAGTGGCTGGGGCGCACGAAGCAGGCCGTGCTGCTCTCGGCAACACCGGCCGCCTGGGAGCTGAGTCACTCCACACAGGTCGTCGAGCAGCTCATTCGTCCCACCGGCCTCGTCGATCCGGAGATCCTCGTGCGACCGACGAAGGGACAGATCGACGACCTGATCCACGAGATCCGTGGCTGCGCAGAGAACGATCAGCGCGTGCTCGTCACGACGCTCACCAAGAAGATGGCGGAGGATCTCACCGACTATCTGTTGGAGCTCGGTGTGCGGGCCCGCTATATGCACAGCGACATCGACACGTTGGAGCGCGTGCAGATCCTGCGGGACCTGCGACTGGGGGAGTACGACGTGCTCGTCGGCATCAACCTGCTCCGCGAGGGTCTCGACCTGCCGGAGGTCGCCATGGTCGCCATCCTCGACGCCGACAAGGAAGGGTTCCTGCGGTCGGGAACGAGCCTCATCCAAACGATTGGCAGGGCGGCGAGGAACGTCGACGGCCGAGTCGTCATGTATGCCGACGAGGTCACGGATTCGATGCGCAAGGCCATCGACGAGACGAATCGGAGGCGCCATCGACAGTTGGAGTTCAACGAAGAGCACGGCATCGACCCGCAGACGATCCGCAAGAAGGTGTCGGACATCCTCGAGCTCGTGCAATCGAGCAACGCCCCAGCCGCGGACCGCCGTGCCGGCGAGGTTCGCCGTCGAGAGCCGCTCGACCTGACGACGCCGGACTTGCGTCGCCTCATTCAGAGCCTCGAGGAGGAGATGCACGACGCGGCGGCTGAACTGCGGTTCGAATATGCGGCCCGGTTGCGCGACGAGGTACACGAGCTGCGCCGTGAGTTGAAGGAGCTGACCGAGGCGGCGAGCTGAAGTGGCGGCGCCCGGTTTGCGAACAACGCCCATGTAATTCGGATTGATGCGCGTTACTACACTCTCCGGCGGAGTGGAATCTACGATGTGAGGGACGGGGCGATGCTCGGTGACGGGGCGATGGCGACGGACACGATCGTCATCAGGGGTGCACGTGAGCACAACCTGAAGAACCTCGATCTGGAGCTTCCCCGCGACCGGCTCATCGTGTTCACCGGCTTGTCCGGCTCGGGGAAGTCCTCTCTCGCCTTCGACACGATCTACGCCGAGGGGCAACGCCGCTACGTCGAGAGCCTGTCGGCGTACGCCCGCCAGTTCCTTGGGCAGATGGACAAGCCCGATGTGGACTTCATCGAAGGGCTCTCTCCCGCCATCTCGATCGACCAGAAGACCGCGAGCAAGAATCCGCGGTCGACCGTGGGAACGGTTACGGAGATCCACGACTATCTGCGCCTCCTGTATGCCAGGGTTGGAGTACCCCACTGCCCGAACGACGGCAGTCCTGTGGCCCGCCAGACCCCGCAGCAGATCGTCGACCGGATCCTCGAGCTCGACGACGGGGTGCGGTTCCAGGTCCTGGCTCCGGTCATCCGGGGCCGCAAGGGCGAATACGAGACCCTGCTCAAGGATCTCGCCAAACAGGGATTCAGCCGCGCGCGGATCGATGGTGAGGTCCGGGACCTCACCGAAGATATTCGGCTCGACCGCTACTTCCAGCACACCATCGAGGTCGTGGTCGACAGGCTGGTGAAGAAGAAGGGGATCGAACGGCGCCTCACCGACTCGCTCGAGACTGCATTACGCCTGGCGGATGGCGTCGCTCACATCGATGTCGAGGGCGGTCCCGGTCTGGCCTTCAGCCAGCATTTCGCCTGCCCACAGTGTGGGTTCTCGTTCGAGGAGCTTCAGCCGCGCAATTTCTCGTTCAACTCACCGTACGGGGCTTGCCAGGAATGCAGCGGAATCGGTACTCGCTATCAGGTAGATCCCGATCTGGTGGTGCCGCAGGAGGAGCGCACGCTGGGCGAGGGGGCCGTCGCGCCCTGGCGAGGCCGCCACCGGATGACCTACTACCAACGACTCATCGGGGCCGTGGCGGAGGCCGAGGGAATGGATCTCGACACGCCATGGGAGAAGCTCCCGAAGCGGCACAGGGAGCGGATCCTCAACGGAGGCGGCGACCGGTCCTACACGGTGGTGTACGAGAACCGTTTCGGGAGGAAACGACGCTACGAAGCCAGCTACGAAGGTGCCATTCCGTGGCTCGAACGGCGTTACGCCGACGCGGAGAGCGATGGCGCCCGCGACAGTTACGAGCAGTACATGCGTCAGGTGCCGTGCGATGCATGCGGAGGGGGCCGGCTCAATCGGATCTCGCTGGCGACCACTGTGGGCGGCGCCAACATCCACCAGGCCTCCTCGATGTCGCTCCGGCAGGTGTCCGGGTTCATCGCCGATCTCGAGCTCTCGGAACGCGATCTCCAGATCGCGGCCGCCGTCGTCAAGGAGATCAATGCCAGGCTGGATTTCCTCGTGGATGTTGGTCTCGACTATCTGACCCTGTCGCGGCCGGCAGCGACCCTTGCGGGCGGCGAGGCACAGCGAATACGGCTGGCAACCCAGATCGGGTCCGGTCTCGTGGGCGTGCTCTACATCCTCGACGAACCGTCGATCGGTCTCCACCAGCGGGACAACCAGCGGCTCATCGAGATGCTGCTGCGGCTCCGTGATCTCGGCAACACGCTGATCGTCGTCGAGCACGATGAAGAGACCATGCGAAGCGCGGATCACATCGTCGACATCGGCCCGGGAGCCGGAGCGCACGGGGGCAAGATCGTCGCGGAGGGGTCCCTCGAAGATGTGATGGCGGAACCGTCTTCCCTCACCGGTGACTTCATCTCTGGGCGCCGGGCGATCGAGGTGCCGGCGACACGACGCATCGGATCGGGTGCGGAGATCGCGGTCGTCGGTGCGGCAGAGAACAACCTGAAGTCGATCGACGTCGTGTTCCCGCTCGGCAAGTTCGTCGCAGTGACGGGGGTATCCGGCAGTGGGAAGTCCTCGCTCGTCCAGGAGATCCTGTCCAAGGCGCTCCACGCCGAACTCCACGGAGCTCGCAGCCTCCCGGGTCGGCACCGGCGGATCGAGGGCCTCGAGCACGTCGACAAGATCATCAACATCGATCAGTCTCCGATCGGGAGGACGCCGCGATCGAATGCCGCGACCTACACCAAGGTGTTCGACGCCATTCGGCAGCTCTTCGCCTCGACGAACGATGCCAAGATCCGAGGCTACAAACCGGGACGGTTCTCGTTCAACGTTGCCGGCGGGCGTTGCGAGACGTGCAAGGGTGACGGGACGATCAAGATCGAGATGCACTTCCTCCCCGATGTGTATATCCCGTGTGAGGTCTGCAAGGGGAAGCGATACAACCGGGACACGCTCGAGGTCACATTCAAGGGACATTCGATCGCGGACGTGCTCGCCATGTCGATCGAAGAGGCGCTCCACTTCTTCGAGAACCAGCCCAGGATCGCGAGGATCCTGGGGACGCTGTTCGACGTCGGACTGGGGTACATCAAGCTCGGTCAGCCCGCGCCGACCCTGTCGGGCGGCGAAGCGCAGCGGGTGAAGCTCGCCTCCGAACTGGGCAAGAGATCAACCGGACGCACCATGTACATCCTCGACGAACCGACCACCGGACTGCATTTCGAGGACATCCGCAAGCTGCTCGGCGTGCTGCAACGGTTGGTGGATCAAGGCAACACAGTCGTGGTCATCGAACACAATCTCGACGTCGTCAAGTCCGCCGACTGGATCGTGGACCTCGGTCCGGAGGGCGGAGACGAGGGCGGAAAGATCGTCGCCACCGGGACACCAGAAGATGTGGCAAAGGCCAGCGACTCGTATACGGGCAAGTTCCTGCGCGAGCTGCTGCCGGCTTGAGCAATTGGGACGAACTCGCGTCCTGGTGGCGGGATGAAGTGCGATCCGATTTCTCCTATCCGGAAACCATCTTTCCGATGCTCGACCGACTCATGGTGGGGACATCCGGCCTCACGCTCGATCTCGGATGCGGTGAGGGCTCCGGCATGCGGAGAGTCGAAGCCTCCGGCCGTTCCCATTGTGTGATCGGCTGTGATCTCTCGCTCGATTTGGTGCGAGAGGCGCGCCGCACCGGTCCCGTGGTTCGCTGTCGCCTGCCCAGCCTCGACTGGATCCGGGCCGACAGCATCGACGTCGCGTACAGCGTCTATGTGCTCGATCTCATCGAGGACGCCGGGCGGTTCTTCGCGGCCATCGAACGGATCGTCGTGCCCGGTGGTTCGCTCGTGGTGATCATCAACCATCCCGCGTTCACCGCCCCGGGCTCGGCGCCACTCCTCGACGACGATGGTGAGGTGTTGTGGCGCTGGGGCCGCTATTTCGATGCGGTACCGAGTCCCACCGTCGCCGGTGATCGACCGATCCACCTCCAGCATCGGCCGGTGTCGGCACTACTGACGGCCGCCGCCGCTGCCGGGTGGAACCTCGAGGTTCTCGAGGAGCATCCGCTCGGGGCGGGTTTCATCGAGAGAGACCCCGGCTACCGAGGCCAAGAACTGATCCCACGGTTCCTCGGCGTCCGCTGGTCGTCGGCCTCAAGATCTGTCGTTCCGGTACCGAAGTGAGATGAGAAGGCGCGCCGAGCGGTGTGCCCGAGAGGAGAAACGATGCAGAGCCACCTCGTTTCGTTCGAGTACGGGATCGGTGCGGTCTGGGGATACGTGAAAGCGCCGTCCGCCGGCGCCGTGGAGGCCCAGATCCCCGAGGTCGATGTGGCAACCGAGCCGCCCGCCTGGATGACCGAGGCGGAGGTGCGGAGTCTGAAGCACCAGGCCATCGACGTCAACCGGGCCGACGTGCTCGACCAACTCATCCGTACCGAGTGTTGATTCCGGCCTGCTCCGGCGCCTGTTGAGAGCAGCGGCCTCACAACAGATATCATCCGTACGAGATGCTGCGGCGTCCTCCTTCGTCCGAGATCCCGGATTCGCCGGGTGTCTACCGCTTCCGCGACCAGCACGGAGCCGTGCTCTACGTCGGCAAGGCGAAATCGCTGCGAAAACGGCTGGCCAACTACTTCGCCTCCGATCTTCAGGTTCGCACGCGGGCGATGGTCGATGCGGCGGCTGCCGTGGATTGGATCGTTACCGACACTGAAGTCGCGGCGATCATGCTCGAGTTCTCCCTCGTCCAGGAACACCAGCCGCGATACAACATCCGGCTCCGCGACGACAAGAGCTTCCCGTACCTAGCGATCACCCGCCGCCAGGAGTGGCCGCGGGCGATGGTCGTGCGTGGGAAGCGCCGCAAGGGCAACCAGTACTTCGGACCGTACGCCCACGCCTATGCGATCCGTCAGACGCTCGATCTGCTGCTGCGGACGTTCCCCGTCCGCACCTGCACGGACGCCAAGTTCGCCAGACACGAGGCCTCCGGGCGTCCCTGCCTGCTGTTCCATATCGAGCGATGCTCGGCGCCATGCGTCGGGGAAGTGACACCAGAGGCCTATCTCGGGCATGTGGACGGCCTAGCTCGGTTCCTGCAAGGAGACACGCGGACGGTCGTCGAGGAGCTCGATCATGCCATGCGCGAGGCGGCGAATGAGCTGGACTACGAGCACGCCGCGCGACTTCGCGACCAGCTACGGACGGTTCACACGGCGATGGCTCGCCAGGAGCTGGTGACGGAGAAGCCGGCGAGCTTCGATGTGATCGCGTTCGAGGAGGACGAACTCGAGTTCGTGCTGGTCGTGCTGAACATTCGCCGGGGGAGGGTGACCGGGCAGAAGGCCACGGTCGTCGACCGGGTGGAGGATGTGACGGTCGCCGAGTTCGTGGCGGTGGTCCTACGCCAGCTCTACGGTGCAGATGAGCCTCCTCGCGACGTCTTCGTGCAATCTCTGCCCGACGATGCCGATGTCTGGCAGGCGTGGCTGCGTGACCGCAGAGGCGGTCCCGTGTCGTTGCGGGTACCGCAGCGCGGGGCGAAGCGCCGGGTGATGGAGATGGCTCGCGCCAACGCGGCCGAGGAGTTCTCCCGGCAGCGGCTGCGGCGGCACAGTGATCACAACGCGAGAGCGAAGGCGCTCAACAGCCTCCAGGCGATCCTCGGTCTCGACGAGCCTCCGCTACGGATCGAGAGCTTCGACATCTCGACGATCCAGGGCCGCGATACCGTCGGGTCGATGGTCGTGTTCGAGGACGGTCTACCCAGAAAGTCGGATTACCGGCGCTTCAAGGTGCGCTCGGTCGATCAACAGGACGATTTCGCATCGATGGAAGAGGTGCTGCGCAGGCGGTTCACAGCGTACCTGGCGGAAGCCGCCCTGCCGGTGGAGGAGCGCGGGAGGTTCGCTTACCCGCCGTCGCTCGTCGTCGTGGACGGCGGAGCAGGCCAGCTCGGGCGTGCCGTCAAGGTTCTCGACGAGCTGGACCTCGAGATTCCCGTGATCGGTCTGGCCAAGAAACTGGAGGAGGTCTACATTCCGGGTCGGCCGGAGCCGTTGACGATCGGGCGTGGGGAGGAGGCTCTCTATCTGCTCCAGCGGGTCCGGGACGAGGCCCATCGGTTCGCGATCACCTACCACCGATCGCTGCGTGACAAGCGAATGATCGATTCTGTGCTGGACGAGGTTCCCGGTATCGGTCGGGCGAGGAAGAGGCTGCTCCTCCGCCGGTTCGGCTCCCTGAAGAAGATCCGTCGGGCGACGAGAGACGAGCTGGCGGCCGTCGTACCCGATAATGTCGCCGCAACGCTCCACGAGGCACTCCATGACTGAAGACGCGAATACGTCGATGCAAGAGTCTGTGGTGGTGATCATCACGGGCATGTCGGGGGCCGGGAAGTCGGGGGCCGCCGATGTGCTCGAGGACCTCGGCTACTTCGTCGTCGAGAACCTCCCACCCTCCTTGGTGGGCGAGGTGGTCGACCGAACGGGTGTCGTCGATGGGATCCGGCCCAAAGCTGCCGTCGTGGTCGATTCACGTGGAGGCCTCACCGCGGACGAACTCGACGCAGCGATTCTCGGCCTGCAGGGACGGGGCATATGGACCATCGTTCTCTTCCTCGACGCGGACGATGCCACGCTCATCAAGCGATACGACGAGCTGCGGCGACCGCACCCCATCGATGCGTCGACGCTCGGCGAATCCATCAGAGAAGAGCGACAGGCGCTCGAAGACGTGCGGGCCGAGGCCGATATGGTCATCGACACCACCGACCTCTCCATCCACGACCTGCGACGGCGGATCGAAGACGCCTTCTCGGCAGGACTCGGGTCCCGGACCATGCGGGTCGACGTCAGGTCCTTCGGATTCAAACGAGGTATCCCTCGAGTGGTCGACCTGATGTTCGACGTGCGTTTTCTTCCCAATCCCCACTGGCTTCCGGAGCTGCGTCCCCTCACCGGGCTGGATCCGCCGGTGCGCGAGTTCGTTCTCGGGAACACAGACGCGCAGCGGTTCGTCGAAGACGTGGCAAGGATGCTGGACTTCCTCCTCCCGAGGTACGAGGCAGAAGGAAAGTCGTACCTGACCATCGCGGTCGGGTGCACCGGTGGTCGCCACCGTTCCGTGGCGATCGCGGAAGCAATCGCAGGGCACATCGAGGAGGGCGGCGTGGAGGTGACCGTGCATCACAGGGACGCAGGACTCCACGGCGATGCGGCTCATCGACACTGACCCGCAGCAACTCCCGGGGGGACTCGAGATGAAACGCTCCGGCCCACACGTCGTCGCCATCGGTGGTGGCCACGGTCTCGCCCGGGCGCTCGGCGCCATCCGTCACTACGCAAGCCGCATCGACGCCGTCGTCACCGTCGCCGACGACGGCGGATCGTCGGGCCGGCTCTCCCCGGCACTGGACATCCCGCCGCCGGGTGACATTCGCAAGTGCCTCATTGCGCTCACCGAAGAGGATTCGGTATGGCGCCGCTTGTACGAGTATCGCTTCGAGGGAGCCGACGTCCGTGGGCATTCGCTCGGCAACCTGATCATCGCAGCTCTGGCCGAGATCGAGGGGTCGTTCGAAGATGCGCTGCGATCGAGTGAGCGGTTGCTCGGTGCCGCCGGCAGCGTCATTCCCGTCTCTCCCCAGCACCTGCGTCTCGAGGCCACGATCGACGGTGAGGTGGTTGCCGGTCAGGCTGCCATCTCAGCCAGTCGAGGAACGATCTCCGCGCTCCGGGTTCGTCCCGAGCGGGCCACTGCGAACCCACACGCAATCGAGGTCATCGGAAACGCAGATCAGATCGTCCTCGGGCCCGGGAGCCTCTTCACATCGGTATTGGCCGCACTGGTGGTGCCGGGAATCATCGATGCCGTGAACGAGGCGCCGGCCGCGCTGGTGTTCGTGGCCAACCTCATCACCCAGGATGGTGAGACTCTGGGCATGGATGCCGCAGATCACATCGAGGCGCTCATCCGCATGACCGGAGTGCGGTCCCCCGCTGCTATCGTCGCCAACAACGCGTTCGTGGACGTTGCAGCGCCGCTGGAGTTGCTGAAGGTTGATCGGGATGTCCTGGCAACCTACGGCGTCGACCTCGCCGCCACCGATCTCATCGATCGGGGCGCGCCGTGGCCGCAACACGACCAGGCTCGGCTCGCCGACGTCCTCGAGAGCCTCTCGACCAACTGAATCCAATCAACTCTGCGGGCCACTCCTCGGGAGTGGGGACACCCAGGAAAGGACAGGTGAACCGATGAAGGTTGCCATCAACGGCTTTGGCAGGATCGGCCGCAACTTCTTCCGCGCCGCCAAGGGCGGTGACCTCCTCGCCAACCTGAAGAAGGCGGTTGGGGAGGCAGACATCACGGACACCGATGCCGTGGCGTCGACGTTCACCCGGCTGCGCCATGCGGTTCTCGGCCTCGACATCGTTGCGATCAACGATCTCACCGACGTTGAGATGAATGCCCTGCTGCTCCAGTACGACTCGGTGCATGGTCGGTATCCCGGCAAAGTGGAGATCACCGATGGTGGAGATCTGCTCGTCGACGGTGACCGATTCGAGGTATTCGCCGAGCGCGACCCGGCAACGTTGCCTTGGGGCGATCTCGGTGTGGATGTGGTCATCGAATCGACCGGCGTGTTCCGCACGCACGAAGCCGCCTCGAAGCATCTCGACGCAGGGGCCAAGGCAGTCATCGTCAGCGCTCCGATGAAGGACCCGGACATCTCGATCGTCATCGGAGTCAACGACGGAGAGCTCGATCCGGCGAAGCACAAGATCATCTCCAATGCCTCCTGCACGACGAATTGCGTTGCCCCGATGGTGAAGGTGCTCAACGAAGCGTTCGGCATCGACCGCGGCGTGTTCACCACCGTGCACGCCTATACCAACGATCAATCGATTCTCGACCTCCAGCACACGGACCCGAGGCGGGCCCGCGCCGCTGCGGTGAATATCATCCCGACTTCCACGGGAGCTGCCACCGCAGTCGGCAAGGTGATGCCCGAAATGCAGGGCAAGCTCGAGGCCATGGCCCTTCGTGTGCCGGTACCCGACGGGTCGGTCACCGATTTGGCAGTCACGACCGAACGTGAGGTGAGCGTCGACGCGGTCAACGAGGCCTTCGTCAAGGCAGCCGACGCGTCACTGAAGGGGGTCCTTCGCTACACGGACGAACCGATCGTGTCGAGCGACATTGTCGGCGATCCAGCATCGTGCATCCTGGACGGGCTGTCGACGATGGTGAGTGGCGACAACATGGTGAAAGTGCTCGGCTGGTACGACAACGAGTGGGGCTACTCGAGCCGCCTCGTCGATCTCGTGAATCTGCTGGCCTAGGAGACTTCGTGCAGCTGTCGACGCTTGCCGACCTCGACGTCGGTGGGAAGACGGTGCTCGTGAGGGAAGACTTCAACGTACCTCTCGACGGCGGGACGGTGACGGACGACTTCCGGATCCGCGCCGGCCTTCCCACCTTGCGGTATCTCCTCGATGCCGGCGCCGACGTGGTCGTAGGCAGTCATCTGGGTCGGCCCGATGGCCGGGACCCGACCCTGAGCATGGCCCCGGTGACAGCACGACTCGGCGAGTTGCTCGACTACCCGGTCATCCAGGCTCCCGGCGTCGTCGGACCCGACGTCGAAACCCTTATCCGCGAAGCCGGTGGCGCCGTGGTCGTCCTCGAGAACACCCGGTTCGAGCCCGGGGAGACGCGCAACGACCCGGCGCTGGCCGACCAGCTCGCGCTGCTGGCGGACGTCTACGTGAGTGACGCTTTCGGGTCTTCGCATCGGTCGCATGCGTCGACGGTCGGAGTGGCCGAGCGGTTGCCCGCGGCGGCCGGCTTGCTCCTCGAGGCGGAGATCGAAGCGCTGTCGCGGCTCCTGAGAGATCCGGCGCGGCCATACGTTGTGGTGATGGGCGGAGCGAAGGTCTCGGACAAGCTGGGTGTGATCCGCTCTCTCCTTCCGCTCGTCGACCTGATGCTCATCGGCGGCGGCATGTGCTTCACTCTGTTCGCAGCAGGCGGTTATGAGATCGGAGAATCCTTGGTGGAGGAACCGATGATCGCCGCCGTGCGCGAGCTTCTCGACGGCCCGGATGGGGAGAAGATCGTGCTTCCGCCCGACATCGTGGCTGCCGATTCCTTTTCGCCGCATGCCGCCTATCGCGTTGTCCCCGGCACGGCGATCCCAGCTGGGACGGTGGGCCTCGATGTCGGCCCTGAGACCGTGGCACGATTCGGGGGGATCATCGAGGACGCCGGCAGCGTGTTCTGGAACGGCCCGATGGGCGTCTTCGAGTGGGAGGCGTTTCGCGCGGGTACGAGGGGCATCGCAGAGGCGGTGGCCCGCTCGGGCGGCTACACCGTCGTGGGCGGAGGCGATTCCGTCGCAGCCGTCAGGGCGATGGGTGTGGCAGACGACATCGACCACGTGTCGAGCGGCGGTGGCGCCGGTCTCGAGCTGTTGGAGGGTGAGGAACTCCCCGGGATTGCGGTGTTGGAGAAGGTCGAGCCATCGACTTGAAGGAGAATCGGGCATCGTGCGCAGGAATGTGATCGCCGGAAACTGGAAGATGCACGGCAACCATCTCGAGGCCATCCAGATGGTGCAGAAGCTCAGCTATCGGCTCGATCCGGAAGACTACGAGCGAGTGGACATCGTCGTGGCACCACCCTTCACGTCGCTGCGGTCGGTTCAGACCGTGATCGAGAGCGATCATCTCCCGATCCGCATCGGCGCGCAGGACGTCTTTTGGGAGGACAGCGGCGCATACACCGGCGAGATCGCTCCCCCCATGCTCCAGATGCTGTCCGTCTCGTACGTCATCACCGGACACTCCGAGCGGAGGCAACTCTTCGGAGAGACCGATGAGATGGTGAACCGCAAGGTGAAGGCAGTGCTCGCCCACTCCATGACCCCAATCATGTGCGTGGGTGAGACCTTTGAGGAACGCGAATCTGGTGCCACAGAGGAGAAGGTGGGCGGCCAGGTCGGGGCTGGGATCGCCGGGGTTGCGGCGCAGCAAGTGGCGTCGATTGTGATCGCATATGAGCCCATCTGGGCGATCGGCACCGGGCGGACGGCAACGGACGACGATGCCGGCGCAATGGCGTCGTTCGTCCGTGATACGGTGCGTTCCATCGCCGGCACGGAGGCGGCGGATGCCATCCGCATCCAGTACGGGGGCTCGGTGAACCCGGGCAACATCGCCGGCCTCATGGCAAAGCGCGACATTGATGGGGCGCTGGTGGGCGGTGCATCCCTCGACCCCGACTCCTTTGCCTCGATCATCCGCTATTGGGTATGAAGGAAGCCCCAAGGATCGAGTGATGAATCGAGTCATGAGGTCCAGAAACGTGCGAGGGTAAATGATGCCGTTGTATCGCGCCAACGCCGTCTTCGCCGTGGGATCTCGTATTCCATGGGGAGAACGCGAGGATGACATCGATGAGCACCTCGATGCCGTAATCGAAACAATCCGCAGCCGCGTCGACGTCGGTGCGGTGGAACTGGACTTCGACCGGACACGGCATCTGCTCTCCGTGCAGCTCGTCTGCCAGATACCGAAGACCGACGACGATCCAGAACATGCCGTCCGGAGTGCCCTCGCCGAGGCGATCCGGGCTTCGGGGGGCCGGCATGTCGAGCTTCTGCCCCTCGGAGAGGAGTCGAGGTTGAAACCGACGCAGAATCAATGGTCGGGCTTGCGCACCCTGCACTGGCAAACCCGCACGTTCATGGTCGAGCCGCTGCCCGAGGAGGAAACCGGCGATGAGTGAGCCGACCTACACCCTGGTACTGCTCCGACATGGTCAGAGTGTGTGGAACCTGGAGAATGTGTTCACCGGCTGGACGGACGTCCCTCTCTCTCCCAGGGGGGAGGAGGAGGCCCGGGGGGCAGGGGACCTCCTCCTCGAGGCAGGCTTGACCTTCGACGTGGTGCACACGTCGGTGCTGCGCCGTGCGATCGACACAGCTTCGATCGCACTCGCCGAGATGGATCTGGGATGGATCCCGGTGGAGAAGCATTGGCGCCTCAACGAGCGCCACTACGGCGCGCTGCAGGGCCTGAACAAGAAAGAGACCACAGAGGAATACGGCGCCGAGCAGGTGTACGTGTGGAGGCGCTCCTACGACATCGCACCGCCTCCACTGGAGGTGACGGATCCGCGCTATCCCTCCCACGATGTTCGATATGCATGGATGCCACCTGATCTCGTACCGGCCACCGAGTGCCTACGAGACGTCGTTGCCAGGATGCTCCCGTACTGGTACGACGCCATCGTCCCCGATATCCGTGCCGGCAAGCGGATCCTCGTGGCCGCCCACGGCAACAGCCTGCGAGCGCTCGTGAAGCATCTCGACGGGATCTCCGAGGCGGAGATCCCAAAGCTCAACATCCCGACGGGTGTCCCGCTCGTCTATGAGCTGGACGCGGACCTGCGGCCCGTGGTGAGCGGCTACCTCGGTGATCCCGACGCAGTGCGGGCTGCAGCCGATGCGGTGGCGAGACAGGCCGGCTAGAGGCTCAGCGAACAGGCATGAGTTCCAGATCAAACCTGAGAGACGTTCAGCTGAGCCGTGGCCCGAGTGGCCCGCCGCGAAGCGGCAAGAACGGGAAAGGGCACCACCGCTGGGGCGACACCGGCCTGCCTATCCCGGAGCTTCTCCAATGGCCTGGATTGCCGCCGCCTAAACGGATCTGGCTCGTACGCTGCCAGGATGCGTCGACACCTCAAACCTGCTCGCGCGGCAGCGCTGCTGCTTGCCGTGGCGGTTGTCGCGGCGGCATGCACCAGTGGCGAAAGCCCAGCTCCGGCAACGTCATCGACGACGGTTGCATCCGAGGCGACGGAAGGCCCGACGACAACCACATTGGAACAGGACACGACGACGACTTCGGGAGACCTGAAGCCGGTCGGTGGTGACGTAGTGCTCGGACAGGCAAAGGAGCCGCCGACGCTGAACCCGTTCGCACCCGGAGGGCAGAGCGCCATCGTGACCTTCATCGGCAACGCCTATTGGGCCGGTGTGCAGACCATCGACGGCACAACGCTCGAATTGGTGCCCGATGTCGTCATCGAGCTGCCGACCACAGCCAACAGGGGACTCGTCGTCAACGACGATGGGACGATGACGGTTCGTTACGACATCCATCCCGATGCGGTGTGGGAAGACGGAACCCCGATCTCGGGCGACGATTTCGAGTTCACCTACGACACGATCATGGATCCAGATCTCCCGATCGCCAAGCTCGTCTACGAAGACATCATCCCCTCGTCGGTGCGGGCCGGCGCCAAGACCTTCGAGTACACGATGACCGCACCGACGGTTCAGGTCGAGTTTCTCTTCGGAGTGATCCTCCCCAAGCACTCGGTCGAGGGGAGCGACTTCATCTCGGACTGGAACGACACGATGTGGGTCTCCGGTGGTCCCTTCGTCTTGTCGGAGTGGTCCCCGGGTGAGCAGCTCACGGTCGTGCGCAACGAGAACTACTGGAAGAAGGACCCCGAAACGGGCCAGCAACTGCCGTTGCTCGATGGGGTGACGTTCCGCTTCATCCCCGGCGCGGAGGACCTCGCCGCGGCGTTCGCACGGCGCGAGGTCGATGCGATCAACCCGCTTTCTGATCTCGAGATCATCGGCGATCTCGAGGCTTTAGAACCGGAGGGGGCGGTCGTCGATCTGAGAGGCGGGCCACTCTGGGAGCATCTCAATTTCCAGTTCGGTCCCGGTCGTCTCGACCGCAACGAGACGAGCTGCAACGAGAACCTCAACATGCGCCGGGCCGTGGCGCACGCCGTCGACAAGCAAGCGATCGTCGATCTACTCCTCGATGGACGGGTTGAGCCGCTGGACTCGTACGTCGATCTGTACAGCCCCACCTCGTCGAACGACGCCTGGGCACAGTATCGATTCGACCCGGGGCTTGCCGCAGAGCTCTATCGCGCTGCCGTCGAGGAGGCGGGTGTCGAGTGCTCCGTCGTGTTCACTGCGGTGACGAACGAACAGGTCCGTGTGGAACTCGCCGAGCTACTCGCGGCGATGTTCGCCGACGCCGACATTCCCTACCGGCAGGAACTCGAAGCGATCGAGCCCTTCTGGGGAGTGACCGTTCCGACGGGAACCTGGGACAGTGGTGAATGGGCTTGGATCGGATCGCCCGGCTTGGCCGGGCTCATCGGACTCCACGATGTGTGGGACCCCGAGGCGCCGCCCCCGCTGGGTCAGAATGTGTATGAGTGGGGCACGCCCGACTCATCGCTGATCGACGAGGCGACCGCCAGATACGCGGAGATCCGCGATGCCATGAATGCCACGGTCGACGAGGATGAGCTGGCGGCTCTGGTCGCCGAGGCAGAGGCGCTGCTCGCCGACAACGTGGTCTTCATCCCGCTCTACGCCCGGCTCAACCCGAGTGCGGTGTGGGCGGACGAGATCGCGGGGTACGTGCACAATCCGTCGCAGGCGCAGGACACCTGGAACCTCGAGGAGTGGTACCGCTCCGACCGTTGAGGGGCCGACCGCGTCGTCCCATCGGCGACATTGTTTGCACTTATCGCGGATTCACCGGCATACTTCCCGGAACAGAGCCCGTTTCGTTCGCGGGTCCCTTATGAGAAAGGTCCCTTCGATGCTGGCCGGTATCGTCGCGGTGTTCCAGCTGCTGACCTCACTCTCGCTCATCTTTCTGATCCTGCTCCATGCAGGCCGGGGGGGTGGCGTTTCCGACATGTTCGGTGGTGGGATGAGTGGCGGGAGCTACGGTGGCTCAACCGTCGTCGAGAAGAATCTCGATCGCCTCACAGTGGCGGCTGCGATTCTCTTCGGCTTCACCACGTTGCTTTTGACGTGGCTTTGGGCTTGACCACACCGAGACGGCGACGTCCAGCGGGACATTCACTTTCACAACGGAGGAGCAAGTGAAACTAACCAAAAGGTTGGAGCTCCGTGTTTTGGCGCTCATCGCGGTATTCGCTCTCGTAGCGGCTGCGTGCACCTCGGGTGATGATGACACCACCACCACGACGGCGGCACCCAGCGGCGGCACAGAGGAAACCACCACGACGGCGGCGCCAAGCGGTGGTACGGAAGAGACCACGACCACGGCGGCTCCCGCAGTTGAAGGCTTCGTGTACACCATGGGTATGACGTCGGATGTGCAGTCCGACAACTTCTGGGCCTATATCAACCAGGGCTCGGTCTACGACCAGTACGTGTTGGAACAGACGAAGCCGGCCCTGTTCGTGACTGCCTATCCCGGTATCGTGATCGCACCACAGGTGGCCGATGGGCTTCCCGTCGCACCGGTGGCAGAGGGTGACGTGTTCACCATCACGCAGCCGATGCGGACCGATTACCAGTGGGAGGACGGCACGCCGGTGACGGCGAACGACGTTGTCTTCACCTTCACCACGGTGAGGGATGCCGCGATTGGCGGGGACTGGCTATCCGCCTATCCGTACTCGGAGGAATCGTCGCCGCGTCTGACCAACGTCGAGGCCGTCGACGACTTCACCGTCAAGTTCACGTTCGACACGCTTCCCGGTGGAGCGGTCTGGCCGAACAACGTCGGTGTCGCCGACATCATGCCTGCGGGCGCGTGGGGAGATTTGGTGGCGAGCGCGCTGAACACTGAGGATCCGGGTGCGGTCATCCTGGGGGCCGATCCGCTCGAAGTCGGTGACCTCTCGGCGGGTCCGGTGATCTACGCCGGCCGCGAGGAGGGGGCGTTCCTCGAGAACGTCGCCAACACCAACTACACGGGCTCGGGGACCACACACACGTGGACCTCGGACGGTTCGTACATCGTCAACGGCAATCGCCTCTACGGCGAGGGCGGCGGCGATGTCGAGGTCGAGTACGCCGAGGGCCCGTATCTGGCCCGCACTGCGTTCTCGCTCTATGGCGACCAGGCAGCAGCGATGCTGGCGCTGACCGACGGTGAGATCGACTACTGGGTGAACCCGCTCGGCGTGTCGCCCGGTCTTCGTGAACAGGGACTCGCTTCCGAGAACCTGGCGGTCACGGTGAACCCGACGAACGGTTTCCGTTACATCGCGTTCAACATGCGCAAGTCGCCGGGCAAGTACCAGGGGTACCGCCAGGCTGTGGCGTACATGATCGACAAGGAGTTCCTCACCAAGAACGTCCTTCAAGGCGTTGCCTTCCCGCTCTACGTGCTGGTGCCTGAGGGCAACCAGGCGTGGTACAACGAGGAGGTTGCCGAGGAGATCTCTGCCAAGTACGTCGGTCTCTCCGAGCAGGAGCGGCTCAACCTGGCGTATGCGGCTCTCGAGGGCGATGGCTTCTCATGGGCAACGGCTCCTGCGACGTGCTCTGACGAGGACGTCGCCGAGGAGAACTGCGCCGCGGGCGACATCGTAACCCCGGGTCAGGGTCTGACCGACCCCGACGGCACCTTGTTGCCGACCCAGGAGGTCATGGCCCCGCCGGCTTCCTACGACCCACTGCGCGCTACGGCTGCGCTGTGGATCGAGGGCTGGATGGAGCAGCTCGGTGTGGACGCCAAGGCGAACCCGACCGACTTCAACACCATCATCGCTGCGGTGTGGCCTGGAGTCGGCGAGGAGATTACGTTCGACACCTACATCCTGGGCTGGAGCCTCGGGAATGCGGCATGGCCGACGTTCCACGAGAGCTTCTTCCATAGCCGGAACCTGCCCGAGGTGAATGACGGTTCGAACACGCCTGCGTACATCGACGAAGAGTTCGATGCCCTCGCAGATGCCATGTTCGCCGAGACGGACCAGGCGAAGGCCTTCGAAGCCATCTGGGTGATGGAGCAGAAGCTGGCAGACGATCTGCCGTATGTCGTGTTGTTCGATACTCCGATCACGGAGTTCTACAGCACGTCGCTGGAGTTCCCGTACACCCAGACGCTCTCCGGTCTGCAGTTCCAGAGCGGGCTGCAGGGAGACGTCGTCAAGTGATCACGCTCTAGCGTGTGATGAGAGAGGGGCGCCCCCGGGCGCCCCTCTCTCTTTGGTAGTGGGTACCGAACTCCCACCGCTTTGGTGGGGCCGCTGGTATGCTCCCGACGCCGTCGGGTGATGTCGCAAGCGCGACGCTGGTCCATGCAGAAGGAGCTGCTGAATGGCGCGCTACCTCGTCAACAGGATTCTCCAGATGCTGTTGCTGTTCGTGCTCTTCCTCACCATCCTGTTCTTTCTCCTCAATGCCCAGCCGGGTGACATCTCGGCGCAGTTCATTGGGAATCCCGACATCCCGCCCGAAGCGAAGGAGATCCTGAGACGACAGCTCGGACTCGACCAGTCCTTGTTCGTTCAGTATCTCTTCTACATCAAGAACGTGTTCACCGGGAACCTCGGCGTCAGCTTCAGCCAGTACCCCAGGTCGGTGGCCGACATCCTGCTCACGGCCCTGCCGAGGACCATCTACCTCTTCCTGTCCGCAACGATCCTCGCCTACGTGGTGGGCTTCCAGACGGGCAAGCTTGTCGCCTGGAAGCGGGGGACGGCCACTGAGCGGGTCACGATGGTCGGCAGCATCATGCTCTACACCGTGTTCTACCCGTGGTTTGCGATCCTCATGCTGTGGTATTTCGGCTCCCAGCTCGGCTGGTTCCCGCTGGGGAAGTTCCTCGACCCGACGAAGTGGTTCGATGCGCCGTACACGGCGAACCAGGTGTTCAACGCCATGCTGCTCTCGATCTTCCTTGCCCTCGTGGTCGTGGTGGCGATCTTCTACTTCACGGGCAAGATCGAGGAGTACCGCCAGCGCCTGATCGTACGTCGTGTTCTCCTGGCCGTCACCGCCGTTGTCCTGATCGTCTACTGGATGATCACGCCCATGTCGCCGTTCGCGGTGGATATCGCCTATCACACGGTGCTGCCGGTCACCACCCTGACACTGGTCTTTTACGCCGGCATCACCCTTCTCACCAGGAGTTCGATGCTCGAAACCCTTCGGGAGGACTACATCTTCACCGCGCGGGCCAAAGGCGTGCCCGAGAAGATCATTCGGGACCGGCATGCGGCGAGGAACGCGCTGCTCCCCGTCACGACCTCTTTCGTGCTCGCCATCGCTTTCGTGATCGGCGGCGGCATCGTCACGGAATCGATCTTCTCCTGGCCGGGTCTCGGCCTCACGCTGTTGGGAGCGGTCACGGTCGAAGACGTTCCCCTGGCGATGGGGGCACTGGTGATGATCGGCGTGCTTGCCCTGATCGCCCACCTCGTCGCCGATATCCTGTACGCGTTCCTGGATCCGCGGATCCGGGTCCAGGCCTGATACGGAGTCGACATGACCGAAGTCCGCGACAGGAAGCCCGAAGGCGAGTCGGCGACGGACGCCGACCTCTCTGACATCCAGGTACCCGACGAGTCCCTCTTCAAGATCAGGCTCAAGCTCCTGTGGCGGTCGTTTCGCAGGAACTGGGCACTCTTCTCACGCAATCGGCTGGGCGTCCTCGGTGTCGTGATCGTCTTATTCTTTGGTTTTCTCGCCATGTTGCACCCCATCCTCATGAACACGGTCTGGTCCGAGAAGCACGCCATCTACGACCCGGTGATCGGTACCGATGCTGTGATCATCGAAAAGACGGTCGTGGAGGACGTGAACGACCCGCTCACACAGATGTCCTTCACCGAGGCGATGATCGCCGGCGAGTTCTTCCCGGAGGAAGGCATGATCATCGAGGTTTCCATCGCCCCGGCGCCCCCGAACAAGGACCACTATCTCGGAACCGACCCGTTCGGTCGCGACATCCTGTCGCAGCTCATGTTCGGCGCCAGAGCCGCCTTCACACTTGGCGTGATCGCGGCGGTGAGCGCCGTCGTCCTCGCCACGATCGTGGGTTCCGTCGCCGCGTTCTATGGGGGCTGGGTCGACACGTGGCTGATGCGACAAGCCGACCTCATCCTGCTGCTGCCGCTGCTGCCGCTGCTGATCGTCATCGGCTCGTTCTGGGACATCGGCTTGGTGCAACTCGGCATCATGATCGGCATCCTCTCCGGTCTCGGCGGGACCGCCATCATCCTGAAGTCACAGGCCCTCTCGGTCAAGGTGAAGCCGTTCAACGATGCGGCGAGGGTCGCCGGGGGATCGAGCCGACACATCATCGTCAGGCACGTGATCCCGAACGTGCTGCCCCTCAGCTTCCTCTACATGATGTTCGAGGTCACCGGGGCCATCTTCCTCGAAGCGACCCTTTCGTTCTTCGGCCTCCTCAGTATCCCGATGAGCTGGGGCATCATGATCAACACGGCTCATACACAGGGTTACACGTTGTTCGGGTTGGCTGCATGGTGGTTGCTCTTCCCGGCCGGCCTGGCGGTGACGCTGTTTGCAGCGGGGTTCTTCCTCATCGGCAGGGCCATGGACGAAGTCGTCAACCCCAGGCTTCGCACCCGATGACGTTCGAAGAACAGCCAACAACCGAGGGCCAGGACATGACCGGGACCCCGACCGCGCTCGCCGACCCCATCCTCGAGGTCGATGGCCTCGTCATGAACTACCAGGTCCAGGATGGGATGGTCTCGGCCGTCGAAGACGTCAGCTTCACCCTCAATCGCGGTGAGTCCCTCGGCCTCGTCGGCGAGTCCGGTTGTGGCAAGACGTCCGTGGCGCTGTCGCTGATCCAGTTGCTGCCCGACAACGCAGTCGTCAAGTCGGGCACGATCGACCTCGATGGCGAGAAGCTGCTCGATCTGTCGGAGGAGGAGATGAGGCAGCGCCGCTGGAGCGACGTTTCCATGGTGTTCCAGGGCGCCATGAACGCCTGGAATCCGGTCTATCGCGTCGGGGACCAGATACGCGAGGCGATCGATATCCACTGGGACCCACGCCCGTCGACGGCCGAGGCCAAGGCCAGGATCGCCGAGTTGTTCGAGCTGGTCGGCATCAACCCCGATATGGTCGACCGCTACCCGCACGAGTTCAGCGGCGGCATGAAGCAGCGAGCCGTGATCGCGATGGCGCTCTCGTGCGACCCGAAGATCATCATCGCCGACGAGCCCACGACGGCGCTCGACGTGATCGTGCAGGAACAGGTTCTCAACGAGTTACGTGCCGTCCAGGAGAACCTCGGCATGAGCATCATCTACATCTCGCACGACATCGCGGTCATTGCAGAGATCACGAACAACATCGGCGTCATGTATGCCGGGAAGCTCGTCGAGTTCGGACCCACGAAGGAGGTGTTCGCCAGGCCGAGGCATCCGTACACGTGGCTGATTCTCTCTTCGACTCCGTCCGTGACGGGGGAGCGACGTAAGCTTGCTCCACTCGAGGGCGAGCCGCCCAACCTCCTCGATCCGCCGACGGGATGCCGCTTCCATCCCCGCTGTCCGTTCGCGACGGACCAGTGCAAGGAAGAGGAGCCCCCGATGGAGTACGTCGACACCGTCCACAGGCTGGCATGCTGGAACTCAGACCAGGTCCCCGTCGGCCTGTTGGAGGCGGCGGAATGAGCGGGGAGAACGGCGACAATCGCGAGGTCCGTGTCAAGGTCGAGAACCTCAAGAAGCTCTTTCCGATCCAGAAGAGCGTGTTCTCCAAGGCAACGGAGTTCGTGCACGCAGTCGACGGCATCAGTTTTGAGATCAAGGCCGGGGAGAGCCTCGGCCTCGTAGGGGAGTCGGGCTGCGGGAAGACGACTACGGGTCGCATCCTCGTGAAGCTCGACGAGGCGTCGGATGGCCACGTGCTGATCCGGGACGAGGCCACGCACGACATGGTGGACGTCACCGAGATCAAGAGCAAGAAAGACCGTAAGGACTTCCGGCGCAACGTGCAGATGATCTTTCAGGACCCCTACGAGTCGATGAACCCGCGGCGCACCGTGTTCGACACGGTGGCGGAGCCTCTCGTCGTGCAGAAGATCGGCAACACGACGGAGCGGGAGAAGCGTGTTCTCGAGCTCCTCACCCTCGTCGGCCTGACCCCGCCAGAGCCGTTCCTGTTCCGCTACCCGCACGAGCTGTCGGGCGGCCAGCGCCAGCGCGTCGCGGTTGCCCGAGCTCTCGTGATGGATCCGTCGCTGGTCGTTGCCGACGAGCCGACTTCCATGCTCGACGTGAGCATCCGTATCTCGATCATGCGGCTCATGCTGCAGCTCGCAGACAGACTCGGCGTCACGTATCTGTACATCACGCACGACCTGGCGGTTGCCCGTTACATGTGCGACAGGATCGCCGTGATGTACCTCGGGAAGATCGTCGAGATGGCGCCGACGGAGGAGCTGCTCGCCAACCCCATGCACCCGTATACGCGGGCGCTGCTGTCCGCAGTCCCGGTGCCCGACCCTTCCTACGAGCGGCCTCCGGTCCAGATCGAGGGCGGTGTATCGCGTTCTGTGAACCCACCGCCAGAGTGCCGGTTCATCGCCCGCTGTCCGTTCGCCGTCGACCATTGCCGCAGCAACGATCACCCGCCGCTCGACGATCGGGCCGATGAGCACTATGTAGCGTGCTGGCTCGTCGCAGCCGACGGCACATGGACCGGTTCCGAGAGAGCGGTTCTCGAGCTTCGGTCCTGACGATGCGACGTCTCGGTGGCGCCGCGCTGCTCATGGGGCTCGTGGCAACTGCCTGCACATCGACGCCACCGACGACCACGACGACCACCTCGACGACCACCACGACGACCACCACAACCACGATCCCTACGACGACGACCACGACGATCCCGATCGACCTCGTTCCCGAGGGGGGAAGCATCGTCATCGGCATGGCCATCGCCGACGAGCCTGTGACGCTCAACCCGCTCGCCAAGCAAGGGGACTCCGTCGGGGTGGCGATCATGAGCCCGCTCTATTCGGTCGGGGCGTTCAACGTCTCTGCGGACACTTTGGAGCTGATACCCGAGGTCCTCGAACAGTTCCCTACCGTCTCGAACGGCGGGGTCGAGGTCAACGAGGACGGCACGATGTCGGTGACCTACGAGATCCTCCGTGAGGCGGTGTGGTCGGATGGCACGCCGATCAGCGGCGAGGACTTCCTGTTCACGCTCGACACGATTCTCGATCCCGAAACGGGGGCGGAGACCCTGATCTATGAGGACATCGTCGAGACTGCGGTCGAGTCCAAGTCGTTCACGTTCACGTTGGCACTCCCGACACTGCGCTACGAGTTGTTGTTCCCGACGTTGTTGCCGAAGCATGCCGTGGAGGGCTCGAACTTCCTCGAGGATTGGAACGACGAGTTGTGGCCGGTCGGCGGGCCCTACGAGCTCGCCGAGTGGACGCCTGGGGAGGAGATCCGCTTCACGAGGAACGCGTCGTATTGGAAGACCAACGAAGAGACCCGGCAGCAGCTTCCGTATCTCGAAGAGGTGATCTTCCGCTTCTACGACGACGAGGACGAGGTCGTCGACGCCTACGTTTCACGTGAGGTCGACGTCATCGCTCCGGCGTGGTCCAAGGAGGCGGTTCATGTGCTGGAGCGTGCCCAGGCCGATGTGACGGTGGTGAACGGCAGGGTCTGGGAACACCTCGCCTTCCAATACGGTCCCGGAAGGCTGGCGAGGAACGAGCTGAGTCAGAACCAGTTCGAGACGTTCCGCAAAGCGATCATGTACGCCATCGACCGCGATGCGATCGTGACAGAGTTGTTTGGGGACAGCGGGGCGGTCCAGCTCACGTCCTACGTCGACCGTTACATCCCGGCGATCTCCGGCCATGCCTGGGACCAATACCCGTACGACCCGCCCAAGGCAGCCGGGCTGATCGTGAAACTGAAGACTGCAAACGAGCTCGAGACGTTGCAGGTCGTGTTCACGACGTCCGACAACAGCCCCGAACGTGTCGCCGTCGTCGATTTGATCGCGCCGATGCTCGCGGACGTTGGTATCGAGTTCATTCCCGAGTTGGAGGATTCGCTGCTGTTCTTCGGGGCGACCCTCTCCGAGGGTGACTTCGATATGGGATTCTGGGCGTGGAGGGCCCAGCCGGGCTTCTCCGGCCTCGTTCGCATCCACGATGTGTTCGACCCCGAAGGTGCCATTCCCCAGGGTGCCAACTACTACCGCTGGGGCACCGAGGACTCATCGGTGAAGGATGAATCGACCCTGCGGTTCGCTGAGCTTCGCGACGCGATGCGCACGACCGTCGATGACGAGGAACTCGTTCCACTCATCGCAGAGGCCGAGGCCATCCTCGCCGACACCGCCGTGATCCTGCCCATCTACTCCCTGCCGGTGATGACGGCATCCCGACCGAGGGCGGTCATCGGCCCCGCGCCGAATGGGTCGACCGCCGAGTTCACGTGGAACGTCGAGACCTGGCACATGCCCGAACAGGGGTGATCGAAGGGCTTGCAGAATCCGTCCGTCGGTATACTCCCGGCGCTCTCGTCGGAGTGGCGGAATTGGTAGACGCGCTAGGTTGAGGGCCTAGTCCAGTTTTCTGGGTGGAGGTTCGAGTCCTCTCTCCGACACCAAGAACCCCAACGGTTTCTGATCGTCGGGGTTCTTACGCGTTCCTGCAGAGTGACCCGATTGCAGCCCGACTGCAACCATTTTCGTCAGGAGTGCCGGTCAGTCCGTACCGATGATGCAGCCGGGCACAACTCCAAATATTTGGGTGTGGACCGCGGCATTGTTGGGTAGACGTTTCCTACAGAGCTCGTCGCAGACGTGTACAGCTGCCGAAGGTCGACGCACTCGACAACCTCGGGTCGCGTTCGCTGAAGTGGATCAGCGTGTCGCATTACGACGCCGACCACCTCGGCGGTATCGAACCCGTCGCCACGGCCCCCGGAGTGACCGTCGGCGCCGCCTACGACCGTGGAGGCCCGAGAACAGTCAAAGACTCCCAGACGTACCGCAACTACTACGACTGGGTCACATCAGCGGGGTTGCGCCATTCGGTGGAAATCGGCGACACGTTCACCCTCTGCAGCGGAGCAGACAAAGTCACCTTCACCGTCTTGTCGGCCGGGACCGACGGCACCGCAGCCGGCGGCGTCGCCGTCACCGAAGAAAACGACCGCGGGCTATGCGTCAAAGTCGAGTTCGGTGACTTCGATCTCGCCACCTGTGGCGATATCAACGGCACCGATGCCGGGTCACGCACCGACGTTGAATCCGCCACCTCTGCTGCGATGGGTGACGTCGAGGTTGCCAAGGTCAACCACCACGGCTCCAGCTTCTCCAGCAACGCCACCTGGGTCAACACCCTCAACGCCGAAGCCTCCGTCGTGTCCGTCGGCAAGAACGCCTTCGGGCATCCCAGCGCCGCCGTCCTCGCAGCGTGGGCAGCCACCGGCACCGTGTTCCAAACTCAATCCGCAGCGGACAACGCCATGATCGACGGAACAATCACCGTCACCACCAACGGCACCACTTCATTCCAGGTAACAGCGTCACACTCCACCAAGACCGTCTCGGGAGGAGTGTCGCCCTAACACGCTGCAACAGTTTCCGGCGGGCGTCACCCATTCGCAGCCGACATCGTGTCGGGCGCCCGACCCCGGTGGAGACCGCTACGCAATCGCCTTAACACGCGCAGAATGGGCCGGTATTCGGGATGTCCGTCGTGTCCGAATGACTACTGGTCGCGGGACTCCTCAACCTCGGCAAGCTCCGCACGGGTGTGCTCCAACCGCTTCAGAAGGTGCGGGTCGTCGCGGCCATCTGCGATCCACCGCTCCAAACCTTCGATCTGGTCGAGGAGGAGCTGCCGACGGTCTTCGGGCGCCTGTTCCTTGTTCGGGTTCATCGCAGCGACGGTACGCCGAGGGTGTGACACGCGGACGGGCCGCCGCAACCCCCCCCAAGTAGCAGCGGCCCGGCCGTCGGACCTGTTGAGAGCGTCGGGCCGAAACGGTTTGGGGGAAAGGTCCGGCCGAGGATGGGGGACTGTCCCTCAACTGATCCAACACCGACCATACGCCTACGCGGCGATGCGCTTCGGTGTCGTCAGCCAAGCGGGTGACATCGACGATCCTGACGCTGCCCCAATCACCCGCCCATAACACGTATGGGCGAGCCGGAAGGCGGCAGCAGCTGATCGCCATCAGCCGCTGCTGCTATCCGCGTATTACTCCGATGAGCGGGACTCGGTCCCGAGCTTGGTCAGCTCGTCGTCGTAACTGGCGACGATCCGCTGGAGGTCCTCGACGGCTTCGACGGGCAGGTCATCGGCGCCAGCTTCGATGGCCCACCGCGCTGCTGCAATCAGGCTGGCAAGCTCGTACACGTGGAACTCGACAACGAAGCGTGTCGGCCGAGCCCGCTCGATCTTCACCCGTCAACCTTACGACGAGAGATAGGCGCCGATCTTGCCCAGCTCGGACGCGAACTCGTCGTAGTCCTGGCGCATCCCGTTCAGATAGGTGCTCCACCCGAGGGTGTATTTGGCGTAGTGCACTGCCTCCTGGATCTCCGCGTCGGTGGCCCCAAAGAGCTTGGCGGCCTCCTGGTGGAACAGAGTGCAGTAATGGCAGTGCGTCACCGCATGCACCGCTACTCCGATCAGCTCCTTGTATTTGTTCGGGATGGCTGTCTCACCGAACGTCATCCTCTTGAAGATCTCCCACTCGGCCCCGATCATGTCGTCGGGGATCGAGTTGAAGAAGCTGGGAACGAGTCCCAAGGTCGCGGCGATATCCGCTTCGACGTCTGTACGACTCACTGGTTTCACTCCTCACATAGCGTTGCCGCGGACTTCAGTCGGCGGCAGGATGACTCAACGCGCGATAGCCGATCTCACCTCCTTCCCGTCCCCCCTCTGCACACTACGCGCCGACTACGAGACGCGGCCCAAAGCGCGACAAAATTCCAAGGGACTCGTGTACCCGGCTCTCGATGTCGGCACATCTGCGCTACGTGAAAGGTGCTTGTGCGTGGTACCCGGAAGTGCGGTCGCGAAACCCATTCACGATTCCCGGCTCGACGCGGTGGCCAAGCGCGTAGGGTCGATCCGAATGCTGCTCAACGAGCGGTGGCCTACCGGTTTGAACCCTCTACGGGTGCCCTTCGCCAAGCGGACGGTGACAGTTCTCAAGCGTGAGGCGGCATCTCACCGTCAGTCGGCTCCGTCGGCGACAGTTACGACAATGCGATGGCGGAGACGATCAACGGCCTCTACAAGACCGAACTCATCCGCCGACAGGGACCGTGGAGGGGCCTCGACGACGTCGAATACGCCACCTTGGAATGGGTCGACTGGCTCAACCACCGCCGCATCCTCGAACCGATCGGAGACATCCCACCCGCCGAATACGAAGCCAACCACTACCGTCAGAACAGTCCAGTCGAAGACGCTGGGCTCAAGCAAAACAGTCTCCGATGAACCCGGACCGGTTCATTCAATCGGTAGCGGGCAACCGGTGGTATTGGTGCT
>Ga0255055_10000481_pt1 | contig 30877 bp, 28 predicted proteins | sample JV7_2_27_MG_FD_188633 | JGI IMG/M metagenome (GOLD analysis project Ga0255055, IMG submission 188633) | Seawater microbial communities from Jervis Inlet, British Columbia, Canada - JV7_2_27 | ecosystem: Environmental > Aquatic > Marine > Inlet | place: Canada: British Columbia | collected...
TCCTTATTGGCAACCACAGCCACAAGCTCGACCCCTTCTTTATCGGGGCCTTGATCAGGCGCCCTCTTTTCCAGATGGCATCAAACGAATACTTCCGCATCCCCCTCATGCGCCGCTTCATGTGGGCTATGGGTGCTTTTCCCTTTGAAAAGTACGCGGTGGATCTCACAGGAATCAGATACGCAATAACGCTCGTGCAAAGAAAAGGGTATGCCCTGGGCATTTATCCGGAGGGGGGACGAAACTGGGATGGCAGGACCCTTCCGGTTGTCGAAGCTACCGCAAGTATGATTAAAACCCTGAGAATACCAGTTGTGCCGGTGGTATCAAAGGGCAACTACATTGCATGGCCGCGCTGGGCAAACAAACGGCGAAAGAGCCCGATCGTCATACAGTACGGAAAACCAGTCCTCTTTGAAAGGAGCGATAGCAAGGAAAAGATCGTGGACTGGATGCAGAAGGTACTGGACCACAATGACAATGACACCACCGTCGAAAAGATAAAGGGTAAGAATCCGGCACAGGGCCTCACACGACTGCTATGGCGCTGCCCTGTGTGTAGAACTATCGAAGGGCTGATTGAAAAAAACGGTGATGCGCTGTCCTGCAGCGCATGCGGGAAAGAGTGGGAGGTCAATTTAGATTGTTATATGAGGGAGAAGGGAACAGACTCTTGGAAACAGATAATAGAATACGCTGACCTCATGGTTCGGGAGGAGGAGGCCGTACCCATTAAACCGCATACAGACTCATTCCTCGAAGACGATGAACAGGTGTACCTCCAGTCAGGTGACATCGAGCTGTACTATCAACCACAATACCCGAAACTGAAGAAGGTCGCTGACGGCAGGCTCTATCTCACCAACAGGGGCCTTGTCTTTGTACGGAGCGATGACGGCAGGAGCATCCGATACCCATTCGATGAGATACTTGGTAAATCCACAGAGAAGAATTTCATCTTCCAGATAGGTATGAAAGACAAGCAGATCGCCAGATTCGAGATGCCAAAAGAGAGCTGCCTCAAGTGGGAGATCTTCTATGACCTTGTTCAAAATCGAAAATAATCCCACATCCTGGAAAATGTAATGGAGCAAAATATTAAACCAAAGATTGGCATACTGTTTGTCACTTCGGGCTGGTTCAGGGACGTGGGGCTGCAGGGCCCCACGGCAAAAATATCTGATGAGGTTGAACGCATAGGCGATGAGATCACCCAAAAACTCTCGGATTTCCTCGACCCAGTGTATGGCGGTATACTCTTTACTGAAGATGAAGCCGTCAAGGCGGCACGCACCATTGCATCAAGCGATGTGGATGGACTCATCGTTGCTCCACTCATGTGGTGCGAGGATCAGATTCTCAGGGCTGCACTGAAAGAGCTCCCGAAGCTGCCGATACTGCTGTGTACCTTCTTTCCATACAAACATCTCAGCAATTTCGTAGACTTTCAGGAGATGCTCAAGGGCTCCGGATCTGTGGGCACACTTCAGGCAAGCGGCTTTCTGAAGCGTGAGGGCTGCTGCTACCGATCGGTTACAGGCTTCTACGGCGATACACATGTCTATGATGAAATCAGAGACCACTGCCTTGCCTTCGCAATACGGAGGCAATTACGCAATACAACCTGCGGTGTGCTGCCCTTCCACTGCGAGCAGATGTCGACCACCTATGTGGATGAGTTCAGCCTGCGGGCACGTTATGGAGTTGAGCTGCGCTATCTGGAAATATCCTCATTCAGGGATATGGCACAGTCATTCACACCGACACAGATAAAAGCTCTCAGAGAGGAGCTGGAGCAGGATGGCTATGATATAAAGGTGGATGAGCGCAACCTCACCGAGGGCATCAAGTATGCTCTGGCTCTGGAAAAGCTGGCAAAGAACGAGGGCCTTCAGATCATCGCCATGAACGATGTTATAGACGAGATGCATGCGCAGCTCGGGCTTCGCCCCTGTCTCGTCAATCCGCATATGAGCAGCTCGGGAGTGGTTGTAGTCATGGAGGCCGACATTGCAGCTGGCATTGCGATGCACGCACTTCGGCTCTTCACCGGCCAACCACCCTTGTACACAGAGATATTCACAGCCGACCTCGAGAACAACTGCCTGCTCATGGGCCATGCAGGATACCATGACCCGGTCAACCGTGACCCGGCTCAACCCGTGCAGGTGATCCCGGATGTGGAATATGAAAACTCCGACCGCTTTACCGGTGCTTCCATATACTTCAAATACAGGCCCGGTCCTGTTACGGTGGTCAACTCAGTGTACACTGGAGAGAAGCTCAGGTGGAGCGTATTCGAAGGGGAGTCGCTTGCAGGACCCATGAAAATGGGCGGCAACTGCCACCTTTTCTGCGAAATTGCGGTGGCTGCCACTGCACTCTACAGACGCATGCTTGATGCTGGTGTAAGCCAGCATTTCGTTGTTGTTCCAGGGCATATCGGGGAAAGCCTCAAAACACTGTGCCAGTGGCTTGACATAGATTTCCTCGACTTGTCAGGGTAGATTGACGGTATACATACATCTTCTCTTGCCTGTTCTCCCATCCTCATCCCCTTTTCCTGACCTGACCATGTTCTATAAACAGAATTTGTAGGAAGATTGTCCATTGATAAATTAAATAAAGTCGAAGATTCGTTACGGATACACCTTGATATGTATTTAAAAAATAAATCATCGTTCGACCAAAGCATTTAATAGTGCAACTTTTTCAATGTTGATAGTATCACATTAGGTCTTCTGCAGTCTACCACCTTCAAGCTGATACCGCTTGTCTGTCACCTCTTTCAGAAAATCCTGGTCATGCGAAATGACAACATAGGAGAGATCCTCCTTCTTCAGTATATTGATAAACCGGTTTCGATGCTCCTCATCGAGCCCAATCACCGGTTCGTCTAAAAGCAGCACTTCCGGGCGCATGGCAAGAACAGTACCAAGAGCAACGAGTCTCTTCTCCCCTCCTGAAAGTTTGTAGGTTACCCTGTTTTCATAATCTTCGAGCCCCAACAACGCAAGCGTCTCTTGCACGATCTGCAGCACTTCTTCCCTGCTCTTTCCCAGGTTGAAAGGTCCGAATGCGATGTCCTCCGCAACAGTGGGACTGAAAAGCTGATCATCGGAATCCTGGAAGAGCAGTCCGACCCTCCGGCGGACATCATCAAAATCCTTTCGCTCTCTCCGTTCCTCTCCAAACACACGAAGTCTGCCCGAATCAGGCTTTAAAAGACCCATGATGAGATGGAAAAGCGTTGTCTTACCGCTGCCGTTCGCTCCCAGCAGTGAAACCCCCTCACCCCTGTTCAGTAAAAAATCGAGGTTTCTGAGAACCGGGCGCTGGGGATCATAGGCAAAACTCACCTGTTCCAGCTCTATCAGGAGATTGTCAGCAGCCATTCTGATAACCCCATTCCTATGAGTATGAGTGACATGACAAGTAGAAAGACACTGTCTCTTCTATGCATATGAAAGTGGTGCAGCAGATAAAACCTGCCCTGAAATCCTCTGCAGAGCATGGCATGATAGATCCGTTCGGATCGCTCGAAACTCCTGATCAAAAGCATACCGATGAGATAGCCGTATGACCGATAGGCGTGCATATTTGTCCCGGGTTTGAATGCCCGTACCCTCATGGCATCCCGAAGTCGGTAATACTCTACCCCGATCACATGTACATACCGGTAAGAGAGAAAGAACAGGTAGAGCAGTTTCTTCGGCAGATGAAAATGACTCAATGCGTGTGCCAGCGAGAACACTGTGGAAGTTCCCAACAACGCGATGACGAGCAGAACAATGGCTGTGGCCTTCAAGGAAATGCCCAGGGCCTGCCGAAGCCCCTCCAGGCTTACGCTCAGACGACCTATAGTGTACACTGCCATGCCAGGCATGTTAAGTGGAAGGGTGATCCACAGAAGTACAATGAAGATGAACAGCATTCTCATCCGCTTAAGAATCAGCCCGGCCTTCAACCCTGCCATGGCAACGAGCACAATGCCGAGGGCAAGGGCGGAACAGGACACAAGGAGGCTTTCCGAGAGCGCGACAAGAAATGCATAGGTCAACGCCAGGCAAAGCTTCACACGGGGGTCGATCCTGTGCAGGGGAGAGTCCCCTTCTGAAAACGTTTCAGCAATCAAAGCAGCACCTTTTCGTAACACGAAATATCATATTAGTAGCACGGGGATCTGTCAACTCTTTTGGGAAGACTTATGTGTGTTTAAATTTCAGGGACCAGTACTATTTGTACACGCCCTGTTGATGAAACTTCAACTTTCTCTTTATCCTTCTGTAGAGGCGTGCTACCTGATAGTAATTCTTAACATGTGTGTAGGTACTCTCAACATCGGCGCGGTAAAGTTCGAGGAGATTGGGGAAGTAGGGGGATGAAAAAAACCTGTTTTGGAATCCTTCGGGGCGCCTCTCAATACCGTTTATCATCATGTGGTTCTTAACGAGATAGAGTATTTCCTTCCTGTCCTCTTCATTGAACTGCCATCTGCGAAGTACTCTATCCGCCATCTTTCTGCTTTCGCCAGCATGGTCGGGGAAGCGGAAACCGTTTCCATCGTTCCTGGTCGTTGCCTTTCCCAGATCGTGGAGAAGGATGGCCATCATCAAATTTTTATTAGGCTCTTTCACGCAGGCAAGGCATCGAACTGTATGGGTAAATGCGTTTCCTTCAGGATGATGGTCCTTGTCGTGATACACAAGCTTGAGCCGCACAAGCTCGGGAAGAAAGGCTTCAAGAACCCCCCACTCCTCGAGCAGAGAAATTGCAGTCTCAGCATGCTTTGAATTAAGGCTGTCAACAAAGTCAGAGATCATCTCCTGGTCGGGATTCCCGTACACAGCACTGTTCCCCTGTTCATGCAGGAAGCCCTTGAGCTGATCATCAACAACGAAGCCGGTTTCACTGACCAGCTTCACTGCTTTGAGGGCCATGGTGGGGTATCGCATGGAAGCTTCAGCGGCACTCCCGACTGTCCGTATGATGCCGCTTTTCAAATGGGAATAGAAATCGAGGAGGTCATGAAACACATCTCTCTGAATATTGTAAAAAAAGGAGTTGGCACTGAACAGCTCATGCCTTGCAGCCGTGCGCAGGGCCTCCTTCTCAAGGTCAACAATACCCGGTATGTTGACCGCTTTGTCCACTGGGTAATCACTGATAAAGAAGCGGACGGGTAGATTTTCCCGGGCCAGATAGGCGCTCTCACCGTATCCCTTGCGAAAATCAAGGTCGGAGAAGAGCTTTGAGAGCTGAAAAAGATCAGCATTGGTGAGTATGTTTATCCGTTGCGGGTTCCGCCTGAGCAGCATATCCCGTGCGGTTTCAGCGGAGTAAAAGGCCCAGAAACTGTGTTCTATGAGCCGTAGGGCGCATTCCTCCTCCCTGAAAGCCATTTGAAAGACCATCCTTTCTCATGAAGGCATGTATGCCCTTGCTGCATCAATGCCTGAAATGTCGCAATCCGGTAAAGACCATTGCAACACCGAGCTCGTTGCATGCCTTTATCGCGTCCTCATCACGAATTGATCCGCCCGGCTGTATTATCGCCTGAACACCATGCTTCGCTGCAAGCCGTACAGCATCGTCCTTGGGGAAAAAGGCATCCGATGCGAGCACCGAACCCTCTGCCGCCTCTCCTGCTTTGTGAATGGCCATGAACGCTGCATCCACCCTGCTCATCTGCCCGGCACCCACACCAACGGTTTTAGAGCCCTGGACAAGTACGATTGCATTGGACTTCACATGCTTCACGATCTTCCATGCAAAGAGGAGGGATTCCATCTGCTCTTCGCTTACCTCTGTATCAGTCATCACCTTCAGCTCGTCAATTCCCACATCCTTGAGGTCCCGCTCCTGCACGAGCACACCGCCGATAATCCGTTTCATGTCGAAATCATACACCCCATCCCCATCGATTTCTCCAGTCTGAAGCAGGCGCAAATTCTTTTTCTTCATCAATATATCAAGTGCGGCCTGCTCATATCCGGGTGCGATCAGGCACTCAACAAAATCCGCCCCGGCTATTCCCTTTGCAGTTGCACCATCCACCATCCGGTTGCATCCAATGATGCTTCCAAAGGCTGAAACTGGATCGCATGCATATGCATCTGTAAATGCCTGCTCAAGTGATACCGCTGCAGCGGCACCACAGGGATTGGTGTGCTTGATGATGCTGCATGCAGGCCGTTCGAATTCCTTGACTATTTCAAAAGCGGCCTCAATATCGAGTATATTGTTGAAGGATAAATCCTTGCCGTGAAGCTTCTTCGCATTAGAGACGCCGGGCACCTGAATATCGGGATTGGTGTAGAAAGCTGCCGATTGGGCGGGGTTTTCACCGTAACGCAGATCCTGCTTCTTGCTGAAGTGAAATTGAATGCTCGATGGGAAGCCCTCATCATTACTGGGTGCGACGCCGGCGCTGAAGAAACCGGCGATGAGACTATCATAGTAGGCAGTGCGCTCGAATACCGCCATCGCAAGCTGCTGCCTCGTCTCGAGTGAAATCCCTCCCCCGTTCTTCAGCTCATCCAGCACCCTTTCATAGTAGATAGGGTCGGGCACTACACACACAAACTGATAATTTTTGGCAGAGGAACGAAGCATTGAGGGGCCGCCGATATCAATGTTCTCGATTGCCTCCCCTACAGTAACTCCCTCTTTCTTTATCACCTGTTCGAAGGGATAGAGGTTGATCACCACCAGGTCGAAGGGCACGATACCGTTCTCCTTCATCTGATCAAGATGTCCGGGATTGTCCCTCCTTGCAAGAATTCCACCGTGTATTCTGGGATGGAGACTCTTCACCCTTCCATCGAGAATTTCGGGAAAGCCCGTGTAGTCGGATATTTTTGTGACAGGAACTCCGAGCTTCTCAATAGTACTGGCCGTTCCTCCAGTGGAGTAGATGTGCACACCACATTGATGCAGTTTTTCCGCAAGGGGCTGCAACCCTGTCTTATCGGAGACACTGATGATTGCATTATTGACCTGTAAAACCATGTTCAGCTCCTGAAAGTGATATGGTTATTTTACCCGCCAAACAGTTTGTCGAAATCCTTGCGTGCCTGGTCTCTCTTGTTGTCACCCTTTTTCGATTTTGATCCTCTGGCCTCTCTCATGGTGAAAAAATCACAGAAATTTGCCGCTCGCTTGTCGGCTACAAGCTCAGCCTGAGGCTCGGTACAGTCGTTGTGTCTGCCCGCTCTGTAGAAACGGCAGTTTACACAGGAGTGAAGATAGGCGCTGCAGTTGCTGCAGATAAGATTTCTCCCAACAGTGCTCATATGATCTACCTTTGCACCGCATCGTGCACAAACCCTCATGACGTCCTCCTGTGTACAACACCTGAATCCCTGCGCTCTAAGATAATGCAACGAACCTTAGATATACAAGAGAGAAAGAACAGATAGACAGACCAGTGGGAATATTTATGGCGAATAAAAGATATCGCTTCGCGAGCGATATTTTCAAAGTTCGACCTATATTCAGGATCTAATGGACCATATTTGAAGTTTTACCGAATGGATGCATATTCCCGCGCAACATCATCGATATCTCCTGCACCCATGAAGACGATCACCTCATTCACTGCTTCCTCACTTTGGAGAAAGGAGAAAATGTTATTTCTGTCATCCATGAGCTTGACCCGTCCGTGCATATGGGATTCCAGTTCTTTATACAGGAGTGAGCTGTTCATCGACAGTTCAGCACCCGCTCTGTCGCGCTGCCTGTACACTTCGGTGAGTACGAGACGGTCTGCCAATTGAAGGACTTCAATGAACTCTTTAAAAAAGTGGCTTGTTCTGGAGTACTGATGAGGCTGAAAGACGAGTGTGATGTTTCTGCCGGGGTACTCCTCTCTGAGGGCCTGCAGGGTGACCCTGATTTCGGTGGGATGGTGCGCATAGTCGCTGTAGATCAACCGGTCACAGGTTTCAGTAAGCAGCTCCAGTCGACGCCTGGTTCCCTTGAAATGCTCGAGTGCATCCCTTATCTTTTCAGCATCGATTCCAAGATTGCATGCACAAACAGCAGCAAGCGAAGCATTCATCACATTGAAAGCCCCCGGTATGGGGAGGTCCACCGAGAATTCATGAAACCCCTCTCCATGAATATGAAACCTGTACCCCTTCCCTTCCCGAACCTGCGATTCCACTCTGTATTGGTTGTCTTTTACATGACCGACCGTTAACACCCGTACCCTGCTGTCAAGGGGTTTTACCAGCTCGCGGAGTGTCGTATCATCTCCATTCACACAGACAAATCCGCATTCATCGGTACTCTTTATAAAGGTTTTAAAGGCCTCCCCGATCTCCTCAATACCGCTGTAGTAATCGAGATGTTCAGGCTCGATGTTTGTAACAATGGCAAACTTTTTTGGCAGATGAAGAAAGGACCGGTTGTACTCACATGCCTCAGCAATGAAAAGGTCGCCCGTACCGATGAGCGCATTGGAACCGAACTCACTCATCACTCCGCCGCAAACCGCTGTTGGCGAAAGACCACCAACATGGGCAATTACAGCCAGCATGGCTGTGGCTGTTGTCTTTCCGTGCGTTCCGGCAACAGCAACTCCCTGTTTATCTTTCATGAGCCTGCCCAGGTATTCAGAGTAGAGATACAAAGGTATACCTCTCTCTCTTGCTAGCATAACTTCCACGTTGTTTTCCGGTACCGCAGCACTGAACACAACAACATCACTGCCCTGGACGTGGGCAGCGCTGTGGCCGTGAAAAAAGGTCAGGCCTTGATCTTCGAGCCTTCTGGTCAGCTCGTTTTCCTCCAGTGCCGATCCGCTGACCTGCAGTCCCGATGCCATGGTTATCTCGGCAGCTGCACTCATGCCGATTCCACTGACCCCGATAAAATGGACTTTCTTCATCATTTATTCCTGTAGGACTATCCGTGATAAACTACAAAAAACCCCTTCCCAAGGGAAGGGGTTTTGAATTGCTTGTTCTTACAATTAAAACTCAGTCGCGCACATAGCTTTTTAGCTTCTGGCTTCTGGAGGGGTGCCGCAGTCGGCTGATAGCCTTCTTTTCGATCTGCCGGATCCTCTCCTTGGTGAGATTGTATTTGTCACCGATTTCCTTGAGGGAGTGCGGCCGCTCACCATTAAGGCCGAACCGGTACTTGATAACGTTTGATTCCTTCTCCGTCAGGGTTGCCAGTACGCCTTCAATCGATTCCTGCAGCGTCCTGTCTATGAGCACCTCCTCAGGATCCGCACCCTTGGTATCTTCCATCAGATCTGAAATGGTATTAGCGTCCTTGTCAGAGGACAGAGGCGTCTCAAGTGAGACAAACTCTTTGGAGGCATTGATAAGGTCGTTGATTCTGCTCTTGTCCATATCGAGAAAATCAGCAATCTCCTCGATATCAGCCTCACCGTCCTTGTTGCTGCCAATTTCCCGCTTCACCTTTTCGATCTGCAGCAGCTCATTCGCACGGTTCAGCGGGAGTCGAATCATTCTCGACTTCTCGCAGATGGCCTTGAGAATTGACTGCTTTATCCACCAGACAGCATAGGAAATGAAGTGATAACCCTTTTCCACGTCGAACTTGTCGACCGCGGTGATAAGCCCAAGATTTCCCTCACTGATCAGATCACTGAGAGTCAGGCCCTGATTCTGATATTTCTTTGCCACATTCACCACAAAACGCAGATTCGCCTGTATGAGCTTGTCTTTTGCATCCTGGCTTCCCTCTTTCGCGCTGCGGGCGAGTGCAACCTCCTGCTCACGAGTGAGCAGAGGTATTTTGTTGATCTCCCTAAGGTAGACCGAAAGCGAACTCACATCGAGGCTCGTTCCGAGCTCTGAGTATTTCTTATCTACAGACAATTGCTTCCCCCATAATCTTTACAATTTTTTTAACTTGATGAAAAACAGGCCGGAAGACTGAACTTACTTTTTTTGGACACAACGCCAGCTTATCATTGCACATGTTACATGCAATAACTGTACCACAAATCCCGAAAAACAAGCCTTTAACTCTTTGCTATACAATAAATTATATTGCCCAAAATCTTCGCCTTTTCCAAAATGATCCAACTGTGTCATTTTGATACTATATTACAATTTAAGCATAAAATTGTATACTTATAACCCAATTTCAGGCGATTCCGTACTCGGCAAGTTTCCTGTGCAGCGTTTTTCTACCGATTTTCAGGGTTTCTGCTGTCTTTGTCTTGTTGCCGCTGGAATTCTCGAGTGTGAACAGTATGAGTTCCCTCTCCGCTTCCGGCAGGCTGATACCCGCTGACAGTTTAAGGGAGCTTTTCTCATCCTTTGCCAGAATATATTCTGGCAGGTCCTGCTCACTGATTATGTTGCTTTTTGTCAACACAACGATGCTTTCAATAACATTTCGCAGCTCCCGAACATTTCCCGGCCATCGATAGGAGACAAGAGCTCCCAGCGCACCGTTTGTTATCCCCTCCAGCGGTTTATCGTTTTCCCGGGTGAATTCCTCGATGAATTTGTGTACCATGAGTGGAATATCATCCTTTTTCTCGCGAAGCGGTGGTACGTGTATAGAAACCACATCGAGCCTGTAATAGAGGTCTTCCCGGAAATTTCCCTTCTCAATCTCCTCCTTGAGATTCTTATTGGTGGCCGATATGATCCGCACGTCCACCTTGATGGGGCCTTCTCCCCCGACTCGATCAAACTCCCGCTGCTGAATGACACGAAGAAGTTTTACCTGCATTTGCATGCTGATCTCGCCAATCTCATCGAGGAATATGGTGCCCTGATTGGCGAGCTCGAACCGGCCCCTCTTCCTTGCAATGGCTCCAGTGAAAGCACCCTTCTCATGGCCAAAAAGCTCACTCTCCAGAAGCGTCTCCGGTATTGCAGCACAGTGCACCTTGACATAGGGCTTCTTATCCCTTGGACTGTTGTGATGTATGGCATCGGCAATCATCTCCTTGCCGGTTCCACTCTCACCGTATATCAGCACATTCGCTCGAGAAGGCGCCACGAGTTCAATGGTTTCAAACACCTTTTTCATCGGTTCGCTCTTACCGATAATGCTCTCGAATGAGTATTTCTTCTTGAGCTGATTCAATAGTTCGCGGTTTTGGCGCTTCAGTGAAGAGTTCTCCAAAGCTCTCTTTACGATAAGGGAGAGTTTGTCGATATTGAGCGGCTTTGTAATGTAATCGTAGGCGCCGTTTCTCATGGCCTCCACCGCATTTTCAATGGTGCCGTGTCCGGTGAGTATGATTACGGGAAGATAGGGATATCGCTCGATCGTTTCTTTCATGAGCTCTTCGCCGGAGAGATTGGGCATTTTCAGATCTGTTATTATCAGGTCGACGTCGCCCTCGTCAATCAGATCCCTCGCCTGCTGACCGTCAGACGCTAGTTCCACATCATAACCATCAATCGCAAGCGCCTTTTCCAGCCCTTCCCGAATATGCTTTTCATCATCAACGATTAAGAGCTTTGCTTTCATCCTTCTCCTCGTAGGTTAGAAGTTTTTTCTTCTTCTCCAAAACGGGCAATTCGATTGAGAAATGAGTTCCCACACCTTCCTTGCTCTGCACCTTGAGCCTGCCGCCGAGCTCCTTGATTATCTTGTACACAATAACCAGACCGAGGCCAGATCCGAACTTCTTTGTGGTGAAGTAGGGATCATATATCTTCCCCATCCTTCTCTCCGGAATGCCCTCACCGTTGTCGATGATATGAACGGCCACATCTCCATCTTCCGTGGAATCGGTCCTGATATGTATTTCGCCTCTCTCATGGATCGCCTCAATGGCATTTTTAATAATATTCAGAAATGCCTGTTTCAGATACTTGGGGTCGACCAGAACAGGGGGCAGATCCTCGTCTAATTCAAGCACAAAATCGATATCCTGCTCCTCCACCTCATACTGAAGAAACTGGACCATCTCCTTTACTATTTCATTGATGTTCTCCATACTGCTGCTCATGCTCATGGGGCGAACGGCAAAGAGGAAGTCCTGCACAATTGAGTTCAGACGGTCCACCTCCTCCTTGACAATAACGAGCAGATTGCCCATGTTCTTCGTTTCTTCACCTTCGAGCTTTGCTATCTCTTTTTTCATAAGCTGTATGTGAATGTCGATGGAGGTAAGGGGATTCTTGATTTCGTGGGCAACACCTGCAGACAGCGTGGTGAGGGCTGCAAGCCCTTCCGCCTGCCTGAGCTGCATCTCGCTATTTCTCTTCTCAGTGATGTCAACAAAGATGATTACATGACCTTCTGCCTCTCCGTTGCTCAGCAGTGGAAGTACGCTCAGAATGATTCGCTGATCCGTTCTCCCTAGATGGATCTCCCTGTCAACCACCTTCTCACTTGCTGTCAGTGCTTCGTCAAGCACCTCCTTTATCTCAGGATCGAAATTGCAGTATCCGATCTCCCGTGAATAGATCCGCCCGATGGGTATGGAAATAAAAGCTTCCATGGTACGGTTGGCAAGTATGACCTTGTTGTCCCTGTTTGTAACAACCACACCTTCAATAAGCGAGTCAAACACAAGCTTGTACAGCTCTTTCTCGGTGGACAGCTCGCTGATAATTTTCCTGATCTTCGCCGCATCGAGCTTGTCGATCTTATTGAATACTCTCTGTATGAATCCTGAATTCTGCATGGGACCCTTTCGTGTAAATTGTAATATTCAGATGATGTAACGCAAGATTTTTTTACCGCTGCTTAACAGGAAATCGGTGAGCGCGGTCTCCACATCCGCATGGAACTGTACTATCGATGTTTTAACGTATTCGGCCTGCTTCATAAGACTCTCGACATCCTGCACTTCCTGGATGCTTCGATCGTGCAGTTGGGTAATAGTCTGCCCAAGCAACCTCACTGTATGATCCAAAAAAGGCATTGCCTCCCCATCTTCGACTATCTTATGTACAGTTTCGTTCAATGCATGGGGTTCTCCATGAGTCGCGGCCAGGTCTCGATAGAATAAGGGATCGGCAGCGGGTTTGGTTTCCCCACGAATGCCGAATCGTTCATGCACTATTCTCTCACGCAATTCCTTTGAGAGGGGCAGAAAACGATATGCCCTGCATCGTGAACGAATGGTTTCCTTTATTCGTTCTCTCCCTGCGGCAATGAGAACAATCACAGCACCTGCCGGTGTATCCTCTGAAACCTTCAGGAAACAGTTTGATGCTTCAACATTCATATGCTCTGCACCATCGATTATAACACATCGGTGTTTTCTTTCACCGCTCTTCAACGAGAGGAAACGCTGTACCTCCCTGATGCTGTCTATTCCGATAACTGAACCCTCCATTGCCGCACTCACAGAAAAAACAGTCGCCAGGATCTCGTCAATTCGCTCCTCGGCTCCATCCTGAATTCGAACAAATTCCTGCAGTGCTTCATACTCCCTGCTGAAACGCCCTTCAGGTGCAATGGCAAGAAGAAGCCTCTTCACGTCAAAGCGAAATGCGGGATAATGCTGTTTGGTACAGTTTGATTCTTTCCAGAGCTTGAATACAGATGTGAGCGAAGTTTTGGATATGAAGAGTATGTTGCGGGATGCCAGATTCATTGCAGTTCTGCAGGAGGGGCAGTTGCAGTTTCCTCCCGAAGGTCTGGCTTCCTCACAGTTGATCTGTTTTACGAGCTCAAGAGCAGTCAGGAACTTCCCACACCCTTCAGGCCCATAAAATAGCATTGTCTGAGGAAGTCTGTCACTTGCCAGTTCGTGTTCGAGCATCCTGACTGCTATGTGCTGACCTTTTACCCTTTCGAAGGCCACTGCTGCCTCCCTTTCCCTCTGGCCAATCGTGACGGGTTTTCTCTATTCCAGTATCACGAACACCTTTCAGCTTCATCAAATGGCGGAGTGCAATACGAGCCGCCATCTGCTCAGCCGTCTTCTTGCTCCCTCCTGTCCCTGGGCCATAGGAGCGCTTTCTGATGGACACATTGATGTAAAATTGACGTTTATGATCGGGGCCTTCCGTGCTCACAACACTGTACTGCGGAACGACCTTGAAACGTTTCTGTGAATACTCCTGCAGAATGGACTTGTAGTCCTTTTCATGCCTGTTCTTCTCTACCTCTATGATCTCCTTGTAGAAGAGCCGCTGAACAAGGGCCTTTGCACTTCGATACCCCGCGTCCAGATAGTATGCACCGATAATTGCTTCAACACAATCGCTGATGAGCGCCTTTCGCTGGCGGCCACCAGTTTTTTCCTCTCCCCTTCCTATGAGTATGTAGTTCTGTATGTTGATCTCTTTCCCGATCTTGTACAGTAATTGCTCACTCACCACATAGGACTTTATTCGTGCGAGCGTTCCCTCTCTGAAATAGATGTTCTGATTGTAGAGTGCTGCGCTTATTACGAGACCGAGAAATGAATCACCCAGGAATTCGAGCTTTTCATTGTTCTCCAGCTCTGCGGGAGATTCATTTACATAAGATTTATGGGATAGCGCCGTGTTGAAAAGGGTCAAATCCCTGAAACGGATATTCAGGCTCTTCTGGAACTCCAGAAGAGCCTGAATCCTCTCTTTGGAAAGCCCTTTTTTAGTTTTTTTCATATTGTGTAAAAACAAGCGAGGCGTTATGGCCGCCGAACCCGAAGGAATTATTGATTGCAACCTTTACATCTGCCTGTTCGCTTTTGTGCGGAACAAAATCCAGATCAAACTCCGGATTGTCGAGGTTAATAGTTGGTGGGATAGTTCCCGATTGAACGGTCAGTATGGTTGCAACCGACTCCACGCCTCCTGCTGCACCGAGCAGATGACCAATCATGGACTTGTTCGAGCTGATCTTGAGCATTTGGGTATGATCCCCGAAGACCTTCTTCAGCGCCATGACTTCAGACACGTCTCCTGCGGGTGTCGACGTGCCGTGGGCATTCACATAATCGATGTCCACGGGTTTCATTTGAGCATCGTCAATGGCATTGTGCATACACTGCGTCGCACCCCTACCCTCCGGTTCCGGAGCTGCGATGTGATAGGCATCTCCGCTCAGACCGTAGCCTGCCAGCCGTGCATAGATCTTTGCACCTCGCTTCTTTGCATGCTCTTCACTCTCGATGACAAGTATTGCCGCTCCCTCGCCAATAACAAACCCATCTCTGTCCTTGTCAAAGGGACGGGATGCCTTTTGCGGATCATCATTCCGAAGAGACAGTGCCTTCATGGAAACAAAACCGGCAACACCCAGTTCGACAATTGGAGCTTCAGCACCACCGCAGAGCATTACATCCGCGATACCCCGCTCAATGTACTTGAAAGCCTCACCGATTGAGTGGTTGGCCGAGGCACAGGCACTGACTGCACTCAAATTGGGACCATGAAAGTCAAAGCGGATCGAAACGACGCCTGCTGCCATATTTGCAATCATATTGGGAATGAGAAAGGGGCTTACCCTCTTCGCTCCCTTTTCGAGAAGCATGTCATGCTGATTAATAAGCGTCTGCAATCCGCCTATACCGGATCCGATAATGACACCGATACGATCCTTGTCGAGCTTGTCCAGATTCAGACATGAATCCTTTACCGCCTCATCGGCTGCCACGATGGCAAACTGCGAGAATCGATCATTCCTTCTGGCAACCGTTTTGTCCATGAAGTCCAGAGCATCGTAATCAGAGACCTCACCCGCTATCTTTGAATCCACATTGACGGGATCAAAGAGCGTGATATTGCCAATGCCCGATTTCCCTTGGTTGAGATTCTTCCAATAATTTTGTACACCGATCCCGATTGGGGTAATTGCCCCGAGACCGGTTATGACTACATTCCTTCTCTCTCCACTCAAAACATCACCCTATTTATGAGATTCGATGTACTTCACCGCGGCGCCAACGGTAGTGATCTTTTCCGCCTCTTCATCGGGGATCTCCATTCCAAACTCCTCTTCGAGAGCCATGACAAGCTCCACGGTGTCAAGGGAATCTGCACCGAGATCATCGATGAATGAAGCTTCTTCCTTTACGTCCTTTACATCAACACTTAAACGCTCAACAATAATTTCCTTTACCTTGTCGATAGTAGACATAGATTATTAATCCCCCTCTACATTTTCTTTGTGATTTATAACATAGGCCATGGGCTCTACTGCATAACCATTCCCCCATCCACAACCAGAACCTGTCCAGTCATGTAGGAAGCATATTCGGATGCAAGAAATAGAGCGGCATTCGCAACATCAAGAGGCGTTCCCGGCCTCCCGAGTGGAATGTTCTGCAGCATCCGTGACGTCACCTCTTCGGGCAGCACCTTGGTCATCTCTGTCTGTATATATCCAGGTGCGATTGCATTTACGGTCACATTTCTACCCGCGAGCTCTCTTGCAGCCGATTTCGTAAGTCCAATGATTCCCGCCTTGCTCGAAGCATAGTTTGCCTGACCGGCATTTCCGATAAGCCCGATCACCGACGCAATATTGATGATCCTACCATATCTCTGGCGCATCATGATTCTCGAGGCGACTTTCGTACAGTTGAAGGTGCCCTTCAGATTTATGGTGATGACCCGGTCGAAATCATCCTCGCTCATCCGAATAAGCAGCGCATCCCGGGTTATACCCGCATTGTTCACCAGAATATCGATACGGCCGAAACTTTCAGCAGCCTTATTGATAACATCTTCACAGCTTTTCAGACTGCTCACATCGTGTGTATACCCTTCAACCTTCACGCCCTGGGATAATAAATCCTTCACCGCTGTATCAAGGTTGTCTTGATCGATATCACCCAGGACGATATCCGCGCCAGCTTTGGCAAAGGCTTTGGCAATTTCAAAACCAATACCTCGAGCACCACCTGTAATGAAAGAGATCTTTCCCTTCAGATCCATAGGATCGCCTATATCCTCATCAATTATCCATTTAATGTAACAATATCAGCAGGTTTTTCAACTGAAAAAACCTGTGCTTCCCTGCTCTGAGCTTTCATGAGGCCTCTCAATACGGTTCCAGGGCCGGCTTCAATATAATGCATATAGCCCAGATCGAGCAGGGTCTTCATCGACGAGCTCCAGAGAACCGGTGCGTCAAGCTGCCTCACAAGATTTTCCCTGATCATGGAAGGTTGATCCGAGGCATCGGCAGTTGCATTTGAAACGATCTTTCCCGTACCCTGCTGCCAATCAATGCTTTCAAGCTCCTTCCGAAGCTCCTCTGCAGCGTTTTTCATATAAGGGGTATGAAACGCACCACTCACATTCAGCAGTACAGTCCTTCGTGCTCCCTGCTCCTTCATCTGCTCCATGGCCAGTTGAACTCTGTCTTTCATACCAGAGATCACGACTTGTGTGTGGCTGTTGAAATTCGCCTGATACACCTCTCCCACCTGATCGCAGATTTCCCGTATGGCCTTCTCTTCCAAACCGATGATCGCAGCCATTCCCCCCTTCCGTTCAGGGTCGCAGTCACGCATCAGCTCTCCACGTTTTCGTACGATGCGAAGGCCGTCCTCAAAAGTGATATAGCCGGCTGCTGCAACTGCCGTGTACTCGCCAAGCGAGTGGCCGGCGAACACTTCACCGCTGTGTCCGTTTTCCACCAATACCCGGTTGATCGCGTATGCCACTGTAAAGAGGGCAGGTTGTGTATTTTCGGTTTTTTTCAATTCCTCGTCGCTCGATTCAAAGCAGAGACCTTTCATGGAAACGACAGGGAGCGCTCTTTCGGCCCTGTCGAAGATCTCTCTGGCGATCTCACTCTCATCGTAGAGTTCCATTCCCATACCGTGTTTCTGTGAACCCTGTCCTGGAAAAAGGTATGCAATTCCCTTCATAACCATCCCTGTCTGTCAATATTTTTTATCCTGCGCTCTGTGCCTCAGAACCGAATGATGGCCGAACCCCAGGTAAGTCCACCACCAAAGGCGGTAAAACCGATAATGTCTCCCCGTTTGATGATTCCCGCACTGTACGCCTCATCGAGTGCGATGGCGATGCTGGCCGAGGAGGTGTTGCCGTATTTATCAATATTGACGTACACCTTCTCCTTCGGCAATTTGAGATAGGTTCTCAGCGATTCGATGATCCGCAGGTTCGCCTGATGGGGGATCACCAACGATATATCGTCAACTGTTACGCCAGCCTTCTCCATCGATTTCGCAAAGGTTTCTCTCATTCGTCTGACGGCGATTTTGAAAATGGCGTTTCCATTCATCTGTATGGTGTGAAGGTTGTTGCGGACAGTTTCCTCTGTGGCCGGCATGCGTGCGCCACCGGCAGGGACCAACAGCTGCTCACCATAGGAACCATCCACCCCGAGATCATAGGCAAGCAGCCTGCTCTCTCCCTCCGCTGGAGTGATAACACTGGCCCCGGCTCCATCGGCAAATATGACGCAGGTTGATCGGTCTTCCCAGTTCACGAAGGCGCTCAGCTTTTCCGAACCGATTATAAGAATATTTTTATAGCTGTTCAATGCGAGGAAATTGTTGGCTATGACCAGGGAATATATGTACCCTGAACAGGCCGCATTAAGGTCGATGGCTGCAGCGTTTGTGGCGCCAAGCTTGTTCTGCACAACGCATCCTGTACTGGGAAAAAACATATCCGGAGAGACGGTTGCCACGATAATGAGATCAAGGTCCTGAGGATTCAGTTCCGCTCTTTCGAGGGCGATCTTTGCCGCCTCATAGGCCATGTCGGAGGTCGTTTGATTCTCTCCTGCGATTCTCCTTGTTTTTATACCTGTTCGTGTGGTTATCCATTCATCAGTAGTATCTACGATCTTTTCAAGATCGAAATTGGTCATGACCCTTTCAGGAACATAGGCTCCCGTACTCTTGATCATTATGTTGGTCGTACCCATGCTTCTCCTTTCCCTTTGAGACAGATGACACATCAGTTCAACCGGTTTAATATGATAAAAACTCATCACTCCATCAAGTATATTTTTTACTTCTATGCGCCTATGCACCAAACCATGCCATTTCTAAAAAACTCTCTGTATGGGATGTGGTGTACAGAAAAAATAAAAGGTTCTTTCTAAGCCTTCTCGTTCTCAGTAGATGGTTTTTTCAACAGCCCGAACGCACCCAACCGTTCCAGTATTGTATCGTTTACCTTGTTCTTGATCAAATTGTTGACCATTCGCACACCATTGTAGGCAGCATAGGCATCGGAGGAGCCGTGTCCCACAACGATACTGCCGTTCAGACCAAGCACTGGTGCTCCGCCATAGGCACGGGGGTCGGTTTTCTTGTAAACCTGCTTTTTGACTGCAGGATACATGAGAGCAAACCCTATTCTCTGAAGCAGATGGTTTTCTATCTCCTGCTGTAAAAGCTCAATCATAAATGTAAATACGCGTTCAGTTACCTTGAGTGCTATGTTCCCCGTAAACCCATCGCAGACTACCACGTCAATATCACCGTCGGATATGTCGTAGCCCTCGATGTTACCCACGAAGTTGAAATCGAGCTTCTTGAGTGTCTCGTAGGTCTTCAGGGTAAGCTCATTCCCCTTGGACTTCTCGCTTCCAATGCTCAGAAGCCCTATTGATGGGTTGTTCTTGCCCTGAACTCTGCTCGCAAAAACTTCGCCCATAATTGCGAACTGGGCCAGGTATTCAGGAATGCAGTCAGTGTTGCCACCCGCATCAATAAGCATGCAGTGGCCCTTCAATGTTGGGAGATATGTTGAAAGTGCAGGCCGATATATGCCCTCAATCTTGCCCATATTCATTATTGCAGATATGAGCGTGGCGCCGGTATTCCCCGCAGACCAGAAACCTTCGCAGACCCCGTCCTTAACAAGACGCGTACAAACCTGAATCGAGGTGTTTTTCTTTCTCTTCAATGCGACGGAAGGTATTTCGTGCATATGAATTACTTCCTCAGCATGAAACACCTTCACTTTCCGAGAATCATAAAACTTAAATTTCTTCAGCGTTGTTTCAATGATATCCCCGTCACCGACAAGTGCCAGTTTTACCTTGAAATCCCTCACCGCATTTATTGCGCCCTTGATATACACCTCAGGAAGATGTTCCCCGCTCATGACATCAACGGCTATCATTCAGATCACTCTTCCTCTTGGGAGATGACTTCTCTGTCCTTGTAGAAACCGCAGTTCGGACAAACATGATGGGGCCGCGTATACTCCCCGCACTGCGGGCACTCCACCAATTTGGTAAGTGAAACCCGGTCATGATTTGCACGCCGTGATCTGGTTCGGGCTTTTGACTTTTTTTGCTTCGGTACTGCCATACTGGGTACTCCTTGCCTGTTCTATCCCACATGGTACTGGAAAGCGGACAATTTTCAATATACAAAAAAAAGGAAGCTTCGGGTAATATTTAGGTGAAGCGCTTCATCAGATACTTCTCCACAACAGGCGGGACTTTATCGGAGATATTTCCACCAAGACGAGCGACCTCCTTGACAAGAGAGCTCCTGATAAAGGAGTAGTGTTCACTGGTCATCATGAAAATAGTGTCAACATTCTCATTCAAGTGTCTGTTCATCAGTGCAAGTTCGAGCTCATACTCGAAGTCCGAAAGGGCGCGCAGGCCTCTGATAATCGTTACTGCACCAATTTGTTCGGCATATTTAACGAGAAGTCCGCCAAAATGATCAACCTCTATATTCTCAAAGTCTTTGGTAATCTCTTTCAGCATTTTAATACGATCATTCACCGAGAAATCGTACTTCTTCGTCGGATTCTCCGCAACTGCCACGATGACATGATCAAAGATCAACGATGACCTCCCAATAATATCACAGTGCCCGTTCGTTGGCGGATCGAAGCTTCCAGGATATATTGCAGTCCTCATCATCGGGACATTCCCCTCTTCCAAGAATTTTCAACTCTTTGGAGAAATGAATCTCCTATAGTATAATAGGGTCACTGAGCAGTTCCAAGTAAATAAGATTGCATAACCATCAGGACATTGGCCATGTTTGAAAAGGTATTCATAATTGCAGAGGCAGGTTCGAATCACAACGGCGACCTCCAGACAGCCATAGAGCTCGTGCATCGGGCCGGGGAGAGTGGGGCCGATGCTGTGAAGTTTCAGGACTTCACCCTGCAGTCGCTTTACTCACCAGTACACTACGAAGAAACACTTGGATTAAAGGACAAGAGCTGGAGGCACACTGTAGAGCAGCTCTCGGTGAAACTTGAATGGCATGATCCACTTGCAGATGCTGCACAACAGACGGGAATTCACTATTTCTCAACGCCTTTTTCTATGGAGGCGGTTGACAGTCTGGATGAATGGGTGCCATTCTTTAAAATCGCTTCCGGGGATATAACCCATTCATCACTCCTGGAAAAAGTCGCATGCAAGGGAAAGGGTGTGTTTCTATCCACCGGTGCATCCCGCATCGATGAGATAGAGCGTGCAGTCGATATACTCGATAAGCATGATCTTCCCTTTATCTGCATCATGCATTGCATTATGCTCTACCCTCCACCCGATGATACTCTGCACCTCAACTTCATCGACACACTGAAAACCCATTTCAACCAGCCGATCGGGTTTTCGGACCACAGCCCCGATGGAGAAGCAGCGGTTATTGCCGTGTCAAAGGGTGCATGTGCAGTGGAAAAGCATTTCACCCTCGACCGCAACCAAAGCGGCGCAGATCATAAAAACTCTCTTGATTCCAGCGGGTTTAAGGACTTCACGCAGAAAATCAGACGCTGTGAGCGCATGCTCGGTGATTCAGGCCGTCCCATAGGTGAGAAAGAGGGTCGTGAGAGAGTATACGCTCGAAGGGGCATATATGCAGTAAAAGATCTGAAAAAGGGTGATCAGGTGACGCCCGATAAGGTTCGGTTTCTCAGACCAAGACTTGGCGCCGGAGCAGAGGATTTCGATAGACTCAAGAATGGAGTGCTCGATACCGATGTTACTAGGGGGAATAAACTCGATCAGTCCATGTTCAGGTAAATGACCTCCCAGAGACAGGTGTCGAATGAGTTGAAAAAACTGTATATTACAGTACAATTTGAATATGAAAAAGATTTTCACTGCACTTTTTCTGATCGGCCTGCTTATCATAGGATGGGGCTGTAGGAATGCGGCTGTGAAAACCGGCTCTGAACTGGGAAAGCCGGCGGTTGAATCGCAGTCCGGAACTGGACAATCAGCGGAGCAACCCGCCAGGGAAGCATCGGTTTCTGATGGATCTGAGAACCAGGAGGAACTGTACCAGCAGGCAGAAGCGGGAGAAGTCGGGAAAGAGAAAACCGTAGAAGTCGCTGAGGCCGAAACACCTGTTCTCAATATCGATGAGGAGGAGGAAGCTGACTCGATCTATACAGTTATAGAGACATTGGAGGATTGCTACCGAACAAGGAACTATGATCGCTGGCTCAGCCTTCTTACTCACGCGTATAGAGACCATTTCGACGATCCGAATACACTCGCCTCAGAGGGCTGGGATGCGACCAATATTCGGGAATTCTTCGACCTTCTCGTGAGCACGAGAAGGAGAGGAAATGTCAGGGACCTCGAGATATCCAGGGTGGAATTTGTGAGCGATTACAAAGCATTTGTCTATGTTATACTTCGTGGTGAGGAGTTTCCAGAACCGCAACACACCTTTATTCGGATGGGAGAGACCTGGTACAAAGGATTGAGTACCGAGGAGGTATAGGATGAGAAAATATATATGTATATTTATTATGCTCGCCCTTTTCGGAGGTTCGCTTCTCCACGCACAGGAAAGTGTGGAGCAGTACCTTCTCAGTTTGAATGACCCTACAAAGGAGGACTATATAAAGCTCCTGTACGAAGGGTCTCATGAAAACATGGTGTATGCACTGACAAAACTGGCCCCCATGGCTGCATCGGGCGATGAGGAGCTGTACGAGGCACTCATTTTTGGACTTCAGCAGGGTACGTTTTACATAAGACGTCAGGGAAACAAGGTGGTCAACGATTTCTGGGACGTGCGTGCTGCAAGCGCCGTAGCACTTGGCGAAATGGGCAATCCGGATGCACTGCCCCATCTCTATATGGCGCTTCGCTATGACCCCGACAGTTATGTAAGAGGAGAGGTGGCTGTTGCCATTGGGAAAATCGGCGAACCTGAAGCCATTCCCATGCTGGCTCGGGCTATCGAAACTTCAAGTGCAGCCGGCCCAGATGACGGAGTGGTTCTGGGCTGTGTCGTTGCCCTGGGTGAAATTGGACACCGTGATGGTTTTGTGCCACTTCTGGAAGTGATGCGTGGCAGATACAGGAGAAGCATACGCCGTGCAGCACGCGAGTCACTGAAGAAAATTAAATGGTAGTTCAACGCAGTTTAGCGGTAAGAGCCGTTTCAGAAATCCCCTGTCAGTAGCTGAAGGGTTTTCCCCTCTCCTTGAAGAAACGCTCCATATCGAGTATCTCTTTCTTCACCAGCTTTAGATTGACCGGTTCGCTCTTCAAAAGTCGGTCAATTCTTGCCACCATATCCTCTACGATACGGTAGCTGGAGCGTACCTCGCTGATATTCCTCCTCATATAATCGATGAGAGCATTCATCTTATCTGCGAGATACTTGAACTCATCGTTCTTACGAAGGGTAATGATGAAGTCCATATCACCGTTCAGGAGCAGATCCATACTCTGTTCGAGCCTGTATATGGGCCCGGCAACCTTGTGGGAATATAGCAGAGAAAAGGGAATGACGATACAGAGCACAAGCAGGTTTGCTGCGATGAGAGGCATGAGTATTACCTGAAATAGTCCTGCAACAGTGGTTTCACCCTCTGGAGTAATTACGATGATGAGGCTGCTGAGGTCGGTTCCTCCAGCATGATATTTAAAATAGAACAGGCCGAGTATTGCGCCGGTTGAGAGAAGCGTCGCACCCACAATAACAAGTATGAATCGAAGAATGAATCGAGCCTGAAAATTCCCCTCAATGATTATTCTTTTTCTCCTTCTCTTCATGCCATGCTCCTCTTCTCTGTGCATAGTGACTGATCCGTACATCGGATCAGTCTATTACAAGTATCGGACACATCCCTTCAGGTTGCAATCCCTTTTTCATGAATGATGCATGGGTATGATTTGCAGAAACCGTCACCGCTACATGTTTGCCGGTTCTTCGATCTTGCTGTTTATCCTGTTGATTATCCTGAGGGTAATGTCGAGTGTATTGATATCATCCTCACCACTGACTATGGGCTCTGTTCTTCCAAGAATGCAGTCGATGAAATGCTGCAGCTCCTCCTTGAGCGCATTTTCCTTCTGCACCTTGACCCGTTCGACAAATGATTCCTGTTTGTAGGTTATCTCTTTCTGTGAAACAAAGAAACTCGCCGAAGCATCTCTGTAGATGTCGATGTTCTGTGATTCAAAATCCAGTGCAATAAATGCCTTGTCCTGGGAAATCGACATGGTTCGAATTCGCGTTTCACTCAACCTGCTTGCAGTGATATTCGCAATAGTTCCATTCTCAAACTGAAGCACCGCTGAGGCTATGTCCTCAAAATCGCTTCTCAGCCTGCGGCCCATGCAGTCAATTGAGGCAACCTCGCTTTTAATGAGGCTCAACACTATATCGATATCGTGAATCATCAGGTCGAGTATGACTCCTGTGTCCCAGTCTTTCTCAATCCACGGACTCAGCCTCCTTGCCTCGACAAGATAGGGGTTCTCAACGATTTTTCGCAGTTCAATAACCGCACCTTTGAAACGCTCGACATGGCCAACCTGAAACATAAGATTCCGCTCCTTGGCAGTTTTTACAAGGTCGGATGCCTCTTCAATGGTGCTGGAAATCGGTTTCTCAACAAGGGTGTGTACATCCGCTGCGAGAGCCTTCTTGGCCACCTCATAATGCAGCTTTGTGGGAACTGCAATGCATATCGCATCCACCTCATTAAGGAGATCTTCCATCGATGAATAGGTGTAGGTATTGTACTTCTCCGCGAAGTAGTGTGAGCGAGCTTCGTCGATATCGTATATGCCGGCAAAATCAATTTCCTGATTCATCGTGGCAAGTACATTGGCATGATAGGTGCCCATTCTGCCGACACCCACAACCCCGATTCTAACCCTCTCTCCGTCATGTTTAAAATTCATGCCATCCCTTTCTCGAAACCCGCAGATTTCCTCTACGTTTAATTATAATACAAACAGCAGTGATTGCATGGGTGTTACCGTGAAAATTATCTAAGGGTACACCTACTCAAACTTGCTTACCGGAAGGAGCTCAGGCGCATCTGACTCTTTGACTTCATTTCTTATCTGCTGAAGGAGCTTCTTTTCGCTTGAAGACAGATTCTTGGGGATTCTTACGATGATCTTCACAAGCTGATCCCCCTTTCCCCACCGCTTGAGATAAGGAATGCCCTCTTTTTTCAATCTGAATGTCCTGCCGCTCTGTGTACCGGGCGGGATGTTGATCTTCACCATTTTTCCATCAAGAGTCGGCACCTTGATATCCGCGCCCATAATTGCCTGATACACCGATACGGGGACCTCACAGAGTACGTCGTTTCCCTGTCGAAGAAATTTCTGATGCTGCTTCTGATGCACCACAACGATCAGGTCACCATGGGGCCCGCTCTTTGGGCCGGCATTTCCCTCTCCCCTGAGCCGCAGCACGGTACTATCCTCGATGCCTGGTTCAACATCCAGAACTATCTTTCTCGACTTCGGTTTTGTTCCCCTTCCCCTGCATGTAGGGCAGTGGTCCTTGATGATACGGCCTGACCCTCTGCATGTGGGACAGGTGGACGCAACGGTGAAAAACCCCTGTGTACGCGTTACCTGTCCGGTACCGCCGCAATGATCACAGATAACGGGGCTGCTGCCTGCCCGCGCACCTGTTCCGCTGCAGTCCTTACAGCTCTCTTCCCGTTCCAGCTTCAGCTCCACCTTCTTACCGAAGGCAGCTTCTTCAAGGGTGAGGGTGATATCGTAACGTATATCAGATCCCCTGACCACGCGTTCACGGCGTCCCGACATTCTCGTTCTGCCGAAAATATCACCAACACCGAAAAAGGATTCGAAGAAATCCGAGCCGAAGATATCGGAGAATCCGCTGAAGAGGTCTTCAAAATCAGCAGTGCTTCTGAACCCCTGAAAACCTCCTGCACTCGAAGCAACACCCTCATGTCCGAACTGGTCATAGAGACGCTTTCTCTGGTCGTCACCAAGAACTTCGTATGCCTCTGTGGCCTCCTTGAAATTCTCCTCTGCCTGATCGTTGTCAGGGTTCTTGTCGGGGTGGAATTTGACTGCAAGCTTTCGGTAGGCTTTTTTTATATCATCTTTCGATGCATGCCTGTCTATTCCGAGGACCTCATAGTAGTCTCTCTTTATTGCCATATTCTGGTCTTCTCCACGTACTTTCCAAACAAAAAAACACCCTATAAGTCGCCCTATAGGGTATTTTTATCTTTCATAATGACTCCTGGATGAAACACTTAGCTCTGGGCGTTTTTATCATCATCCACTACTTCGTATTCTGCATCAACAACATCCTCTTCGCCTCCTTCAGGTCCGGGTTCTGGCTGTTCAGGAGTCTCTTCGGCCCCTGTTCCCGTATCCTGCTGCGATGCCTGCGATGATGCCGCTTCCTGATACATGGCCTCTGATATCTTGTAAGAAGCCTGTGTCAGCGCTTCAACTGCCTGTTTGATACGGTCGGCATCTCCATCATTCATGGCGCTTTTAGTGTTTTCGATCTCCTTTTCCATGTTTGCACGATCATCAGCAGAGATCTTGTCACCATAGTCTTTGAGCATTTTTTCAGTCTGATAGATGAGGCTGTCAGCCTGATTGACCGAATCCGCCTTTTCCTTGGCCTGACGGTCATCTTCAGCATGCGACTCCGCATCTTTCACCATATTCTGAATCTCATCTTCATTCAGTCCGCTGGAGGATTCGATCCTGATCTTCTGCTCTTTGCCTGTTGCCAGGTCTTTTGCAGAAACATGGACGATTCCGTTGGCATCGATATCAAAGGTGACTTCGATCTGCGGCACTCCTCGCGGAGCGGGTGGAACGCCAACCAGATCGAACCGGCCGAGCGTTCTGTTGTGACCAGCCATCTCACGCTCGCCCTGAAGCACATGAATGCTTACTGCAGTCTGATTATCTGCAGCGGTCGAAAATATCTGGCTCTTCCGAGTTGGGATGGTGGTATTCCGCTCGATAAGCCTGGTCATAACGCCGCCGAGGGTTTCAATACCCAGAGAGAGGGGCGTTACGTCGAGCAGGAGTACATCCTTCACCTCACCCCCCAGTATGCCGCCCTGAATGGCAGCGCCCAGTGCAACCGCTTCATCCGGATTCACACCCTTGTTCGACTCTTTCTTAAAAAACTTCTTCACCATATCCATGACAGCTGGGATTCGTGTGCAACCTCCAACGATAATCACCTCATCGATTTCATCAGCTGAAAGGCCGGCATCCTTCAATGCACTTTCACAGGGTCCCCGTGTTGACTCAACGAGGTCGCCAACGAGCTGCTCAAACTTAGCTCTGGACAGGGTGTAGTTCATGTGCTTCGGGCCACCTGAATCGGCGGTTATGAAGGGAAGATTGATCTCTGTATTTGTGGTGCTGGAAAGCTCGATTTTGGCCTTCTCAGCAGCCTCTTTCAGCCGCTGCATAGCCATCTTGTCACCCGACAGATCAATGCTGTACTGCTTCTTGAACTCATCGACGAGCCAGTCCATAACCCGTTTGTCCAGATCATCACCACCAAGATGGGTATTTCCATTGGTGGATTTCACCTCAAATACGCCGTCGCCGAGCTCGAGTATGGAGATATCGAATGTACCGCCTCCAAGATCGTAGACTGCGATCTTCTCATCCTTCTTCTTCTCCAGTCCGTAGGCCAGTGAGGCTGCCGTCGGTTCATTGATTATCCTCTTGACGTCCAAACCGGCGATCCTGCCTGCATCCTTTGTTGCCTGACGCTGTGAATCGTTGAAATATGCCGGCACGGTAATAACCGCCTCAGTAATCTTCTCACCGAGATAATCCTCTGCATCCTGTCTCATCTTTTGAAGGATGCGGGCAGAAATCTCGGGAGGACTGAACTCACCTGCACTCACCTTGACCCGGGCATCACCATTGCGACCCTTCGTCACATCATAGGGAACCATACTCTTCTCCTGATTGATCTCGGAGAAGCGCCTCCCCATGAACCGTTTGATCGAGTATATGGTATTGTCAGCGTTGGTTATAACCTGGTTTTTCGCGGGCTGACCCACGAGTGTCTCGTCCTTTTTCGTAAATGCAACAACTGAAGGTGTAGTTCTCTGTCCCTCAGCATTCGTAATCACCTTGGCCTCATTCCCCTCCATGACAGCGACGCATGAATTGGTCGTTCCAAGATCAATACCGATGATCTTTCCCATCTTTTACTCCTTCCTCTGAGGATATTCCTTTCTCACTCAGCCTGCTCATCCTTTTCATCTTTCGCAGGAGACGCGGCCTTGGCTACCTTCACCTTTGAAGGCCGTATGACACGATCATACATGATGTAACCCTTCTGGAAATCCTCGACAACTGTATCTTCCTCGTGTGTGTCTGATTCTTCCATCATGATGGCATCATGAACAGTGGGGTCGAAGTGTTTCCCCACAGCATCTATTGCCTTTACATTGTACTTGCTTTCCAAAGTGTTTCTGATCTGCTTTTCCACAAGCAATATACCTTCATGGAGTGCATCGAAATCCTTTGACGATTCCGTTGATTCGATGGCACGCTCAAAATCATCCATCATACTCAGCACATCGAGCACAATTTCGGCATTGGCATATTTCTTGAAATCCTGCGCTTCCTTCTGCGTCCGTTTCCTGAAATTCTCAAAATCTGCCTGCTTTCGTTTGAGCAGATCCTCATACTCGGCCACAAGCCCGCTCTTCTCTTCCAGCATTTCCTTCTGTTCCTGGAATTGCTGTTCCACCTGATGGAGTCTTTGGAGCTCATCGGTGGAGGTGTCTCTGATGTCTTTTTCATCCGGGACTTCGACGCGATCCTCTCCCTCATCGGAGGGGGCCTCAGCTCTATTGAGCTCTATTCCGTCACCAACGATGTCCTCCCGCAGCTCAGCGATTTCCCCTGAACCTTTTTTATCCTTGCTGCTCATAGTTTCCTTTTTCTTTTTCAAGTCTCTTCAGACCTTGTTCCCCTCGTTTCAAGGAGAAGATACTGCAAAAGAAATGGATCGTCAACTAAAAGTCAAGAATGCCTGTTTTTCCTGACTTCCGTAACTCTTACAATATCAGCAATAATAGCATTTGACCTGAGCAATCCGGTGGCTGTAAGCACCAGTCGTGAGCCTCTTGTTACCGCAAGCCCGTGCTCTAAAAGGGAGTTGAGGTATGCCTGCAACCGGCTTACACTCCCCTCTGCTAAACCCCTCATCAATGCTTCAATGTCCAGACCTTCTGTCATACGCAATGAAAGCATGATTCTCTCGGTCAACAGGGTTTCCTGGTCGAGTATCTCCTCATGCTCGAAGGGTTTCCGGTCTGCCAATACCAGTGTACTATACCCCTGGAGTTCCTCACAGTTTCGCGTGCGTCTGCATCCAACTGTTGACACCGCCCCCAGACCAAGGCCCAGGTAATCCTCTCCCTGCCAGTAATTTCTATTGTGATGTGACTCTTTCCCGGGGATTGCGAAATTGGACAATTCGTACTGACCATAACCATGATCTGCAAGAAACTGGGCAGCAAACAGATACATCTCTTCCACGGTGGCATCATCCAGCATGGAGTGGTCGCCGTCGGACAATATGCGCCCAAGGGCTGTCTTATCACCTATACCGAGCAGATACACCGAGATGTGCGCCGGCTGCAGACTCACGGCTTTGTGAAGATCATCTCTGAACAGACCAAAAACAGCCTTAGGGTCCACACTCAGGTAGGAAGGCTGAAGCCCAAGTATGAGATCAATTCCGAAATTGGTCATACCAGCTTCCCCTAAAAGCTTCACAGCATGCATAGTGTCCGACTCTGAAGCATTTCTGCCAACAGTGCCCAGCACGGTATCATCAAAGCTCTGCACGCCCAGAGAAATTCGGTTGACCCCGGCTCTCAGCCAGGCCTCTATTCGACCCTCGTCGATTGTTTCGGGATTTGCCTCAATGCTGAATTCTCCCACTTCACCGAGCCTGAAATGTCGCTGTATTCCCAGATGAAGGTATGAAAACTGCTCCGGACTCAGCATCGAGGGGGTTCCTCCACCTATGTAGAGTGTTTGTGGTTTCGCGCCGCTGTACAGAGCCATCTCCCGAATCAGTGCCTCAAGATAGCGAGAGAGTTCGCCCTCCTCCCGCAGAGGAAAGGAGAGAAAATCGCAGTATGCGCACTTGCTTCGGCAGAAAGGGATATGCACATAGAGCGATTTGACCCCTTCTGCTGTTTGACCTCTCATACTCCCCGCGCTATTTCCTTTATGCTGGACTTTCAATCTAGTATACTGAACTTATGGCGGAGGGCGATAAAGGAAAAGCACTAATAACCAAAAATAAGAAGGCCTTTCATGACTTCAACATACTGCAGCGTGTTGAGGCCGGTATCTCTTTACTGGGCACTGAAGTAAAATCTGTCAAAGACGGGAATATCAACCTCAAGGATGGGTACTGCTTCGTCAGGGATGGCGAAGTTTTTCTTCGCAATGTCCACATTGGCACCTATCGCTATGCAAACCGACTAAACCACGACCCCATACGGGAAAGAAAGCTTCTTCTGCATCGAGATGAAATACGGAAACTGCATGCCAAGATCAAGGAACGGGGCTTTACACTCGTCCCTCTCCTGGTATATCAAAAGAGGGGAAAGATAAAAGTTGAAATTGGACTTGTACAGGGCAAGAAACTGTACGACAAGAAGGAAGATATAAAGAAACGCGACATGTCTCGTGATTTAAAGGAGCGATACGGCAGCTCCCATCTTTCCGGCAATCTCAA
>Ga0255055_10000482_pt1 | contig 30849 bp, 27 predicted proteins | sample JV7_2_27_MG_FD_188633 | JGI IMG/M metagenome (GOLD analysis project Ga0255055, IMG submission 188633) | Seawater microbial communities from Jervis Inlet, British Columbia, Canada - JV7_2_27 | ecosystem: Environmental > Aquatic > Marine > Inlet | place: Canada: British Columbia | collected...
CGCACCGCCGCAGCGTAGTAACCGGCCGCGGCCGCGTAATTACCGAGATCCTCCTCCAGGAGCCCACTCGAGTAGGCAAGGAAGGCGGCGAGGTTCTGGGTACCGTTCTCGAGTATCTCCCGACGCTCTGCTTCCGAGAGTGTGTAGCCCAGCTCGTCGGCGATCCCTACGACGATCTCCTTCTCGAGCTGGAGCAGGTCGCGGAAGCCGCCAGTAGCAACCTGCGGCGCCAGCACCTGCCCGTCCAGCCGCACCACGGTTGCCTCCAGCCGCACATCGCCCTTCGGCGGTATGGCCGCGAGGCCCTGTACCATCTGACCGGCCTGCAACAGGTGTCCCATGCGAGCCGCCGTCGCGCGATCGACCTGCCCGGCGTCCGCCAACTCCATCTCGTCGATCAGCGCGCTCACCTCCAGGCGCTCGACCATGCGGAACCGCCCCAGCAGCGCGAGGTCGGCCGTCATCATCTCGGCGAGGCCGCGCGAGAGGGGCTGGTAGCTGGAGTCCCCTGCTATGTCGATGGGAAGTACCGCCAGCGTCTGTGGATCGGCCGGCTGCTCGGTGAGGGCTGCTTCGCGGGCCAGCGCGTCACGCGCCCGGGTGGTTGCCCGCTCCCTGACGGCCAACGTTTCTCGTGCGCGCACCGCCGGCGCCCCCGCGTGATTCGGATAGCGCGCCAGGTAGTCGCGGTATACGGCTATCGCCCGATCGTACTCGCCCTCGAGCTCGAGGCACTGGCCGGTCACCAGCGGCCCGACGGCGCTCTGAGGCTGGAGCCTCATGCCGGCCACCGCCGTGGTCCGCGCCGTGTCACATTGCCCGGCCGCGTACAGCGCGGCCGCATAGCGCAGGATCAGATCACCGTTGTCCGGATCCTGGGCCAGCTGCTCTTCGAGTTGGGGGATCTCTTCGGGAGTAACCTCGGCGTACTGCCCGCCGCCGCATCCCACCGTGAGGAGGACGCAGCCGATCATGATCGGCGGGAACAACCGATATGTCACAACACGCCAACAACGCTTGTGCATTGACTCTCCATGGCGCTCTCCGGCCCGGTACGGAGAGCCACCTGTGGCGAATGCCGAAAGTGCGCCGCGCGACGAGCGCCGTCAAGATGCGTCTCGCAAGTCGTGCGGCGACCGAGTTCAGTGGCACCAAATGACCCAGCGACGGCAGTCTTGGGTCAGCGTGAGCCGGCGACCGCTGATCTTCGTGTCTTGATTGGACTTGTGGGTTGGTAACTGGCTAGATGGGCCCGCCCGAGCGGTTCAGTCCGCTTGCAGCATCGTCCGCATCCTGCGGCACATGGCTTCGATCTGCTTGAGCGAGGCCGCGGTTGCCTCGTCGAGTTGGTCGACGCCCAGCAGCAGCATCTGTGTTTCAGCGAGGACGGCGGAGAGCGGGTTCGCCAAATCGTGCTTCAGCTTGCGGTGGCGCTCTTCCGTCAGGTCCGTCACTCAGTCACCGAGCGGTACAGGTCGCGGAGGTGGTGCTCACGAAGATCCTGGAGACACTCCCACAGATCGGCTTCGCTTTGGGCGCAGAGAATGTCCGCTGTGGTCGGCTCCGAACCGTCGCCCGCGTGACCGAAGATGAGTCGACCCAACCAGGTCCCGTCCTCGGCACGCCGGATCTCGAGCCTGATGGCGATGAGGTCGCCATCATACCTGAGTGGTGGCAGTTCGTGAACGACGGGCTCAGAGGGGTTGGCCGCGCCGTACCGGACCGGTTTTGCCGGCATCTCGAGGCACCTGTTGGTTTGCGCAAATATAAGAGCTTCCTTCACTTAGGCAACAGTGAGGGAGCAGTCACATCAGGTTTGAGCGTCGAGGGCCGCCCCCGCGAGGCTGCGCGCCGGGGGACCCGGGTGGTCTCAGAAGTAGTAGTGAACCGGAACCGGACTGAACGTCACGAGCAGCAGGACGAGCGTGAGCCACCCGATTGGCCGGCGGTTCGCAGTCAGGGGCCGGTAGCGGTCCAGCACCTGCGGGTGCGCCAGACTTCCTCGCCCCAGAACGAGGATCAGGAAGGCCCAGAGCCACCACCACCACTGGCCCTGCAGAAACCCCAGTCCGATCAGGGCGATCCAGACTGCCAGCCCGACCTTGGCCTGGTGCTTCCCGACCAGTGCATAGAGGATGTGCCCGCCGTCGAGCTGTGCGAGCGGCAGGAGGTTGAGCATCGTCACGAACATCCCAATCCAGCCCGCGAAGGCGAGCGGGTGCAGCAGCACCGTGCCCTCCCCGATCAGCAGGTGCCTCAGGGCATAGGTGACCGCCGAGTCCCCCAGGTACAGATGCATGTGCGCGACGGTGATGAGCTGGGCCGAGGGCCCCACGTCGGCCACGACCTCGGAGCGCGCGAGTCCCACCAGGAGTGCGACGAGGGCCACGACGAAGCCTGCCCATGGCCCCGCCGCCCCCACGTCCATGAGCTGCTGACGGTCTACGATCGGGGACCGCAGCCGTATGAACGCGCCGAAGGTGCCGATGAAGTTCAAGACCGGGGGTGACGGCAGGAAGTAGGGCGGCGACGCGTCGATTCCGTAGCGCTTCGCCATGATGTAGTGCCCCATCTCATGGCACAGCAGGATGGCCATCAGTGCGACCGCGAAGTCGAGGCCGGCCCGGACCGTGAACAGCTCCACAACCAACTCCAGCATGAGCTGCGGCACGAGCGTGAACTCGCGGTTGAACGGAAACGCCCACGGGAGACTCGATCCGGCGAGCAGCGCACCGCCCATCCACACGGTCAGGAAGGTGGCGGCAAACAGGACCGCGTGAAGCCACCACCGTTCCCCGGGCTGGGGGGCCAGAGCGCGGGTGAGCACGAGCCGGCCCGGGCCGTCGCTCTCGGCCCAGTAGTAGGTGCCGGGCCAGTCGTCCAGCGCCGCCTGGAGGTCGGCAGAGGGACCGACGTGCGCCGGGTCCACCACCGCATCCACGATCTCCCGATCGCGGGCGAGCGTGGTGCGCCACCACAGGAAGAACGGAGAGAGCGAGCTCAAGTGGCCTCTTGACGGCGTTTTAAGGCAAGCGTATGATTACGCACCTACTAGTCCAGTCGATATCCCCAAGAAAACGCCCAATCTCATCCCAGCGACAGTAATGTGCCCGGAGCCCGGGCTGATGAATGCATTAGACCGCAGCACTCCCCCACCTCACCGATGGAAAGGTCCAGTCAAGTGGACATCGCCGATCTAAAGAAAAAGTCAGTCGCCGAGCTGCATGCGATGGCGGAGGAGTTGAACATCACCAACTACTCTGGCCTCCGCAAGCAGGATCTCATCTTCCGCATCGAACAATCGCTGCTCGACTCTGACACCGTTCTCCAGGGCGAAGGCGTCCTGGAAATCCTCCCCGAGGGCTACGGCTTCCTCCGCAGCCAGGATTGGAATTACCTGTACGGCCCGGATGACATCTACGTGAGTCCGAGCCAGATCAAGCGCTTCGATCTGCGTACGGGGGACACGATCCTGGGCCAGGTGAGGCCGCCCAAGGAGGGGGAGCGCTACCTCGCGCTGCTCAAGGTCGAGAGGGTCAACTTCGACGACCCCGAGAAGGCCAAGCATCGCATCGGGTTCGACAACCTGAAGCCGCGCTACCCCGATCGCAGGATCCGGCTCGAGAGCAAGAACGGGGACCTGTCTACCCGCGTGATGGATCTGCTCACCCCCGTGGGATTCGGCCAGCGCGGTCTCATCGTCTCACCGCCCAAGGCCGGCAAGACGATGATCCTCCAGAAGATCGCCAACTCCATCACGGAGAATCATCCCGAAGCCACCCTGATCGTGCTCCTCATCGACGAGCGTCCGGAGGAAGTGACGGACATGGAGGAGAACGTGAGGGCCGAGGTGATAGCGTCCACGTTCGACGAGCCGGCGGACAGACACGTTCAGGTCGCCGACATGGTGATCGAGAAGGCGCGGCGACTGGTGGAACACGGCAAGGACGTGATCATTCTGCTGGACTCGATCACGCGGCTCGCGCGCGCCCACAACGTGGTGATCCCCCACTCGGGGAAGATCCTCTCGGGTGGCGTCGACGCCAACGCACTGCAGAAGCCGAAGCGCTTCTTCGGAGCCGCGCGCAACATCGACAGCGGCGGGTCGCTCACGATCATTGCGACGGCGCTCATCGAGACCGGCAGCCGAATGGACGAGGTGATCTTCGAAGAGTTCAAGGGCACCGGCAACATGGAGATCGTGCTCGACCGCAAGATCTCGGATCGCAGGACCTACCCAGCGATCGAGGTGAACCGCAGCTCGACGCGCAAGGAAGAGCTGCTGCTCGACAAGGACGAGCTCAACAAGATCTATCTGCTGCGGAACTTCCTGTCCGAGATGCCGACCATCGAGGCCATCGAGTTTCTGCTCGAGCGGATGAAGCGGACGAAGACGAACGACGAGTTCTTCGCCACCATGCAGGAGGGATGACGGCGGACCTGCCGACGGAGGGGCGGTTGCTGGCGGTGGACGTGGGGGAGAAGCGGATCGGTCTCGCCGTTTCGGACCCGTCACAGACGCTGGCCCAGCCGCTGGCCACGCTGACCAGGCGTGCGGGCCGGCGCTTTCCCCTGCGCCAGCTCCGGGAGCACCTCGACGCCCAACAGCCGGTGGGCGTGATTGTCGGGCTGCCGCTCACACCTGAAGGCGCAGAGGACGAGCGGGCGGCGCAGGCCAGAGCCGTGGGCGGCCTCATCACCGAGAAGAGCGGGCTGCCGGTACAGTACTTTGACGAGCGCATGAGCACGGCGCGGGCGCTGGGAGCGATCAAGGAGATGGGCGGCAGCACGCGCGGCCGCAAGGGCGATGTGGATCAGCTGGCGGCGACCGTGATACTGCAGCACTTCCTGGACGGCAGGCGCTGATGCGAGCCCTGGTGGTGGCTCTCCTCATCGTGGCGGCATCAGGGTGCGGGCGCGGAGCCGGCGAGGGCGCAGCGCAGGACTCCGAGCTCGAGCAGGTCACGATTCCCCGGGGGGCCACGCTCACCGCGGTGGCCGAGACGCTCTCCACGCGCGGACTGATCGACTCACCCGAGCTGTTCAAGCTCTACGCGGTCCTCTCGGGCCGGCACCGCAGCCTGCAGGCAGGCACTTACGACCTCCCTCGTGGCAGTACGAGTCGGGAGCTGCTTGGCCGGCTGATGTCCGGCCGCCCACCGTACCGCTGGCTGCTCGTGACCGAGGGCCTGATGCTGACGGAGGTGGGCGCGGCGCTGGAGGCCCAACTCGGCATTCCCGCGGAGAGCCTGATGACGGCGGCCCGGGACTCGGCCTTGCGTGCGCAGCTCGGCGTTCCCGCGCCCACGCTCGAGGGCTACCTCTACCCCAGCCGCTACGCGGTGCACACCGAGGCATCGGCTCGGGACGTGGTGGCGCAGATGGTGGCGGAGTTCGAGGACAGGTGGCGCGAGGAGTGGGATGCGCGACTCGACACGCTGGGCATGACGCGCCACGAGGTCGTGACGCTCGCGTCGATCGTCGAGGGAGAGGTGAGGCACGCGCCCGACCGCCCCTACGTCTCGTCGGTGTACCACAACCGGCTCGCGGACGGGATGCCTCTCCAGGCCGACCCAACGGTCATCTACGCGCTGGGCCGCCGCCGCCGGCTGTTCGAGCGCGACTACCAGACCCCGTCGCCGTACAACACCTACCTGATCGCCGGATTGCCCCCGGGACCGATCGGCGAGCCTTCGGAAGAGAGCCTCGAGGCCGCCCTCTACCCGGCCCGCACGGACTTCCTCTTCTTCGTCGCGCGATCCGACGGCCAGCACGTGTTCTCACGCACCTACGCCGAGCACCGTCGCGCCATTCAGGAAGTGCGCTCCGGCGGCAGCTGAACCGTTACGGGGAAGCTAGGCCGAGAGAGCGCTGTCCACGGAGGCACGCAAGATCCGCGCGGCCGCTTCGATGTCCGGCGCCGCGAACACAGCCGAGCTGACGGCGATGCCCTGCGCTCCGGCAGCGATGATCTCTGCCGCGTTCCCCGCCGTGATCCCGCCAATGGCGATGACCCTCATTCCCTCCGGCGCCAGGGCGGCGAGCTTCCGGAAGCCCGTCGCGCCAATGGGCGCGCCGGCATCGGGCTTGGTGGAGGTGGCCCAGATCGACCCGATGCTCCAGTAGTCGACGTCCGCCCGGAGAGCGGCGTCCGCCTCCGCAGGCGAGCCGACCGACACACCCACTCTGAGCTCCTCACCGGCAAACCTCCTCACCGCATCGGCAGGGATGTCGTCGGCGCCCACGTGAACCCCGCGGGCTCCCGCGGCCAGGGCCACGTCCGCCCGATCGTTGACCCAGACCGGAATGGGAAGCGCCTCCACCAATTGCTGGGTGAGCTCCAGGAGCCGGCCGGCCGCGACGTCCTTGATGCGAAGCTGGACCGCCGTCACGCCGCCGGCAGCCGCCGCGTTGCAGGCGTCCGTCAGCGCGCCGAGCTCCACCATCGGTGGGCCGGCGACTGCCAGCAGCCGGGTCTCACTGAGTGACATTGCGTCTCGCCGTTTAGCGCTCGGCCCGAAACATATCTACCTTCTGCGGTAACCCCTACGGGCAGCGTCATGACCGAGCGCGTCACCGTCACCCCCCGGGGCGCCGCCCGCCTCCGCGGCGGCCACCCATGGGTATATCGCAGCGACATCGACAGCGAGCCCGATTCCGGGGCAGGCATCGTGCGCGTGGCCGACCCGCGTGGTCGCGCAATGGGGCGTGCTCTGTGGAGTCCCGCCTCCGAGATCCGCCTGCGGCTGCTCACGCACGAGGACGAGGACATCGATGCGGCGTGGTGGCAGGCGCGTGTCGCGGCGGCCGCAGAGCGACGCCTGGCGCTGGACATCGACGCCACGGCCTACCGCGTGGTGCACGCCGAGGGCGACGGCCTGCCGTCCCTCATCGTGGACCGCTACGGCGAGTTCGCCGTCGTTCAGCTGCTCTCGGCCGGGCTCGAGTCGGCGCGGGAAGCAGTGCTCTCTGCCATCGCGGGCATCCTGGAGCCGAAGGGAATCCTGCTGCGCAACGACGCGTCGGTGCGCAAGCACGAGGCGTTGCCGCTCGAGGTGGTGGAGGTCGCCGGCACCGTGCCGGAAGCGATCGAGGTGCGCGAGGGCGGCGTGACTTACACAGTGGCTCTCCGGACCGGGCAGAAGACCGGCGCGTTTCTGGACCAGCGCACGAACCACCTGCTGATGGGAGAGTTGGCGCGCGGCAGCGCGCTGGACGTCTTCACGTACCACGGGCTCTTTGCGCTCCACATGGCGCGCGGCGCGTCAAGCGTGTGCGCGGTCGACTCGAGTGCGCCGGCGCTCGAAGTGGCACGTGGCAACGCCGGCCTGAACGATTGTGGCAATGTCGAGTGGCTGGAGGGGAACGCGTTCGACGTGCTGCGCGACCTGCAGTCGTCAGGTGAGCAATTCGAGACGATAGTCCTGGATCCTCCGGCCTTCGCCAAGCGCAAGGACGCACTACCACGCGCGCTGGCGGGGTACAAGGAGATCAACCTCCGCGCCATGCGCCTGCTGGCCCCGGGAGGAATCCTGCTCACGTGCTCCTGCTCGTTCCACGTGAGCCGCGCCCTCTTCATGGACATGCTGCAGGCGGCGGCCGCGGACAGCGGCCGCCGCATTGTGCTGGAGCGTCCCGTGGGGCAGAGCCCCGATCACCCCCAGGTGCTCACCATCCCCGAGACCAGCTACCTCAAGGGCGCGCTGCTCCGCGCAGTCGACTAGGGCAGCGTCGCCATCCAGCTCGTGATCGCGTCCACCAGCTCCGTGGCGATGGGGAGCGAGGGGTCGGTGTACTGAGCAGTCTGTGACGCCAGATCCAGGCTCGGGGCGTGCTTGAAGGTGTGGTTCGTTTCGGGGATGATCACGAGGGTGGCGTCGGGCCGCGCCTCCTTCAGCAGCTCGGCGTCTCGCACTCCAATCTGAACGTCCGTCTCACCCTGCACGATCAGCACCGGCACGGGCGCGCTCGCCACCTCCGCTTGCGGGTCGTACTCGACGGCCGTCTGCGTGAAGAGCCGGTTCGCCGGAACGAACAGGGCCTGTATGCTCTGCGGCACGTCTCCCGGGTCCTCGCCTGCGAGGTAGCGGGCCATCGCGTCGTCGTACACCGCCATGGCCTCATCGTCCAGCTGCCTGCCTAGCTGCCCGCGCAGCACGTCGAGGAACGGTCGCCCCATTCCAGCCAGCAGCCCGATTCCGGACACTGCTGCGCCTCGGTTGGCCGCTCGAACGGCCAGCCCGGCCCCCTCGCTGTGACCCAAGATGACGACGCTCGAGAAGCGACCGTCCGCCCGCACCGCGTCCACGGCCGCGATCACGTCGTCCGCGAAGTCGTCGAAGGTGGTGCTGGACATGTCCACGGACCCGGCCGTGGCTCCCAGAACGCGCTTGTCGTAGCGCAGCGTGGCGATTCCCTGCTCGGCGAGGCGCCATGCGAGTTGCGCGTACGTGTCGGTCCGGACCCCGAGCATCGAGTTGCCGTTTCGGTCGGTGGGGCCGGAGCCAGCCACGATAACCGCCACCGGCACCGGAGCGGCGGCGGCGGTCGGCAGCGCAAGCGTGCCCTCGAGCCTGAGATCGCCGCTCGGGAACGTGAACACCGACTCACCGACACCCTCCGGCGGCTCGGGCCTCCGCGGCTCCGCAACAGCCGCTTCGATGTCGATGCTCTCGGTCCACTCGGCGGTCACATTCTGCGCCGGGACCTCCGCCCACAGCAGCCATCCCGATTCGGAGAGCCGCACGTTCATCGTCACGCCGGCCAGGTCGATCACGCCCTCGGCGCCCGTGAGCTCGACTGCTGCCGGCACTACGACGGCTCCACCCGGAATCCACAGGTTGAACGCCTGGCGCCCGCCCGCCTCGCGGTCGTAGCGCAGCAGGATCACCGCGAGGTGGGCATTGGAGAGATTGCGGAACACCGAGTACGGCCGAGTCAGGGGAGTGGCTCCCGACTGAGCACCAGCCCCCGTCACCTCCCAGTGCGCCGAGTCCGCGAACGCTACGGAGAGCGTCTGGAACGGCACGGAATCCGAGCTGAGCCGGCCGGTGGCCACGTACTCCGTGGGAGAGAGCGCGTCGTCGTACACGGTGCGCCCCCCGATCACGAGCTGCCGCACCGTGATGAGCATGGAGGTGGTGAGAACGGTGCCGTCGAAGGCGTACGTCTCACGCACTATCTCGCTCGCGCCCTGGCGCACGACGTACGCGCCGTTCGAGACCGTCTGCGCACCGAGCACCGGCGGCAGCGCGACCACACAGCAGGCCATCCAGGCGATTCTTCTCATTCTCATGCTCTTCCTCCCCGTCCGCTCGTGTCCACTGCGTCCCCAGTGACTCTACAGGGTCTCAATATCGCCAATTTCAAGGTTGACAGCAGAGAGGGCCGTTGCAAGCTTGCATGATGCCGCCCGACCGCGCGGTCGCGCGTGACCGCAATGCGCAGGTTCAGCGTGTACTCCTCGGCCTCCTCGTCGCCAATCTCGGTGTCGTGGGGGCCAAGTTCGTGATCGGGCTGCGCACGGGCTCCCTCGGAGTGTTGGGCGACGCCGTGCACTCGTCGGCCGACGCCATAAACAACGTCCTGGGGCTCGCAGTGATGTGGTTCGCGGCCCGCGAGCCGGACGAGGACCACCCGTACGGACACGAGAAGTTCGAGACGCTCGGGGCGCTGGCTATCGTGGTATTCCTGTCGATCACCGGGTTCGAGCTCATGAAGGGAGCGATCAACCGGCTCGGCACTGGGTCGGGACCACTGCAAATCAGCGCTCTCGAGTTCGCGGTGCTCCTGGGCACCCTCGTGGTCAACACCGTGGTCACGGTATACGAGACGCGGCGCGGGCGGGAGCTGAACTCCGATATCCTGCTGGCCGACTCGGCACACACCCGCGCGGACGTGTTCATAACCATCGGCGTGCTGGTGGGAGTCCTCGCTACTCAGGCGGGGTTCTGGTGGGTGGACTCGATCGTGGCACTGCTGGTCGCCGGTGTTATCGTGATACTGGCGTACAGCATCGTGGTGCGCTCGCTGCCGGTGCTGGTGGACCAGCCCGTGGTGCCGGCCGCCGAGATACAGCGGGTCGCGGAGTCGGTCGACGGCGTGGTGACCGCCTACCACATCCGGTCGCGCGGCGCCAGCGATCGCCGCTTCGCGGAGTTGACAATAGCAGTCGAGGGCGACGCCACCGTCGAGTCGAGCCACCACCTGGCCGACGCCGTGGAGGTGCGCCTGCGGAAACAGCTTGAGTTTCAGGAGGTCGTGGTACACATCGAGCCATGCTGACAGCCTCACAACCACGTCGCCGCCCCAGCCGCCGGCAACGGTCGCTGCGCCAGGAGTATGAGGAGTTCCTCCTCGAGCGCATCGAGGAGTTCAAGCAGCAGATATCTCGTGAGGAGCTCCTGGCAATCGCCGACGAGGCCGTACACGAGCTCGAAGTGGACACCCGCGAACAGCTCGTGCTCACCGAGGTGCTCGTGCTCGAGCACGTGGACCGGCTGATCTCCAACCGGCTCAACCTGCCCTCGTTCCGGCGCTGGAAGGACAAGCACCGCAAGCTGCGGCGCGCGCAGCAGGAGCCCACGCACTGGGGCCTGGGCTCCGACACGCCGCTCGCGGGGCTGGCCGAGGAGCTGGAGGGCGAGGGCGACGCGCTCGTTGTCGGGGCGGCCGCGGCCCCCGCCGCCTACTTCCTGTCTGCGCACGAGTGGCCGGTCGTGTTCATCGATCCGGAGCTGACGGTCGTCGAGTCGGTGGAGACACGGGCGGCCGCGGAGGCCCTGGCATCACGGTTCCACGCCCTGGTCGTGGGCCTGGGCACGTGGTTCCCGGCAGTTCATCCGGCGCTGACCGTGCTCGACCCGGTGACGCTGAGCCGGCTGGATGCTCCTGCGCGCGCCAAGTTCCTGGATACGCTGACAGCTGCGACCCGGCGGGGCGGCGTGCACTGCGTTTTGCCGGCCCACCAATCACCCAACGAGCTCACCCTCGGCCCCGAGACACTCACATCACACTACACAGGCTGGCACGTCGAGCGGGGACGCTCCGGCGCCGGCGTCCGTTGGATCCTGGCCGTCAAGAGTTGAGCCCGGAAACGTTGCGGGGCCGGCAGCGTGCCGGCCCCTTGCAACGTGCTTCCTGAAGGAGAAAGCGCGAGTTACTTCTTCTTCTTGCGCGCTACCTTCTTCTTCTTCGTGGCGCGCTTTTTCTTCTTGGTCGCGCGCTTCTTGGTCGAGCGCTTGGCGGCCTTCTTCTTCTTGGTCGCCCGCTTTTTCTTAGCCATGTGGCCTCCGTCAGTGTGAGTGATTGCCCGCCCCGAGAGGCGAACGGTAGTTGAGCGGCATTCGCGACCGCTCCCAACGCGCTCCGCTTCGCTCATCCTGCAGAACGCACATCGTCATACGGCATCCGAGTTGGACGTGAAGTTGAAGTCCCGCACCACCATCGGCGGGACCACAACGGCCCTTCCGAGCCCCCCTGACTCGGATGCCACCACCCGCTCCGCCGCCCCCATCGCATCTATGTTGCCGAGCATCTCCACGATGCTCTGATTGAATCGCAGGTTCTTGACCGCCCGAGTGACCTGCCCGTTCTCGATCAGATACGTGCCGTCGCGCGTGAGCCCCGTGTACACCATCGTGCGGGGATCGACCCCGCGGATGTACCAGAACCGCGTGACCAAGATCCCGCTCTCCACCCCGCTCACCAGATCCAGCGCGGTGCCGCTTCCGCCTTCCAGCTTCAGCCCGCCGCCGAACGGCACGGACTGTGTCTGCTGGCGCTCGGCCCAGTAGCGGCTGTAGGCCAGGTTCCTGAGCACCCCGTTCTCGAACCAGACCGTGCGGCCGATAGGCTCACCCTCGTCCGTGAACGGACGCTCGAGCAAATCCGGATCATGTGGATCCGAATACAGCGTGACCTGCTCGCCCACGATCCGATCGCCCATGCGGTTCCCGCCGCCCGGGCGCGAGAACGCCGACCGCCCCTCGTCCGCGGCTCGAGCGCCGAGCCCGTAGGCCAGCAACTGAACCAGGTTGCCGACGGCCGTGGGCTCGAGCACCACCGTGTACGGAGCCGGCTGCACCGCCACCGCCTGCACGCTCTGGAGCGCCTTGCGGCTGGCCCGCTCAGCGAGCTCGGCCGGGGGCGCCATTCGCGTCCAATCATTGTGCGTCGTGCCCGACCATCCGGAGCCGTCACCTCCCCGGGTGCGGACGGTGGTCGTGAACGACGCCAGCGTGGTGCGCTCGTAGGCGAACAGCCCGTTCGAGTTCGCGACGGCCGTGCTGCGAGCGATGCGCGGAAGAAACCCCGTGCCGACCAAGCCCGCCGCCTCCGCGGCGTCGGCTGCCGTCTTCACGACTATCGCTCGTGACTCCGAGTCCAGATCCTTCGTACTGTCAAAGAACGCCGCCACTGTCTGGTACGACTGCGGGCCAAGGAGCGGTATCTGCTCCGGGTCCTCGGGCGCGAATCCGGCCAGTCGCTCCGCCTTGCGGACCGCTGCTGCGATCCCAGGCCGGTCCAGCGCGTTGAAGCGCACCGACGCGCCGCGGCGCCCGAACCGCGCCGTCACGGTCACCTGTGTATCCTCTACCTCACCGGCCGTCGTGAGCTGGTTCACGGCGAACCGAGTATTTCCGTCCAGGCCGGACTCGACCCGCACCTCCGCTTCGTCGGCCGTGCCGGCCGCAATCACCCGCTCACACAGCTGGCGCGCTTCCGCCTCGGTAAGGATTGACACGTTGCGCCGCCAGCCTATCCGCGCGCTGTGGTATTGATCACGGACACACCGCTGAACCGCGCGGCCGGACAGCCGTGGCTGACCGGGTTCGATTGCGCCGGTTGTCCCTTGCCGTCGTAGAACGTCCCGCCGAGCTGGTAGCTGCGCGTGCCTCCGAGCATGTCCAGCGAGTTCCAGAACTCGGGTGTCCGTCCCTGGTACGCAACGTCCTTGAGCATTGCGCCCACGACTCCGTTGCGGACTTCATAGAACACCTGCCCGCCAAACTGGAAGTTGAAGCGCTGCTGGTCGATGCTGTACGAGCCGCGCCCCTTGATCAGGATCCCGCGCTCGGTGGCGGCTATCAGATCGTCGATGACGTAGTCGTCGTTTCCGGGTAGCAGCGAGATGTTGGGCATACGTTGGAACTGGACCCGGTCCCAGGACTGGGCGAACGAACAGCCGTGCGAGTGGTGCACACCCGTGTGCTCGGAGATCCAGTGGACCTGATCGCGAGTGGTCTGGTAGTCGACGAACACGCCGTCGCGAACGATCGACCAGCTGTCGGCCGGAACGCCTTCGTCGTCCCAACCCACCGTGGCCAGCGCACCGCGCTGGGTCCGGTCGGCCAGCACGTTCATGATCTCGGGTCCGTAGCGGAACTTCCCCAGCACCTGCTCCGGCGGGGCCAGAAACGACGTTCCCGCATAGTTGGCCTCGAAGCCCAATGCGCGATCCAGTTCCGTGGGATGCCCGATGCTCTCGTGGATCGTGAGGAACAGATGCGATGGGTCCAGAATCAGATCGTAGTCGCCGGGATCGACAGGAGTCGCCGTGAGCTTCTGCACGGCCTCCTCAGCCCACTCACCCGCCCGCGCTCCGAGCCGGGCTGCCTGCACGTGCTCATAGCCCATTCCCATCGGCGCCACCTCGGCCGAGGACCTGGACTGGAAGTCCGAGTAGTCGGACGCCACCGCGGTGACGGTGAGGGTCGGCCACGTGCGATGCAGCGTCTGCTCGATCACGCTCCCGTCGGTAGACGCCAGAGTCGTCTGCAGCCGAACGAACGCCATCGAGGAGGTCACGAACCGCGCGCCAGGCACCCTGAGCGCCTCGGCGTTCGCGGCGAGCAACAGGTCGACCTTCTCCTCCAGGGAAACCGCGAAGGGGTCTATCCTGATCGGCGTGTGCCATTCGCCGTTGGGGTAGGGGTCCACGGGCGCGAGCCGCACCGGCTCGCGAACCGCAGCCGAGTTTCCGCGCGCCTGGTCCACTGCCGCGCGCGCCAGGCGGACGGCCCCAGATCTGTCCAGCGTGCGAGCCGCTACGAAGCCCCATGCTCCGCCCACGAGCGCGCGTACCGCAATTCCAATCGTCTCGTCGTCGCGGAGTTCGGCGACCCGCTCCTCTCGCGTGCCAATCCGCTGGTCTCTCACCTGCATCACCCGCGCATCCACGTACGACGCGCCCGCGGTGCTCGCCGCGTCGAGCGCGATCATGCAGAGTTCCTTGTGCTGTGAATCAGTTGGGGTGCTTGGCGCGGAAGGAGATGCGAATAACCCGCCGGCCCGAGGGGCGGCGAGTGCAGCGGCTGCGAGCGAGGTGCTTGTTACGAACTCGCGTCGCGTTACCGACATCCGTGGCGCTCTGCTGGGCGCGATGACACGGAAGCGAATATTGTGAATGCCGTGCGATCACGCAATAGCTTTTTCGATCGGATCTCGTGATCAGACACGGACTTGCGGACGCTCGGACGATTGCGCAACGTCGGACTCACACTCTTTCGATGGTCTTGAATCATGGATCTCGGACTGAACGGACGCGTAGCGCTGGTGTGCGGCTCATCGAGCGGACTCGGACTCGCGATAGCGACGACACTCGCCGAGGAGGGATGCCGCGTGGCGCTCAACGGACGAAACGAGGCGCGTCTCGGGCGGGCGCTGAAGCAAGTGCAGGGGATCGCCGGTGACACGGCGGCGGCGTTTGCGGCGGACGTCAGCGTACCCGCGGAGGTGGAGCGGCTCGCCCGGCGGGTGGCCGACGAGCTCGGCGCCATCGACATTCTCGTGTGCAACGCCGGCGGCCCGCCACCCACCACGTTTTCGGACGCACCCGCCGACAGCTGGCAGGAGGCGCTGGAGCTCAACCTGCTCTCGACGATCAACTTGTGCCGCGCCGCGGTGCCGGGCATGCGCGAGAGAAAGGGAGGACGCGTAATCTGCATCGCGAGCGTGGCAGCCAAGCAGCCGCTCGGGAGCCTGATCCTCTCGACGACTGCGCGAGCCGGCGTTCTCGGCTTCATGAAGTTCCTGGCGGACGAGGTGGCCGCCGACGGCGTCACGGTGAACTCCGTGTGCCCCGGATACACTCGCACGGAGCGGGTGGAGCTGCTGCTCGACGAGCTCTCCGCACAGCGCAAGCTGCCGCGTGACGAGGTCGAGCGCGATGTGGTGCGGGACATCCCCGCCGGTCGCATGGGCAGGCCGGAGGAGCTCGCCGCGGCCGTGACGTTCTTGGCATCCGATCGCGCGAGTTACATTACGGGCGTCGCACTGCAGGTGGACGGGGGCTTCATCCGCAGCATCGTCTAACAGGAGGGGCCATGAAGGAAGCGGTGGAGCAGCGGCTGCGAGCGGAGCTCGACCAGTTCAAGCAGGACGGGGTGTACAAGCGCCTCAACTACATCGACTCGCCGCAGGACTCGCGGGTGCGAATGGAGGGCAGGGGCGAGGTCATCATCCTCTCCAGCAACAACTACCTGGGCCTTTCCGCACTCTCGGAGGTCATCGCGGGGGGAGCCCAGGCGCTCGAACGATTCGGCGCCGGCACAGCCAGCGTGCGCTTCATATGCGGCACCTTCACCATCCACCGTGAGTTGGAGCAGGCACTAGCGGATTTCGTCGGGACCGAGGCCTCGCTCTCATACGTGTCCTGCTGGAACGCGAATGAAGGCCTCTGCGCCACAATGCTCGGTCCGGACGACGCGGTGATCTCCGACGAGCTCAACCATGCCTCGATCATCGACGCCATCCGCCTCGCCCGTTCGATCGGCAAGAGCCGCGCCGCGGTCTACAAGCACTCCGACATGGCCGACCTGGAGGAGAAGCTCAAGGCTGCGCAGAACGCCCGCACCCGACTGGTGTTCACCGACGGCATCTTCTCGATGGAGGGCGATATCGCCAGGCTGGCGGACATTCTGGAGCTGGCCCGCAAGTACGACGCCGTAGTGGCCGTGGACGACTCCCACGCGACCGGGGTCCTGGGCGCCACCGGCCGTGGCACGCCTGAGCACGCCGGTGTCCTCGGAGAGGTCGACATCATCACTTCCACCCTCGGGAAGGCTCTCGGTGGAGCAGCCGGCGGATTCACCGCTTCGTCGGCCGCCCTGTGCGACTACCTCACGCAGCGCTCGCGGCCCCAGCTGTTCTCCAATGCACTGCCCTGCACGGTGGCGGGGAGCGCGCTGGCGGCGGTGAACTACCTGCGCGAACACCCCGAGCGCGTGACGACGCTGCATGAGAACGCGCGCTACTTCCGCGAGCAGCTCGCCGCGCTGGGCTTCAAGCCGCTGCAGGGCGAGACGCCGATCATCCCCGTGATCCTCGGCGAGACGGCCAAGGCGATCCAGATGAGCAACCTGCTGCTCGACGAGGGCGTCTTCGTAACCGGCTTCGGATTCCCGGTAGTGCCCAAGGGTCAGGCGCGCGTGCGCTGCCAGGTGTCGGCCGGGCATTCCCGCGACGACCTCGACGAAGCCCTGAGGGCATTCTCCAAGGTCGGGAAGAAGCTCGGGCTCATCTAGCCCTTCGATTCACGAGGCGACGCCTGTGAAACGCCACGCCATTTCCCGCGGCGCACGGACCGTACTGCACCTGCTGCTCGTGCTCCCGTTCGCCGCTCCGGTGTCGCTGTCGGGGCAGGAGCGAGTACCGGCTCCCGAGGAAGTGCTCGGGTTCGTACCGGGCGCCGACTCGATGCTGGCCGACTGGTCCCAGATCGGGAGCTACGTCGGCAGGTTGGCGGACGCCTCGGGTCACGTGCGGTTGGACACGATAGGGCACAGCACCCTCGGCCGACCCCTGCTGCTCCTCACTATCACCGCACCGCGACATCAAGAGCGGCTGGATCAGATAAAGCGAGCGCAGGCGCTGCTCGCCGATCCGCGGCTCCTGACACCGGCCCTGGAGGATTCACTCGTCCGGACGATGCCGGCCGTGGTCTTCATCAACAACAACATCCACTCCACCGAGATTGGATCGAGTCTCTTCTCGATGGCCTTGGCGCACCGGCTGGCCACCGAGGAGCGCTACCGCGCGCTGCTCGACAACGTAGTCGTGCTGATGGTGCCCTCGGCCAACCCGGACGGGCTGGATACGGTCGTGTCATGGTACCGGAGCCACCGGGGAACGCCGTACGAGGGCGGACCCCTTCCCTGGCTCTACCACCCGTACACGGGACACGACAACAACCGCGACTGGTTCATGCTCACCCAGACCGAGACGCGGGTGTTATCGCGCGTGCTGTACCGCGAGTGGTTTCCCGAGGTCGTGTGGGACGTGCACCAGATGGGCAGCCGCGGCGCACGGATGTTCGTGCCGCCGTTCAGCGACCCGGTGAATCCGAACCTGGACCCGATCGTCGTCGAGGCCACCAGCCTGGTGGGCACCGCCATGGCTGCCGCCCTGTACGACGCCGGGAAGACCGGAGTGCAGCACCAGAGTCGCTTCGACCTCTGGTGGCACGGCGGCATGCGGACGGTTCCGGCGCGCCACAACATGGTGGGCATCCTGTCGGAGGCCGCGAGCGTCAGGCTGGCGTCGCCAATCCATCAGGAGCCGGACGACCTGCGCGCGGCATCGGCCGGCGTGAACTATCCCCACCCGTGGGAAGGCGGGTGGTGGCGCCTCGGGGACATCGTGGAGTACGAGCTGCTCGCGGCCGACGGCCTGCTGCGCCTCGTGTCGGGCCAGCGAGAGGCGTTCGTCCGCCGGTTCGTGACCCTGGGGCGCCGCGCGATAGCCGCGGGCGAGGCCGGAGACCCGTTCGCATATCTGATACCGCCGGAGCAGAGGGACCCCTGGGCCTCCGTCGTGCTGGCCAACGCTCTGATCGGAGCGGGAATCGAGGTGCGCCGGACGACCGAGCCCATGGAGGCGGACGGCCGCATCCACCCGGCGGGCACCCTCGTGGTACCCATGGCTCAGCCGTTCCGTAGCCACGCCAAGGACTTGCTCGAGATCCAGCACTATCCCGAGCGGGAGCAGTACCCCGGCGGACCGCCGATCCGGCCCTACGACATCGCGGGGTGGACCCTGCCGCTCCAGATGGGAGTGAGGGTCGTGGAGGTCCAGCGGCCATTCCCGCTCGCCGGAGACGCGATCGCCGAGGCCGAGGTCGCCCCGGGGACTGTTCATGGGACCGGTCCCCAACTGGTGCTGTCCAACCGGTCAAACATGGAGAGCCGGACGATTGCGCGGGCCCTGGAGTTGGGAGCCCGACTCTGGGTGGTCCCCGATACCCTCCGGCTGAGGGGTGCTACCCTCGATCCCGGGGCCGTGGTTCTCGAGGCAACTGAGAATCCCGCCCGGCTGGCCTCCCTGGTCGCGGTCCACAGCGCGCTCTTCGGCTTCGACGCCTGGGCCGCCGAGGGGTTGATCCCGCCGCGGGATGGGGTGGTGGAGCGCCTCCCCCGGATCGGGCTCTACAAGCCCTGGACCGCCTCGATGGACGAGGGGTGGACCCGTTGGGTACTCGAGCAACACGGCATTCCTTATATGTCCGTTTCGGATTCGCTGCTCCGGGCTGGGCGCCTCGGCGAGTTCCTGGACGTCCTGATTCTGCCGGATGTGAGCGACTCCTCCATCGTGAGTGGGCGCTCGCACACAAGCGTTCCGCCCAAGTTTGCTGGAGGAATCGGGGATGAGGGGGTCTCGCACATTAGTGACTTCGTGCGGGACGGCGGGGTACTGGTGACCCTCGATGCTTCAAGTACTTTCGCGATGTCGCGGCTTAACCTCCCTGTTGGCAACGCCCTAGCTCAAGAGCCAACCTCGACTGGGGTATTGGGTTTTTGGGCGCCAGGCTCTATTTTCGGTGTGGCTTTGGAGCCCGGAGGGGCACTGACGTCGGGTTTGGGGGATTCTGCCCACGTCTTCTTCGCGCACGGGATTGTGATGGATGCCGCGGCCCCGGCCCGGGTTTTGGGCAAATATTTGCCGGCGCCGCTGAGATCCGGTTATCCGGTGAGCGAGGAGATCCTCGCAGGGAAGGCGGCGTTGGTGGATGTCCCCGTGGGCCGGGGCCGCGTGATCCTGTTCGGATTCCGGCCGCAGCACCGCGGGCAGACACACGGAACGTTCAAGCTCCTGTTCAACGCGGTGCTCTTGAGCGCCGCACCCTGAGGGACACCGGGGTCAGGAGCCTAATCGCGCGGAGGTACGGCAAATGCGAATCGTGTCCAGAATCGCTCTCACCGTGGTGCTCGCTGCCATGGTCGCGACACCTGCGATGGCACAGGCAGCCTCCTGGCAGAACCGCTGGTACTGGGACGGCCAAGTCAGCCTCATGCGCTACAAGACCCCGACCCAGGCCAACTGGGACAACGCCTACGGCGTGGGCGGCAGCTGGTTCATCACCAAGCGGCAGGGGGGACTGTACCTCGGTTTCGACCAGATGTTCTACGACAGCGCCACGTCTCTTGTGCCCAATGGGCTGAGCCCCACTGGCACCGCCGAGGTGGTCTGGGAGACCAGCCAACGCTGGTCGGCAATCCTCTACGCCATCCCCGCCTCGGGCACGTTCGAGCTGTACATGGGAGGCGGGTTCGTCATCCACAACATCCGCGGCGTGGATACGACCAACGCCGGCTCGGCGAGCGCGCAGGAGTTGTCGGTCACCCTCCAGGAAATCGATAGGCGCTCGAGCCGGGCGTTCCTGGTCCTGGCGGGCGGCCTGCAGCTGAGGGTGGGGCGGCTGGCGATCTTCGGTGACTATCAGTTCATGCCGGCGTCCAGCGACTTCCTGATTACGAGCTCGATGCACGTGTTCACAGCAGGCCTGCGCTTCGCATTGGCTTCGTCCTCCACCGAAGTGACGACCGGGCGACCGTAACGCCGCCCGATTTCGACTCCGACGCGAGAACGGGGCCGGCGATATGCCGGCCCCGTTTCGTATCCCCGTTGGAATTGGTCTAGCAGGGTCGAGAGAGCCAGCGGGACCCGGCCACGCAGAACCGCAGCGGCCAGTCGGCGGCGCTGGAGATGCCGATCCGCAGCCCGACCACGATCTCGAACCGGGGCCGGCTGCGCGGGCGCAGGATCCTGACCGGCCCGCGAGCCAGGCTGCGTCCGTCGTGCTCCGCGCTGATCCCCAGCGCCTGGCACAGGCGCCCGGGTCCGGCGCAGAGAATGCGCTCCCGGTCCGTACCGCGGCGCTCGGCCATCGCCGCGAGCCCCGCCAGCGGTTCGAGGGCGCGCACGAGCACGGCCGACGGGAAGCCGTCCCGCTCGGTCACTGCGTTGAAGCACCAGTGCACGCCGTAGCTGCGATACACGTACGCGGTGCCCGGCCGACCGAAGAGCGCATCGTTGCGCCGCGTGCGCCGGCCCAGGTACCCGTGCGCCGCCGGATCGTGCGGTCCGACGTACGCTTCCACCTCCACGACGCGTCCCGCCGTGCGCCGCCCGCCCACCCGTGACTCGAGAATGCACCCTAGAAGAGCGCGCGCGACACTTTCGGTGTCGCGCGCGTAGAACCGCACTGAGGGCGGCGCGCCGGAGGGGACGGTCACCCGCCCGTCCTACTTCTCGGCGTCGGGCCCCTCCACGACCTTCTTGAGCGCCGCAGTCATGCGGCGCAGCAAGCCGCCGCTCTCGGCCACGTCGCCGGCCGGGGCCTGCGGCGCACTTTCCGATTCAGCTGCGGGGCGCGACGCCTCACTGCTCGCGGCCTTCGGGGCTGCGCCCTCGGGCTTCTCGCCTCCGCCGGATTCGTCGCTCGCTCCACCTCTCCGGCGACCGCCACCGCGACCGCCACCGCGACCGCCACCACCGCGTGAACGCCGGGATTCAGGCGCGCTGCTGGATGCCGCGGCCGGCGCTTCGCTCGGAGTCACCGCTTCGGTCTTCTCGGCAGCCTGCTCTTTCTTGGAACGCCCGCCGCGTGAGCCACGGCGATACCGCGGGTTGCGCCTCGGAGCTGGCTTCCCGGCCTCGCTCTCCTCAGGCTGCGCCGGCGCGGCCTTCGCCTCGGGCTGCTCCGTCTCGGAGGCCTTCGGCTTCGCCGCCTTCTTGGAGCGGCTGCGAGTGGTGCGCTCTCCACTCTTGCTGGCCTTGCGCGTCGTGGCGCGCGAGCGCTTGGCGCGGGTCTTCTTCTCCGGCTCCGCGCTCGCTTCGGCCTCTACCTTCGGCTTCGCCTCTGCTGCGGCTTCGGGTCCCGCGCCGGCCTGCGCCGCAACGGTCTCGTCCGTCTCCGCGCGCGCCGTCAGCTTCAGCATGTAGCCGTCGCCGTCGCTCTTCACGAGCTCGATCATGTCGGCGTCGTGCGCCTGCCGCATCAATCGCTGGAAGCGGGGCCGCTCGAACACGGGATCGGACTCGGAGCCCAGGAGCTCGATCATTTTCTCCCGAGCGGCGTCGGCGTTGGTCGCCTCCTCCCCCACGGCGCCAAGCGCCAGCAGCGACCGGCGCAGCAGCTCGAAGGCATCTCCGAGCGTGAGCTGGCTCGACGTCTCCTCCGTCTCCTGTCTGCGCCTCGGAGCCCGCTTGCGACGGGACCGCCCTCCAGCCTCTCTCCTCCCGCTGGCCGGCTTGCGCAGCTCGGCCTCTTCGCCGGGCGGAACGTTGGCGTTCTCGCCCAGATCGATCGCGAACTGGCCGTTGTCCAGCTTCTGGAGCTTGAGCAGGCCGCGCTGGGACGCCTCGACCACGAACTTGCTGAACCGGCTGAACCCCGCGTCCTTCTCGTCGAACTTGGGGTAGATCGACTGCATCACCTGCTTCAGCCGGTCCGAGCGCATCACGTCGTCGTCCCGCTTCATCTGGCTGATCGCTTCCACGACCAGTTCCCAGGGATCGCGGTGGACGAGCCCGATGTCGCTCTCCTTGGTGAGTCCGGTGAGCTCGTTGTAGCCGTAATACTCGTCGCAGTTCTGGACCAGCAGGTCACTGGAGGACTCGCGGATCCCGACCCCGATCACGTACTTGCCGTACTCCTTGAGCTTCAGCACGAGGCTCGAGAAGTCCGAATCCCCGGAGAGGAGGATGAACGTGCCGATCTCCGGCCGGGTGAACACGATCTCGAGCGCGTCGATCGCGAGCCGGATGTCGGTGGCGTTCTTCTTGTTGGACCCGAATGCCGGCGCGAAGATCAGGTCGATCGACGCCTCGGACAGGGGCACGATGTACTGCGGGTAGCGGCGCCAGTCGGCGTACGCCCGCTGAACGGAGACCTTGCCCTTGATGATCTCCGAGTTCATGAGCAGCCGCAGCTGGCTCTGGAGATCCGAGCGGACCCCCATTGTGACGTTGTCGAAATCGATGAGCAGGGCCGCGTGTGGCGCGTGCGTCAGCGGCTCGGCTTGGGCGATGTGATATCGCCTTGCGTTTGGATCGTTCACGTAGTGCTCAATTCCAGCCCCACGACCCGCACCAGCTCCCTTCGCTTCACCTTCCCGCTCCCGGTCATCGGGAAGGTGTCGAAGAAGCGGACACGGTCCGGGACTTTGTAGTCAGGCAATTGCTCTCGGCTGAAGTCCTTCAACTCGTCCCCCGTCACTATCGCTCCCTCCACGGGGATGACACAGGCGCAGATGAGCTCCCCCAGGATCTCGTGGGGTACGCCCACCACGCACGCGTCTTCCACCGCCGGGTGCGTGCGGAGAACATCCTCCAACTCCCGCGGAAAGACGTTGTAGCCGCCGCGTATGATCATCTCCTTGCGGCGGCCCACGATCGTCACGTAGCCATCCTCGTCGACGATCGCGAGATCGCCGGTGAGGAAGAAACCCTCCGCGGTCATCGACCGCTTGGTCTCCGACGGCATGCGGTGATAACCCGCCATGACGTTGGGACCTTTGACAGCCAGCTCGCCAACTGCCTCCGGACCGTGCAATGACCCGTCGGTGAGGTCCGCCACGCGCACCTCCACTCCCTCGATCGGCCGCCCCACCGATTTCTCCCGCATCTCCGCGGGATCGTCGAAGCGCGTTACCGACACCGTCGGGCCCGTCTCGGTCAGGCCGTAAGCGATCTGGACGTCGTTCCACTGCCGGATCCGCCGCACGAGGTCAACGGAGACCGGGGCTCCGGCCACTACGCCGGTCCTGACAGTGGAGAGGTTCCGGCTCCCAAACGACCGGTCGTTCATCAGGAGCTGGAACATCGTGGGCACGCCGGAGAAGACGGTGATTCGCTCGCTCTCGATGAGATCCAGAGCTTCGGGAGGATCGAACTCGGACTGGAGCACTACCGTCCCTCCTGCAACGAACGCCGTCGTCACCATCTGCATACCAAATACCGTGAACAGCGGCACAGAGGTGAGCACCCGATCCTCACCGGTGAGGTTCAGGGTCTCGGCCATGTAGCGTGCCGTGAACATCAGGTTGTGGTGCGTGAGCACCACTCCCTTCGGCTTGCCCATCGTTCCTGACGTGTAGATCATCGCAAGGGGCGTGTCGGCGGGATCACCGGCCCGGGCTTCCGCCTGGCCCACCCGCTTGCCCCTCGTTACGAGGTCGCTGAACTGGAAGACCCTGTCGTCGTACCAGAAGTCCTCCTGCCCTACCGTTATCAGGTAGTGCAGATCGGGCAGCTCCCCGATCAGGTCCTCGAACAACTCGAGGTAGTCCAGCTCACCCAGCGATTCGGCCGCCACCGCCAAGCTCGCCTCCGCGTTGCGGAGCTGATACTTGAGCTCGTGGAAACCCAGGGAGGGATAGAGCGGCACGAATACCGCACCCAGCTTGGCAGTTGCGAGCAGCGCAATGACCCATTCGGGCCAATTGGGCAGGTCCACCGCGAGCCGGTCGCCGGCCTCGATCCCCAGTCCCGCAAATGCCGCCGCCAGGGCGTCTGCCTCGGCGGTGACCTGCTGGTACGTGAGGCGGCGATTGCCGAAGACCAGGCACTCGCGGTCCGGATGCTCCCGAACACGCTGCTCGAACAGCTCTGCCAGGTTGTACGTGCCAGTCAAACCCTCTCTCCCCAAACGTCGGGAACCGTTGAAACTAACAGACTTACGAGGTCGCTACAAGCTGAGGGGGGCCTCACTCCCCCAGGACCTTCACGATCACCCGCTTCCTGCGCTTCCCGTCCCACTCGCCATAGAACACCCGCTGCCAGGGGCCCAGATCCAGCTCCCCCTTCGTGATGGGCACGATCACCTCGTGGCCTATGGTGAGGCTCCTCAGGTGCGCGGCCCCGTTGTCCTCGCCGGTCAGGTTGTGCCGGTAGCGGTCGGGCTCCCACGGCGCCACCGTCTCCTCGAGCCATTCGAGGATGTCGTGCCACAGCCCCGACTCGTGGTCGTTCACGAACACGGAGGCGGTGATGTGCATGGCCGAGACGAGCACGAACCCCTCCTGCACGCCACTGGCCTCCACGTGCTCGACCACGGTGTCGGTGATGTCGATGATCTCCTGCCGCTGCTTCGTATTGAACCAGAGGTACTCGGTATGGGATTTCATGGGATCGGGGGGTTAGGGGAAAAGGACCAGCGAAGGTGCTGCGGGTGCTGAAAGCCGAGACCGCGAGCGAGCAGGTGGGGTTCGCCGGAGCGAACGTCAGTGAGCGCACATTGTGACTTAGTCTGTGAGGTGCAGTGCCGAAAGCTCACCTGAGGGGGCCGATTGCTACCATGCGTGGCGAACTGCAGTTCGCGGAGGTGAAACCCACCTGCGAGCCGAGGTTCCTCGAGGCCTAGAGCACCCGCAGCTTCCGCAGCGTGTCTTCGCCGTAGAACACCCTGATGTACTTCTCCTGAATCGACGTCAGCTTGCGAACCGCCCAGGTGAGGTACACGAAGTGAGGCTCCGACGGCAGCCGCTGCAGACTCATGCCGCACTCGCCAGGCAGGCGGTTGCCCTTGCGCGTGTTACACGTCGAGCATGCGGTGACGACGTTGCTCCAGTCGTTGGTGCCACCGCGCGACAGCGGAACGAGGTGGTCGCGGGTGAGGCACTCGCGGAACCCGAGCTCCGCCTCGGAACGGGAGCAGAACTGGCAGCTGTAGGCGTCGCGCGCGAAGAGGAAGGTGTTGGTGACCTGGCGGCGGAACCTGCGGGGAACGTGCACGAACCGCACCAGGCGGATCACGGCCGGCTTGGGGACGCTGAGGCGCGCACTCCGCATCATGCGCGCGCCGTCGGCCTCCACGATCTCAGCCTTGCCGTCGATGACGAGGCGAAGGGCGCGACGGATCGGTACGAGCGTAAGCGGTTCGAATGACGCGTTCAGAGTAAGACAGCGCACCGTCACTCTCCTGCCGACCCCACAAATAACCCGCCTCGCTCAAGCCGAACGGGCGGGAGGAGTCTGGCTCAAGCTATACCGGACGCTAAGGCATTGCAATAGGCTGCGTTACGGGATCGGGATGGCCAAACGAGAAACCCCGGGCTTTGGGGCCCGGGGCTCTCTGCACTGGTACCAGGGCGCTACTACAGTCTGTTGCGTTCGTACATCAGGTTGCGGGGCGAGAACCGCCACTCGAACACCCGAGTGTAGAGGTCGCCGCCCTGCACGTAATGGGCCGCACGGTCGGCGCCCGCCTCCAGATGTATCCGCACTCCCAGGATGTCGTCGAAGTCGTTCGTCGGGTCGGAGTCGAACGGGTTGGCCTCGTCCGCCTCGTCCAGGTCGGTGAACACGAGCTTCACGTCCCAGTCGACCACGCCGTAGGCCAGCACGTCACCCGACGGCGTGCCGTCGGGATTGAGGTGCGTGGCACGCATCAGCGCGTCGCCGTCCATGTAGTAGAACACGGGGTCGAGCTTCTGCGCGAACGTCGAGAAGCGGTCCAGCCTGAGGCCGCCCGTCAGCCCCGCCATGTAGTGGATCAGCGAGGTGTGCGCCCCGAAAGTCACCGCGTACTTGTTCCCCTGCTTGTCCACGCTCGAGATCAGAATCAGTCTCCGGGTGTCGTTTATCTGCAGCCGCGCCAGATCGCCGGGCGCCATGTCCACGGCATTGCCCGGCTTGTCCGGGGCCAGGTCGATGCAGTAGGTGCCGCAGGTGCCGCCCGTGGGAAGCGGGTTGTCGTTGCCGCCTGGCGGATCCAGGTCGTAGGGCAGCGCCTCGTTGGGGTCGAACGGGACCGACAGGATCACGATCGTGTCGCCCCACACCGCCAGCGTGCCGAACGACACCGTACTGGCAATACCCACGCCCACGGTCTGCATGTCGCGCTCCAGCGACATGCCGATGAAGCGGCCGTTGCGGTACGCTCCCTCGCGGATGTCGTTCCCCTCCATCATGCGGTAGGTGGAAACGCCGAACGAGAGTGCGGCGCCCAGCACGACGACCCCGACGGTCAGCGCGATAATGAGCTCGATGAGGGTGAAACCCCGTGTGTTCATCTTCTTCCGCATGCTAGCTCCTTACATCGGGACCGGCGGGACGTAGATCAGCGTGACGATCTCCACGGGCACCTTGGCGCGCGGGTAGTCCACGATCACCTTCACGTTTATCAGAGTAGCGCTCTGGGTCGTGAGCTTGACCGAGCGCATGTATGGGCCCGTGCCGTCGATCTCCCCCGCGGCATTCACCCGCACGGGGGACTCTTCCGCGAGATCCTGTGGCGGCCGGGAGCGAAGCCACTCCATGTGCCCGCGCGCGACGGCCACCGCATTGGTCTTGACCGCGGAGGTGGTGCGTGCAGCCGCCACCTCGCCGCCCGCCCGGGCAAGCGCCATGATGCCAACCGAGAGGAGGACCAGCGCGATCATGACCGAGATCAGCGTAAAGCCGCTCTCTTTTCTCATTGCCACACCCCTCCTCTGTAGACCCACAGCTTGACCGTTCCGGATCCGGTGACCGTCACCGCGGCCACTGCCTCCGGATCGTCCCGGTGCGTGAAGTAGACGGCCCCCCGGGTCCCGAACGGTACGGTCACACCGCGGCCGTTCAGCTCGACCTTGTTGGTGAGGAACGTGACGGCACCGGATCCGGTGTCACCCGGGACGGCGCCCGCGCTGCCACGCCCGAAGTTCACGTCGGGAGAGAGGTCCCGCCGGCCGAAGCCGCGCAGGGCCAGCATCTCGACTTCCTTCTCCAGGATCTTGTCGTCATCGTCGTGGTCGGAGTATCCGACGTAGAACTTGCCGCTCTCGTCGAACACCAGGCGGGCGTTGCTCCTGGTCGACATCGCCCGGGTCCGGGCCAGCTCCAGGTCGCGCGAGAGCTGCGATGCCTGCGTCCTCACCCTGCGCGAGGTGCTCACCTTCATGAAAGGGATGGCGATCGCCATCATCACCGAAGCGACGGTGATGGCTATCAGCATCTCGATGAGTGTGAATCCCTTGCGCATCTCTCGTCCCCTGTCAGAGCTCGCCTGTGAATATGGGCCGCGGGCCCCCGGCCGCCAGCGCTCGCCGGCGTCCGAGGGCTCGGGTACTTCGTCTAGTAAACCGGCCTGAAGGCCGTCCGGATCACCACGCCCACCACCGGCGTACCCGGCGGCAGGTTCGAGGGATCCTCGAACCGCGTGTCGAACTGCCAGTCACGCACCGGCGGCGAGTAGTAATTGCCGTTCCAGGTGCCCGTAGCGCGCTGCGCCACGTCGAGCGACACCAGCGAGCCGCGGTAGATGAACTGGATGCCCGACCAGTTCTCCAGGAAGCGCGGGAAGTTCTCGATCCCGCCGCCGTAGAAGTCGGTGTACCCGCCGGGGCACGGCGCCACCTCGTGGTCGCACGGCGTGGCCGAGTGGCCGGCCAGGATCGCCGCCCACATCTCTGTCTCGGTGGCGCCGAGCTTCTGGATCACTTGCACCTTGTGGTCCGAGTCGATCCACGCGTTGGACTGGATCGTGATCGCGTCACCCACCAGGGCCGACGGCTTCCACGCCAGGGCGTTGTAGTCGCCGCGCACGTAGAGCGGCCAGTCGGTCGCGATGCTCATCCGGTTGGGCAGGATACTCGCATTGATCACCCGCACGGCCGGGTCGAGCGTGTTGTCGTCCAGCAGCGCCTTGGCTGCGGCCGACCACGCTCCGATGTTGGCCGGAGTCTTGATCTCGACGTAGACGATCTCCGAAGCGCGGTCCGTCATGCCCCCGGCCCACAGGCCGAGCCCGGCGATGTTGACGTTCATGATGTCGCGCACGTTCTGCTCGCGGCCATCGTAAAACGCGGACCACTCCCACTTGAAGATGCCGCACAGGTCGTCGATGTTGGGCACCACCTTGCCGGTGGGCCGCGTCATCGTGATGATCGGCCACGGCATGGTTCCGTCCAGCAGCGACTGCAGGTTCTTCCAGATGGCAGTGCCGTCGAATGGCGAGCCGCCGTGGTCCGTGATGACGACCTTGAGCTCGTCGGTTCCGAACGGGATCGTGACGTTGAAGGTGCACATGTTCCCGACGTCGTTCTCGGAGCCGGTCCACATGAGCGCGCCGTCACCGAAGATCTCGACGTCGAAGTCCGCGCCACCCTTCCAGCCGCAGTTGTTCCCGATCTTGAACGTGATCTGCACGCCAGCCTCGACCGGCTGCAGCCCGACCACACCGGGATCGCCGATCACCACGTCCGGGGTCTTGGACGCGCCGCTGGCGCCGCACACGGCCTGGCGCTGGGTCAGGTTTACCAGGTCCACGATCACGTACATGTCGGCCTTCCAGGCGAACTTGGCCCGCTTCTCCTCGTCGGTGTCACCGACCTCGCGCGGCCGCATGACCTCTTCGGCTCCCACGCCCGCCGGCAGCGGGATCTTGAGCGAGTCCACGGCGTAGGCGTCCGTCTTCAGGCGGTTGTCGAAGTCCTGGTCGCTGCGCGCCCGGAACGCGTTGAAGTCCGAGTGCGTGCGGCTGTCGAACAGCAGCTTGACCTCGTTGTTGTACGCGTCGTCGATGTAGACGCCGTCGTACACGCTGTGGTTGTCCTTCCGGTCGTGGTACACCTGGTTGGGCGTCGTAATGGCGTCCTTGTACCACGCGTTGTTGGAGCTCAGGTAGATGTTCCCGTTCGCGTGCACCCAACCCGAGAAGGTCATCGAAGGGCCGTTGGTGGCCTCGAGATCCTTCTCGAAGAACACGCCGAACTGGAAGATCGGAATCGCCTGGGCCTTGGCCGAGATCATGATGGCGCTCGAGTTGTCCACCGCGTCGCGCGCCTCGGAGTAGATCTCGACCTTCTGGGTCAGAGCGTACAGCCCGGCGAACGAGCCGTCCGTGATGGTCTCCACGATGGCGTCGCCGGTCTTGGTGACCGAGAAGCTGTCGAAGGAGAACCCCTCGAGCGGAGGCGGCACCAGAGCCGCCAGCTCCTCGTCGTCCAGATACCCGTCCTCCATGTCCTGACCGAGCTGCCCCATTATGGCCTCGGTGGCCGCCTCGGCCGCGTAGAAGACCCGCGAGTTCCGGTAGTCCATACTCGTGGTCCGCGTCGTCGTCACAGCGCCCAGCACCGCGGCGGCGAGGAGAACCGAGATGAGCAGCATGACCATCAGGGTCGCCTCCAGGGCGAACCCCCTCTGGTCGTCGCGCAATCGGTTAATGAGTGTCATCTTAGGTCCTCCACGCTACAGGAACACGACCGCACGCGCGATCGCAAGCTTTCGGAGTATTGCCGGCCGGCACATGCCGCCAGCGCATACCCGTATGATCCAAGTCTCAATAGCAGGCCGCCGCGGCGGCGTCCCAGGCGCCACACATGGCCGCGCTGGGTCCCCACGGGGCGTTGTCGCACCGATATAGTGCCGGATGGTGCCTCAGGAGAGCGATCTCGGCGAGGCGGTCGATGGACGCGGCGCTGGGAGAGACCCCAGTTGATTCGATTCCTGTCGCATCGTGAACTCATCGGCATTGCCTCCGGCAACCCGGCCGTCGTCTCTGGCGGTCCTCCGCCGAAGTACGACCCGTGGGCTTTGCGTCCCAGGGTTTCCCCTGGTTTGCTCTTATCGGGCAACGCACACTGGGCCAATAGCGGGCCCAGGTGCCCGCAACCACCAAGTACGCAACTCGGATGCCACCAATCCCCTCCCGAGCCACGTCCTTGACACACAGCAACTTACAAATCGGGACCGGAAACCGCTGTGAACGGCGTCACATTCGGCTTCCTGTCACTATGCCACAGTCGGCGGCGAACTGCGGGCCCGGCCCAGCCTTGGGACCGGCCGCTCGCCTGTCCCAACAGTGCCGGATTTGGGCCTCTGTTGCAAGTGAATTCGTCACACGCAATGCAACCTTTTGGCCCCCGGACGCGTCTATTCTGTGGGACCGGCGAGGCGATCCTCGCGAGGTTCCGAGAGGGAAACACCTGCGGCATGTTGGGCACCCTGCCGCCCGGCAGGGACACTCGCCTTGAGGGGGGCGGGGGGTTCACACAGCCCGGCCCGGCACGCCGCAGACATAGTCGAGCGGGGAGTGGCTCAGGCCGCTCCCCGTTCTTTTTAACCGCCTGTCAGTCAACAGCTTACGTACCAGGGTCCGGCTCCGGATAGGCCTGCCGCCCCGCTACCCACGTGGCGCGGCAGTCCTCTCGGTGCTCGAGCACCAACCCGGCCACTTCGCCCGCGTCCCGGGTTGCGCCCGCCTCGAGCGGAAGCACGCAGAAGTCGGCCCACTTGCCGGCCTCCAGCGAGCCCACCTCGGCCTCCATTCCCAAAGCCCGGGCGCCCCCCAGCGTGGCGAGCCGCACGGCCTCCTCGGCCGCGAGGCCGGCCAGCTCCCGCGCCGCGCGGGCCTCGGCCAGCAGGTCCAGATCCGGCACACTGGCCGCCGAGTCGGTCCCCAGCCCCACCCGGACGCCGGCGCCCAGCAGCTCCGCCAGCGGGGGGTCGCCATGACCGTGGCGCCGGTTGGAGCGGGGGCACGCCGCCACCGCCGCGTCGGCCTCCGCCAGGAGCGCCACGTCCTCCGGGTCCGTCTGAACCGCGTGGATCGCGAGCAGGTCGGGGCCGAGCACTCCGGCGGCC
>Ga0255055_10000483_pt1 | contig 30802 bp, 30 predicted proteins | sample JV7_2_27_MG_FD_188633 | JGI IMG/M metagenome (GOLD analysis project Ga0255055, IMG submission 188633) | Seawater microbial communities from Jervis Inlet, British Columbia, Canada - JV7_2_27 | ecosystem: Environmental > Aquatic > Marine > Inlet | place: Canada: British Columbia | collected...
TTTCTGCAGAAGATCATGAAACCGGTATCCCCTTTAATAAAACTGATGGTTTTTCCTGTTCATCAAGAAGCGATGAATGCCCTGTCTCAATTAGACCAGACAAACCGCCGCTTGGACCATCTTTATCAAGAGCAGATGAAAATGATGAAGAGTTTGGAAGAAAATCTTTATCGCCTGAATGATAGACTGGATGTCATGAGCGGCGATTCGGATCGAGCACAGGAGGTTATAAAATTGCTTCACAATCTCGCTCATAATATCGTCGTTGAAATGACAAAGCTGAAGATTGAAGAGGAGAGCCTGAAGACAAAAACACGGAGCCTGGAAAAATCTCTCGAACTGGTCGAGTGGAAAGAAAAAGCCCTAGAAAAAAAGATACTCCAATGAAATTCGCCTCTGAAAGCGGAACTGCCGATCGATCATAATGGATGTTCATCAATTCGCCACATCTTTGAGTTACGGGGATGCCATTTCGGATGAAATGCTGGAGATCCAGAAGGCTCTCCGGAATGAGGGTTATGCATCGGAGATCTTTATTCGTTTCTTTGAACCACGTATGGCAAAGTATGTGAAGGATTTCCGGGAGTATAGAAAACACAGCTCGCAAGAAAATGTTGTGATCTTCCATTTCTCCATAGGATCTCCTGTTTCTAAAATGTTTTTCCGCATTCCAGACCGGCGGATCATGATCTATCACAACATCACCCCATATGATTATTTCCTTGATTATCACAGGATATTGACCAGGGAGTGCTATAAAGGAAGGCTGGAATTAAAACTATTTGTCGACAAGGTAGATCTTGCTCTTGGAGACTCGGAATTCAACCGGCGGGAATTGGAATCGATCGGGTATGCAAAAACAGGTGTTCTTCCCATTTTGATGAATTTTGAGAAGTTCGAAAAAATCTCTGAAACGGCATCTCGTTTTGTTTTTGATAATGGGAAAACAACCATTCTCTTTGTCGGGCGTGTCATCCCAAACAAGAAATTCGAAGATGTGATCAAAACATTTTATTTTTATAAAAAATATTTCAATCCGGATTCTCAACTCATAATTGCCGGAGATTTTAGAGGAATGGAGCGGTATGCAGGGGCTCTTATGGCTTTAGTGAATGAACTGGATCTTTCGGATGTTCACCTTACTGGACATGTGGATTTTGATGAACTCCTATCCTTTTTCAGGCTTGCCCGAGTGTATTTAAGCATGAGCGAACATGAGGGATTCGGTGTTCCTCTCTTAGAATCCTTCCACTTGGGGATTCCGGTCATTGCATTTGCAGCCGGTGCAGTAGAAGAGACGATGAATGGAGGGGGGATTCTTATTCGGGAAAAGGATTTTATGAAGACAGCAGCCGTGATCGACACATTAGAAAAGGATGAACGCTTCAGAAAAGATGTGCTTGCGGCGCAGTCCCTGGCTCTGGAGAAATACCAGAGTGAGAATGTGTCCCGTATACTTCTCGAGCATATTAAAAGAGTGGAAACAGAATGAGAGTCGATCAGCTGGTTCCTGCTTTTCATCGTGGAGATGCCATCGGAGACACCGCCTCCCATCTAAAAGCCTTTTTTATTTCTCAGGGTTATGAATCAGAGATCTATTGCTTGGAAAGAGATGAAGGACTTGAGAAAGAATCCTGTCTTTTTGAAGAATTTGTTTCCCCGAGTTCGAGCGACGTGACCATACTCCATTTCGCTCTGGTCTCTCCTCTCTCGAAAAAACTGATTTCTTTCGAATCCAAAAAGATCATCATCTATCATAATATTACTCCAGAGAATTTCTTTACCGGATACAGCGAAGAAATGGTTCGGATCTCCCGCCTGAGCCGCGAGGAGCTGAAAAGCCTTGCTCCTGATACAGATCTTGCCCTGGGAGATTCCGAATTTAACCGGCGGGAACTGGATGATATGGGATTTAGAAACACAGAGGTTCTGCCTCTTTTTATCGATTTTTCAAGATATGAGAGACCGCATAACACTTTCCTCTATGATCTTTTTCGGGATGAGAGGACCAATATCCTTTTTGTAGGAAGGATTGTCCCCAACAAGAAAATAGAAGAGCTCATCAAGGTTGTTTTTTACTACAAGAAATATATCTCTCCTTTAGTGAGGCTGATTATCATAGGAAAGACATCTTCCTTACCCAAGTATTACCACTGCCTTATCCGCATGGCGGACGAATTCTATTTGAAACCGGAGGAAATATGTTTCACAGGCCATATTCCGGATGATGAGATGTATGCCTTGTATAAGGCATCGGATGTTTTTCTTTCTTTGAGCGAACATGAAGGATTCGGACTCCCTTTCTTAGAGAGCATGGTCTTCGACCTTCCTATCATTGCCTTCGACTGTACGGCCGTTCCATTCACCTTGGATGGCGCAGGCGTTCTTATAAAGAACAAAAATGTGGATCATGTTGGGGAACTGGTAGATATCATTGCCAAGAACAATGATCTGAGAAAAAATCTCATAGACGGCCAGAGCCAGCGGCTGCTCCGTTTCAAGAAGTTTCAAAGGGAAACATTTTTATTGCGTCAGATCGAGCAATTGCTGAAATAATATGATCGTTAAAAGGGAAATCAGATGAAGATCGCATTCGTTGTCCAGAGGTATGGTCAGGAAGTGATGGGTGGATCTGAGCTCCATTGTCGTTTGGTCGCGGAACATCTGGTTGGAGCCGGTCATGATTGTTCTATCTACACCACAACAGCCAGGGATTATATCACGTGGAAAAATGAATATGATCCTGGAGAGACAGAGTTGGATGGAGTTATCATAAAGAGATTTTCAGTTGAAAAAGACCGCGATATCGAAGAATTCAATTCCTATTCCGACTGGATATTTTCCCAAGAGCATACCAATGAGGATGAGATCAAATGGATGGATATGCAGGGACCTGTCTGTCCATCGCTTGTGGATGCGCTGAAGAGGGATGAAAGCCAGTTCGATCTTCTCATTTTCTTCACCTATCTGTATTACAATACCTATTGGGGGCTCAAAAAAACCCGTTCTCCCAGAGCCCTGGTGCCGACAGCACATGACGAGCCAGCACTTCATCTCAACATCATGAAAGATGTCTTTTTATCCCCTCATGCCTTCATCTTTAATACTGAGGCGGAGAAAAACATGCTGAAGCGGTTTTTCTCTTTTGAGGGAAAATACCAGGATATCGTGGGGGTCGGAGTGGACATTCCGGATACAAAAGATCCTTCCGAAACACTTCGGTCCTTCAATATCAAAAGGCCATATATCCTTTATGCCGGGCGGATAGAACCTGGAAAAGGATGCCAGGAGCTTCTTGAATATTTTCTCCAGTATTCCTCCATAAATCCAGGTTTAGACCTGATTTTTATCGGCAAGCGCTTGATGGAACTGCCGGAACACCCTTCCATCAAATATTTGGGTTTTCTCCCGTCTGATCAGAAGAATGTGCTCATGGCTTCAGCCCTGGTGACGGTCCATCCATCCTATTATGAAAGCCTATGCATGGCTGCTCTCGAGTCAGTGGCAATGGAAATCCCTATCTTGGTCCAAGAGCAGACCGAACCTTTAAAGCAGCATTGTCTCCAGGGAAAGTGCGGTCTCTACTACAGCTCTTCTCATGAGTTCGGGGAATGTCTTAATGTCCTCCTCCGGGATGAGAAACTGAGGCAGGCTTTAGGAAAGAATGGCCGTGCCTATGTTTCCAATAATTATTCCTGGGCAAAGATCATCCAGAAATATAAAAAGGCCATGGACTTTTTAAAAACGGTCCCATTCGGTTGATCGCATAGTCTGTTTTCCCGATCAAGTGGTTTGAATCTTCCCGCCGATTCTTTTTTTCATTTATCTTCATAACGATAAAAAAGCCCAAATGATGAATGAGTCTTCGGTATTTGAGGTAAAGGTGGTTGAACAGGATGCCGTGGGGGAGCCAGGAAAACAAAGCGCTCAAAAGAGGATGAGAGCGGTTGAGCATTGATATTAATTCTTGAAAAAATTCCTTGGGAGATATACATTAATATCAGGATAATTTCCTGATATTAATCAACATATGGCTTGGAAGGATTTTTTGAGGAAATAATCAAGACAACACATGCCCTTTATTAATTACACCACAAAGACCATCGCCGTGAAGATCGTATACTACGGGCCTGGTCTCGGAGGGAAAACCACAAACATCAGATATATCTACAGCCATTTGGACAAAGAATCCAGAGGAGATCTGATTTCGTTGGAAACCCCGACGGAAAGAACCCTTTTTTTTGACTTGCTTCCTATTAAGGCTGGGATGATCCGCGAATTCAAGACTCATTTTCATCTTTTGACTGTTCCTGGACAGGTGTTTTATGAGGCTTCCCGCAAGAGTGTGCTCAAAGGGGTGGATGGTATCGTATTTGTGGCCGACTCCCAGATCCCGCTTCTCGATGCTAATCTTGAAAGTTTCCAGGGACTCAAGCGGAATCTTCTCGAACAAGATAAAGACATCAATCTCATGCCTTTGGTTTTTCAGTACAACAAAAGAGATCTGGACAATCTCATCGCTCTGGAAAAAATAGAACGGCTTCTGAATCCGCTTGGAGCTCCCTATCTTGAAAGCAGTGCTATGAATGGTATTGGAGTTTTTGAGACTCTTTCTGAGATAGGAAGGAATGTTGTCCCCAAGATAAGAGAACAGATCTTTTGGGAGAACGTTGAGATGGATTCACAGGACCGGATGAAAGTCCAGGAAGCCGTCGGGCAGAAGGATATCTTTGGAACCTCTGGCAAGCAGAAGCCGATTGACCCGGGACACGAAGGACCCATCCGGTTCTTGAAGATGCAATACAGATCTCAGAAAGATGTTGAAGACGAGATCGAAAAATTGTCCAAAGAGACGATTGAATAGTCTGAGTCCATAATAATTTTCTTCATATTTCTCCTTCTCCGAATCTTCGTTGAGTTGATCCAAGCATGCTTTTTTCCCCGGAGAGGAATGTTTGATCTGTGAGAATGAATCTCTGAAAGATATCTCCCCTTTTATTTTGAAATAACTGGATATCGGCGCTCGTCTCTTTAAAGACGAAAGATGCTTTTTAAAATATCAACCGCTTCTCTCATAGGCATTGATGCCAACCTGGTGGAGGTCGAAGTCGACATTTCAAAAGGCCTGCCCGGTTTTTCCATGGTGGGTCTGCCGGATGCATCCGTCAAAGAGAGCAAGGAAAGGGTTCGCGCAGCTCTGAGAAATTGCGGGTATATTTTCCCTTCGAGAAAGATCACCATCAATCTGGCTCCAGCAGATCAGAAAAAAGAAGGAGCGGCCTTCGACCTGCCGATCTCTCTGGGTTTTCTTGCCTATCTCGGATTGTTTCCGCTGGAGAATCTGAAAGATTTCCTGTTCCTGGGTGAGCTGGCCTTGGACGGAAAGCTCAAGCAGGTTAAAGGAAGCCTTTCGGTTGCCGTTCTCGCGGAGCGTTTGGCTTTCAAGGGAATGGTTCTGCCCCGGTGCAATGCCAAAGAAGCATGCTTGGTCAAGGATCTTGAGATTTATGGCTTGGACAATATCTCTCAAGTTGTCCGTTTTCTGAAAAATCCATCCCAGGAAAGACCATGCGAATGTTCTCCTGCCGAGGGGATGAACAAACCGGAAGAAGGGATGGATTTTAAAGAGATTCGGGGACAGCAGCATGTCAAAAGAGCACTAGAAGTCGCTACCGCCGGCGGGCATAACATCCTCATGATTGGTCCTCCGGGTGCAGGAAAGACGATGCTGGCAAAACGTCTGCCGACGATCCTTCCCCCTTTGAGTTACAAGGAAATGATCACCGTCACCAAAATATACAGCGCTATGGGTTTGTTGATGAGACACGGAGTGGTGAAGGAAAGGCCTTTTCGTGCACCTCATCACACGATCACGGACGCGGGGCTCATAGGCGGCGGGGTTATCCCAAAACCTGGGGAGGTTACCCTGGCGCATCAAGGAGTTTTATTTTTGGATGAACTTCCTGAATTCAGGAAGAGTGTTCTCGAAGATTTAAGGCAGCCTTTGGAAAATGGATATGTGGTGATCTCCCGAGTTTCCATGTCCATTGTTTTTCCTTCCTCTTTCATGTTAGTGGGTGCTATGAATCCTTTCGAAGACAGTTGCCGGATTGGATCGGAAGAAAGAGCGGGGGGCACATCTCTGAGGAAAAGGCACTATTACTCCCGGCTCTCAGGGCCTCTTTTAGACAGGATAGATATACAGGTGGATGTCCCAAAACTTGAATTTCGTGACATTGTGTCGAAACGGGAAGGAGAAAGCTCATACATGATCCGAAGGCGGGTCCTTCGTGCCTGTGAAGAGCAGAAAAAGCGTTTTCAGGGACGGATTTACAGCTCCAATCATCTGATGAATGCTGAGGATATCCGAAATTATTGTAAGATTGATTGTACGAGTAAAAGATTGATGGAGACAGCTGTGGACCGGTTCGGTCTCAGTATGAGAGCATATACTCGGATCCTTAAGGTTGCCCGAACGATCGCGGACCTGATGGAAGAGAAAGAAGTCCGATCCGTTCACATTTCTGAAGCCATACAATACAGGGTTTTAGATAAATACATGCCGTAGGTTATGACGGAGTAGTGTCAGTTGATTTAGTTAAGACAGTTTGATAATAACTAGGAAAGAAACATCCTGGAGATTCTTGTTTCCTGATGAGAGAACGTCGGAAATGAGAGGGTGGAGCCAAAAGGACAGACACATGAAAAATATCGTAAAAAAGAAAATCCCGCGCAGGTTATTTCTTGGTGTAACAGGCGGGCTTATTGCCGGAATCCCGGTCTTTGGTTTGACCGGTTTTAGCAGCAAGTCCGTATCCCGGATGGATTCATTGCCAGAACAACTGAGTGATGAGGAACATAGATTGATTGAAAGTTCTTCCATGGCAAAAGGACTCTTGGATTATTTTGGCAATGGGTACAGCTGTGCGGAATCCCTGTGGATGGTCGCTTTGAATCAAATGGATCAACCCAAGGAATTTCTTTGGGCGGCAAGCGGTTTCGGTGGAGGGATGATGCATAAGGATCTTTGCGGTTTTCTCACTGGAGGGATCATGGCACTCGGGATGTCTGCCGGAACACTTGATATGGAGAGCAAGCTAGCAAAAGAGATTTGCTCGAAGAATGTGAAGGAATACTGGGAATGGTGGAAATCCGAAGCGCCGCTTAAATGTTCGTATATTCGAAAAGAAGGGACGAATTCAAAGGTTTGCCTTAGGCTCGGACAGCTCGCAGCGGTGAAATGTGAATGGCTTATGCTTAAGAGACAGGAATAAGAGTTTTTTTATCCCTGTGAAGATTTTGGATCTAACCGCATCCCGTTTTTTACGACGAGGTTTCCGTTTTTTATAACATGTCTGACCGGATTGCCGCTCATGTGATAGACAAGATGAGCGTAATGGGGAATGTCACACAGGATCACATCCATACTTTTCCCTATCTCGATACTTCCGATTTCATCCTGTCGATCTAGGGCATAGGCAGCATTGGCGGTGGCCGCGTGAATGGCTTCCTCGATACTCATCTTCAAAGTAAAAACTCCCAACCGAAGAATGAACAACATGGATTCTGTCATAGAACTTCCGGGATTAAAATCTGTCGCCAAGGCAACGATAGCTCCTTGATCGATCAGTCTTCGGGCAGGAGCTTTCTTTTCCTGCATCAAAAAAAACGGAACGCCAGGTAAAAGAACGGATGCAGTCGAGCTTTCCGCAAGTTTATTTATTCCGTTTTCTGATACGGCGATAAGGTGTTCAGCCGAAACCGCTTCCTCGTCGACTGCAAGTTCAGCTCCGCCAAGAGAGGCGAATTCGTCGGCATGGATCTTGATCTTGAATCCCAATCTCTTTGCCGCTTGGATCAGCTTTTTACTCTCTTGAACAGAGTAGACACCTTTTTCACAGAAAACATCGAAGAATTCTGCGAGTCCTTTCTTTTTGATCTCAGGCATGACCTTCTCGATGAGAAGATTAATATATTCCTCCTTTTTATTTCGGTATTCTTGAGGAACCTCGTGGGCTCCCATAAAGGTTGGGATGATGTCGATGGGATGTATTTTGCCGATCTCCTTTAAAGCCTGAAGCTGTTTGATCTCATCCTTTTGGTTCAGGCCGTATCCACTCTTGGCTTCGATGGTTGTGGTCCCTGAAAGAAGCATACTGTCCAGACGGGAAAGACAGAGGGCTTTGAGCGACTCGAGCGGTATTTCCCGTGTAGCTTTGACTGTGGTCTGGATCCCCATCCCTTTTTCTGCCAGTTGTTGATAGGAGTACCCTTTGAGCCGGAGTAGAAACTCCTCCTCGCGAGTCCCGGCAAAGGGAAGGTGTGTATGCGGATCAATCAAGCCTGGCAGAGCTGTCAGACCGCGGGCATCGATATGGAGCCCGTTTTCAACCAGTTTGCATGTCTTGTGAAGCGCATCGGTTTCTCCTGCGAAGACGATCTCACCCTGGTAGGAAGCCACCCCTCCTTTTTCTATGACAGCAATATCGCTTAGGTCGCTCCGCCGTTTTGGAATGGGGCCGCTGCATGTGACGACCTGGCTGCAGGAGGAAAGGATTAAATCAACTGGTTTCATTTGGTGTTTTTCTGATGGAATCGTGAGCTTTCCTTTGATAAGCAGGGGTTTCAAAGTGTTCGTATTCTTTACCATATTTGGCACTTTCATGTTTTACTTCGTTCCCAACGGGTTCGAACAGATAGGGTGGAGTGTCGATTGGTACTCTCACGGGTTCCGGGGTTTTTTTGTAGGGGGGGGTATGCTTGGGGATAAAGCCTTCCCGCAGCCGGTTCTGATCGAATCCTGTGGCGATCACGGTCACTTTCACTATGTCTTTCTCTTTCATCCCTTCGTCAAGAACGATACCGAAAATGATGTTTGCTTCTGGGTGAGCAAGATTTTGCATGAGCTGGGATGCTTTAGAAACTTCATGGAGAGTGATATCTTTCCCTCCTGTGATGTTCATGAGGACACCTCGTGCACCTTCGATTGAGGTATCGATCAACAGCGGGCTGGAGATCGCTTTCTTCGCTGCATCCTCGGCTCTGTTCTCTCCGGAAGAAAGTCCTGTTCCCATAAATGCATTTCCAGAGCCTTTCATCATTGTCTTGACATCCTTCATAATGGATTTTACGTCGGCAAAGTCTAGATTGATAAATCCGGCTTTGATGATAAGGTCCGATATACCCTGAACAGCTTGACGGAGGACATCATCAGCCATGCGAAAAGCATCATTAAGAGATGTGTCGAGTGTTATGGTTTCTAAGAGACGTTCATTCGGAATCGCGATAACGGTGTCTGCGGACTCACCGATACTAGCCAGCCCTTCTTCTGCTTGGTCCATCCTGATCTTGCCTTCAAATGAGAATGGGAGAGTGGTGATGGCGATGGTCAGGATCTCCTTTTCAGCGGCAAGATTGGCCAGGATCGGCGTCACACCTGTACCCGTCCCCCCGCCTAAGCCGGAAGTCAGGAAAACCATATCTGCCCCTTCGATGATCTCGAGTAACTTTTCAGTATCCTCCATGGCGGCTTCTTTTCCAATATCCGGCCGGCCTCCGGAACCCAGACCTTTGGTGAGTTGATTGCCGATCTGGACTTTTCTACTTGCTTTGTTGTTGTTGAGAGCCTGGAGGTCCGTGTTAACAGCGATGAATTCAACTCCTTCGATGTTTGCTTCGATCATTCGATTGATAGCGTTTCCTCCTCCTCCACCGAGGCCGATGACTTTAATTTTTGCGCCTGGATGCTCCTCGACCAAATGAAATTTTAATTTGCTTCTCATAAATTCTGTCATTTTTACCTCCTAAGCTTCCTTGATCCATTCCTTAAAGCGGCTCCATGCGGACTCCTTTTTCCTTGATGGAGTGCCGTTCTCTTTCCATGTATTAAATCCATAAAGGATCAGCCCGACGGCTGTCGCATAGTCGGGGGTGCTGACCCTGTCTGCCAATCCTCCAACTCCACTCGGCTCGCCTCGACGAACAGGCAGATCGAATATCTCTTCGGCGACTTCTTCTAATCCATCCAGCATAGCTGTTCCGCCGGTAAGCACGATTCCTGAGTTCAGGGACTTCTCATAACCCATGCGTTTGATGTCGTTGTCGACCAAGCGAAAAATTTCTTCTGCTCTGGGTTGAATGATATCTGCTAAAAGCTGACGGTTGAGAACACGTGCTCTTTTTGCTCGGCCCACGGACGGGACTTCGATCGTATCCTGTTCTTCTTCGAGAGGACTTGTTACACAGCCGAACTTCTTTTTGATCTTTTCTGCTTCGGGAATGGGTGTTCTGAGTCCCACGGCAATGTCGTTGGTGAAGTTGTCTCCCCCAAGCGGGATAATGGATGTATACCAGAGGCTCTTCCGCTCGAAAATAGCAACCTCGGTTGTTCCTCCTCCGATATCGATCAAGCCGACTCCCAGTTCCATTTCATCATAAGTGAGAGTTGAGAGGCTTGTGGCTCTTTGATTCAAGATGATTTCTTCGATCTCAATTCCTGCTCTGGTGACGCAGGTCCTCAAATTTTCTACGGAAGCAATGGCTCCTGTGACGATGTGGACATTAACCTCAAGCTTGATCCCGTTCATCCCTAAAGGATCCTCTATTCCATCCTGCTCATCGACAACGTATTCCTGGGGAATGATGTGAATGACTTCCCTGTCTGGAGGGATGGAAACAGCTTTAGATTGGTCGATCACCCGTTTGATATCCTCTCGGGTGACACGCTTGTTCTTTCCGGAAACAGCGATCACTCCACGGCTGTTGAAGCTTTTAATGTGTGCGCCGGAGATTCCCACAAAAGCGGATTCGATCTCAACCCCGGCCATGAGTTCAGCTTCCTCTTGAGCATGTTTTATCGCCTCAACGGTTGAGTCGAGATTCACGACAACTCCTTTTCTCAATCCTTTGGATTCGACGGTTCCGATCCCTATGATCTCGATCTTCTTGTCTTCTGTGATCTCTCCGATGATAGCTGTCACTTTTTTCGTTCCGATATCCAAGCCAACTATATACCCATTTTTTGGCATGTATTACCTCCTGGCTGCGGTTGAATAGACTGATCTATTGGATGGCTTGATATAGATCCGGTCTTGGAAACGAAGGTCCACATATTCTAACCTTCCGTATTTATAGAATTTCTCTTTATTTTGAAGAAAGAGATTTAGTTTTCCGGAAAAATCCGTTTTTCCAAGTATTATTCTGAGCGAATCTTCCTTGAGCAGAACACTTATACAGTCTGGATTTTTTACATCGATCACTCTGATCAGGTTCTTCTCATGCGGAGAGAGACTATCCCAGAAAGTCCAGACAGACTCCATTTTTCGCAGATATTCTTTTTGGAATTGTTTACCGTCTGTGATGAGGGGAAGAGACATGGCTTCTTGGGGCATTGGTCCTTTTAAGATTGTGTTGTCTCTGTCGATCAGAAAAAGCCCGCCTTTATCTATCAGAGCGGCTGGTATTCTTTCCTGTACATAGATCTTTATGGAAGAAGGAAATGCTTTTCGGATCCTGATTTCTTTCACCCCAGCGTTCGCTTCCATCATATTTTGAATCTTTTGGATATCGAGGAGAATAATATTTCCTAATTCAACCCGGGAAAATGCCCTTATATAGGCTTCTCGCAGGTCTTTGTTCTTTGAGATCAATTCGATCTCTTTGACGTTCATTTGTTCCCACGAAAGGAGAAAAAGATATGTTTGTTGGATCAAGAGGAAGATCCCGGTTAATAATAGGGCAGAAAGGATGATATGCCTGAGTCTGATCTTGTATTTTCTTCTGATCTTGGTTGCACGGGTTTTTTCCTGCCTGCGGAAATGGAGGGATTCTGGGAGCAGACTGCTGCTTCTGCGGAATCGGATAGCTGAATTCAGGTTAACTGCCATTTTCTTCTTTTTCTTCTAAAGATCTGATAATATCAGGAATGACCTGATAGATATTTCCTGCTCCGAGGACCAGGATCATATCCTCGGAATGAACAATTTTCTTTATAAGGGTTGGGATCTTTGTCATATCTTTCTCGAAATGGACATTTTTGTGCCCGTATTTCTGGATCTCATTGAAAAGGGCCTGCCCTGAAACTCCCTTTATCGGTTTTTCTCCGGCCGGGTAAACCTCGGTGATGATCAAGGTGTCTGCTTGGTTGAAAGAAGTTGCGAATTCTCTCATGAGCAAAGACAGCCGGGAGAAGCGGTGGGGTTGAAAGATGGCTAATGTCGGTCGCTGCCATCCGTTTTTAGCTGCTTCGAGTGTTGTTTTGAGTTCGGTCGGATGGTGTGCATAATCTTCAATGACCATGATCTGTCCCACTGTTTTTTTCAGCTCGAATCTTCTTCCCATCCCCTGGTATTCTTCCAGCGCTTCCAGGATAGTGGATATAGGGATATCTAGGTCCAGACCGACAGCAACTGCAGCCAGTGCGTTTTGTATATTGTGGATGCCGGGGACGTCGAGTTTTAAGCATCCCAATTTTTCTTCTTTCCGGAAAAGATTGGATGAGCTGGTAAAATGATCGAACTGAGGATCAAAAGCATAGATCTCAGCCTGGGCTGAAAATCCGTAGGTGATGAGCCTTCTCTCCAAATAGGGGATCATGCTCTGAAGATTGGCATCGTCCAGACAGAGGACAATAGGGCAGTAAAAGGGGACCTTGTTGGCAAAATTAATAAAAGTTTTTTTGATCTCGTCGACGTCATGATACTGGTCGAGATGTTCTTTGTCTAAATTCGTAAGAACAGCCATATACGGAGAAAGATAAAGGAATGAACGATCGCTTTCATCAGCTTCCGCCACAATGAAATCTCCCGCTCCGAGTTTGGCATGTGCGCCCAGTGTGTTTAGACGGCCTCCGACAATTATGGTCGGATCGAAGCCACCCTTTTCGAGAACTGTCGCGATCATTGAAGTTGTGGAGGTCTTGCCATGAGATCCTGCTATCGCGATCCCGTTCTTCAACCTCATCAATTCCGCAAGCATTTCCGCTCTAGGGATCACAGGGATCTTCTGTTTTCTGGATTCTTCCACCTCGATATTGTCCTCTTTGATCGCTGAAGAGGTGACAACGACATCCGCCCCTTTTATTTTTCCTGCATCATGTCCGATGGAGACTTTTGCTCCCAATTTGGCCAGACGTTTTGTCGCTTCGTTCTCGGAGATATCTGTGCCGGTGATCTTATATCCGAGATTGAGAAGGACTTCAGCGATGCCGTTCATTCCCGAGCCGCCTATGCCGACCATGTGGATGTGTTTCAGCTTGCGGTGATCGCGTTTAACCACTTCAGTTTCTCCTGTGTTTTTCAGAGATAAGTTTGAAGCACAGTTCGGAGATCTTAAGAGCTGCATCTTCTTTTCTGAAGATTTTCAGCCTTTGTTCCATTCTATCCAGGCTTTTTTTATCTTTTATAAAACGCCGAATTGTATCAGCCAAAAAAGATGGAGTAAATGCATTTTCTTCGAGAATCTCTGCCCCCTCGATTTGCTGCAGCTGTTTTGCGTTGAGAAGCTGGTGATCATCGGTCGCTTTTGAGAACGGGATAAGGAGGGATGCTTTTCTGGCCGCTATGAGCTCGGCGATGGTCGTGGCGCCGGAGCGGCATATCACCAAGTCTGCATTTTGAAAATGTTCAGCCATATCGAAGAAAAACGGCTGGATCTGGACCTTGTTAAAGCCTTGCTGTTCGTACTCATTTTTTACCCACTTGAAATCATGTTCGCCGGTCTGGTGTTTGATGCGCAGATTTTCTTTCTCTTTTTCAAGATAGGGAAGAGCGGATGTTATGGCTTTGTTCAGAAACCGGGAACCTTGGCTTCCACCGAAGATAAGAAGAGAAAGAAACCCTGTTCTTTTTTTAGGTGCAATGGATAAAAATTCTTTTCGAACTGGATTTCCGAGAAGAACACCTTTTTTCCGGAAATAGGGAAGCGATTCTTCGAATGAGACCACGGCTTTTTTGACATGCCGGGACAGAAGACGGTTGGTGAGGCCAGGTCGAACGTTCTGTTCCATAATCAGAGTCGGGAATCCGAGGAGAGAGGAAAGAAATACGACCGGGCCTGAACTGTATCCACCGACGCCGATAGAGAGGAGAGGTTTGATCCGAAGTAACAGAACCAAAGATTTCATAAAGGAAAGAGGGAGAAGGAAAAGTGTTTTGACGGCAGAAATGCCTTTCCCCTTCAATCCTCCTATCTTAAGGCTAATGAAATCTGCTCCGTAGTGAGTCATGATGAGTTTTTCAAGATTGCGGCTGCTGCCTACAAAAGTGAAGTGCAGTTCGGGATCTTTTTTCGTCATTTCCTGGGCTACGGCTATAGCAGGAAAGATGTGTCCTGCGGTTCCGCCTCCGCTGATAAGCACTTCTTTTTTCATCTTCGTTCCTTTTGACTTTTTCTCTGTGAGATGTGCAGGAGAATCCCGACACAGATGAGAGTGCATATAAGAGACGATCTGCCATAGCTGAACAGTGGGAGGGGAAACCCGGTGGGAGGCCCGAGCCCAAGCACAACACTGACATTTGCTAATGCTTGAGTGAATATGGCCAGAGTCAGACCGGCTGCTGCGATCTGGTCGAACTTCGAGGGGGCTTTCCAGGATATCCTTAATCCTCTCCATAAGAGAATGGAAAAAAGAATGAGGACGGTTATGGCTCCGATCAATCCGAATTCTTCTCCGACGATGGCATAGATATAGTCTGTATGGGCACAGGGCAGAAAGAACAATTTCTGAATGCTTTCTCCGATATGTAATCTAAATATCCCGCCGGAGCCCACTGCCAATTTTGATTGAATAATATGAAATCCTGAGCCGAATGGATCTTTGTCCGGGGAAAGAAAGGCGAAGATCCTACCGATCCGGTAGTCGGCCTTAAAAAGATAAATGGTGAACAGACAGAGAGAAAGAGCGCCTGGGATGAAAAAATATCTCAATTTGATCCCGCCGATATAGAGCATGATCGCTGCGATAAAAAGAATGAGAAAGGCTGTGCTGTAATCCGGTTCTAGGAGGACCAGAAGTAAAATCAGGAAAATGATGGCCAGGGGGATTAGAAGCTGTTTGGCGCTGATTCGCGTTTTTTTGTTCCGGCTGAGAATATAAGCGAGAAAAAGGATAAGACTTATCTTTGCCAGTTCTGTAGGCTGGAAGCGGAAGTTCATGAAGTATACCCAGCGTTTTGTCCCGTTTATAGGAGGCATTGCCAGACAGAGAATGAGGAGAAGAAAGGTGGATAAAAGAAGTCCGTAGATAACCAGAGGAGACTTATAAAAAGGATTTTTGACGCGGAGCATGACCATAAGGATGAGAATCCCCAATCCAACTCCCAGAAGCTGATGGAAGAAAAAATAAAATGGGTGATCGTGGCTTTCGCTTGAAAGAACACCAGAAGAGCTGAATACCATGATGATTCCGAAGGTCATCAAGACAGCGACCGTGATGGTGAGGGGGATATCGAACCTGTAGGTCCTGAAGATCTCCTGGTCTCTTTGCATGGTTTACCCTATCTCTTTTTCCAGTTCTCGGACTTCTTTTTTAAAAATATCACCCCTTTCTTCGAAGTTTTGAAACATATCGAAACTGGTGCATGCCGGCGCAAGAAGAACCACATTTCCAGGTTGCGCAGCATCATATCCATTTCTGACGGCTTCTTTCAAAGATGCAGCTGTTTCCCATGAGATCGAACGTCTGAGGCTGTCTGCGATTTTTTCACGTGCTTCCCCGATAAGAATGGCTTTTCTGACATGCTTTTTCAGGGATTTTTTAAGTTTTTTAAAATTTCCTCCCTTGTCCCTGCCCCCGAGAATGAGAATGATCTTTTGGTCAAAACTGGTGACAGATTTCAGGGTGGCATCTACGTTGGTCGCTTTTGAATCATTAAAAAAATCTATTCCTTTGATGGTCGCGACCTTTTCAAGACGGTGTTCAAGCCCTTTGAAAGATTGAATGGATTGAGCTATCTGGGAAGGAGAGAGTCCATGGGTGATGCCGACGATCGCTGACGCCATGACATTCTCTTGGTTGTGGATACCATGAAGAGGGATTTCACTCGGCTTGAGAAGTTTCACTTCGTCCGGATGTGCGACCACGATCCATCCTTTATTTAAATAACATCCTGGAACCGGTCTTTTTTTTCGGCTGAACCCGAACACTTGAGCCCCTGTCTTTTTTTGCACTGACCAGACAAGAGGATCGTCTCTGTTCAAGATAGCCATGTCGTTTTCATTTTGGTTCAGGAGGAGATTTTTTTTTGCGGAATAATAGGCATCAAATGAATCATGCCAGTCGAGATGATCGGGAGTGATGTTGAGAATGATCGAGACAGGAGCATGGAGGTATTGAATGTCTTCGAGCTGAAAGCTTGAAAGCTCTGTCACATAAATATGATCCTCCCGGCTGTTATCGGCAAAGCGGATTAAGGGAGTACCGATATTTCCGGCAAGATAGCTGGGCAATCCTCCATCTGAGAGGATCTTATGGATCAAGGAGGCGGTTGTGGATTTCCCGTTCGACCCTGTGACCCCGATGATTTTTCCCTTCAGGAAATGAAAAGCGAGTTCGACTTCAGACATAACTTTAATGTCTTTTTCCCGGGCCTGTTGCACCTGTGGAAGGTGCGGGACCCCCGGGCTCTTAACGATCATATCTGTATCGAGCATGAATTCGATGGTGTGTTTACCGGCCTCGACCTCTATGCCTTTCTCCTTGAAACGTTGGATCGTGCCGTTCAATTCTTCTGTATTCCTTATTTCTGTGACTTTAACTCGGGCCTTATGTTCGAGGAGAAAATCACACACAGCTTCCCCCGTTCTGCCCAGCCCGATGACAAGAATTCTTTTTCCTTCGATATCCATTTATCTAAGTTTCAAAGTTGTGAGACTAAAAAGAGCGAAAATGATCCCTACGATCCAAAATCGCACGACGATCTTTTCTTCAGGCCATCCTAGAAGCTCAAAATGGTGATGCAAGGGAGCCATCTTGAAGACTCTCTTGCCGCCTGTGGCCTTGAAATATCCAACCTGAATCATGACCGAGAAGGCCTCCATGATAAACACACCTGCGACCATGAAAAGGAGAAATTCCTGTTTTATCAGTAGGGATATGACTCCTAATGTTCCACCTAACGACAGCGCGCCTACGTCTCCCATAAAGACCTGGGCCGGATGAGAGTTATACCAAAGAAAACCGAGACATGCGCCGGTCATGGCTCCCATGAAGATCGTCAGTTCTGCTGCCTGCGGTACCAGAGTGATATTTAAATAGTCCGACCAAAGAGCATTCCCGGCCGTATAGCAAAGGGCTGTAAATGCGCTGGCACTGATAAATGTCAGGCCGGTTGCCAGACCATCCAGCCCGTCAGCTAGGTTGACCGCATTCGATGATCCAAGAAGGATAAGCATGATCCACGGCAGATAAAGCCATCCAAGGTAAGGAAGCCATTTTTTATAAAAGGGAAAACTGAGGTGAAGATTGAATTCTCCTTTCAATCCCAGATATACCAGGACCAGACCGATGGCAAGAGAAAGGAGGATCTGCAGAAACAACTTCCGCTGTATGATGAGCCCGGAAGATTTTTTCTTGATGATCTTTAAATAATCGTCGAAGAAACCGATCAATCCGAACAAGAGCATGGTTCCCATTGCGATCCAGATATAGGTGGTTTTGAGGTTTCCCCAGAGAAGAGTAGGAATGATCGTTGAAGAGATGATCAAGATCCCTCCCATTGACGGGGTTCCTTTTTTCCTCTGATGGGATTGGGGGCCTTCAGCCCGGATCTCTTCGCCGATCTGTTTTTTTTGAAGGATTTTGATCAGCCAGGGACCGAGCAGAAGACACAAGAGGAGAGCCGTGATGCCTGACAGGGCGGTCCTAACAGTGATGTAGCGGAAGACATTGAAGAATATAAACACATCCTTCAAGGGTACCAATAGATGATAAAGCACCTTATGATCCTTTCTTTTTTATGGTTTCGACGATGGTTTCCATTTTGATGCCGCGGGATCCCTTGACGAGCACAAGATCCCCTTCTTCGAGAATCCCCATGAGTTCTTGGGCTGCTTCATCTGAATCCTGAAATGAACGAATATGATCGGCAGGCAATTCCGCTTGCATGGCTCCCTCGGCCATGTGCCTGCTTTCCGGCCCGACTGTGATAAGCACATCCCATCCTGTCTCATGGGCTGTCCTGCCAGCATTCCTGTGATATTCGACGGTATCCTTCCCGAGCTCGAGCATATCGCCTAAGACGGCCACCCTTCGTTTGCATGGCATTGTGCTCAGGTCGCGCAGAGCCGATTCCAGAGCGTGGGGATTAGAGTTGTAGCTGTCATCCATAAGAAGCATATTGTTTTTTAAACTGAATAGCTGGCCCCGCATGACAAGAGGCTTCAGCTCATTTATTTTTGAACTGATGTCCTTCAATGAAAGAGAAAGGGCAGATGCGATCCCTACTGCGGCCAGGAAATTCAAAAGATAACTCTTGTAGAATACCCTAAGATTCAGCGGCTGGTTTTTTCCGTCATAGGAAAGGTCGAACTTGATCCCCTCCCGATCTGCATCATGAACATTTTGGGCCTGGATGTCGCAGGCCGGTTTGAAACCAAACGATATTTTTTCTCCTTTCCAGTCTGAGGAGATCCTTTTGACCAGGGGATCATCCCCGTTCACAACGATTGTCCCCTGGTTATTCATGCCGTCCAGGATCTCTTTTTTTGCCAGTGCGATGTCTTCGACACTGTCGAAAAATTCGATATGGACTGGTTTGATATTGGTGATGACGGCAAAATCCGGTTTCGCTATACGGGTCAGAGCGAGGATCTCTCCGGGTGCGCTCATGGCCATTTCAAGAACAGCGACTTCATGTGCTTCTGTAAGATTCAATAGAGAAAGCGGGAATCCGATATGGTTGTTGTAATTCTTTTCCGACTGGAGAACCTTGTACTTTGCGGATAAGAGCGAGGAGAGGAAGACTTTCGTCGTCGTTTTTCCTATGCTTCCTGTGATCCCCACCACTTTCACATTGAATCCTGAAACGACATTTCGTGCAAGATCCTGAATTGCATCGAGAGTATTCCTGACTTGGATGAGGGCAAAATCTTCCCTGGGAGAGGACATGCCTTGAGAGACAACCGCTCCTGCAGCCCCCATTTGACAAGCATGCGATACAAAATCGTGACCGTCCCGTTCTCCTTTTAGAGCAAAAAAAAGCTCTCCGTTTTTCGATTGCCGCGAATCAAAATTGAAGGTGTCGAACAAGGAAGTGGGATCTCCCTGGAGGATTTTCCCTCCAGTTTTGCTGGCAATGTCCTGCAGCGAGAGCCGGGCCATGATCAGTGTCCTCCTCTCTCATTCAGAAAGGATTTAATGACCTCGGCATCATCGAAATCATAGATCTTGTTCTTAATGATCTGATAATTCTCATGACCTTTCCCGGCAACCAGGACGACATCTCCCCTTTTTCCCATCTGGATGGCTTTTTTGATCGCTTTCTTTCTGTTCGGTTCAATTTCGTATTTGCCACGGCCGGAATTTTGAAGCCCCTTCTCTATATCTCTTATAATGGACAGAGGATCTTCACTCCTGGGATTATCCGAGGTGATAATGCTCCAATCTGCATATTTTCCCGCTGCTTTCCCCATGCGAGGCCTCTTGGACTTATCTCTGTCTCCTCCAGCTCCGAAGACAAGAATGATCTTTCCCTCATAAAGGTTTTTCGCCATTTCAAGCAGGCTTTCTAAAGCAGCATCTGTGTGGGCATAATCGACATATATATGTAATCCGAACCTGTTTTTGATCTTTTCAAACCTTCCGGGGACACCGTTCATGCGGGCAAGGCCGTCCCTGATCTTGGAGGGAGAGATGTTCATCGTCATGGCAGTAGCTGTGGCGGCAAGAATGTTGTAGACATTTGGTCTTCCAAGAAGAGGCGAGGTGAAGCGTTCTTTACCTGCGCTGTGTCGGACCGTAAGCTGGATCCCTTGGGGGGTGAGTACATAATTTTCGCCATAGAGCATGGCTGCAGGTTGAAGACCGTAAGTCATCACTCCTGTTGTGAGTTGAGATCTAAGGGTTTTCCCCCAGGGATCATCTAAGTTGATGACCGCGGTCCTTTGTTTGGAATTCGTCTGGAAAAGCTTTTTTTTGGCTTCGAAATAGTGCCCCATCGATCGATGGTAATCCAGATGGTCTCCGCTCAGATTAGTAAAAACAGCAACATCGAACTCGGTACCTGTGACCCTCTTCAATTCTAATGCATGAGATGAGACCTCCATTATGCAATGGGTGGCTCCCTTGTTGAGCATTTTCCGCATCATATTCTGCAGATCCGGGGATTCAGGTGTGGTTCTCTTGGCTTTGCGTTTCAGCCCCGGACCTCGATAGGAAATAGTGCTGATGACTCCAGGTTTCCGTTTTGCTTGTTTCAAGATCTCTTCGAGGATATAGACAACCGTAGTCTTTCCCTTTGTGCCGGTCACACCGACAACCTCGAGCTGGCGGGAGGGATTGCCATAGAAATTGGCCGCGCACAGAGAGAGAGATTCCCGCGCATCTCTGACTTGAATCCAGATTCGATCGAAATCACGAGGAGATTTCCTTTCCGAAAGAACCGCGGCTGCTCCATTGGCGACGGCTTCAGAAATAAAACACGATCCATCTGTCTCTTCACCTTTCATGGCTGCAAAGAGATGTCCTGCTTCGACTGTTTTGGAGGAGTAGGAGATCCCTTTGATGTTCGTGCTCGGATCGCCATGGATTTTGACGGCACCCACGTCATGCAGCACGTTTTTCAGCTTCATTGGTTGGTTACCTTCCTGTCTTTTGCGGCAAGTATCACCGCTGGCATCGTGTCTTCGCCTGGGATCCGCAAATACCTCAATGTCTGAATGGCGATATTTCTAAAGACAGGTGCTGAGACCTGCCCGCCGTAGTATTGTCCTTGGGGATCGTCCATTACGACAACCATAGAAAAGACCGGGGAGTTTGTGGCGACATATCCGGTAAAGCTGGCAGTGTGAGCGGATGTGGAATATGTTTTGGTAGAAATGTCGAACTTTTGTGCGGTTCCGGTTTTCCCCATCACTGAGTATCCGGCGATCGTGGCTTCTGTTCCTGTGCCTCTTTGGACCGCTTCCTTGAGGATGGATTGGATGTGGGTTGCTGTTTCCAGGGAGATGATTTGTCTTGGAAAAGAGCTGTTCAGATTGCTGCTGCCGGGGGATGCTGTGCTCTCTTTTAACATTGTTGGGGGGATGCATATCCCGTTATTTGCTATGATGTTCATGGTTTGGAGTATCTGGATCGGGGTCGTCGATATCTCATATCCGATAGAGATAGATGCAACGGAGATTTGTGTCCATTGTTTCAACGGGCGGATGATTCCTTTTTCCTCGGCCGGTAGATCGATCCCAGTTTTCTGGCCGAAACCGAATTTTCTTATCATTTCGTGCAGGTGTTTTTCTCCTGTTTGTTGTCCTATCTGGATCGTTCCTACGTTTGAGGAATGAATGATCACATCAGGAAAACTCAGGATATCGAAGGGCGTGTGATCTTTAAACGTCTTTCCGGCATACGATATGCTGTTTGCACTGCAGTCATAAGAATCGGTGAGCCCTGCCCGTTTTGATTCCAGAGCTGCTGAGGCTGTGACGATCTTGAAGGTGGAACCAGGATCAAATGTCTGATGGATAGCTTTGTTTCTATCGGTCAGCTGTAAAGAGGAGGGAGGATCATTGGGATCAAAAGGAGGGAAATTCGCCATAGCAAGAATCTCTCCTGTCTGGGGAATTGAGAGGATCACCGTTCCCCAGTTTGCCCCTGTCTTTTGAATGGCTTCCCTTAACTCCTTTTCAGCAATGTATTGTATTGTTTCGTCGATTGTCAGGATCAGGTCCTTCCCGTCTACCGGCTTTTTTATCGTCTTGAATTTGTATTTTCTTCTTTTCGCATCAAAGAAATGAAGCCGCTGCCCTTTTAGACCTTCCAAAACCGAATTGAATCTCTGTTCGACTCCGCTTTGGCCGCGGTCATCGATATTCACCCTTCCCAGGACATGAGAAGCTAAAGTCCCCTGTGGATAGAACCTTTTGTTCTCTTCCAGAAGGTGGACCCCAGCGATATGGAGATTTTCCACTTTTTGGGCAGAAAGGGGATCGATTTTTCTCTTGACCCAGATAAATGGCTTGTTCAGGGAGATCTGGTTCTTGATCCTTTCCATATCCTGAGTGGAAAGATCAAGAATATATCTCAGCCTCTGGATTTTTTCCGCGTGCATTTGGATCTCGAGACCTTCGAATGGTGTGTAGTAGACCGAATGACTGGGAATGCTTCTGGCTAAAATATTTCCTGTCCGGTCAAATATGGTTCCTCTTTTTGGAATGATCTGGCTTTGATGCTGGTTCTGGCGAAGGAGCTGCGCTTTTAATCTAGGATGTTCGATGACTTGAAGTTGGACCAATCGGAATACCAGAGCGCACAGCCAAAGAAGAAGGAAGGATGTTAAAAAGAGGATCCTGATTTTTATGCGTCGTTCCTGTTTATCCTTTTTCTGTTTTTTCATCGCGATTCAGTTTTTAATTCTTCGTAGTGGACTTGGCCCGGCTGGGGCGGAGCCATGTGGAGCATTTCCTTCGCGATGTGTTCCACTCTCTCCAGGGAAAGAAGCTGTGATCGAATGGTCTCGAGTTTTTCGACGTCATTTTTCAGTGAAGCGATCTCTTCCTCGAGCTCTCCGATCGTATACCCGATCTGGATCGATTCCGTTTGATGCCAGATGTAGAATGATAGGATAAAAATGACGATGAGAAGGCAGAAAACGAAAAATGCGATCTCATGGCGACTGTATTTTTTTCTTATCATTATATTTTTTCAGCTGCCCTTAATTTTGCAGATCTTGATCGGAAATTTCGTTTGATCTCCTCATCTGTCGGGATGACAGGCTTTTTCGTCAAGATTTTCATCCGGGCCGGTTTATCGTTGTTTTCAGCGAGTTTGATCAGAGTGTGTTTGATCAGCCTGTCTTCCAGGGAATGAAAAGAAATAACCACGATCCTGGTTTTTGAAGGAACTTTGTAGCTGAGCTTTGTCAAGAAATCACTGATACAATTCAGCTCTTGGTTGACTTCGATCCGGAGAGAAAGAAACAGTTTTGCGGCAGGATGGATCTTTCCTTTTTGGGATCTCCACCGGCATACTTCCTCCACCAGTTTTCGGAGTTGTGTTGTCTTTTCGATCCTTTTGATCTTTCTCCTGGAAACGATCTCATCTGCCATCCGTTTCGCCTGGCGGAGCTCTCCGTATTCTCGGAATATTTGGTTTAATCTATGTTCCGAATATTTGTTGATGATTTTAGCGGCTGTGAGTTTGTTCCTGAGATCCATACGCATATCGAGAGGACCATCGAGGCTGTGGCTGAAGCCCCTTTCTGGAGAATCGAGTTGAAAAGAGGATATTCCGAGATCGATAAGAATACCTCTGATTTGGTGGAAATCCAGCTGCATGTCAGGCAGATACCTGAAATCAGAATGATACAGAGTCACTCGATCCAGATAAGGGGAAAGATTTTTTTTTGCTGCCAGAATGGATTGTTCGTCAATGTCCAAACCGATGACGGATGCCTTAGGATTTCGTTTCAGGATCTCCTGGGAATGACCGCCTAAACCGAGAGTGCAATCGACATAGGTGCCCTCTCTTGCCGTATCAAGATGATCCATTGCTTCTTCGAGTAGAACAGGGGCATGAACTCTCTCTCCCATCCAAATCAATCCTTTGGGGTCAATTCCGATATCTTTTCAAAATCTTCATCAGTCAGGGGATTGTCCCTCAAAGTTTCATCTAAGGCCTTTTTGTTCCAGATCTCGATATGATTATCGAGACCGATGATATCCACTTCGTCCTCAAGCTTGGCATTTTCACGTAAATCGTGATTTATCAGCACTCTGCCTTTTGAATCGATCTCATGTCGCGAACCTTTGCGGTTGACCTGCAGCATAAACATGCGGACATCAGGTTTGAGATGCAGAAGACCTTTATTGGTGATGCCGGTCAATTTCATCCAGACTTGAAGCGGATAGATCTGGACGGATTCCCCTGTTAGAGAGGTGATGAAAAGCTCTTTTCCGTAGTGCTCTTCGATGGCAGAACGGAATTTTTCAGGAATCTTAAGCCTGCCGCTGCTGTCGAATCGTGCTGAATAATTTCCTAATAACATTTCCCAATACGTCCCGTTTCGTCCCGTTTGTCTAAAATATAGTTAAGAGAGAAAACAATGTCAAGGGGAAAATAGGATTTATTTTTTTTATTTTCTATAAGTTTCTACATATTGTGGCATTGGTATTTTGCCCACTTGATATGGACATAAATCAGAAATTTCATCCTTTTTTTGCATGAAAATGAGGGCAAGGCGGCTTATCGGGGCATGGTTGGGACGATTTGGGAGAGATCAGGGACTATTTATTGGATTCCAGAAGTTTTTTCGCAGTCTCGAAATCTGATTCTTTTACAAAGATCTTGATCTCTCCCAATCCGTCTGATGTAAAGGGATGAACGGATTGGACCACCAGGCTTTTAAAAAAACAAGGAATATCATTGCTTTCCAGAAAGGTCTTTATGACTTCAGCTTCAGCAGATCCCCATGCTTTGTGCACCTCTTTGAGTTTAAGCTCGGCCTCTGGTCCCATCTTGCTCTCCCCTATTTTCCTTTCTTTCTTTTAAAATAGTCGGATAAGATATTTGCATGATCGAAAGCAAGAGGAAAATCGATGTCTTCTTTTTTAAAGACGCCGATCGCGGCGGCATCGTCCTTTGCTGCAGGTGTTCCAATCCCTTTGGCTATGAAAACGGTGGATATGGTGTGATGCCTGGGGTCCCTGTCCGGATCGGAATAGGTGTGCATCTGCTCGGTGAGTGTGATTTCGAGCGAAGTTTCTTCTTTGGCTTCCCGGATGGCAGCTTCCTCTAAGGTTTCCCCATAATCCACGAATCCTCCTGGGAGGGCCCATCCGTAAGGAGGATTTTTTCTTTTGATCAATACGATCGCCTGGCGTCCGTCGTTATGAGGCAGCTCGATGATGATGTCAACGGTCGGAACAGGTTTTCGATGACCCTCTTTTTTCAAGATAGAACTCCATGTCGTGATGTCGGAGGAGGCTTTATAGCTTCCTTTCTTCCCAATTTAAAGAGAATGACTTTATCTGTCGATGGCGCTATTCGACTAATTTGAATTTCTTTTCCAGCTTTTTCAGCTTATCGACGATCCCTCCGTATTCCAATTCGCTGTAGGGGAGCATAGCTGCTCCGGAGAAGCCCTGTCTTCGGATGGAAGAGGCTTTCTCCGATATCTGGTCTCTGACATAATCCCAGAAAGGATGATCGAAGACATCAGCAGGTTCTGTGAATTTTCCATCTTGTACACAGAAAGCGGCTCCTGTTACGACTGGCGGGCCATCGAAATAGGAGATGGTGCTGTTGAGTTTGCACGGCATGAGAGGACCGTTGTGGCTGCCTCTCATGAAACCTGCAACCAGATGGCCGATCTGGAAAGGTCCGAGAACTTCTCCTGTGGCAGGGAATTCTCCCTGAACACGGCAGAGGGCGACCGGGTCATCCTTTCCCGTATATTTTCCTGCGATGTTATGCAGTCTTGTGGTGGAGATGGAGACGGCTTGGCTTCCTGAGTTTCGGGAATAGATGCTCTCGATGACATATCTTTCATTGTCTCTTAGAAGAGCTGCAATATCATAGAGCTCGTCTGGAGCGTTCAGGTCTATTATCTTGTCATTTTCCGTATGCCCGACGTCAATGATCCGGAAGGTGAATCCGTCGCTCATTTTTGGACTCAAGATTAACCCGGCACAATACATAGGATCAGAGAACGCGAGATAAAATGGAAGGTTGTAGGCACCTGGATCGGTTTTGTCTGCAGCAAAGAAAACAAAGGGTTCGTTCGGCCTTTCTTCGAACTCCATCTCTGCAACAGCCGGTCCCATGCCTTTGATGTTGCCGCTGAAAGCATCTTTGAGAAGGTCCTGGCCGGCGCCGTAAAGACCTTGTTTTTTAGCGACAGCTGTACCAGCTAGAAATGTATCCCATGCCAGTTTGTGGATCTTTTCGTCGCTTACTCCTCTTTCATGAGAGCAGAGAATTGCGATATCATCTCCAGTATAGCTGATATAATGATCGATAAGTAGATCTTTGGAGTTGTCCTTGACGAATTGTATGACCTCATTAACTACAGCTTTGCTCGGGGTAATATGCCCGCCGATACTTCCGATATCAGCTTTAAGAACACTGAGAGTGACTTTCATAAGTGCCTCCTCGATATTATGATATAATTGATTCTGTCATTCTAATTTGTTTCCCGATAGGTTGTCAATGATAGGCAGTGATCCAGATGAATATGGAAAAAAAGCCCCATTCTTTTCAGTCTACTGTTCAAATGGGGAGACAATTGCCTTGAAAAATGGACAGATTGAACGGCTGAAAGAGCTTTTTGGTCAGGATCACTCTGGCATGAACTTTGCAGACAATGTATAATGAAACGAAGAGAGGAGGAGGCGAGATGAAAAAGATTCAATGGGTAGTTTTGCTTTGTGTGTTTTTTCTCCTTTTCGGTTGTACAGTCATTGACGAACGATATACTACCAAACAGGTAAGACTTTCGCCGGATTCAGAATCTTATTCGTCTTCCTATCCCTATGATGCGTATTCTCATTATGGGGCATATACCTATCCATATTCCGGCTATTATGATCATGCCTATATGATGTATTCTTCCCATTTCTGGATGGGATTGAGCTGGATGGGATTTGGATGGTGGAATCCTTACTGGTACATGTATGGATTCTGGAATTATTACGGTGCCTTTAATCCCTGGTATGGGGGCGGATGGTTCCGGTCAACTCAAAATTCGACCATCACAAAAAGACAGCTCAAGAGACCACGAAGGATATACATTCCTTCAAACGCAAAAGTCGGAAGTTCAAAAGGAAGGCCTGCCACGGGAATAATAAGCACAGGAAGAACTAGGTCTTCCTCTGTCGCCCGCTCCCGCGGCGGGACGTCTTCGAGAGGATCTCCGGGCGGAAGAAGTTCCGGGACAAAAGTCCGGAAAAAATAACGTCTTAAAAAACCGTTTTTAAGGCTTCCATCAGGAATGAAGGGGAATCAAACACAAGTCTGAAATATGCCGCTTTATCCTGAAAATCTTCAAAATATTCTTTTCTCAACGGTTCCACCGGCTTGAATTTCCAGGCAAGAGGATTGATGTATTTTCCCCTGTATTTTATTCTGTAATCGAGATGCGGTCCGGTTGACTCTCCGCTTGAACCGACATAGCCTATTTCCTGCCCGCCTTTCACCTTAGCCCCCTTCTTTATTCCCTGGGCATACCTCCCCAAATGAAGGTATAAGGTCTCATAGTGATTTTTATGACGGATCTTCACCATGCGCCCGGCAGCTCCATTAAAGCCTGTAAAAATGACGGTGCCGTCCGCAGTCGCTTGAATAGGAGTGCCGATCCTGGCCGCATAGTCGACTCCATAATGAGGGCGGTAGACCTTTCGGATGGGATGGAACCTGCTGAAGCTGAACCGGGATGTGATGCGTGCAAACTTGATCGGAGATTTCAGGAATTCCTTTCTTAGAGAATTTCCATCGAACGCAAAGTAATCCCATTTCTGTGTGTCAGGATATGTGTACCTGTAAGCTTGAAACACATTTCCCTGATTGATGAATTCTGCGGCCAAAAGACTTCCATAACGTACAAAACGGCCATCGAGATATTTCTTTTCGAAAATGATCTTGAAGGTGTCCCCCTGCCTCAGGTCAGTATAAAAATCAATATCCCAGGCAAACAGATCGGATAGCATCATGGCCAGCACTGCCTTTTCGCCGCTTTTGACGACAGACGAGATGGGATTTTCTTCAAGTCTGCACCAGATCAAAGCTATGCGATTCTCAAATGGAAGCTCTAGGATCTCGCCTTTGAATCCGTTGTCTTCGGGTTTTATAAAAAGGTAGTTTTCATCATCGATATCATATTCTAAGCGCCTAAATGCATTTTCCTCGCCAGTGAATATCCTTATCTCTTGACCTGCTCGGATCCGGGCCAGGTTATATACAGGTTTGATATCCTTTTGGAGCTTGTCGATAAGAGCGGGTGAAAAACCGTAAGGAGAGAGAATATCAGTCAAGGTCATTCCCGGTTCTATGACAAGTGTGTCTTTCTTCAAAGGAACCTGTATCTGGGTTGCCGGAGAGAGAGGCTGGATGGGATCCCGGTCATTTTTCTGTTCTTTGGGAAGAAAAGAAAGAATGAGAAATACGGCGAAAAGCGAAAGGATGAAGATCACCAGTTTTTCTGTGGAGCCGGCGCGTCTTGTTTTATGGACTCTTAGTTTAACTTCCATCCTCGTTCTGCAAAGTGTTTCTATAAGAGAACGAAAATAATGAAATCACAGCAGGAAGTCAACACTGCTTTTTTCCATCTCATACTTATGATTTTTTCTGAGCGTTGATTTTTCGTCCTTAACATTATTGACTCAGGTTGGGTATATTAAGTAGAGAATGAAAGAAGATGTTCTGGTTGAAAAGATACTCGCTGGAGAGAATTCCTATTTTGAGCAATTGATGAAGCCTTATCAACTGTCCTTGCTTAACATCGCCTATCGAATGGCAGGGGATGCAGAAGAAGCCAAAGAGATCTGCCAGGAAGCCGTCTTGAAAATATACAAGTATCTGAATAGATTCAAAAAAGGAGCCAGTTTCAAAAATTGGGCCTATAAAGTGGTTGTCAATGAATCTTATGACTTTCTAAGAAAAAGGAGGAGGCAACAGCGAATCGTTTCCATCCATAAAAGGGAAAATGTTCTTGAAGATTCATTCACTCCTGAAAACGCATATTCGGATTGGGAAGTGAAGAATGCTCTTCGGAATTGCCTTTTTGTTCTAACACCCAAAGAAAGATCGGTTTTCCTCCTCAGGGACGGGGAAGAGTTTTCAATAAAAGAAACCGCATCCATTCTTGGATTCAGCTCGTCCAGCGTTCGAACCCATCTTTCACGGGCGAGAAGGAAGATCAGATCTCAATTAGAAAAAACATATTTTCAAGAGCCAAGGAGGTGGCTGTCATGAATTGCAGGAAAGCTCAAAGATCGCTAGCTCTTTTTTTCAAAGATGATTTGGGGCAGAAGCAACGGGAAATGATCTTGACTCATATCAGCGGATGCCCCGCCTGTCAAGATGAGATCGCGAGATACCGCCGCAGCCAAGATAAAATAAAAACGTGGCTGGAGAAAGATGCCGTTAAGTGGGAAGGCGGGGAATGGAAAAGGATCTTGAATCGTGCTAAGAATCCCTCTGAAAAAAAGATTTCACCTTTTGCACCTTGGCCCTTCAAGAAAGGCTGGGCCTTTGCTTGCATGCTATTATTTACCGTTCTATTGAGTGTGTTCGTTATCCAGCCTGCGCCCTTGAAGAGATTTCTGGGGATTGGATCCAATTCGAGTGCATCTCTCCAGAAAGGATTTGCATCGAAGATCGAACAAGTAAAAAAACAGGAAACCATCTTAATGACCATGGTATCCAGAGAATCCGGTCTCAAGATTGTCTGGATATTCGATAAAGATTTTAGTTGGGAGGAAGATCAATGAAAAAAATCGTGACTGTTTGTCTCATCCTTATTTTTGTGTCCGCTGGGATCACTTTCATGGATGCGGCCGAAGATCAAACAAAGAAGGAGATCGTCAAGGTCAACTACATTAAACCGAGTCAAGCTGCAAAATTGTTGAATTCTTACATAAGTCCGAAAGGCAATATCAGGTATGATGACCGTCTTGGATTTCTCACCATTGAGGACATCCCCGAGATCGTTGACATGATTCTTGAAGCCTTGAAAATGATCGATATCAAACCAGTGGAGATGAAGTTCACCGTGGATCTGATTCTCGGTTCTATGGACGATGCACCATCAGATGTCGATCCTTCGGATCCTGTTCTGAAAGAGCTCCAGAAAATACTCAGCTACAAGACGTATAAAAAGATCGGTTCATCCTTCATCCGGGTTCAGGAGAACACATATTCCGAACACAGCATTGGAGGAACGGACCTGGATCTGATGCTCGATCTGCATCCGAAATATATCCGGGAGGGGAACCGGGATACCTTCCAGGTGGACATCTCCTTATCCAGACTCACCGTAAGAACTGCCGAACATGGGGCCAGAAAACAGGTCAAAGACGGATTGATCCACACGGCACTGTCATTGAAGAACAAAGAACGGGCTGTGGTCGGTGTGTCCAAACTGAACGGAGGAAAGAATGGCCTTATCCTTATCCTTTCGGGTGAGATCCTGAAATAGAATTTGGAGAGAGGGCTTTTTCTTCACTCCTTCTTCCTCTATGTGCCCGCCCATTTCCCAAAAAAGAATGGATCCTTAGGGTTTATCCCGGATTAAAAAAAACAGTCTTCAAGTGAAAAAGGCCTGCCGGTTGGCAGGTCTTTTTTTATGAAAAAACATGGATGATCCTTTCCCGGATTCTGAAATAGAGGTTCATTTCCTGATAGGATATTTCTTTGAAGGAAAGGAATCAAAATGTTTCAAGTAGGACCGGATCGACGCAGCAGCCACGGTTGATAAGCCCAGAACGCCGATGAGATTTGTAAAAACCATCATACCGTTCAGCACGTCCCCGATAGACCAGGCTACTTCGACTTTGAGGATGGCACCTATGAAGATGACAAGACAAAAAATCCATCGAAAAGGATACCGGATCCATTTTCCCAGCAGGTAGCTGAAAGCCATTTCTCCGTAATAAG
>Ga0255055_10000484_pt1 | contig 30765 bp, 22 predicted proteins | sample JV7_2_27_MG_FD_188633 | JGI IMG/M metagenome (GOLD analysis project Ga0255055, IMG submission 188633) | Seawater microbial communities from Jervis Inlet, British Columbia, Canada - JV7_2_27 | ecosystem: Environmental > Aquatic > Marine > Inlet | place: Canada: British Columbia | collected...
ATGATCTGTACGGATAATTCCCATTTGGGGAAATCACCCTTTTCAATTGTTTCATAAAGATCACGGGTTGTCCAGTCAGGATCTTTACCAGCTAATTCATCTGCTTCTTCTTGCAAAAAGTTTTTAATGCCCTGCATTGTTTTAAAGTGGAATTTCACCCAAAAACGCTCATCGTTAGCATTTAGAAAACTGTAAGTATGGCTCCCATAACCGTTCATATGGGGATATCCCCTTGGTATACCTCGATCGGAAAATAGTATTGTCACTTGGTGCAAAGTTTCAGGAACTAAGGACCAAAAATCCCACCACATTGTCTGAGATTTTAAGTTTGTATGTGGTTCGCGCTTTTGTGTATGGATAAAATCGCTGAATTTCGAGGGATCTCTTATAAAAAATACAGGAGTATTATTACCAACTAAATCCCAATTACCCTCATCTGTATAAAACTTTATTGCAAAGCCTCTAACATCTCTTACCGTATCTGCAGAACCTCTTTCACCAGCAACTGTTGAAATTCGAACGAATAACTCTGTTTTTTTCCCAACTTCAGAGAAGATTTTAGCTTTAGTAAATTTGGTAATATCATCGGTCACTGTAAAAGTACCGTATGCTCCTGCACCTTTGGCGTGAACTACTCGCTCAGGAATACGCTCTCTATTAAAGTGTGCCATTTTTTCGAATAAATGGACATCTTGCATGAGTAATGGTCCTCTTTCACCAGCAGATAGTGAGTTCTGATTGTCCGGTACTGGAGCTCCTCCTTGTGTTGTTAATATTTTTGGTTTTTCTTTTTTTTCCATTAGAATTCATCTCTTTTTATGTTTAAATCATTTCTTTACAATACTGTAAAATATTTAAAAATTGGTGGATAATTTATAATATAAGAATTATTCTTATATAATAGATATTATCAAATAGTAATCATTATTAATATAGCTTATGTTTTATTTTAATAACATTTTAAACTATAAATCTACTCATCATAATTACTTGGTGGCTTAATTGGATACTAATGATGTAATAAATTTTTTTAGAGAAAAGGGACTTAAGGTAACCTCTCAACGCTTAGCTATATGTAACTTTATCTCCTCTCGAAAAGATCATCCTACCGCTGAACAAATATACCAAGAATTAAGAAATGAGTATCCAACGATAAGTTTGGGAACAATTTATAAAACTTTGCATCTATTGCAAGAATTAGGAGTAATTCAAGAACTAGGCTTTACCGAGGGAAGTGTAAGATATGATCCAGATATGGAACTCCATATAAATATGGTATGTTCTAAATGTGGAAAAATTTCAGATTATAAAGCTGAAAATGTAGAAAAGTTATGGAGTGCTATTATATCAGATCTAGGATTTAAACCTATAGGACAACGCATTGATATTTACTTTGAATGCAACGATTGCAAATAAAACATATTTGAACAATTTCATCTATATTCTTTTTTAAAATTTTAATTAGAATCAAATATTCTAATTATTACATTCAATTAACTAAAATCCTAATGAGATTAAAATGCAAGAAAAAATAATTAGCGACGAAATTCTTGAAAAGATGACTTTAGAGAATGTTTTTAAAATTTTTAACAACAATGTATTTCCGATGCTCAATGACGAGGAACAAGAATATTGTAATGAACTTCAGGAATTTTGCTTAGAGCTTCACCCTAAAATTGATAAATCTAAAGATGTTTACGTTTTGTTTCCAGATCTAGGAAAGCGTGGTTATATGCAGCGAATCAACAAATGGAAAGATTTCGCCCCATATGGGATGAAAAAAGAAATCTTGCTGGGAACGCATTTATCATTATTAGACCCTCAATTAGAATTAGCAAGATTAGCTAGTGGAATTTTATGCGGTAATCCGACATTTCACTACTACGAACATGGAGGAACAAGTGAAATCATTCAAAAAATTCAAGACGAATTAATGTCTGGACAGAAAATAGGATGTATAGGAATTACCGAACCTGAACGAGGTTCTGATGCCGTGAACATGACAACTGTTGCAACTAAAGAAGGTGATTCTGTGATTTACAACGGTGAGAAAGTTTATACTACGAACGCTCCAAAAGCAGATTATTTTTGTGCTTATGGAGTATACGATACCGCAAATCCGCGTGATACAATGGTGCAAGCTATGATAAAACGTGATTTTGGTGTGAGAACAGAAAGATTAAAAATCAATTCGGTTCCAAGAGTACACATTGCACACACTTTTTTTGAAAATGCGAAGATTCCAAACGATTACATCTTAGCTGATGATGGATTAGGTTATGTTAGATTGTTTGAAGGGTTGGTTCCTGAACGTTTAGGAATAATGGGTTCTGGTATTGGAATATGTTGGTCAGGTTTAATATACGGAATTCTCTATACAAATCTTAGAAAACAATTTGGCAAGGCAGTAATTAGATATCAAGGCGTCGGTTATGGATTAGCAGATTTACTTACCAAATCCACTGCAGCTACAAGCTTAGCGCTTCAAGCAGCGACAATTTACGATGAAAAGATACTCTTTGCTGATAAACCTTCAAAGGAGGCTGTAAAGTGGGCTGCTGGTATATCAGCTCAAGGTAAATATTACACTGCTAAGTTAACGCATGAAATTTGTTACGAAGTTCAACAGCTTATGGGTGGTATCAGTGTTACCGATAATACTCCTATAGATGAGCTAGCTGATGTAAGTAAGATTGAAGAAGTTATTGGTGGGGCCCGAAATATTCAACTCCTTATAATTCAATCTCAGATCCAAAGATTTATGATATTATTAAAAATGTAAATTTTTTTTTTTTTTTTCTTTTAACTTTATAAATATGATACCAAACCAATAACAGATGTTACAATTGATATTAAACCAATAACTATTAGAAAACAAAAAACTAGAACTTGAAATGTTTTTATAGGAATTTTAGGAGTAAGTCGTTGCCCAAATTTAGTTCCTAGAAAGATAATTGGGAACCCTAAAAGAAACAAAATAAGTAATTCATACGGGAAAATACCTGTTATGAAATAAAATGGAGTTCTCGCAATAGAAAGAGACAATCCAATCGCAGCGAAATTGCCTATAAAATTTTCTCTATAATGCCCCGTTTTTTCAAGCATCGCCACATTAAGTGGTCCTGCTGCGCTTATCAATGCAGCTAATAATCCATAGCTGAATCCACCTGCTAGTATTAATGGAGATGTAGAATTTAATCGCTCCTCAAACTCAATTTTGTCTTTTTTTTTAAAATATTGGTACAACTTTAGAGCCGAATAACCAAGAATAAAGGCTCCAAAAATCAATTCTATCCATTCTACCCTAATTTCAATAAATAAAAAAACTCCTAAGATAGTTGCGGGTATACCTAAAGATAAGAATCTTATAAAGTAGCCCTTGTCCAATAACTTGCGATATTTAATGTAATTAAGTAATGCGGTAAGAATACCCCATAGATTTACTAGTATTATTGCATTTTCTAATCCAATTAATGGTCTAATGAGTGGGATTAAGATAAGAGCGTCGCCAAATCCAATTACCCCATAAACCATGCTTGAGAAAAAGATTGTGATTAGTGATAAATATATAATCATTTGTTAAAAAACTCCCTAATTCTGATACTTGAGAAAAAGAACCTTACTTTTTACCTTTTTCTGAATTACTTTTCAAAGAAAATATTAGATGTCGTCAATTTTTTTCTGAACCGGTCCTTTTTCTTTAAGTTTCCCAAACAGCATTTCTTTGTTCTTTTCCACGAATTTCCAACCAAAACCAGAGAGGTCGCTTAAAGGGCCTTGAATTCCTTTAGGATTTCCAGTTCGTGTATAAATAACTTCCGTGTGTTTTATAGCCTTAAACACATAATAAGGAGTTTCATATTTTTCGATCAAAGACTTAGCCTTTTTTGGACCTATATCTACAAATCCTTCCACAATAAAGGTTCTTCTCTCTTCAATGCTCATGCTTTTAGGTGCTTTTCTGGAGAGAACAGTCGCTCCATCTTTTACTTGTTCGCGATACGCAATTCTCTCAATCACGATAGCAGTATCATCTAAATTTCGAGTAGGAATTACAGCAATTCCTAGCTTATAGGCAATTTTTGAAAGTGCCCCATAAATGGAAGTAATTTTCATTCCTGTATTCTCAAATACTTTGTCATTTAAACCCTCTAAAACTAATATAGGTGTTGTATAGGTTTCCTTTAAACGAAGACACTGTTCAAATAAACGATTGTCCATTATTGAAGCTACAAAATCAAATCCTTCTTTTCTTTCAATAGCAACATCTTCACTTATGACAATGTCAGCAATATCTAACTGCTTTGTTTCAAACTCTATATTAGGGAATTTATTTTCTAATAATTTCATTAGCTTTCTTTCCCTAGTATCAATAATTATCCTAAGAGTGTTTGTTTGGCTCATAATTGTTCAATTTGGTTGAGTGTTATGTATTACATCCTTATTTATTTAAATAAAAAAAAATATCTATTTATTTCTCAATAATTTTTAAAAAGACTTTCTATCTATTAATCTCTCAGTAAAGCATTTTTATTTACATAAAATTAAATTATATTTAATAATTACTAAACGAATAAGAAGTAAAAGATAAAAAATAATTCTAAATGGGATCTAATTTTGGTTTCTCATTAATCTTACCGCGGGGGAAGAATTAACTTTGCGCGTACTACTTATAAAACCTAGTTTATCTAATGTTTATAGATGGGGGCCTCAGACGGACATCATAACCCCCCCATTGGGATTGGAATACATAGCTGCATATGTCAAGGATATAGCGGATGTTCGCATAATTGACAGTCGTCTAGAAAAAGTAGATTTGAAGGTTATAGAGAAAGCAATTGAACAGGACCAGCCAGACTATGTCGGGATTAGTTGGAATTTTAGCTCTCAGATTGATATTACCCGCAGGATCGCTAACATTGCTAAGACCTACGGCTGCCGAACGGTTGTTGGTGGGTGGCATCCAACTCTCGTACCCAGTGAAACACTTAATTTTCACTCGATCGATATTGTAGTAAGAGGCGAGGGAGAAATCACTTTTAGGGAGCTGATCCAAAACAACAGTCCTATTGGGATCCCGGGTTTATCATACAAGCAAAATGGAAAACAGATCCACAACCCTGATCGAAAATTGATGAATTTAAAATACATTCGGCCCCCTGCTCGTCACTTCCGATCAGTAGTAGCAAAAAAAACCTATAATTTCTTTGGCATTCCCGTTGATTGCATCGAAACCAGTCGAGGCTGTCCATATTCTTGTAATTTCTGCTGCATCCATCATTTCTATAGAAGTAAATACCGGCAACATGCAATCCGTGATATAATTAAAGAGCTACACTCGAGCGAGATTAGAAATCGAGCCAGTCTCATTTATATCATCGACGATAATTTCGTAGTGGATCATAAATTCGTGATGGAGTTATGCGATGCCATCATCCAAAGTGGTATTAACAAGTACTTCATGACCCAGGTCCGTGTTGATATGATCGTGAATCATCCTGAAGTTTTCGAGAAGATGGCAGATGCTGGATTTATTTACCTGTTTCTGGGTCTGGAAAGCTTCTCTGACGGAACATTGGAAAAACTCAATAAACAGATTAAATTCAAACAGATCAAATCCTCATTAAAAATCCTTCACGATTTCGGTTTTATCGTCCATGGAAACATCATTCTAGGTGCGAACCTAGAGGATACGAGGCAAGATCTCGAATCTACCATTGAGATTGCGAAAAATATGGATGTTGATCTACTCACCTATTCCTTGCTGACCCCGTATCCCGGGACGAAACTGTGGGAGCGAGTCTTGAGTGAGGATCTCTTTCTTACCAGGGATTGGCACGAATTCACCTGGTCACATCCCGTTATCAAATATCCACACTTATCAGCCGATGACTTAAGGTATTACTTATCTAAGGCTTACAAGGAAACCATGTCCTTTCATAGACCTTGGCAGGGACTTAGAAGACTCGTTAAAACGCGAGGGCTGAAATTTAACTTGTTACGGATAAATCCTATTGACACATTCAAGATATTCTTCCAAATGATGCATAACTTGCGGAAAATACTTTCCATTAAATAAAATAAGAAAAAGTAAAAAGACGAAATCTTAATCTACTTTCTCAGTATTCTTTTAGTACTTCATCAACAGTATAATTTTTGTGTACAATTTTAGACAGGCCCTCAACTACTTTTGTAGGATTATCTGCTTGAAAAACATTTCTTCCAATCGCAGCCCCCGCAGCTCCAGCTTGGATAGAATCGTAGACCACTTGAAACAATTCTGGGATAGTATCCATTTTTGGACCACCTGCTATGATCACTGGAATGTTTACTCCTTTTACAATATATTTGAAGGAATCAATATCCCCCGTATAGTTCGTTTTAACAATATCCGCGCCTAATTCCGCGCCAACTCTTACAGCAATATTAACCGCATCAGGAGCGTTTTCATCTTCTATTTTTTTTCCTCTAGGATACATCATAGCTAATAAGGGTATACCCCATTCTCTTGATGCCTCAATAACGGTATGGGCATCTTGAAGCATCTCAGGCTCTTCGTCTGCTCCTATATTAATATGAATTGAAACACCATCTGCTCCCATTTTTAATGCTCTTTCTACAGAACACACTATCACTTTTTTATTAGGATCTGGCGTTAAATTAGTCGCCCCTGAAAGATGGATTATTAGACCTATATCTTTTCCGTATTGTCTGTGTCCGGCTCCAACCATTCCAGAATGCTCCAATACCGCATTTGCACCACCCATCGCAACTTTATCGATCATCTCAACCAAATTTTCTAAACCCTTAATAGTACCCATAGTTAAACCGTGATCCATGGGAATAATTATAGTTTTATTACTTTTCCGATCAAACAACCGTTCAAGTCTTATGTTCTTTCCTATATTTGACATTCTAAATCAAACTTTTAGTTTTACTCAAATTATTTTTTATAAATGACAATAGAAATATAAAATTATACATGCTTTAAAAAGAAATTAAATTACCATGGTCTTCTAAGAGTAGTAGGTCTGCTCATTTTAGCTTTTTCGGGATAATCTATATTGTAATGAATACCACGGCTTTCTTTTCTTGAAATAGCGCTTACTATTATAATTTTAGCAACCGTAGCCAAATTTCTTAATTCTACAAGATTTTTTTCAATTTTAAAATCCCAATAATACTGGTTTATCTCATCGAGTAAGAGATTAATTCTCTTCTTAGCTCTTTGAAGGCGTAGGTCCGTTCGTACAATTCCCACATAGTTCCACATAAATCTCCGTATTTCATCCCAATTTTGAGTAATTACAACAGCTTCAGTTGATGGTACAGCATTTCCTGGTTCCCATTCTTCAAATTCATTAATATTCAAGTTCTTTACACTATTGAAAATAGTATGAGCACACTCATGAGCACACACTAAGCCTTCAAGGAGAGAGTTACTTGCTAATCTATTAGCTCCATGCAGTCCAGTATAAGCTGACTCTCCTATTACGTAAAGATTCTTTACCTTAGTAGAACCATCTATTTTAGTTAAAACGCCTCCACAGCAGTAATGAGCAGCAGGAACGACCGGTATAGGTTCTTTGGTAATATCAATGCCATATTTTAAACATGTATCATATACTCCTGGGAAATGGTTTTTTATAAAATCTGGACTTTTCTTAGAAGCAATATCTAGAAGAACATGGTCATCACCAGTTCTCTTAAGTTCAGCATCAATTGCTCTTGAGACTATATCTCTGGGTGCTAATTCTTTAGAAGGATGGTAATTATGCATAAATTCATTACCCCTTATATCTTTAAGAACTGCTCCTTCTCCACGCATGGCCTCTGTAATCAAAAATGATTTTGCATATGGATGGTACAAACATGTCGGGTGAAACTGAAAAAATTCCATATTTGCGATTATAGCTCCCGCTCTATACGCCATAGCAATTCCATCTCCCGATGCTACATCAGGATTGGTCGTATATAGATAAATCTTTCCTGCTCCACCTGTTGCTAAAATAGTAGCTTTAGCTGCAATATTGTGAATAACTTCAGTCTCTTGGTCCAAAACATATGCCCCAGAGCACTGAAAATTCTTAGCGTATAAGTTAATAGCACACCAATGTTCTTTAATTTCTACATTTTCAATTTTTTTTACAACTTCAATGAGCTTTTGTTCGATATTCTGCCCTGTTTGGTCATTTACGTGGAGGATTCTTCTCTCAGAGTGCCCACCTTCATTTCCAAGGTCGTATTCTCCGTTTTCATTTCTCGTAAAATTAACTCCAATGTCGATCAATTCATTTATTCTTTCTGGTGCTTGCGTTAAAATCTTTTTTACTACTTCTTCATTACATAGCCCGTCTCCAGCATTTAATGTGTCTTGGATATGTTTGTCAACACTATCATTTTTATCCCAAACGCATGCAATTCCACCTTGTGCATAAAAGGTGCTCCCTTCCTCTAAATTTTCTTTTGTTATAAGTAATATTTCTTCATTTGGGGATAAATGCGCTAATTTTATTGCCAATGATAACCCAGAAATGCCTCCTCCTATAATAAGAAAATCAGTATTGGTATTCAAAAGATTCGTAAGCTTTATTCAATTTATGTAATTTATATTATAAGATCATAATCAGACAATAATTAAAGTAAATTTCTAATTTTTTTTGAAGTTATTATCATTTTATTACGATTATATTCCTTTAAATTATTAAACTCTCTCGTAACTCCTAAATAGTAATTTTTTTTTAAGAATTTACATAACTACACCTAATTGACCATCATTTTAAAATGTTTAAAATTTAAAAGGAAATCATAAAAGATCAAATATTCTTAAGCAAATGTCAGAAATAAAGAATATACTATATATATGCAGCGGTAACACTTGTCGAAGCCCATTTGCTGAATACTTTTCAAAATGGCTTCAAAAAACTAAATACGTCAATGAGATAAATGAACTAAACTTTGATTCTGCTGGAATTTATCATTATTACGAGCAACCTCAAGAAGGTACGCTGAAGTATCTTAAAGCTAAGGGGATTGGAATGGACGATTTTCAAGCTAAAGATGCTGACGAAGATTTATTAAATAAACAAGACCTTATTTTAGCTTTTGAGGAGAAATATCACGTCCGTAAATTAAAAAGAAAGTTTAAAAATATTAAGGATTTAGACGATAAGGTGTTTTTATTATTGAAATTTGCTGGGGAAACTGAAAATTTGGAAATAGAAGATCCATTTTATTTAGAAGAAAATGAGTACAATGAAATACTAAAAAGAATTGAAGATGGCATAATTAAGTCTATCGAAAGAATTATTGAAATAAACAGAATTGAAGATTAATAATAAAAGGCAGTTTTTTCTCAATTGGTAAACATGTATCTAAAAATTGAGTCACTCTGTAAACTCAACATATTTTTGGTTAAAGTATTTGACCACAAGAAATTCGGTAGGATTAAAATGTGAGACATCTCCTTGGAAATTTTTTAGCTCTTTATTGAATTTACGCTCAAATTCTCGTGAAAACTCATCAAGTTTTTTAAATAGAACTGGTAATTCCATGGAAACCATTAATGCAACAATATGATGTTTTCCATACGTAAACAATAGATTAACTTCTTCTTCTTGAATTTGTCTAAGTTGTTTCTTACTACGGGTTATTTCGGAAATTATGTCAATAATCCCAGCTAGCACACTGGCTATTAGATCCTCATCAATGTCCTTTTTAGCTGTTTCTTCCTTAATTAGATCTTTATATTTAAAATTGTGGGTATAAAGACAGATTCCAGGCTTACTGAAAACGAAAATATTTTTCAAAGTAGTTGCCCACTCTTTTTCTTTGGATACTAAGAATTCTTTCATTGCCATCATCCAAACTAAAAGGATCACTAGAAGAAATGCATTCAATAGATCTGGAAAGTTTGGTACAAAATCATTGAGTTCGGGAAATGTAATATACATAGCATTTATCCAACGACTAAATGCAAATCCGCTGACAGCTCCAAAAAATAAAAGTGACATACAAAATCCATTAATTCGACCTCTAAATTTCAGATTTCCTCTCTCTGTTGAAAAATCCCCCGAGATTGTAACGATTGCGAGTAAGAGGGGTAATATAGAAAGCCCATAATGAATAGAAAGGAATACTTTTCTAGGGAGTCCAAAAATGTAGGACGCTTCAATAAATACCCCGTTAGATATAAGAAAAAATGATAGAACAAAAATTCCTAGTACTATAGATATTTTACGACCAATATTATCTAAAGCGCAACCTGCAAAAAGAAGATATATAAAAGATACTATTGCATAAATAATCAAATCTACTTCAAAACTATATCTGGCCAATAGATCTCCCAAAATAAAACTTAGTATAAAAAAACTTGAAGCATATCGAAAAAAATGCTTTTCGGAAATTAAATTAAGATATTTCTTTTTTGATTTCAGACGTTCTTTTGTCTCCACATATTTATACTTTTTAGAACACCACACTATAACCACAAGGATTCCAAGCTCTAAAAAACTGAAATATATATATAAATATTCAAAAATAATGAATATAATAGAAACAAACGCAATCAGGAAACTAAAGATCAAAAAGTAGGCTGATAACCTTCCCCTGTTTAAAATATTTGTTTCATGGACGAATATTGTAAACCAAGTTATAATCAACTGAGGAATTGTTATTATAACAACGAATAGGCCAATATAATAAAGAATTAATCCAGGTAACGCACTTATGAAAAGTCCAATAATAGATATAAGCAGTGTTAAATTAAAATATCTGGTTCTATTTTTAAAAACATCAACCAATATTCCAGACATGAGAAAGCTTGAAGCAAGAACAATTAATAAAATATATATTTCTACCCCAACAAATAAAACACCACTCGTTAACACGTTATACTTAAACAAAAACGCCTCAGCTATGAGTGTTATAGATAGTAAGGAGAAAAATAAATAAATTAAAGTGCTCTTTGGCACGTTAATATCCCGAATAAATACCCTAATTACCCAGTTCTTAATAGATTCGTTTTTCATGTGAGCAAGTTTACTATGGTTTTAAGTATTATTTGTTAGGAGAACTTTTTATTTAATGTTTATGCAAAGAATTTCCCATAAATTTTATTTGAAAACCAATTCTTCTTATACATGATGCACCATGGATAAGATTAAACGAATTCTCTTATTATGTTTAGGAAACACCGCTAGATCCCCTGCAGCTGAATATTTAGCGCGATATTACGTTAATAAAAAAGGTATTAATTTGACTATTGAGAGCGCTGGTTTCATAAACGCTTTTTCCTATATGCAACCAGAATCTCAAGCATATTTGACTGCGATGGGGATAAATCACTCTGACTTTCGCCCCCAAATCGTTAACCGTAAATTGCTTGAAAAACAAGATTTAATTATAACGATGGAGAGGTCACACGCTTTAGAAATTAAAGGGAATTACTCCGAAATTGCTGACATCGATAAAAAGACATTCACTTTAAGAGAGTTTAACGGAGAAAAGGAAGAATTAGATATTATTGATCCATACTACACGAGTACTAATACTTACAAGAAAGTTCTTAGAATCATCGATGAAAATATCGAAAAAATGATAAATAAGATAATACAGATTAATCAATTAAAATCTTAATGATTAAGTGAGAGTATATAAATCAAGAGGTAAAAGAAGCAGGTCATAATCTCTTTTTTGTTCTTTTTAATTAAATAATTATTCAAAAAATGTAAACTTAAATAAAAATAATCTATGTTATATGTAAGATTTTTAGTTCTAGTATAGATCAATTTGAATTTTGACATAAGCTTCAAGTTCTAATTGACCGTTAAAATTTAAGAATTAGGATAAGGGGATTCCTTTTTGGAGAAAAATGGTATAGATGAAACCTTTTTAAACGATATAAATAGAAGTATTCAGAATGATAAATCAAATATTGATTCAATGAAGGGATTTGAAGTAATTTCTGAATCAATAGTGTATAAAGTTCTAGATCTATTTGGAAAAAACAGTTTGCTCTCAATGTTGTATCAAACAGGCTCAGGAGCAGGAGAAGCAATGACTAAAAAAATAAAACAGAAATATGCAAAGAATGAATTTTCGATTTTTGAGGCTTTAAAAATCTTAATGACTGAGTTAAGCGATTTTTACTCAATGCAAATTAGGGAAGTCCAAACTTTTTCTGATCATATCAAAATTATTATAGAAAATTTTTGTTTTTTACGAGATCCTTATAGCCATAGGGGAAACCTGAAACCAGGTAAAGTATTTTGCCGTATTAATAAAGGTTATTTCGAAACTGCTTTTCGAAAATTATTAGGAGATAAAATAAAAAAAATTGAAATTAATTTTCTTCATGACGATCCCGAAAACGATGTTTGCGTAGAAGAAATAATCTTTTATCATAAACTTGAAACAATCTAAGTGGATTTACAAAAGATCTTCGGGATTTATTTCTAATAAATTTGCCAATTTTAGCTTTTTTTTCTCCATTAATGGACCAGCAGCAGCCGTAGCTGGCCCAATAGATCCCATCCCAAGTTTATTATGAATTTTCCAGTAAGCTTTTTCATAAACTTTTTTCTTATTACTTTGATCTTGCTTATATTCTTTTAAGGCAGATTGTATTATTTTCTCCCCCACAATTTCGAGTTCTTTTAACCTTTGATTGATATATTCTCCAGTTATATCTCTACCTGTATCAGGATCAATTACTCGTTGAGTTAAACTTTCATCTATAATCGTTTTATCTTTCTCTTCCATGAGTCAAATAAAATTTTTCGTCAATTAAAGCTTAATTATATTCAAATAGATCATTCATTTTAACTTTTTTAGAAACGAAATGTCAAAGATTAAAAAAAAAATTTAATTAGTTTACATATTGTAATCTGATTTTAAAAAACATAAAACTAAAATATAAAAGTTGGTAAACAAAAATGGTAGAAATTAAGAACATTGTAATGATTGGTGCTGGATTAATGGGTCATAACGCCACTCAAATCTGTTTGATGGCGGGTTATAATGTGACCTTGGTTGATATAAAAGATGAATTTGTTGACGCTGGTGCTGCTAAAATTGATGAGGGTTTAAAAAAACTTGAAGCAAAAGGAAAATTAGGTGAAGGGATTTCAGCTGCCGGTCTAATGGGAAATTTAAAGAAATCGATCGATCTTGCAAGCGCAGTAAAAGACGCCGATTTTGTTATTGAAGCAGTAATCGAAAAAATGGATGTTAAAAAGCAGGTTTTTAAAACTTGTGACGAAAATGCCCCACCACATTGCATTTTAGCAACGAATACATCAACGATGAGTATTACAGAGATCGCTAGCGCAACAAACAGAGAAGATAAAGTCATAGGTCTTCATTTCTTTAATCCACCCATCCTCATGCGATTAATCGAAGTAATAGCTGGTGAAAAAAGTTCCGATGAAACTATGGATGCTGGAGTTCAATTAGGCGAATCCTTACCTTGTTTAAAAGGAAAGAGGTTTGTTCCAAAAGTCTTAAAAGATCGTCCAGGTTTCATCGTAAACCGCTTAAACGCACCAGTTCAAATTTATATTAATTGGGTGTTTGATCAAGCAGTTGAAAAGGGAATACCATGGGAACAAATCGATGCCGATGCTGCAGGTTTAATGCCAATGGGCCCCTGTGAGCTTTCGGATTATGTCGGAATTGACACCATGTTTCATGTAGGTAATTACTATGCAGAAACGTTATCTCCCGATTTTAAACCAGGAAAAGTTGTTACAAAAATGGTCGAAGAGAATAAACTTGGACGAAAATCACCTCAAGGATTTTTCGATTGGTCAGCGGGTAGACCTAAAATAGATAAATCTAAAAAAGCTGGATTATTTAGTGTTGAAAATTCCATGGCAATTATGCTAAACGAAGGTTGTCGGCTATTAGAAGAGAAGGTAGTTACGGGATTCAAGGTAATTGACGATGCGAACATGGCTGGAATGAACACCCCTGGACCTTTTGGTGGTGGTAAAAAACAATATGAGAAATGGGCAAACATTCTAGAGGATTTAGCAGACAAGACTGGTAAAGACTATCTTAGACCTTGTGAGTTAATGAAGTCTGGTGGATTTGTTAGCATGAGAAAGTAAGCAAATTTTATAAATATAAATCATATTTTATTTCTCTTTTTTTTCTATTATGTTATTTGGTTAGTACGCATTATTATTTGTTAAGAATTAATAAAATAGAGAAAATGAAAAATTTGAAAGTTTTTAATTTTAATAAAGATATTACTAATTATTCTAAATTCATAATATTTCTACAAAATAGAACAATAAAAAAGAATATAGTTTAATAAAAGGTAATTAAAATGGCTGAAGATATTAAGTTTGAAAATTTAAAAATTGAGTGGCCAACCATTAAAGATAATGAGGGAAATATAATTAGACAAGGAACGGTAGATGGAAATTATGCTGTAATATCTATTAATCGTCCAGACAGGTTGAATGCTTTAACCGAACAAGTTGTTGCTGAGATTTCTCAAGCATTAAGGATAATGGAACTTGACGAATCTATTCGTGCTGTAGTCCTGAGAGGTACCAAAGATTTTACTAAGAAACCTGCTTTTTCTGCTGGTGCGGACCTTGCAGCTATGGTAGATAAAAGACTAAAAATGAACGTTCCCATGCATATGAGTATAGCAATGAGAATAAGACATCGAGATTATGATGAACTTGAACAATTTTCTAAACCTTTAATTGCTGCTGTTGATGGATTTGCATTAGGTGGAGGATTCGAGTTAGTTCTAGCATGTGATATTGTTATTGCAAGCGACAGAGCAATCTTTGGAACACCAGAAATTCATCGTGGAATTTTTTCTTCTAATGGAGGTGTAAGCAGATTAGCTGAAAGAATAGGAGTCAATAGAGCAATGCGTGTAGGTTATTTTGGTGAACATTTCGATGCAAAAACTATGCTTGATTGGGGTTTAGTAAGTTGGATAGCTCCTGCTGGTGATGAATTTGAAAAATTAGTTCATGAAAAAGCTAAATGGTTGGGGGATGCTCCAACGACTGCTTTATTTGTTATAAAGAAATGTGTTAAGTTTGGTACACGAAATATCCAATTAGGCATTATAATGGAACAATTTGGTTTTGGTATTAATAGTGCAAGTTTTGATTCTAAAGAGGGGATTGCAGCGTTTAATAGGAAAGTCAGATGTCCTGTATGCAATGGTAAGGGAAAAATGGAAGATGGGAGTACCTGTAAAAACTGTGGGGGTAGAAAACGAATAAAAGATACCCCCCATTTCAAAGGGATGTAATCTACCTTTTTTTTTTTTTTTACTTTTATTCTTACTTAATTATATCTCATAAATGCTTCCTATAATTTTTTAAGCAATTTTAATTATAAAACATGTAATGGAAGATATCGAATTAATCGAAGAAATCAACGATGGGAATCTTTTTCTACGGAAAGTTACCAAGAATGATGTTTCCTTTTTTTATCAGAGTCTCAAAGAAAAAGAAATGACCAACTATCTCTCGTTAGGGCCTTTACTATCTTTGGATCACTCAAAGAGGTTGATAAAAAATTATCTAAGATCGTGGGAAAAATTTCTTCAATTTAATTATGTTATAGAATTAAGAGATAATCACACTGTAAATAGAATTGGTTCAGTTAGTCTTTGGGCAATAAACTGGTATCACCAGCGTTCTGGAACAGGAATTTGGATTCTTCCTAAATACTGGGAACAAGGATTAGGGACAAAATCAATCGTATTAATTAAGAACATCGCATTTAACCACCTAAAATTGAATAGAATTGAAGCCCATATTGCCATACAAAATGAAAGATCCATCAAAATGTTTAAAAAATGTTGTTTTATGGAGGAGGGTAAATTAAAAAAGTATTTAAGAATTGATGGTAAATTTCAAGATGCTGTCATATTAGCTTGTTTTAAAAATTAAAGAAGTTTAGGATTTCTTTCATAATATCTCAAAATACCTTTAGCTTTTACCATTTCATCAATATCTAAAGAAAAAGACTTAAACTGAGAAAAGTTTCCGTTAAAATTAATTAACTCTTTTTTATATTTAGCTAAGAATTTATCAAAGACTTTCACGGCAATTTTATCAATCACTTTTTTCTTTAGTTTTTTGTTATCTACTCTGCTCTCACATTTGAATATAAGATGGAAATGAGATTTAGGATGGGTGTAAAAATAAAATACGCTTTTATTCATCTTCAAAGTGTTTAAACTCTCTTTAAATCCATATTTGGTAAATCGACAAATCTGATCGAAATAACTCGCAATCACGTGGTAATCGCTATTCTTATTTGAACTACCACTAAAATTGTGAAAGAATATTGGTACACCCTTGTCACTAAGAATAATGATCTCTTGGATCAATTTTTATCCAAAAATTATATTTATTTCTAACTATATATATCTTCGCTATGACAACATTGAAGAGTTTGAATTAATTAACATAATTATTAATAGGGAAATAAAACTCGAAGTTTTCTTTAAAATAGAGATTATCTGGACAAATCTACTTAACCCTGATTTATACTTTTAATCAAGTCTACTATTTTCTTGAAATTTTTAAGAGATTCAATGTACTCTTCATTTTCCAAGGCTTGTATACCTTGGACATTTAAGATCTTAACTAAATTGCTTGTATCTTCGACCTCGGAGACTTTCTTTATTTTTTTTTCGAGAATTTCTATGTATTTAGTATATTCTTCTAAGTAATTAGTTTTATCTATAAACCTGGAAATTTTAATAATTTGGTTAATATTATTTATAGCTTCTTTAAATTGGTTTCGAGAGACATTTTGATTTATAACAATTTCTAAATTCTTTATGTCTTCTTCTAATTTAAGATATTTACTCTCTGCATCTACAACATACTTTAATTTTGCTTCTAATTTCTTATTATAGTTTGAAAAATCCGTTTTATGAAGAAGATCTATTTTTGATCTCAGGATACTTTTTGCCTTATCAAATTTATAATTTTCCGTGAGTAGTGAAACTTCTTTGAGATCGCCTTCTATGTCTTCGTCGAGATTATATTTTTTCTTAAATTCTAAAAAAATTGTTTTGGATGTTTCCCACTTTTTAAGTACTCTTGCATCTTTCAGCACTGCCAATAACTTTTTTGCCTTCTCCAATGTTTCTCCCGCTAAAAGAAGATTGTTAGTGTTAATATAACTGCTAAATTGAATTTCTAAAGGCTCAAGCTGTTTAATTATATTTTGTTGGTTTGTATGAAAATCATTCCATAGTTTTTCATCCTCCAAAAATAAATCCTTAACTCGTTTAAAAGCAGTTAGATCCAAATCCTTTTCATAATATTTCTTAAAGGTTTGCAAAAGTTCGTGTGCGTTATTAACCTCGTTTTGCGCTATTAATTTTTCGTATTCTTCTTTTAAACCTTCAAAGTCATCTCTAACTACAATAAACTTATGATCATCTTTCGTTTGTTTATAGAGATTAGCAATGTGCTCCGCTTCCTCCCGTACAATAGAATATAACTTAGCTTCTTCGGCAATATCCATAATTTCCTCAGCAATTTTTATAGCATCGTCATATTTACCCATTAAGTAGTGGTTATTTGCTACAACCTTTAATTCATCAATTTTAGATAGGACTTCTATCTTTTTCTTGCTGTCAGCATCTTCTTTAGAATTTAAATCCATTACTATTCACCTATTCAATCTATATTATTAAAGTCCAACTTTTGAACAATTTTTTCAAATAATTCTAGTGCTTTAGATATATCACCATTTTCTATATTCTTAAGAGCACCAATACTTATTTGAGTTACTTCATTAACCACTTCCTTTTTAGTTCTGTAATAAAAGTTTTTTGCTTGTTTTAATTTTTTTATGATTTTGTCATCGAGGAAATGTTGACTCAAATTACTTCTTCTTTCCAGAAAATCTTTCATTACCTTTAAATTACGCTTGTTGGAACGCTTTTCAAAAGAACTGACAAAAGCTTCTATCTCTTTTAATAAGGGTTCTTGCTCAATTTTTAACTTATATACCATATTTTCATCTTTTAATAATAATTGCTGAGTTAATGGAATTTTAGAAAGGTTGTATTTGTTTTCATATTTTTTTTTTATTTCCTCAACAAGTTTATGAGCGTCCTGATACTTTTCTTCTTTTACTAACTGATCAAACTCCATAGTAGTTTCCTTACATAAAATTTCAATTTCTTGAAGGATCTCGCTTGCGCGTGCTCTTGATCGAGCTTCAATAATGAAATTAATTTGATCTTGCTCAAGAGAATCGTCATTAATACCTTGAGCAAGCGTCACAATTTTCTGAGCAATATTAATAGCGTCTTCGTAATTGTTTGAGATGAAAAATTTGTCTGCTTTGCTTTTTAAACGATTAATTTCAGAGAGAACTGGTAGAAGTTTTATTTCTAACGCTTTAATATTAGATTTCAAAATAGCTTCTTCAATACCAATAATCTCTAAAAATTCAGGAGGTTCTAATCCTGATTCAATGGTAATGTTTCTTAGGATTTGCAATTCAGGATGTTCTCGTGAAATTGCTACTCGGATTTGTGGAATATGACTTTTTAAGCTCTGCGAAACCCTCTTTCCGATCCAAATATACATTCTTTTTTGATTTGGAATATAGAAAGTTAAAATATTAAATAGTGTAAAGCTACTCAATAGGTTCTCTGGGAGTAATTCCTCAACGCTACCAGAATAATTTAACCTAAAAATTTTAATCTCAGAACTCATCTCTGCAATCATTTAAGATTCAATAATATTTCAATTTTTTTAAGAAATTTAAGTGAAAAGAATAAAAAAAAAAAAGTAGTAAAGACTAATATTCTTGCATCTTTATTTTTCAGGATTTTCAATCGGTCCCTTTAAGTCCATTTTAGGTTTAGCAACCGGTTCTTCAGGCTTTCTTCTCATTATTTTAGAAGCTCTATTTAATTCTTCTTCGTAGACCGATTTAAAAGATTTTTCTCTTTTTGTTATATTTACTCTTGGATCTTTTGTTTTCTCTAGCGTTTTTTGATATTTTCGGACTTTTCTAACGGGTTTTGGATATTTTAAGTATTTTTGATATGCATAAATATATCCAACTATTATCAATGCTGCAGAAGTTATAGCAATTGTTAAGATGAGGATCAATAATGCCTCTCCTGCGGGTCTAATAGCGCTTATTGTTACTTCGTAGCTTTCAAATTCGTAATTATCCCCATAAAAAGCAGTTATAACAATTTTAAAAGTGCCTTCAGCTATATTTTCAAAAACAACTTCATAAATACCATCATTATCTCCATCTATAAGATATCCGCTTCCTAGACCGCTGTATGACACAACCGCGCCTTTAATAACACCCCCAAAATCTAAATCATGCAAAACAATTCTGAGTCTTACATCGTCTCCTGGTTGTACTGATATTGTTGATACTCCATCTACAGTTGTAATATTCGTTAGAATACGCCTAATTTCGATTCGAAGATCGTCTGACTGAAACACATGGTTTTCTTTTTCTGCGGAAATAGCAATTATTCTTATACCAATATCTAAAATGCTTGTATTGAAGATGTATGAGTAATGCCCTAAAGTTTTGTCTTCATTTAAATTATTAGAAATAGCCCCAAACATTTCAACTGTAGCATTTTCAATATGATTTCCATTCAGATCAGTGTATCTTATTGTTATATTTAATAATTTATTAATTGCGATATCAATTGAAGGATCACCGGTTTCATCTTCTCCGTTTAACCATACTTCTAATAAAGTCTTCCTCTCAGTTATTTCAGTAATGAATCGGATACTTTGAGGATTGTAGTTAGATATATTAGCTAAAATTGATAAATAATCTATGCCTAAACCTAAAACAGAAGCATTCAACAGAAAACTGTACTGCTCATGTATAAGGTCTTCTATTAAAGGTTCCACCAATCCTCCACCTGTTAGTTTTATTGATGCTCCACCTAAATGGTTGGATGAGGCATCATTATACATTACTGTTACATTTATTTTCTGCCAGAATTCAACTGAAACTAACTCATCCTCATTTGTTTTTGTACCATTTATGTATAGTTCTAAAAATGAGGCTTTCTCAGTTATAAACACTCTTATCGGAATAGATTGCGGTTGATATCTATTAGCTTCTACGGTTATTATCATAGAATAAAGTTTATCTGATTGAATCCCTGGACCAGAGGCATTACATGTAAGTGTATATTCTCCTTGAGTAATCATAGTAAAGAAAGATTCACCTGCCCAATTAGTAGAAAGATTTGTTGCTACGATCCCTATACCGCTATATAGTTCAGTATAATTAAATTGAATAGTGAAATTCTGTTCAATAGGGATGCCCGGTAAATAGTCGTTATCAACTATAAGGAGAGTGTCTTTAATGATGTCAATAGTAATGTTCACTTCACTACTCACAAAGCTAGGAGAATTAGCATATATTGTTAATGTATTATTTCCTGCATTGGGAGCTCCAATAACGTTGAATTCTAAGAAGTAATAGCCCGGACTAATTTCACTGAAGTAATGCATAATTGAAGGGTGAGTAAAATTATATGTATATACATTTGCGCCTTCAATAGCATCATAGTTTTCTAAATCGTTATAGGAAACTCTAATATTTAATAATGAACCATCAGTTATATCTTCATAGAATTCTGTGTCTGGTATCAGATTAGAATAATGAGTAACTTGAAACTTTTTAAATAGAATTCCAGTTTCGTTTAAACTAAAAGATGAATAAGAATTATTCCAAGTAATGATTACTTCATATTCTCCAACTTCATAGTCTGGTGGCGTTGTTGGTATTTGAAATGGATTAAACATTACATTTCCATTAGAATCAACTGAAGCAACTTGATTTCGATCTGTCCATAAAGAGCCATTTGGAAACCTTATTTGAAGAATTGCATCTGTATTTTGAAGATAGCTTGAAACTTCAAGAGAATCTGTGATTTTTGCTGTTATGTTAACATATTCTCCGCTTAAAAAGTTATTATTTGAAACCCAACTCCCAGTTGCGTTATTATAGACAGTTAAATCCTCACAATAGTTAGGTGATATGGCTTCGAACTTCCAAAAACCATCTGGATTGGTAGAAATTGAATCTACTGGTATTACTAACCTTCCTGGTATTGAGTTGTCACATGAGCTTAAAATATTAGTAGATGGATTTTCAGGTTCGAAAACATTAGTAATAATTACATCTGTTGGAAAGTTTAATCTCATTTCTGATTCTGAGTATCCCGTTGGAATTGCTATAAATCCATACGACTCCCAATTTACTATACTTGCGTTTTTCACAGAAAAAATAGTCCCTAAAGATCCAACATCAGTTTCATAGTTCGTATCGGGAGTATGTTTAATTCCATATAAGTTTAAATTTGTCTTCAGATCCAAACTATAAGTTCCTAAATCTCCTACATCTGTACTACTAAAATTTGCATAGACATTTGTAGATTCCCAGTCTCCCTCAATTTCAACAACCCCTTTACCCCAATCGATATCTCCTACAACAGTTTGATTCATAATCAATCCAACATAGGATGGAAGAACCTCAGCTTCAACATTCAATTCTACATTATCTACATATATCCTCTGATAATCCTCGTTAGCAAAACCCGAAAAATTTCCCCCTCCAACGCATTCTAAAACAAGACTTATATCCAATATCGAATTGTTTAAGGGTTCATTTGGAAAAATGTTTGATGAATTGGTCCAAATACTTTGAGGAATTGAGAAACTATGCCAACTATCTTCTCCATATTGTAATAATGTATAAGTTCCTATTGAGTAAACTCGTTTACTATTTAAGTAAATAGAAAATGCCCACGAATTAAATTGTGCTAATGTTTCTGGATAAAGATCAAAATTTAGACTGCTATCAACTAATTTTCCCCTAGGTATTTGTATCGAACTACTCCACCAACATTTATCGTTAGGATCGTATGTATGCCATGGAGGGATATATGTGTTATTGCCATCCATTCTTAATTCGAGACAGTCTTGACCTCCGATATTCGACAAATAATTACCACTAAACAAATTATCAGCATATCTGGTATCATTATATCCAAATGTCCAGGCTTGATAACTATTAGAAATCCATATAGTGTCATTTTCTCCTGCTGCTGCAGATCCATCATCTGCGCCGTAATTAAATGTACCATTATTCCAATTACGATCATCCGTCAATTCATTAATTTCTGCACTCAATTTATAACCATTCCAGCCACTCCCCAATGGAATATCTGCCATGTCGTATCCTGCTTCACTAAAGCCGACAGATAATTCATTATCCGTCCTGTTTGCCCAGTGAGTTAAATTCCATGGCGAACCTATTCCACTGTAAGTATTATCAAAAGTTAAATCCTGTGCATTAATCGAATTTTCGAAGTTTATATCTCTTCTTTGAGAATAAGTATTATCATTAACAAACAAGGAGTTAAAACCTAGATTCGAAGAATTTAGCGCTAAAAGAACAATTGTTAATAAACATATTACAGCTAACCGATTGTATTTTCTCTGATTTGTAGCTATCATCCTTGATTTGCACCTCCTTCTTTTTCGAGATTCTTCAGGTCATCCGGTAGTGTTATCTTTTCTATTTTATCTATTTGTTTAATGCTTTCTGAGGGTTTACCTTTTAGAAGTTTAGTTGATTTACCAACCTCATCTTTAAACGCGACACCAAATGAATCCTTGCGAGGTGTAATAGTAACCTTTGGACCTTTAGTCTTTTTTAAAGTTCTCTCATATTTCCTTACTTTTCTTACAGGTTTAGGATATTGTAGTACTCTTTTGTATAATATGAGATAACTAGTCAATGAAATTGCTATAACAGACGCTGTAATCAAAAGAATTATGAAAATCCAGAAATCATCTGGAGGTAGAATCACCGTAATTGTAATTTCATACCTTTGAAAATCATAAATATCTCCTTTGTCAGCAGTTATAGTTAAAGTATACGAACCAACTTGTTGACTTGATAAGGTTGCCTCATAAATTCCGTCAGAATCTAAATCTGTGAGTATCCCCTCCCCAAACTGCCATCGATAAGATACATTTGCGTTTTTTATTGTTCCTCCAAAATCATCATCAGTTAAAACAACTCGAATTTGAACAGTATTTCCCGATTGAACCGTAATTATCGATTCACCTGATACAGCAGTGATATTTGCCTTTATTCTTTGAACATTAACTCTTAGATTGTCAGTTTGAAGCTGAAAGTTTGATTTTGTAGCAGAAAGAGTAATAATTCTTACTCCAACATCAATTTGAGTTGTATTTAGAATGTATGTGTATTGCTCAAATATTAAATTCTCGCTTAGTATCCCGGTAAAATCACCAGAAAGTTGCACTAGAGCATCTTGTATATGGTTATAATTTTTATCCTGAAATTTTACCGTAATATTTAACTCCTGGCTAGTAATAATATCTACTGTTGGATCGTCAGTCACATTTATCCCATCAAATAAAATTTGGATACTTGTCAATTTCTCTATAATTTCTACTATGAAGGGGATAGATTGGGGTTCAAAATTAACTAGTTGAGCAAAGATGTTAAGATTGTCTATTCCTTGCCCTAAATCAGCCGCATTTAAAATTATACTATACTGATTATATAAAACAGTTTCGTTTAATAAATAAGAGAAAGTCCCACCTGTTAGATTTATCGTTGCCCCACTCAATGGGGTTGAATAAATATCTTTAAAAAAGACTGTTATATTTAGATTTTCTCTCACATCTACAGTATATATATCATTGGGTTGAATAGAAGTGTTGTTAACTAGCAGTTCTAAGATTGATTTTAATTCGGTAATAAAAACCTTAACTTCGATGGATTTAGCTTCATATTGATAAGAATCTACAAAAAGATTTAGCGTGTAAAGCTGACCTGCTATATTACCTATTGTACTGCAAGTTAAATTATAATATCCTTGAGAAATCCTGAGGAAATGATAACTTCCAGACCAATCAGTTGAGAGAGTTTCAGCATCTACTCCTATACCTGAAAATTTTTCAGTATAGTTAAGTTGTATTGTAAAATTCTGTTCAAAGGGTACATCATTTATAAAATCATTATCTACTACGAGTTCTGTTTCTCTGATCAATTTGATTGTTATAGGAGCAACTTTATTTAAGTAATTAGATGAATTCGCAAAAATATCCAAGGAATTATTCCCTAAATTTCCTCCTCCTACATTGAATTCAAGAAAATAATAACCTGGACTAATTTCACTGAAATAATGTTTTATCGTCGGATGGGTATAATTATAGGTATATACCGTGGCACTTGTTATTGGGTTACCATTAATTAAATCTGAAAAAGATGCCTTTAAATTGAACGTGGAGTCTTCGATTATGTCCTCATAGAAAATCTTATCTGGAACAAATTCAGAATCGTGAACAATCCTAAATTTTCGAAAAATGATACCCGTTTCATTCAGACCATACCCTGAATGGGTGTTATTCCAGGTAATTATTGCTTCATATTCTCCGACTTCATAGTTCGGCGGAGTTGATGGTATTTGAAATAGATCAAAATTTACATTGCCATTGGAATCAACTGGAGCAATTTGACTTTGATCTGACCATAGAGTGCCATTTGGGAATCGAATTTGAAGACGAGCTTTTGTGTTTTGAATATAACTCGAGACTTCGGGAGAATTTAAAATTTTTGATGAAATATTCACATAACTTCCACTTAGGATATTGTTATCTTCAACCCATACTCCAGATGCATTGTGATAAATAGTCAAAACTTCGCAGTAATTCGGACTAATTGCTTCAAATTTCCAGAATCCATCCGGAGTTGCTGAAATAGTATTTACGGGTATAGATAGAACTCCTGGAGTTGAATTGTCGCATTGGCTAAGAACGTTTAAAACCGGATTCTGAGGTTCAAAAACTGAAGTAATAATTGTATCAGTCGGGAAATTTATTTTTAATTCTGTTTCCTCATATCTTGTAGGAACTTCAACTCTGCCATAGCATAACCAACTAACTTCACTTCCGTTTTCTACTTCAAAGTTCACTCCTACGGATGCCACATTAGTTTCAAAATTACTTTCAGGAGTACTTTTTCTCGCATGAAGGTTTAAATTTGTTTGAAGATCAATAGAAAAAGCTCCTAATTCGCCAACATCATCGCTACTAAAATTAGCATATAATTTTCCATCAACACTCTGCCACTCGCCTCCAATTTCAACCTCTCCTTTACCCCAACTTACATCTTCAATACTGGTACTATTTAGTTTTAATTCTATATCGGAAGGTTGAGCTTCAGCTTTAGTTATCAATTCTATATTATCAACAATGACTTGTTGGTAATCAGTATTCTCACCATCTTCGAATCCATAACTTGCACTCGTTGCTGTGTATTCTAAAGCAATTTCGACATTAATATTTGAATCATTCAAGAGGTTTGTTGAATAAACATTGGAAGTGTTTATCCAAAGACCCTGAGGCGATGTAAAACTGTGCCATTGGTTTTGTCCACGCTGTTTTAAGGTAAATAATCCCTCAGAAAATACTTGGATACCATTTAAATACATTCTGAACTCCCAAGAATTAAAACTAATTATGTGAATTGGATTAACTTGAAACTTTAACCAGCTATCGATGACTCTCCCTCTTGGAATGTGAATTGAACTTGACCATGAGCATTTATCTCCAGTATCATACCTATAGCGATCACCACCAGAACCAATATGATGTGACCCGTTCATTCTAAGTTCTAGGGAATCATGATTTTGGGTATTAACTGGTGATATTGAATTTTCATCAAGATAGTTCCCTGACATTACATTGTTATAACCAATAGCATCGTTTTCATGAAAAGTCCAATTTTGATAACTATTTGCTATATAAGCTGAATCATTAGCCCCGATAGCGTATGTATTATTATCGCCAAAATGAAAAGTGCCATTATTCCAATTTCTCGAATCATACAAATTGTTTATTGAAGATTTAAGATTATATCCAGTCCAATCGTCGTCTAATGGGATACTTACCTGATCGTAAGAATTGTTGCCAAAATTAGCTGAGAGATCGTAATCAGTGCGATTTGCCCAATGAGTGATATTCCACGGCGCACCTACACCGTTATAATTATTATCAGCAGAAATATCGTTCTTTTTAGGATCTAGTAAAGTTTCTTCAATACTAATGTCATTTGAATTATTTGGATAGTAAAGTAAGTTTGTCATGAATGCATTAACTGCCAAAATACTCAAGAGAGCTAAGAAAACATATATTTTTTTATTTTTCCTTTGAATAAAATTCATATTCTCAGACCTTTTCTAATTAAAAATTATCTCTAAAAAAAGATTTTAATATGAATAATAAGTAACAATTTCCTTTTAAATGAATTTAGTTGTTACTCTATAATTAGTAATTTGATAAAAGCTAATTTTTCATTTATGTTAAAAATAGAGTGGATTAAAAAAAAATTATTTTGGTAATTCTCCTTCTTTTTTATCGAGTAGTTTGTCTCTCATCATTTTTCCATTCATTGGAGCGCCTTTTAAAAGCTTATCAGTCTTTTTTACTTCCTTATGATAATTCTTGCTGAAAGAAGCTTTTTGACTGACAATACCTACTCCTGGCGTTCTATCACTAGATAAAGTTTTTCTGTATTTTCTGACTTTTCTTACGGGGACAGGATATTTCAAATATGTCTGGTAAGCTATTAGATAAGCTGCTAAAACTGTAGCACCAATTACTGCGAGAATGAATAAACCCACAAATAAGAAATTTTCTGTTATGATATCTTGTTCAAAAACAGTATAAGATATGTACAGATAAACATTTTTTATAGAAATAGTCATGTTACTATCCAATTCAAAATCCTCAGCTAGGAAAACTTGGATTGAAAGTGTAAAGTTTTCATTAGGTAACAATATTTCCGTAATATCATATCCTCCAGGTCTAGCTTCTTTAAAACCACTTGAAACATCATATTCTATTAAGCTTATAGTCTGATCGAATTTTCTTTCATTGATATACATCCTAATTTGAGAATTTTGAGACGAATCCGTCCAATTTTTATCTATTTTATACTCAAAATTAAGATTAGAATCAGTTATTTGAACGCTATCACCAATTATCGGGTCTAGATCTTGAGCCCATGAGCCAGAAGTAAATTGATCTATCTTTTTCTCGTATGAAAACGTTAAATTAAGAAATTTAAAGCGCATCTCGTCCCAATGATCGCGATCAGTACCAGAGTTATTGTCTTCGCAATACATATAAATACCTAAAACAATTGTGAAATTATTATGACCAGGATCTACGGCTAATACGTTGTTTAAGGCGTCAATTATGGCTTGTTGCTCATAAGCTCCAATAGAACCTTCTATATCGTATAGAGAAAGACTTTCATTACCTAGCAAACGCGTCTGATTAAACGCAATTCTGTAAGTATTCAACTCTTCAACCTCTAAATTTGTTACCTCAACATAAAATCGAGCATAATCATATGTTTCGAACTGATTTATAGCTACACCTGGTCTAGCCCATATATCATTTGGAGTATCAATGTCTGGATCGACGCTGGCATTGATTATTGCGTTAAATGATAGTTCTGTAATAATATAATCCGACATATCAACCGGTAAACTCACATTTGTTTTCCAGTGCATACGAGGAGTATTTTTTGGTTGTCCCCCAGCTTCTCCTTCCCACCACCAATGGCTACACCATGCTCCATCATCATCAATTCCGTATTGTGGAACTGAAGCAATTTGAGGCACAACTTCTAGATCAGTCTTCTCAAAAGCTATCCAATTTGATTGAGTGGCTGTATTGAGGAGAACTTCTTTTTCTCGCGACTCTCCTACTACGGTTATATCTGCTTGATTTAAACTTGTAGACGCACCCACATCTGATACATCTCCTTGAATAATTGGATACCAATATTGTTCAATTGGTGCTTCAAATGTTGGGTTATCAAGCCAAAGAACATCTGTGTATGGGACTGTCTTAGAGGGTTTAATTATTAACTTTTCTTCTCTAATAGTATTATTAAGCGGTATAAAAATAGGTAGCATCATCAAAAAGACGAGCGGTATTATAAAATAAAGGCCGTATATTTTCTTCATTTTAAATCATTTCAATTATAGGTATAATTATGGTTTGATATACTAATATATTCATTAATACTTTAAAAATCTAATTTCATCATTTATCTAATTTTGTCTTATTGAATAATTCAAATTTATAAGAAACTTCATCCCAAAATTTTTAAAATTATTAGATACCAATAAGACTAGCTAGATTTATTTAAATAAATTACTTAAGATTTAATTATAAGTCATAATTAATTACTTAAGTTATAAAAAGTTCGAGACGAACCAAAATGATTCAAGGAATATTAACATTTCAATTTAAACTAAATCAGAATGAGACTACTGGTGAGATTGATCCCGAATTTAGTCCTATTCAGCTTGCATTTGCGAATAAGAATTTCGATGAAAATGATTTTTCCGGTTTAATTATTGAAAACGATATATTTGGTAGTTTTTATCAACATACAGTCGGAATTCGAAGTGTGAAATTTGGCTTCAGTAATTTTTACACTGGACGCTTAAAAGAAACGCCCTATCAAATTTTTTCGTATTTCAAGCAGTTGGCTGATGGAACTCAGTACCTTACTATCTCCTTGTTTGAATTAGACGATGAGATTGAATTGTTTGAAGATTTAATTAAAGACATGGCAGGTAGATTAGATACAATTTATGATAAATTTACTAAGGCTTCAAATACAAGACAATTAGATTTAATCTCTAACGTCAATGTCCGCTTAAAGAATGAATTAAAGTACACAATATTTCAAATCGAGCGTCTGAGTAAACTAGATAAACTACAGAAAGTAGCCTTAATCTACAATAGTAATGAAAGGTTAAAAATTTTAGACATATTAAGAGAACGTCCTGCTTCTAAAAGCGAAATTAAGAAGACTGTTGAGCAAATGAAACCTACTGTCAATATCGATATCTTATTAAGACCCTTTTTAGAATTAAATTTAGTAAGGCGCGATTGGATAAAAGGCGAAAAAGATAAAAAAACTGGAGTCATAACTAATCAAGGTGAATATATATTTTTGGTGAAGGATATAGTTTTTGCTCGCGTTCCTAATGCGAATCTGTTAAAGCACTTTAAGGAAACAAATAACGATCTTTTACCTCTGTTTAGACAAAAATCAGTTGATTACTTCACCGATTACGATCCTTACGAAGAACCCCTCGACAATACAATAAAACTGGCTTCAATATTGCTCAATCCTGATGTGTACGACTTTTTTGTTTTAATGCGATCTAATCACTATCCGTTAGATAAAATTCCAAAAATCTTTTCGGAATTCGCCGTTACAGAGATTTTACTTGATAATTTAAAGAAATTAAATGTTATTACTGAGATAAAGGACGAAAATAAAAGAAGCTGGATATGTTTATTAACAGATATTAAACCTTTAACGATTTTTCCGGAGTATTTATTGCCAAAAATTAGAGAAGCGTTTAGAATAGGGGAAGAAGAAGAAAAAGAAGGCAAAGAAGGTAAAATTACAATTGAAATCGCTAAAAAAGCGTTAAATTTATTGGAAGTATCTTATCCAGAAAAAGTCACCTTTTAAATCTGCAATAAAAGAGAAAGAGATGAAAAGATAAATGTATTTATTTAAAGAAAATGATGAAGTGGAAATTCCCTATACATGCAAATTGTGCCTAAAAGAAATTCCTTTCAAAATCACTAAAAAGGAATACCAGGCGGTTAGTAAATTTCCGATTACAAAGCAATTAACTCATGGAGACCCAGCTCACAAACTCATTGTTCATTTTAATCAATACTTAGAAGTCGAGAATTTTGAAGTAGAAGAGATTCTTGAAAAAGAAGATGTATCGTATTCAGAAGAACTTACAAGGCAAGTTTTAAGCGAAATAGATCTTACTGACGAAGAGATTGAATTATATTTTAGAATTACTGGGCGTGAAGCTGTGAGTATTGGTGAAATGGCTATTTTAACCGGAAATTCTAAAGTTAAGTGCCAAGAAATAGCTGATAAATTTGTTAAAAAGGGATTATTTAAAGAAATTGTTGGAGCACGACCCCATTATGCTGCTTTACCTCCATATGCGGCCTTAGTTAGTCAACTACAAAAATTTCACAAATATATTTCTGATATTAAAACTAGTATACCTGCTCAGTTAAAACAATCATTTGCTCAATTAGAATCCGAGTCGGGAAAGGTAGAAGTTAAACCAAAACCTGTCCCTACAGAGCTGATGAAAGAATTAAAGGACAATATGCTTACGCAAATACGTTCTCAAAAGAAGGAATTCGATGACACTCTAGCAGTTATGGATCAAATACGAGGGATTACAGACGATATTTCAAATCTCGAAGGGTATACCGACTCAGTTATGGGAACTCAAATGGGAGATCTTAAAAAACAGTTTGAAACTATTAACACTAAGACATCTCAAATTATTAAAGGACAAGTAAACGACTTAAAAACCGAATTTGAAAATATCAAATCAACTGTATCCGGTAATTTGCAAAAATTACGTTTAGGAGTAATCTCGCAAACAGTAGATCAAGTTATTGATAAAGTAATAAATGCTAAATTAAAAGAAATATCCGATAATATCAACGTACAATTAAGCGTAAGCCAAGTAGCATTTTCTGACGAATTGAAAAAAGTGACTCAAGGCGTCGATTCTGAATTAATAACAAAGTTAAAAGAATCTTTGAAGAGCACCATCGAAAATATTGA
>Ga0255055_10000485_pt1 | contig 30704 bp, 35 predicted proteins | sample JV7_2_27_MG_FD_188633 | JGI IMG/M metagenome (GOLD analysis project Ga0255055, IMG submission 188633) | Seawater microbial communities from Jervis Inlet, British Columbia, Canada - JV7_2_27 | ecosystem: Environmental > Aquatic > Marine > Inlet | place: Canada: British Columbia | collected...
TGCAGCCTCCACAGACGTGTAAAGGAAGAAGTGCTTGCTCTCAGATGTGGAGTAGTCGAGAATACGGGTGTTGCCCTCACCCGCGCCGGAGTTCTGCAAACACTCCAGGATACCATACTGCCCCTCGACGTAGGAGTTAAGCCCGGTGTCAAAGTAGGCATTCACCATTAGGCAGGTACCTCCCTGATGGTGATGTTATATATGAACGACCCGATGATTCCTGGGCGATAGTTGGGTGTCAACACAGTGACCTTGAACTTGTTGGGGGCGTATACACCACCAGTTAAAGCACCAGTCCCGATGGTAAGTGGAAGACCAATACTATCGGTCAGTGTGAGCTTCGTCTCGTCACGCTGCCATGTATGTATCTGCTTCACATCCGTCTGGTTCTCGTTTCCACCAGTGAACAGAACCTCCATCCCGATGGTTAGTGGGTTGTGCCCACGGTACTCTGGGATGTTCTGTAACGTATCTGTCTCATCGAAATCGTTGCGGATGTTCTCATACTCGACAAGGGCGTTCTGCATCGCTACCTCTATGTCGTTTATAATCTTAAGTGTTACGGTAGTTGAACCATCATCAAGGATGGCAGGAACGAACCCGGCGTTCTTGATTTCGAACTGTTTACCATCTGTGGCTGTGTTGTTCGTTGGGTCGAACGTGTCTCTCGCCGTCACCCTCCAATACCATACACCGACAGATAGTTCTGTAGTCGGGGTGTAGGTCAAAGCCCCTGTTACCCACCCAGAGTCATGACCAGCCTCAACACTACCGAAGCCTGGGTCTGTGTCCAACTCGAACTGAGACTCCCATGTACTGTCGTCGCTGATGGCCGCTCTGAGAATGGGGTAAGTGTCTGCGAGGTCATCACCATCAGGCCATAGAGCCTCTACCTCCGGGGCCTTCAAGTCAATCCATATCGGGGTTGAGTATCTATTCCAGTCAGTGAATCCCATACTTTTGCTATCGTTGAAGTACTGACCACGAATACGGTACTCAATCCACCCCACGAAGTCGTCGGTCTGGAGGCCGTTCAGGTCGCTGTCCATATCCCATACGAGGGTGTAACTATCTCCGCTCCCTCTGCTTGTTGGGAGACCATCGTCGCCTCCGTCGTGACCGTCTGGGTCCTCGGTACAGTCGGCCTCTCTGATGTCCATGTTGGTCCATGCACTCATATCACCCATAGAGATAGTGTTGTAACGGTACTGGGCGTAGTCTGTGACAATACCATCATCCAACTCTGCGTTGGTCAAGTCCTCACCAACGTCCATAGCACAGATGAAATTCAGAAAGATATCGAGGTCCTGGTCTCCCTGTAGAGCATAACCACGATGACCTATCTGCAACTGGGGTGTGGTGTAGAAGTAGAAGTCTGGTGAGTTGTAAACTCCCTCGCTGCGGGGGTCGTATACCTCAGTGCCGTTGTCGTCACCCATCTCGTTGTCCTTGAGCTTTACATGCCAGTAGTATACCTCACCGGCTGAGAACGTTGAACCGGCAACATCCTTGAAGAGGGCTGTCGTGCCGGGTCCTATCCATCCGGTGTCAACCTCAGGACTTCCATAGTCATCGTCCTCATCTGCCTGGATAGCGTAGTCATCCTGAGTGTCAGACTCCGTATCGCTGACAGTCCAACCAAGTCTGATGGTAGACAACTCATCGAGAGTAGCACCGTTAACTGGCTCTGAAAGAATTGGAACAGGTGGTGTGTTCTCTCTGACAACAGAGAACCATATCTCGGTGTCCGTGTTCTTCATCCAGGCGGCACTGCTTCTGTTGTATACTTCGTTAACGTCGTCGTGTTCAAGTGTTCTCCACTCCGGTTTCAGAAGTTCGCTGTTCTCTATCGCGATGTCAGACAACTGGTACCACGGGTCGTTGGCTGTCCATACGATGTCCTGGTTATTGTTGAGCTCCACCACACAGTGCCACACCTCGTTGTCCTCGTTGATAACTAGGCAGCGGTACTGTGAGAGACCCTGGAAGTTCGTCACAGTTGCAATATCCGGGTCGCCAGTATAACCAACAAGTGGAGCCTGTCCGTTCCATACGGCTGGCTGTGCGTTACCTACGAAGTAGTTGGAGACTGCGGAGTCTCCTGAGATAACACCAACCACTGATATGTTGACCTCATTATCCCAGGCATACGTCACAGAGAACGATGTGATAGCAGTCGGCCCCCACCCAGCAAACGTCAGAACCGTGTCGGCTACGTTGGGTCCGTTCATCCACTCATGGCCGTTCCAGTTTGCGAGAACCATTGGGTAGTTCATTGACGAACAACGCATGCTCTCGACCTCACCAATGTCATTCAACCAGAAGACGCTCGGCTCCCTCCCCTCGTTGCGACAATTAAAGATGCAGACATCGTCACCATCAGCGTCGAGCTGCATGGCCCTTACATTATTGAAGGCATCGTTTGTCGGAGGCTGCTGGTCACCTAGGTTATAGAACACAGCATATGTACCACCCACACTCTCAGACCATGCAATGTGAGGAATGTTCATACCGTTCATTCCTGGGCCCTGCTCATCAACTGTAATCGACGAATTATGTTTAGCGTTGCTTGAGTCATCCACCCGCTGATACTTCGCAGCACCAATACCCATGTTGGCGTCTGCGAAGTCGTGCCATTTACCAGCGGTTGTGGGGTCGTCTGGGTCGTCAAGACGGCAGTAGAAAATCTTGTTGTCAGCCACGAACGTGATGTGAACATATTCATTGACAGGGCACACCTTCATAGCACAGTAAAAAATGTCGGCAGCCCCGTAACCAGTCATACCGCCACCCGTTACTGCCTGTAAGGTCCACGAGTCGTCAGCACCGTAGGCGTAGATGAGTTCCTGGTTGTCGTCGATGTACAGCATGACATTGAAGCCAGCACCATGGACAGTATACTCCAGAGTTCTCACACTGTTCGGTGAGAAGGGGGAGGGGTAGACTGTGTTCTCACTGGTGTAGTAGCTCTTTGTCAATAGTTCGCCTCCATCAGGTTCAGTTTTACCTCATACTCGTTGGGTTCACCCGTCAGAAGTAGTCGTTTACACGACTCGATGACCCAACCGTTTGGATAGTAGGCATCACTTATATACTCTCTGTTCCAGAACTCCCAGGTCCCCCCGCCATCTGTGCTCTCCATTAGGAACATGGAGATGGGGCGGTGGCGCTTGATGAAGTAGGCGACCGGGGCCGTAGTAGGCGAGACAGTATTTCGACATCTGACCAAGAACAGTGGCGTATCGTTCCCAAGATTGGTATCAGTCGCGGCAACCCAGTCGCCAGGTGCTGTCCATGTCATCTCATCAGAGGCGGTCCAATCGTCGTTGGCTACAGTGAGGGCTGCCCACGAATCGTCCCCGTCGCTGTACTCCCAGACGTACGTACCGGCAACCCCATCGGTTGCCAGGTACGCGTCTATAGAGGTGAACTTCCCAGTGAAGGAGCCAAAGTAGATAGCATGGTTGGCAACCCCCGTAGAGAAGAGGGTGGTGTTGGTAGCCTGGGGACGCTCGACAGCGCCACCAATCTCAGTGTATGTGGAGGTGTTGTAGTAGACAACGGTGTCGAAACCACGGATTGGCTCCCATAGCTCAGGGAACTTCAGTGCCCATCCCTCAAGCAGTCTCGACGTTGCCTCATCATCTACCTTCAGGTGGAGGAATAGCCTCAGGTTACGACGACGATACTCACGAGACCCGACAACCTTGCTGGTGTCCCACGGCATACGGACACGCTTGTACACAGTCCCGTCCAGGGTGTAGTCGCCCATCTCGAAACTCTTCATGAACGGCTCGACCTCACGGTAGGCACCGGACCAGACAACGGTCCCATCGTAGTCACACACAAGCTTGTACGTGGTCTGTACCATCAGTAATACCTCTTACTCGACTCGTAGGTGTACTTGTCAGACTCCTCGATACGACGGTTCAGGTCGTCGAAACCGTAGATGTTTGCCCCATCGAAGTTAACCTGGTTAACCTTGTACTTGGACTCCATGGCCTCACGCTGCGACCTCTTGTTGGACTCACTCACCGTGTAAGCCATGTAGGCCGCGAGAGCGCCAATACCAATGATGCTTGCTGCTCCCCCTATACCCATCATACCGCCAGCAGCACCGCCAGCCCCACGCATCCCTCTCAACCGGTTGCCAGCACGGGTCATCCACGAAGCCTTCTTTCCCACAGTCTTGGCGCTGGCTGGAAACGCCCCCTTTCCAGGACCGCTGACCGCATCTCTAATATCAAAACCTGTTCCTATGTCACGCCCTGGGGCCGGTCCTCCACCAGCCCACATGCCCATGTACATTGGGTTGACGAACGCAGGGTAAACGTTCCTTCCACCCCAACCCATTGCTGACCCACCCCTCATCTGTGTTAGCACTCTATAAGTCATCACAGCGGTAGTAAGCCTGTTGAGAGCGGTGCCCATCTTGAAAAATCTCGAAATCAATATCAGAGGGAACATCAGTCTACCGTCCGCTGTGATACGCAGCAGCAGGTCACTCAGGCGCAGCAACCACGGCATGATGCTCTTCAGAATCTTCATGAAGCTCTTCATCGTGTTGACTAGCCTGTCGAAGCCCTTATCCTTCCAGAACTTTATGAACATTTTGAGTAGGTCTGAGAGACTTTCGGTTAGCTCCTGCAAGCCACCCTGGTCTTTCATGTACTTGACGAGGTCCTTCATCGGCTCGACTAGCTCTTCTTTGAGCATGATGGCCTTCAGCTGATTCTTCAACAGGGTCCACTGACCAGCCAGGCTGTCCTGCGCCATGCTGACAGCGTCGTTCAGAACGTTGATGTCACCAGTCTGAGATTTGACATGCTCGTCGAACTCGTCCGCATGCTGGGCCAGAGTCAAGAACGCAGTAGAACCACGCAGTCCGAAGGTGCTCAGAGCGAACTCCAGGTCATCGACCGTATCGCCAGACTCACCAAGCTCGTGCAGCAGAGCGCTCAGGTTCAGTACACCGTCCTCACTGAACACAGTCAGAGCACTCCCACCACGCTTCAGGCGCTGCTCGATAATCTCTAGGTCCTGAGCAAACTTAGAGAACATACGACGCATACCACGGCCACCGATACCAGCACGGATACCAGCATCAGTCATGGTAGCGATAGACGCAGCAGTCTCCTGGTACGTCAGACCCAACTTGTTAGACCAAGCGATAGCATACTTCATACCGTCCACGTAGTCACTGAAGTCCATCAGCGAACGGTTAATCAGAATCTGCTGGTTGGCAGCAATCTCGTTACCAGTCTCTCTGCTCAGGTTGAAGGCGTTCTGCACAACGAGGATGTTACGCACGGCCTCCTCTAGGTCGATGGCGTTGACAACCGACAGCTTCATCGCTGGGTCAGCAATGCCAGCCATCTCCTGGGTAGAACGGATACCAGCACGAACGAGGGTAAGCATACCACCCATGGCATCCTCAGCGGAGATAGCAATCTCCTTGGTCTGGTTGAGAACGAAGTTAGAGAGGTTGCTCATCTCGGTCATGGTCAACTGACCGATGGCACGTACCTGGGCAGCAGTCTTTGTGTACTCCATCTGCAACCCAGCAGCAACGACGACACCCAGACCCGACACAGCCAGACCAGCGATACCTGCGATGGCCCCATACTTGAGCCCCTTCAGTCCAACTGCCCTTCTGCTCACGTCTCCCATCGAGGCGCGGTAAGCCTCTCTCTTGAGGTTGAGCTGCTTGAAGTTCTCTCGTGTGATGCCACGCTCAATCTGCCAGAGATGTACCATTTCTCTAGTGCGGGCTGCTGCTTCAATTCTTCCCGATACAGCGCCCGCTTTGAGCGCTGTGAGCTCAGGCAAACCATGTGTTGCCAAATAAGCTCTACGTTTCGCCCTCTGGATTACCCCAGCCTGGCCTTGGTTCCAACCTCTTGGTGTTGGGTGCCTTCTGAACGACTTCGCCTGAAGAGCCTTAATTTGAGCATCGTAGTACTTCACCTGAAGGCCGAGATTCCTATACTGGGCACCTACGTTTCTCACGGCAGCAGCCTGAGCATTGAGAGCAGTAATCTGCCCACGCATGGATGGTGCAATGCCGTTGATAGATGCCGCCGTGGCCTTGGCCATAGCCGCTACACGCATCAGCCTAGGAGTAATACGGTCAACAAAAATACCCGTTAGTGTGAACGCAGAACCACCGGGCATGACGCGAACGCCAGAAGCGTACGCTACACCCGTTGCGCCTGGACTACTTGCTCCCAAACTGTGTGCCATAGAGACCTACCTCATCATTCTTTTCATTTCCTCCTGGTCCTTCATCCTGATTTTCATCTCCTCCGCGAAGACGGTCAGCATGTCGCCCATGAGGATTGCGTCCTCTTCAAAGACTTGCGAGGGTAGAACCCTCATTTCCCGACAGAATGCGTATAGTATTTTCATCTGGTCCATACGCCAGTCGCCGGTTCTGTCGGGACTCAGGAGTTTTTTTGGCGCTCCTTGTCGGTTATCTCGTCTTTGATGAGCTCAAAGGTCTCTATGACCTTAGTGAAAAGTTCCTCCCCGTCGGTTGGACTAAGGTCATACTCGATATAATCGTTGCTCAAAAAATTGTTCGTCTTGGCGTCCCTGACGGCAATCTCCAAGATGCGCACCTTGACCTCATGAATCTTCTCAGAGAGCTTCTGCTCCGCATTGAGAAGTTCGAAAAAGTCAATCCCTTCGCTCAATCCGAGAATCTGTAGTTGTTCTGCTTCATCTTCATCAATGATTTCCTCGGACTTGAGGGCGGTAGTTGCAAGCTTGGCTGCCTTCTTCATGTCTGCCTCAGACTGAACTGGCTCCATCTCAATTACCTGTTCCACATCAGGCTCGGATGTAGCACGGATGAAGACGGTGAGCGCCTCCATCCTCTGATACACACCGTAGCCGATGGAAATTCTGTATTTCTTCTCACCTACTTCTATTTCTCTATTCACTATACCACCTCAGTGGTTTATAATCAGCTTCCGGCCCAGATAAGTTCTCCGTATCTTAGCGTGATTGGGATAGAGATGATGTCGTTTGATGGGAAGTCAAGGTCACCGACCTCGCAAGCTGCCCATGCAGTTGCCGCAGGCTCAAGCACAGCCACAGCTGAACCGGCCTTGTTGTAGAGAGTAATCTCAATCCAGTACTGGTCTGAGTCAGCGGCCATAGCCCCATCGCTGTTGATAGGCCATGTCTTGATTCCCTCAAGAATCTTGTACAATTCAACGTTGTTGTACAACGTTGTCATTCTTACGGTCAAATTAACCACAGCATTCTTGACGCCATCACTGAAGATTTTCATATCGGAACCGACTAGCTCGTGCTCGCCAATTTCAATACCCGTACTAACCGAGAAGCTATCAACATACAAGTAGTCATTAGCGTCGTTGTTCAGGACCACCAGCGTCAACTCATTTGCTGGGTCAGCAGGTAGAGTCAACGCGGTAATCTTTGCATTCTTTCCATTTAGGATTTCTGTCATTTACCATTCACCTCAGGGGTACGTGTCTGTGTATTCCCCAGTACTTGCCATACCTGAATACACAGACGAGATGGCATCGTTCTCAGGGAAGTCTTTGTCTTCTGGGTTGAAGACGCAATCGGTAAGGATAATCCACCCATGCGTTGCCCCGGCCTTATCGACCAGACGCACTGAAATATTGTAGTGGAGGTCATCGCTATCGAAGATTAGAAGGAACAACTGGTCAAGGTAGGAGCCGTTGGGAGTCCACGTCACACTGTCGTCATCCGATGAAGAAAAGTGAGTCTTTGCCTGGTCTATAATCTGCTCGGCAGATGATGTCTTGTTGTAGACCTGTGGCTGGTAGGTGTCAGTGTCACCGTAGCTCCAACCGATGCAGTTGTCCGTGTCTCCGTTATCATCACCATCGTCGAAGTGTAGAACCAACCAGTAAATCTCGCCAGGTGTCATGTCATTGGTGTTGGTGACATTGCCTAGATTCTCCCACTCGGGGGTTGTGCCTCCGCCCGGTAGAGCTGTGACGTTTCCGCTGGCGTAGGTATTCGGAGCAGAAACGGCGGCAGGTTCTCCCGCATCGTCCGCCAGAATAATCCAATGAAGAGTGCCAGCGATGGAACCCGTCATGTTGAGCTTAACCTTGCTTCCTGTTCCACTCTTGATGCTCTTACCAGCCGCGATGAACGACTGAGCAGCCAGGTAGTTGTCATCGGCTCCCTCATCGTATATCTTGTTTATTGTCGTCAGGGGTGTTGCTGATAGGGTTGTGTTCCAGATGGCATACTCCAACTGAACCGAGTTCAGCCCCGACGGTTCAAGCTGTCCGTCATCGTTAACAATATCGTAAATGGTATATCCAGGAGATAGATAGTTCATCTTGCCGGTGTCCACATGTAGGCCACCGAACGTGAAGGAGACTTCCTGAGCACCCTCGGTGAACACCTTCTTGTCATCACCGACAACAGCATGTTCATTGATGCCCATAGCCAAACGAACAGTGATGTCCGTCATGAGCCCAATCTCTTCTCCATTGAGATAAATACCAGCCCTCTTAGCGTTTTGAATTTCACTCATGCTAGTGTCTCCTCTCACTAACGGTTTTTGGTCTCTAGCTGAATCTTCTAGTTCTCCATGACGGTTCTCCAAGCCCTGTCATTGTGGGGACTGTCGTCGATACTATACCAGACCTAGTACCACTTAGACCGAACTCCCATGATGTAGCAACTGGGTGAGCCGTCCATACACGCAACTCATAGAACTTGTGTTCTGAAGATGTTGCCTGTCGAGGGACGTTCACTCTGGTGTCAATGTTGAGTCTGGGGTCGAACGACTTGGCCGTCCCAGTCTTAAACTTAGGTGAGCCAGCAGTAACAGATGCGAACGTACCGACAACGTATCGCTCGAACGCCTCCTTCCAAATCAGTGCCCCCCTGTAGAAGAGGCCGTGTGCCTCAGTCGCGGTGACCTTCAGACCAGGGTAGATGCTCTGCGTCGCATAGAAACGGATGAGCCCCCCACCAGTGAGTCTAGACGACAGTCCGGGCACACCACCGGTACCCTTATATGGCGAGGACCCGATGCCTACGTTCTTGGGCTGCACAGACCTGAAGTCACTCACGGCAGCCTCGATGTAATGCTTCTCACCAGTGGCCATGTTCTTGAAAGACCAGTCAATCCATCCAGTCTTAAGGACATCCTCACGAGTCACGAGATACTCAATACCACCGGCTTTAAATATTTCCTTCTGGTGGGTACCCATCTTAGCGAACGCCTTAATCTGTGAGTTGGAGAAGCCGAGTTTCTTTGACTTCAAAATCTCTGTTGACTCAGGACGAGTAAGGCCACCGAGTATTGTTGCTTTACTGTAATCCTTGTTGCTCTTCAGCTGGCTGAAAGAAAGCCCGAGGTTCTCCCATCCCTTTCTATCTGCCTCTCCCATCTTGGCCTCGTGGATGGTGGCGTAGGCGTTGTTGTTACAGTGATGCTCTGCCAGTTCAGCAATCTTCTGAATGGCTGCCTGGAAGGTTGGTCTGGCATCGGCGTAGGCCATCTCGAAGGCTGTGGTCATGAACTTGGTCGCAGGTAGACCTGGGCCAGTCTTCATAGCCGTACCCTTTGCCACAGGTTGCCAATGGATACCGAAACCAGGCGCAAGGCCAGCGCTTTTTCCGGCTGCCTGGCCGCCCCACAAACCGCCACCATAGCCCCCCTGCCCCTGCCAGTAGTTCACTCTACTGAACCGAGACATGGCGATGTTCATTACATTGGCCACTACATCACCACATAGTCCTGCACATAACTTATTGTGGACTGGTAAATCTGCGAGTTGCCACCGTCGATGACGTAGTTGACAGCCTTTGCAGTGCCTACACCATCCTCCAGGATAGTGCTAGGGAACGTCAGCCCCTCAAGAATAGCCTCTGCCCTCTCTGCGAAGATGATGACAGCGTTGTCACGCTTGTATGTCACACCAGTCACCACGACCTTGTTGCGCTCGGTGAAGAAGAGTTCGACGTTGGCCATCACCTGGAAGGTGCGGCCACCACCGACGAACCTGCCGACCACTGAGGTGGAGGGGGTGTACACTACGATGTGAGGAAAGAAGACGCGCTTGTGCTTGTCCTCCGCGTCATACACACGCCACCCCTCGAACTCTCCACCAGCGACAATCTCATCCTCGAATGCCGTCTTGATGGTGTTCTTGATGGTCAGCACTTCTAGGCTCATCTCATCACCTTCCTAGCATTGAGTCTGTTGTGGTTGGCTCGTTCACTCCGGGCTCAGAGCCGAACGGTCTTGTCGTCGAGTTGCTTCTCATTGCGCCAATCAACAGAGAGATGTTGTTGCGTCTGTCTGGGTTCAGGACCCACACCAGCCCAACTCCTCCAACTGTCAACGCCTTGACCCTGTCAGGGAAGCGGGTCTGCACCAACTGTAGCGCCTGCTGCATATACTTCGAGGCCCAGATGGCGCTCTCATCCACACGAAACTCGTTAGGATGCATGTCCACCTCGGCCAGGTAGATGCAGATGTAGGAGGCTACATGGTTGTCGAACTCCAAGGCGTCACCGAATGTGACCGCGTCAGCAGTTCCTGTAGTAGTGAGGCCCAGGTCTGTTAGGGCGTTGTAGATGACAATGCTCATTGGGATGTACTGGTCCTCAAGCTGACTGTTGAGGGTGGTGCTCTCGTCGCCCATCACCTCGGTGGCGTCGTAGTGCCCGTTATTGTAGAAGAGTTCATTGATTGTCTTAGCCGTCATTGTCTCCGTCCTCAATCGCGTTCTTCACTTCCTCGACGTGGTTCCAGAACTCTGAGTCACTGAACGTCCCCGTCAGTTCGTCCCAGGTAATCTTCTCGCCACCGGGGGAGTCTTCCGCAGTCATTTTGATGTACCTATGGTAAAGATAGATGCTCAACGGGATACATGCCGCTAGCACTACTGTAACTACTTCGGTTTCCATTCTTTCATCCTCCAGCTGCTACGTACTCCGCGTACTTCGTCAGTCCGAATGCCGCGAACAACGCAACGATTAAGATAAGAATCAATTTCTGATAGAAGTCTGTGTTCCCATTAGTTGTAGACTTCTCCACTGTTTTAGAGATGAGCTTGTGCTCATCCTTTCTATCCTGTGATGCCTTCAACATCATCTGCTCAGCGCGGCGGATGTCCTCGGTTGTGCAGGTGTCTTTCATACACTCCTTCATATCGTGTAGGTGCGTAGTCTGTACTCTGCTCTCGGCTAGCATTTCTCGTAGTAGGTCATCAGTCTCAGTCAAGGTAATCCACCCCAAATCTTCCAGAGCAGGTCCATCTGAGCATACATAATCTCAGTCTGTTCCTGGTCTCTCTTCGCCCTGTATATCATCCAGATAATGGCTACAGCGAATGCACTGAACGCCATGTATGTAAATCCTGGATGTCGCAGCAAATCCTCAAACATTGTCGTAGTCCGCCCTTACTTTAATTACTGCTGGGTCGTAGATGGTCTGCTTGGTCGTATCCACGAACGTAATCTCAACCTCAGCCTTGTATGTTCCCTTCTCGTCTAGGTCATCAGCGTCCCAGGTGTATTTACCCTCGCCGTTGGCCTCGTCTGTCAAGGTACACTGAGTGTGCCCCGTGTTCTTAAGTGTTGTGCCTCCAGTCTTCTTTAGATAGAGGTGGACAGTGCAGCCAGTTAGGTCGAACGCGGTGTCCTTATTGGGCCCCTCAGCATATAGAATAGTAAATAGTAGGTCTGGTTTGGTGTCATTTCTCACCATCTTTAGTTCAACCATTTCATTACACCTCATTCCGGTTTTTGGTTTAATCGTCGTCTAGTCTGATGACCGCCTTGAGCCTGTCATCCTGTGTGATGTCGGCCTTTAGCCTACCGTCGGTTTCGAAGATAGCCTTCAACCTGTCGTCCAAGTCGATGTCTGCCTTTAGGTGCGGACTCTCATCATAGAACTTCACACCATCTATATAGATTGGTTGTCCAACGAGTTCGAAATAACTATCGAAACCAAACCAGGTTATTTGAGTCGCGTCAAATCCAACACCACTCCAATCCCATCCGCTTCCTAGTTGGATTACCCTTTTATTCCACGAGTCGTCGCTAACAAGGAACGACCAATAACGAGATGGTTCTGGATTTGAATGACCGGCGTTTGCCAGAGTAAAGAAAAGATACTTCCCTACGTGGTCACTGTGGCACTTATACCAGAATTCTATCGTCGTATAGTTGGAAAGGTCCGCAACCGCATCGAAGTCGAACCCCATCGACGCATCCGATGCGGTCGGTGTTGCTTTGATAGAGCCTGAACCGACAACCTTTTCACCAGTGTCTAGTGTGATTATGCTTGGACCGAATGTAAGCCCCTGAACCCACTCCCCATCAAACCAGTCACCACCAGAGTAGATAAGCGCATCCGTGTTGAAGTCGGTGTCTGTTGTATTTGAGTATGCGGCGTGTTCGATTTCGGCCTTCAGCCTATCGTCCTGACGGATGTCACCAACCAACCATGCAATCATCTGGGTGTAGGTCGGACTGCTCCAGACAGGAACAACGCTGATGGCAGCGACAAGAGCCAACTTATTGAAAAAGGCATCTCCATCCGCTGATATATCAAAAATAGCGTCTATGAGTTTCTTCACACTCAGAGCAGTCGCTTCGCCAACATCAACACTTGCAGCAGCCTTCTTCAGACCAGAAAGCATCTCATCCGCAACGATACCGATAGAAGCCTCGGCAGAGGTCGTTGCAGCAAACTGAGAAAGTGCCTCTATGTTGATGGAAGCCTGCAACGCCTTTTTGAATGCAGGGAAGTCCTCAGAGGTTGCGATACCTACCGCAGCCACCAGAACCGTCTTGGGCATGACCTTCAACGTCGTTGCTATACCAACAGCAGTGGTGAGAAGTTTCTTGGTGGAGAAATCCTCAGAGGTGGCGATGCCTATTGCTGCTTCGACAAACAGGTCAATCTGGTCTACGGTGCTGAGATACTCTGAAGCGTCTATCCCGATGCTGAATGAGAGGTAAATATTGACAAGGTTCTTGAGAGTCTCGGCAATGTCGATGGTGGCAGCCGCCAACTTCTTACCACTGAGCTTCTTCGACTCTGCAACGTCGATGGCCGCTGCCTGGAATATCTTGACCTGGTTTTCAAGAGCGGCAGAGACGCCGACCACCACAGCCAACGTATTCAGGTAGGCTTCGAATTTCACATCGCCGCTCACTGATAGGCTAGCAACGAGCTTCTTCAACCAGTAGATTTCCCCGACAGCGCCGATACTGATAGCCCCGGCCAGTTTGATAAGCGCCGAGTACTGCTCAGAGGTGGTGATGCCGATTGAAGCCGCCCTCTTGATGAGAATCTCTGGGGTGGCAACAGTCTCACTGATACCGATGGCAGCCACCAGCGCCTTCATCTGGGCTATGTCTATCGCTTCACTGAGGTCGATGCCCACCGCATGCTTGATAAAGACTGAGAAGTCAACGTCGCCGGTTACTGTCACAGACGCAGCGAGAGCTTTCAGATAGGTCGGGATATCCACAACGGCCCCTATACCAATAGATGCAACAACATCAATGAACCTACCAACATCTATGTCTCCAGCGATAGTTACACTTGCCGCCAGCTTCTTCAGCACCTCTACCATACTGATGCTACCAGCAACGGATACGCTGGCTGCGGCGTCAAGATAAGCGTGGAGAGATAGGTCCTCCGCAGCAGATATGCCAACGGCAGCGGCTAGATGAGCAAGAACTGATGGAGTTGCCAGGTCAGTGGTGATGGTCATAGAAGCGGCCAGCGCCTTTAGGAACTCCGAAATGTCGATGGAGTCGATTATACCGATGGCGATGGCCTGTTTAGTTAGTGCGCTCAGGTCGATGCTGCCAGTGACCGTGAGCGACGTAGAGAGAAGTTTCAACAGCTCAACAAAGCTAATCGAGGCAGAGATGCCTATGTCTGCCAGAACCACCAGCAGCCTATGGAGCTCTGGCTCTTCTTCAATGTCAATGCTGGCAGACAGGTGCAACAACACGTCGAACATGCTGATAGACCCGTCGAGGTTTATAGAAGCCGACACCGCTTTCAGGAACACCGGGAAGTCCGCTGAAGCAGATATACCAACCGCATCGGTTAGATGGAAGAGAATCTCTGGAGTCGTGGCGTCGGTGGTTATGGTCATAGAAGCGGCCAGCGCCTTTAGGTAAGATGGAATATCTATTGCGTCGCTGATGTCAATACCGAACGCGTGCATGATGAATGCCGACAACTTAACATCGCCAGTCACAGTGACAGCGGCTGCAAGTCCCTTCAGACATTCCACGGTACTAATGACCGCATCGATGCCGATGCCAGCGGCAATCTGAATAAGCTCAGCAGAGGTTATAGCCTCGACTGCCGACAAGCTTATGTTGGCCACTAAGTGTGACAACACCTCTATCATGCTTATGCTACCAGCAACTGAGACACTCGCTATCGCATCGAGATAGGCGTGGAGAGCCGTGGTTTCCACCGCAGCGATATCCAGAACAGCAGCCAAATGCGTGAGAACCTCTACAGTAGAAATATCGCTAGTGATGGTCAGAGAGGCCGGTATATTCTTGAGAATCTCAGGCGTGCCAGCAACGCCAGTAATAGTAATGGAAGCCGCCAGCGCCTTGAGATAAGACGAAATGTCGATTACTTCACTGATGTCGATGCCAAACGCCTCTGTGATGAACGTAGACAACTTAACATCGCCGGTCGCCGTGATAGCGGCGGCTAGACCCTTCAGAACCTCTGGAGTACTAGCGACTGCTCCAATGCCAATAGTGGCTGCAATCCGTAGAAGCTCGGCGGTGGTTATAGCCTCGTCTGCTGATATGCTTATGTTGGTCGATATGTATTTCAACACCTCGACCATGCTGATACTGCCAGAAACGGAGACGGCAGCTATCGCGTCAAGATAGGCGTGGAGAGTCGTGTCTTCCACGGCAGCAATGTCCAGGACAGCTACCAGAAACTTAAGAACCTCTAGAGTAGGGTCTTCGGTGACGGACACCGAGGCCCCCTTCGTGATAAGAACCTCAGGGGTAGCAGCAACACTGGTGATGGTCAGAGAAGCTGCCAGGGCCTTCAGAAACTCAGAGATATCAATCGCGTCGCTGATATCAATAGCAATGGCCTGTTTGATGAAAGCGCTCAAGTCGATATCGCCAGTAGTCGTAATCGACGCAGAGAGAAGTTTCAATATATCAACAAAGCTAATCGAAGCAGTGATACCTATAGAAGCCGCCACGTCCAGGAGTCTCTTGAGAGTCTCGTCCACTGTCACGTCTACGCTGGCCGATAGGTGTAGCAACACCTCGAACAGACTGATGGAACCGTCAATGTTGATGGCGGCTGCTACGACCTTCAGGAACTTGGAGATGTCCTCGACTGCTGTGATGCCCAGGGCTGCCGCCACCTTCAACAGGGCCGCCAACTGGATAGCCTCGGCTACGTCGATGGCCTCGGACTTGTATATCTCAGCGGATAGCTTGGTAGCCTCGGCCACGTCAATAGCTGCGGCGAGGAGTATCTCCACCAGATTCTTGCCAGTGGCTGCTATGCTAATGGCCGCAACCTCAGCGTGTGTAGCAGAGTATAGTTCTGCTGTGGAGATGCCAAGTGCAGCCGCCACCTGTTCTGTGAAGTGCTTCGACAGCGCCTCGACGGCGGAGATGCTGACAGCGGCATCCTTATATATCTTGGCGATAAGCTTGTCTGCTGTCGCTATCCCAAGAACCGCTGCCTCCGCATGCATGACCGCATACATCTCATCGGTGCTGATACCTATTGCAGCAGCCAGAACCTTCATGTAAGCTGGGAACGCTTCAGCAGCTGCAATGCTTATCGCAGCCGCTTCGAATATCTTGGCCTGATACTCTGGGTCCTCAGCGATGTCTATGGCAGCAGTTTCGTATCTCAAGATTGAGTACTTCTGTGCCGGACCGATACCGAGGGCCGCCGCCCTCTTGATATCAATAACAAACGTGCCTGGGAGTGTGGCGTGGTCTACACCCACAGCAGCGGTTGGGTACTCGAAGTATGAGTCGCCGGAAGGGGCCTCAAGGTCAATACTTTCAGTAATATAAACGACAGCACCAGGGTAAACGAAGTATGAAGAAGCAGCGATATCGTAGTAAACAGTAATATGCATGGCGTCAACATGAACATCTTCAGCCCTCTGCACTCTTTGATGGTCAATAGTTATAGACAAATCAGAAGCGGACCCATTCAAATCGGAACCGAGAATAGTGCCAAAGCCCCACATGTTTGTGATGCCGCCGTAGCTATCCTGTACAACACCACTACAATCAGTGTTATTACCACCACCGGTGTACGTTTGTGTTGTAGAGTTCCCTTTGCCAGCTATAGTTATAAACACATCTAGTTCTTCGTTGGCGTCTTCTCTGGCCCACCATACATCAACTTTGAACCCAGTAACATCGGCCCCATTAGCTATTCCAGGGAAACCAGCTGTTATATATTCTACCACGTCGTTATTAGCAGTAGAGACTGTACAACTTGCGTCTGGTGCTCCAGTGCCATTGGCCGCATTTACCCAGTCACCGGTGCCAACCTCAGCGTCCATATATTCTTGAGCGGTATCAGAACTTGCTGAAACAGCTTCCATAGAAGGGATGTGTCCTATACCAATGTCTGCGGACTTAAAGATTTCAGCAGACTTGGCAATAGCAGCAGCTACACCAATACCGGCGGCCAGGTAGATGGTGTCCCCCCACGCACTGGCGTCAGCAGCTACGTCAACGTCCGCATCTAGATACTTGACAACCTCAAAGGCCACATCAGCAGATGCGCCAATGGCAGCAGCGGCCTCCTCGACTACCCCCTCATCATATTGCATGTCCTCGACTGCACTTATACCAATAGCCGCTATCAGAAACTCGTTGGCTTCCCAAGCTATATCTGCGTCGTACTTGAACTTCGCAGTTTCATAGTCCATCCAGGCGTAGCAGAACCCATCAATTGGTATGTTGCTGTGGATAAAGGCTCCGTTTCCTGAGACCGGGTGTTCGGAATAAGTGGCGTTGGGCCAGGTCTGATTATTGGAAGAACTGGTTGTCTCAGACGTTTCGGCCCAACTTGAAGTGTTCCAGATTACCTTGAAAATCTCGTGAGTCCCAGATTCATATCTATAAATCGCCGTAATATTATCGTTCGTGTCTCTCTGTGAAGAAGGATTACGACGATTGACGGAGCCAGAAGTTATATCGTCGGCTGTGCCCCAAGACCCCGTATATTTCACATACCTTATCTGGTAGTAGCCAGTTGATGTTGAACTGTATCCATCGAATACAATCCAGAGAGTTGTGTCGTCGCTCTCCACAATTACGTGTCCTGGCCCAGAGTGGCGGTCTTGGTCGGTAAGGTCATTTATACCTTGCCAGCTGGTCGTATATTGCATGTAGAACGTGTTGTTAAAACTGGCGTGGTCAGCATTACCCCCCGCCCAGGTAACATGCAGATAGTCGTTACCATCCACTGCGCAACTAGCGTGGGTTTGGTTGTAACCCGATACCCCCACCTCGTCTGGGGTGCTCCATGAGGTGGTGAATTTAGTATAGTCTAGCCGGTTGTTGTTCGAACCTGGGCCGGTATCCCTGCGGTAAAATACGTGGACATCGTCTAGGCTGTCCACACAGATAGATGGTCGCCATTCTCTATAGCTGGTGTTGCCAATGTTATCTATCGAGCCCCAAGAACCGGCATATTTGATGTATCTAACATCTTCGTAACCGGTCTTACCTGAGTGACTCCCATACCATGCAACGTGAAGGTCGTCGTTACTGTCAACACAAATGGCGGGTGTTGTCTGGTCGTAATTCTCATCGGTAAGAGCAGTTCTAGTACCCCAGGTCGCTCCGTTGTCTGTGGACTTCTCGTAGTAAATCTGGTTGTAACTACCATCGCTCTCGTAATAGACTACATGGTAAACGCCGTAGGAGTCTCTACATAGGCTTCTCCCAGTATTTAAATACAAAGAATTTGCATTACCAGTAGCCTCAATTGTGGAAGTTCCCATCTAACCCCCCGTTTACACGTCGGGGTTTGTCACCGTATATACATTAATGCCGCTAGCCCCGTCGTCCTCAAGTATCCACCAGGTCTTGGTCATGGTGGTATCTCCGTTGTCCACATAACCATATACTCTGGCCCAGTCAGGCCCCTCGTTTTCGATGGAAGCGTGAGCATCTTGATACTGTGCGCTGGCTCTGACAGTGTCTCCGAAGTTCGTGATGACCAAGGGGTTACCACCGTCCCAGAAAGCCTCCTCACCAGCGCCGCCCTCGTCTGCCACGAGGAAGTTTGCATTCCTGCGTCGCATCACGTCTGACCCAATGTCGTCGTAGAACTCAACGTTGTACTTGTTGAAACCGGCAGCCGTCGCCCCAGCGTCTGTCACTGAGGACGGCGTTCCGACTGTGTATACCTCAGCTGCTAGTGCAGCCAAGAGCTCGGCCTTTGTAGCCAACTAAAACCCTCCTAAGCCTAGGAGTACGTGATAGTCCACTCGACAGTTAGCTCGTCGTCAGTGCTCAGGTTGATGACCGAAAAGGTCACACGAGCAAGCATAGAACCAGCCGTGGATGCATCGTGAAGGCCAGCCTCCACAACAGCCCAGGTGGTCGTCGCAGTGTGCAGACCAGTGACAGTGCAGACGCCGGTAGCGCCGGACGCGTAGGTTCCAGCCGTGCGAGTACCAAGCTGATTCTCAAGTATGGTGTTGGTCGCCACGAGGTTCGTATTGTCGTCACCAACTGAGGTGTACTCCATCACATCGGTTCCATCAGCCGCGTCATGGACCTGTCCCTTCACCCAATCCAGTCCTGCGTTCACCACAAGGTTCTTAATCTTTCGCTCGTCGAAAACATCGCCATTGGCGTGTCTCGCCGTGAGTTTGACGTTAGCCATTACATCTAATGCCATTTTATTCTTCCTCCTTCTGTTTTTCTAGTTTCATGAGATTCTCTGCCCAACGGGCTACGACAGGGTCTACCTCGGTGTCAGCGATAACCCGGCGTTCGTCAACGACTTCGCCTTTTCGCTTGACCGTGAAGGCCACGTCTGTTCCCATTCCTAGTGTTTCGTTACCCATGAAAATCACTCCACGTAGTCAATCCAAACGTAGGCTACTACGTCCTCTCCTTCCGCCAAAACAGCGGCGTTTAAGTCAAGCCGAAGCTTGATGTAATGAGGGCCCTGTGTAATTACAGCCGGGCTGCCGGTTACAGCCTTAGCCTGAGCTGTGATAACATTAGTCTGGAAGTGAGCAGTCGTATACCCCGCATCAGCGTGGTTACTTCCAATCGTATGTAGGTCGAACGTTGCTGCTCCAGCAGCTACCGTAGGTGTTACCAACTGCACAGTGACGTAAGCCGCGCCAGTCAGATAGAGAACCTTGTCCTCGTCTGGCACGATATCGTTTGCGGTAGGGTTGATAGCCCCTGACCATGTAACCGTTACTGTTCTATGTCTTCTTCTCCCTCCCATTCATATCACTCCTTAGGTGCTCGTATAGGTACAGGTCCATGTTACAACCAAAACGTCGCTAGCAACGACGCTCTTGAGAGCAAACGTCACTCTGGCAATCATAGTCGGTCCAGACGCTGCGTTGAAAAGCCCGGACTCATACAAACCGTAGGTCCCGTCGATAGTGAACGAGTTGATAACCGTGCAGACGCCAGTAGCGCCTGAGGCATAGGTCCCCTGCTCACGCATCGACTCGTCCAACAGCGCTTCCTGTCCAGCCGCAGCTGCGGTGTTGTCCTCGCCAATAGCAACGTAGTCCATGACTGCTGGAGAGTTGGAGTTGTGCAAGAGGGACTTGATATACTCCAACCCAGAATTCACAGTAAGGTTGTGAATCTCTTCGTAGTCAACCAGCTCGCCCTTGCGAAACTGCTCGATAGTAACGTTATAAGAAACCCCTACAGTGGGACCCTTCTCTTTCATTGTTGCATCTTTCATGTTTCTCTCTCTCATAGAGAAAGGATAGGCCCAGTTACCCTCGGGGCCCACGAGGCATTCAAATTTAGCTTCCTACCGTGACGAACTCAACCGTGCGGAAGTAGAGAGTGACGTTGGCTGCAACGCTGCCGTCGAAGGTCGCGGACAAGAGGTTAATCTTCTCCCCGGCTGCGACATACTTTGCAGACGTTGTCAGAGGCGCGGTTGCCATCTCAAGAGCGACACCACCATCGAATGTGATTACAGCAGTCATGGCCGTCTGTCCGGCACCCGCCTGCGTTGTCCACTTCTCGACAGTGATAGTCCCATCATCATCGGCAGCCAGTTCCACCCAACCACCAATGAGCTCCATGTCGTACAACGCCCAGCCAATTGGGATATCGGCTTCATTGATGTTGGCGACATACTTGCTCATGATGACAGTTGAGGCCCTCTCAGATACCCTACGGTCGTCGTAGCGTGTTCCCCTATTGTTGTAACGCATGATTGTCATTTCACGTCACCTCTAGGTCTAGGCTAGAGAGCCCTAGTAGGCCCTCATGTTACCTAGCATGAACAACTCGTCAGGCTTCAGAACTACGTTCTTGAAGTACGCCTGGTATAGGAACTCAATGTCTCCCTCACGCATGTTATCGACGTATGTCTCCATACCGAAACCAGCAGGCTCGTTAGGTAGTGATACCGTAGACCAGCCCTCAGCTCCCAGGAAGTACTGCTTCGCGTAGAACGGAACAGCAGCAGGCTGGAAACAGATACCGAATCCCTTTGCAGAGGCACCGTTGTAGGTCGGGTTCAGACCGCCTAGGGCGGCATCATCGGCCAAGAACGTGAAACCTCCAACCTCAGGAACGGAGATACCGCTTCCGATGTTGACACGGTCGAAGTAGACCTCGTCGTTCATGAACTTCTTCTTAATCTTTCCGAGGGTGATACCATCAGTGATGATGACACTACGCTCAGACTTCATAGGAATAGAGCCGCTCAGTGAGCGAATCTTGTGCTGAGAGTTCATTACGATGCTTAGGTCCGTGAAGAAGTTCAACGGGTCACCGTCAGCCTCATCGAAACGGTACGTATCATCAGGCTGAGCCATGTTGAAGTTGTAGGTAGCGTGAACACCACCCGTTCCGTTGTCGATGTAGTCGTCGTACTCGCCACCGTCCGCCGTGATGGTGAAACCGTAAGCGATGTCCGACAGAGACTGGGCTGCGAACCAGTCGGTCCAGTTAGTCAACGTGATATCACGGAGACGACCGATAGGATTCTCGGGTCCCTTGCGGAACCTCCAGTATCCTGCTGGAACGTGGACACGCATACCGTATCCACCCATTGCGACATTCTGTACAGTTGGCTCCTCAACCGAGCTCAGAGGGAACGTGGTTCCCACGATATGTGGATGAGGGTCAAGTGAGTTACCGTCCGCCTGGTTGTTCTGGAACACCCACTGCTCCCAGCTCTCGTAATCGACGGTCTCCACAGGGATGAAACGAGTCCAAACCGCGAAGTCGTCGAAAGTCTGCTGGTAAGCATCCATGATGCCAGACTTCCATAGCGCCGCCTGCTGTGCATTCGGCGTGTCCGAACCGACCACGGAGGTTTCCAGGATAGGCTCAGTTGATTGTGTAGAAGGCATGTCTTACCACCTCAGGCGTCCATAAGCGCATATAGCTTGTTATTCGAGAAGCCAGTCCACAGGACCAGGAAGTCGTCAGCAGCCGCCGGGGCGGACTTGATAACGAAACCAGTACCAGTGGTATTGTCCTGCTCGAATGCTCTCTTGTTTGTATTGTCGGACATACTCACCGAGTCTCCGTGTGACGGAGCGGTTCCGCCAGTGTCGGAGAGAAGTTTCAGGATGTCGCCTACGACGAAGAGGTATACAGCCACATCAAAGTAAGCAGACGTGTCCTGCTTTGCTGCAACGTGGGTGATAACCCCTACGATGTTACGGCCCGCTTCCGAGTCCGCAGCACCCTCAACAACCGGGGCATCGTATGTGTCGATGTCCTTGAACTTCACACACTGACCAACCATAGGTGCAAGTGAGAACTGAGCTAGGTCAGTCCCCGCAATACGCCCATCGAAGGTGTATGGGTATGTAGTCGCGGCGTCGAGTGCCGTACGCGTTCCTGCGTAGTACTTCATGGTGATTGGCGGAAAGGTCTCCTGATGGAGGATACATCCAGCCACGTCCACGTCCATAGTATTTGCCATGTCGCGTTACACCTCTTATTTTTCTAATGTTTTGAAAACATCAGACTTGTTGAAGAAACCGTCGTATTGGTCCTTCTTGTCTTTTGTCTCCTCACTATTCGGTTTTTGGTCCGTCGTCTCCGTTCCGACGCCTTCGACAATTTTCTTCTTGTCAGCGTCCTCTTGCTTCTCCCCAAGGATTTCGACTACCTTCGATAGCGCCTTAGACTCCAGGCCCTCCGCGAACTCCCGATGCTCCTCTGGGACGAGCTTCACAAGCTCTGCCCGCTTAGCATCCTCAATGTCCTTGAGAACGCCTTCCATCTCCGCATTTCGCTTTTTGAGGCCCTCGTTCTCCCTAATGACCTTTGCGACGTATTCGCTGTTGTCAGGGGGCGTTGCGGGCGCTTTGTCGGTCTTCTTCTTCTTTGGGGCCTTTTTCGGCTTTGCAGCCGCCGGTTCGGGTTCAGGCTCCTCCTCAACATCTTCGGTCTCTTCAGTGTCTTCTACATCCTCAGGTTCTTCGTTTTCGTCTTTTGCCATTTTTTTCCCTCCTTTGAAGGTTGTTGGGCAAACATCCGCCGGACAGACCGGATTTTGGTCAATCTGGACGCTTAGCCCTGAAATCTTGTATTTTACGATTAATCCCGTCGTTTCGTCGATTTCGACATCTGAAAGCAACGGGGAAGTGCCTTTTGCGTTTTCGATGTCATTATCATCGGTATTCCACTCCAGAACGGGCAAATGGTGATTATCGCTGTAAACTTCGACTAATTCGGCCTCGAAGGTCTCTCCGTGGTCTTTTTCGAATATAAAGTCGTCAGTAACGCCCATGAACTCCGCTTTCGGGCAAATGGACCTTTTTGTGCCGTCATCGCCTAGAAGTTCGTATCCGGGCGCGATTGGGTGGGTAACCAGGCTTTTTTGCATCATTTGTTAGGACTCCCTCCCTGTTTCACGTTTCTGCGGGCATCCTGCTTGGATGCGACGCTAGAACCGGCTCCCAAGGCCGGAGGGGACTCCGCAACCTTGATTTGACTCTCCTGGGCCTCCTGCTCCATCTCAGAGCCCTCCAAGAAGCCATTCGGGTCCCACTTGGCGTATTGGTCCACGAAACCGCACTGCTCGGACGCGAACTTCGGCGTGACCATCTTATACTCGATGGCGAGGCTGAAGATGTCAATCTTGTCGCGGATGTCGCTAGGCATGCCGATATCCCAGACCAGCTTCACGTCGTGGTCGGGAATCATCTCCCAGTTCTCTTCCTCCTCGGGATACATCTCTCCGAGGATGCGGGGGACAATCTCGTTGAGAATCTTGTACTTCAGTTCCTCACGGCTGGGCTCGATGGCTCTCTCCATCGCCTGCTCCTGCTCCTTGAGGATTTGCCTTGATGCATCCGCCTGCTCGAAGTGACCTAGGGCGATTTTGAACCGCATAAGCGCAACACTAAGGACAGGCTCGATGATAGGCATGAGTGACTGCATTCTCGCTCCAGAAGCCGTTGAAGAGCCAATCGTACCAGAGAATCCGTAATCGTGGCAGTTCTCATAGACGAGAACCGAGTTTGTCGCTGATTCGAAACGGTCAAAAAATTCGGTAGTTTCCTTGATAGCTTCATCTTTTTCATCGACGGAATTAGCATCTGACAAATCAAGTTCCATCACCCTCTGCGTATATGCGAGATTCTTGATGGCAGCGAAGATATCCTTGCCCAGTTCGGTCAACCCAGTCAGGTTGTGAACAACCGGACGGAATGACGACCAACCGTAGGCAGAACGGGGATTCTCGAACGGCTGCCAGAAGAAAACCATGTCAGGGGGCCTAATCACGGGAATAACGCCCACTTTCTTGTTTTCCTGCGTAATAGTGATGATTCCCTTCTTATCCTTCTCCAGGTCGAGACTCTTGGTGTCCAAACGCCGGAAATGGAGCAACTGGGTCTTATCAGCGCCTACAAACGTGTACTGGCCCACTCCTGTGCCGTATGTGACCGCCTGGTCAACAACCAAGCGAAGTTGAGTGTCCATTCCGTGCTGACGCCAGAATCTCTCGACATCCTCGTGCTTTCCGCTCTCGGACTCGAAGTGGAACGGCGGTAGTAGCTGAGCGACCAACGCCTCACGGAAAACAGCGCCGAAGTCCATGTGGTACCCGAGCTTCTCGTAGACATCCCACATATCCTTCTCAGTCTCTGTGGAGTAGTCCACTCTGGTCTCATACGCCTCTGGCAGTTCACCTCCCTTGTACCCAATGCCCACCACACGGCTTCTGCTGCGTGGCTTACGCACAATCTTCGAACCGCTGATATCAGTAATCTTAATTTCACGGTCTTCCATGTCTATGACCTCTCACTGTGGTTTTTGGTGTAGCTCTTGTCCATTTCGAGGTATCGAAGCACCTTCGACCTCTCTTCTGGACCAAAACCGTCATAACTTTCGTAATCTACTACGAATGCCAGTCCTTCTGCGTTCGTTGCGAGGTAAAAGCCGTATCTCAGGCAGAACCTCTCGAACATCTCGCGTTTGGAAGTGTTGATGAGGAAACCCTCCACTCCGTCGCGCTTGCAGAACACCCCATCGTGTAGTAGATGGTTATAGTAATCTCTGTTAGACTCCCTTATTTCATACATGAATGAAAGTGGCCTGAACTCGTATTTCTCGCCTCTGAGGTACCTAGATACCTCGGTCTTCGGTATCGAGGTGTTGACGGAGATGCTATGCACCCCACACCCCGGATTATCGGTGATATATGCGAGAAGTTCGGCCATTGCACCCTGTCGGCTTTCACGACGCGTACCATTGCCCATTTTAATCCTTCCGTTTAGCCTTTGACATACCAATTGCGCCAACTCCTCCAATTCTTGTTGTCTTGCCGACCTTCTTCGCGCTAGGGAAGGTAAATGGGTCCTGGCCGGGGTATTTCTCCCTCATCTTCCTACCCATGTTCCCTATCGGGGCTCGGTCTCTTCCTGAGTCGCTTACACCTAAAGCTCTGCTCTTCTTAACAAGGTTCTTCTCGTGTAGTATCCACGCTAGCTGTGCCAGCGCAGAGGCGAGGTCCTTCTTCTTCCCCCGTCTTGCCACAATCTGGTTGTATCTACCCGTGGCGATGGACTTGGACTCCAGTGAGGTCAACTCGTCCATTATCTTGTTGGCGAACGGCTGGACGAGGGGCATCTCGACCGTTCCCCATATCATCTGATTCTTGAGGTTCTTGAACATAAGGTCCTTGAACTCCCCGCCCCACACCAGCCCGTAGACAATCTTGTGGTCTGGGGTATCTTCACTCTGGTTGCGGACGAACTTGCCCTTGGGTATGGGGAACTCACCCTTCGTGCTGAGGAAGTTAATGGTCCCACCGGTCGTGGAACCGTCCGCTAGTATCCAACGTGGGTCCCAAATACGGTTAGAGGTCTTGTAGGCGTCCACTACAGGATATGGGTCGGCCCCCTCAATCTCCTCGGGGTTAATTTCAACCCAGTATATAACTCTTACGGCTGGGCGAATGACCCCATCCTCGCACAACTTGTTGAATACCTCCCCGACTAGGACCTGTGTGTAGTCCATGAGCAGCGCAGAGTCGGCCCCCATGGCGTATACCTTCCCCTTGCCGCGTTCTGGGTAACTCTGAAGCCCGAAATCGTCGTGCATGCACCGCCCGACCAGGTCTCTGGTGAATAATGCCCCGCTCATTGACGGGAAACCGATGAGTTCCTCCCTCACGAAGTCGTCATTCTCCATACAGACCTCGTTGAAGGGGCATTCCCAGTCCTCTGGGAGGTCATCGAACAAATGTGGCAGGAATTTGGGGCAAATACCGTTGTCACGAACGATATTGCACGGAATTCCGAAGTCGTAGAACGCCTCCATCATCATTTCGGGCGTTCTGATGCCCTCAGCGAGCGCATTCCAGCAAGTTAGGCTCCGTGTACGGGTATGTTCCATCGCAACGGCCCTCTCCCACTCCAATGGGAGGTCTGGATTGTAATCTAGGGTCGGTGTTCCGAAGTAGAGCACGATTTTCTTGCCGAAGGCTTCGCGCTTCATCGGTTTGATGACCGCGTCAAGGTCACCCCTCTTCCACAGGCCAATCTCCTCAATGACAAGGAGGTTACCTCCTCCTCCACGGGCACTGTCACCAGTGAAACCCATGCCCATAGACCAGGTATCTATCTCAGAACCGTTCTTGAAGCCAACGTAACGCTTCTGAAGGTTGTTACGGTAGGGTGAGTTGATGAGTTTGTGCTTCAGGTACTCGTTCTTCATCAAGTTCTGGTAGATGTAGTTGATGATGAACAGCTGCTTGTCGGTAGGGGCGTAAATCTGGACGATGGTGTAGGGTCTGCGGGCGCACAACCAGATGATAACAGTGAAAGCCCAGCTAGATTTGCCCGAACGACGGCAGGCGAAGGTGAAATACTCCTCATACTCGCCGTCCCAGACCGCATTGGCGTCCTCAGACTGCCATGGAGACGGGAAAAAGGGCTGTCCGTACTTGTTTATGAGCTGAGAAGCGCAAAAGACCTCATAATCGGCCAGAATCATGTCCCAAAGGGCACCCTCGTCGCCAGCACAGGCGCTAACGTACTCCATCAGGCGGTTGTAGATGATAACCCGATGGGTTCGCTGGACACTATTCGTCGAGTCCGCTATTACTTCCTTCATCTCGGCTTGCAGAGTCGGCCTCAGCAGCCGTGGCTTCGTAGTCATATTTCACCTTTTTGACTTTCGAGTCTTCCTCCGGCAACTTATCGACCTCCATGTCGATGATGTCTGCCGTAATGTTCGCCCTCTCACGTCGGATGCTGTCCAGACGCTCGAACATCTGGAACATCTTCTTCCCGACGGTCTTCTCGTAGCTCACATGCTGGCTACGGAGAGACCCCTCGTCCTGCGTGAAGGCATATCTCAGCCAACGCAGGTAACGCACGTACTCAATGGCGTAGTAGAGGGTCTCTGAGTCGTGCATCTCCTTACCGAACTCGGTGTCAAGTGTATCCTTGACATCGTGGACCACTGCCAACTCATCGGCTGGCAAGGAGAACAGGACCTCCTCGATGCCCTTCCTGAACATCGTCAGGCCGTGTGTGGTCTTGTAGTTGTCGTTCTCCCGGTCTGCTATTGTCTGCGCAAGACTGTCCTTGCGTTCTGCGTCACTCATTAGCCACACCTCCTCGTCTGGGTACAGTCCCTTGAACCTCCAGTAAAGCCCTATCCAATGCTTCATGTGGTAAGGGGGTGCCCAATCTCTAAGATTCCTCCGCAATGTGAACACCCGCCTGTTCGAGGGCCTCCTTGAATCCTTCTACTGACATTCCTAGCTGCTCGGCACCGTAGGACACTGATATTCTACCCTCACGGACCAAGTCCACCACATCGTTGAATGGAACGAACGACTTCTCCATAATCCGTGTGAAGACACACTGGTCATTGGGAAGGATGCGGATTTGGATACCACGGTCCTTGAGCTGTCGGCTCAGGATTTCAGCGGCCTCCACCCACCTCTTGGCGTTCGCCTTGTAGTCTCTGCCGTCACGGTCAGGGTCGAAGATACTGAACAACTTGTTCTGGCGCTTGAGCACCTTATATCTCGACCCCTCCTTCTGGTAAATCTGTATCTTGCCTACGCTACCATCGAAGCAGATTATCATACCCTGCTTCCTGCAAAGTACGTTGAACAGATGAATACACTCATCTGGGTCATTGCCTGAGATAACGTCACTCATGTTCTCACCCTATGTATGGCGTCTCGTCCGCCTCTTCCTCTACCTTGATGAGGTCCTTGTCCAGGTTCAGCAGCAGCCGACCCTCGATGGTCTGCGACAGTAGGTTCTGGAAGTACTCCTTGTCGAAGTGCTCAAGGGGACCGGTGAAGGTCAGAAGACAGTTCGTGTCCACCAGCACCTCGATACGAGGGTGGTTCACTGGGCCCTTGTTGGCGTCAGCACGGTGCTTGTAGAACTCATACGCCAGCTCGCCCACAGCCTTCTCCAGGGCCACGAAGCGAACGCCGTCCTGTTCCTCAGGGATGCCCGCCTCGATGTCAGGGTTCTCCCTGTGGACCTGCTCGTCGTTGCCGAAGAGCATAAGTTCGTCCACGCTGTGCTGCTGCTCAGATGGGACCTGGTTGCGGTATTCAGGGGTCCCTCCTCTACTCTTTCTCAATTTTGCATAGTCTACCACTTTACTCACTCCTTCCAATCTCGCCGTAGATTTTCTTCATACGCTTGAGGTCCTCTACGACACGTTCTGCTTCCTCAATCACACCGTCCATCTGGTCGGCATGGTAGGCGTATACGGACGCCACCCGCTTCATCGGTATAACGATAATCATCTGCCCATCGTGGTTGAGCCGGACCTTGCAGCCCTCATACCACTCCTCCTCGTTGGACCCATCGACACTGAACTCACTGCCGATGTCGAACTCCACCTCGTCGAAGTCGATGCACTCCTCAGGGGTGTTCTGGATGATGTTCGCTATCATCCCGATGAGCTCTTGCTTGTTCTGCGGCTTGTATATCATATTCGTCTCTTCCCGTGTAGTGGGGGCCCACCCTCCTGGACGCCCCAGAAGTCAATGAGAGCCAATAGAAACTCTGTCTGGTTCAACGGCTCCTCGTTGTATCTCTCGCTGATGAAGTCATTGTTCAGTTTCATATCCTCTTTGAACTTATCAACAGCCTTGCCTGTAACATACAGTCGTGGCATACTACTCACCCTCGTCGGCCTCCGTAAACTTGGCCGTGCCCCAGTCGGTGCCGTCCATGTAACTACCGTATGGGGTGTTCAAACCATCAAAGGTCTTCACCTCAACCAGAGGGGGGCGGCCTGGGCAGGACCCAAGCTTCTCGCAGGGCTCCTCGCCACATGGGAGCCGATAAGGGCAGCCGGTCGATGGTGAGTAGGTGTAGTTGAAGTTGTAACTGGTTACTTTGAAGTCGTCCGTGTTCTCAAGCACAGAATGATATGGGTTGTCCATCTTAATCCCCTTCTATATCCTCACTCAGGTTTTTGGTCTTCTGGCCAGTCAACGTCGTCCACAGAGCGTCTGACAGTCTTCTCGCGCTTCGTGTGGTCGATGGCAATCTCGACCGGGTCGTTGTAGTTGAACCCGATGGTCTGATACACGTCCTCAATAACCCCGTCGTCCATGTGCATCGTGTAGGTCATCTCGCACTCGAAGGAGTCTCCGTGGCAGAGGTTGATGCGAGGCCCGCCGTCACAACGGATGTGAATCTCAGGGTAACGACGAACACTCCGAACGATGTGAGGCTTGCGCTTGAAGAACCACTTGAACCTGTTCCATCTACTCCCCATCTTTTATCACCTCGACACAGTGAAGCATGTAGACCCGTCCGCCTGCGGCAGGGAACGAGTTGTCCTGCACGACCTTGAAGCCCGCCGCCTTGACGGTCTTGCGCAGGATGTTCATCTTCTGTCGCACGTCGTCAACACTCACGCGGACAGGAGCATCCTCTGAGACACTGCGAGACCCTGCGGACCTCGGAGTCTCAGTTTTCTCAGATTTTTTTTCTATAGTAGAAATTTCGGCCTTTCTCTCTTCAGTCTTTTTCTTCGCCATCTTAATCAAACTCCAGTGTGGACCCACCGGGGACCGGTAGGACAGAAAAATAGAGCGAAGAGCGATGCGTCCTCAGGAATGTCGAACGAGTTTGTCCTATCTCAAGTCCCCGTGGGGTCCGGTTGCTGTAAGGAAATACGTTGTATATATAGTTTACGGCTACAATGTAGCTATATTATAACTACGGATGGGGGGGTCCCCTGGCCGCCCGCCTATCGGCCCCGTTCTCGCCCTCATACTATACCCCTGGCTACGGATACAACTGACAGTACCGGTACGACCGGTTGCTAGATGCCCTTGACATGCTGGTACCATACCCAAGGGTACCCTTGAGACTGTTATCAGTACTGTCATCACGCAGGGGGGTGTGGTCGGTATCCTTGGGCCTCTGGGTGTGGGGGCCTAGCCAGGGTACATAAAAAAAGCCCCATGGGACTGGTCCCATAGGGCTGGGGTCGGTGGTGGTGGTGGGCCTACTTGCCGGGGCTGCCGTGGGTGGTCCACATCAACGGGGCCTTAGGGGCCTCGGCTGGGGCTGCCTCTCGTGCTCCACGGGTCCAGTACTCGGCCCATCGGGTCGCCCTCTCGGTGAGGTATGCCTCGTGGGCCTTGAGATACTCGGCTGCCCTCTCGGGGTCGGCCCTCGGGGTGACGTTGAGGGGCTCTCGGAGGGGCCTCTCGCCTATGGTCGCCGGAGGGGCATCTCTCGGCCCCTCTCGTCCCCGTACTGCCCCGCCCTCGGGCCTTGCCTTGTCCTTGGCTCTCATGGCTCTACGGGCCTTCCCTTGGGCCTTCCGGATGGTTGCCTTCTCGGCCTCTCGGTCGGCCTCTATCTCGGCCTCATAATCGGCCCATGCCGTGAGGGCCTCGGCGGCCTTGATAACGTTCTCCTCGGAGGGGTCGGAGAGGGCCTCGGTTGCTAACCGGTCGGCCTTGTCTCCTC
>Ga0255055_10000486_pt1 | contig 30700 bp, 26 predicted proteins | sample JV7_2_27_MG_FD_188633 | JGI IMG/M metagenome (GOLD analysis project Ga0255055, IMG submission 188633) | Seawater microbial communities from Jervis Inlet, British Columbia, Canada - JV7_2_27 | ecosystem: Environmental > Aquatic > Marine > Inlet | place: Canada: British Columbia | collected...
GGGTTATTGATGGTATTGATGCCCGCATCCTTACATGCCTGGTATGTAATTATATTGATCCCGTTTCTATGCTTTTATCCTGCAGTTGCCTGGTTATTGTTCAGCTGCACGGTGACCCTGTCCTATTTAAAGTATGTGTCCCCATCTGCGACCATGCCGGCATCGGTGCTGGTGCTGGAATACGGTGCCTTGATTACATTACTGGCAGGCGGTTATATCCTTAGATGGTATGCCGCTAAGGACGGGAAAAACAACGTGCCTCATACGCAGGGACATCAATATTTATTGGAGCGTCATTAATGAAATTATCCGTCGTCATTCCGACTCTCAATGAAGAACAGGCCATCGGTGAGGTGGTCAGCAGCATCCCAAAAGACAGGCTGCCGCAAATTATCGTTGTGGACAACGGGTCCAGCGATGATACCGCACAACAGGCGATCGCCGCCGGAGCCCAGGTAATTCATGAACCTCGCCGCGGTTACGGATCGGCTTGTTTAACCGGTGCCAAAGCAGCCCGCAAAAGCGACATCATTGTCTTTTTAGACGGCGACCGTAGCGATGATCCCCGTCAACTGGAGGCCATTGCAACCCCCCTGATCGAGGATCGCGCAGACCTGACAATCGGCAGCCGCATCGGCGGGGAGCTTGAAAAGGGTTCCATGCCGCTGCACGGTCAGCTTGGAAATCGATTCATTGTGTTTATTTTACGCTGGCTGTATGGTGTTCGCATCACTGATATCGGTTCGTTTCGGGCGATTCGAACACGCGCATTATTTAATTTGGAAATGGAACAAATGACCTATGGCTGGCCGGTGGAAATGGTCGTCAAAGCCGCGCGAAAAGGATTACGCATTCAAAGTGTACCCATAAGGTACCGCAAGCGAATTGGCGTTTCCAAAGTCACGGGAACACTACGGGGTAGTTTTTTGGCAGCTTATTATATGTTTCTGATACCGCTAAAGTACCTATTTAAACGTTAAAAGCAGATCCTTATGGGGATAATTCACCACAGAGCCAAATAGGCTCAAAGCTGAAAGCTAAAAGCCAAAGTCGATCCACAGATTTCATTGAATTTGTGATTTAATTATCCGCAGATTACGCAGATTAACGCAGATTTAAAAAATTAATAATCTGTGTAATCTGCGTAATCTGCGGATAAATTTAGCTTTTGAACTTCTCTGTGTACTCAGTGGTAATTAAAACACTGAGATTCAGGTTGGATTCAAACTCAATTTAAATTCAGGAGCAAATATGGTTTCTCTTGGAATCGGTCTAACCAGCGATTGCAATTTGTCCTGCGCCCACTGTTATCGAGATCAGGCTCAAATCTATAATCTAAGCCTTAATGATATTCAAACCGTATGTGACAGTATCAGTATCAGTTCCATCGGTTTCGGTACCGGTGAAAACGGCCTGAACCCGGAATATTTCGATATTATTGAATACCTGCACTCCCGAAAGTTCAGGCTCACACTGGCTTCCAACGGCTACACCCTGTCTATCACCCCTGATGATAAACTGAAATATTTCAGCGATGTGGAATTTTCCGTTGACTTTCCGGATCAACAAAGACAGGACCAATTTCGCGGCACCGGCAACTGGCAAACAATTATGGAGAGCATCGATAGATGCCGAAAACTTGGTATTCGGGTTTCTATCCTGGCGGTATTGATGAATCTGAATTACAAAGACCTGGGGGAAATTGCCCACCTGGCAGCGTCTTTCGGCGCCGATTTTCGGGTCAATGTTTATCAGCCCATGTATACGCATGAATTTATGCCAAGCTTCGACCAATACTGGCGGGCGTTCAATATTCTTTTTGATGATTGCGAAATTATCTCGGTAACCGAACCTCTGGTAAATACGTTTTTGGGTAGAAATGGTCTAAAGGGTACGCCGTGCGGATGCCAGAGCATGCGGATAACACCCGACAGGCACTTGAAAGCATGCGTTTACTGGCCGCAGGCGGATCTTACGATTGAGGATCTGGCTAAAGAAAAGGAAGCGGTATTTGAATCGCCTCAATTTAAACTGACCCATCAGACACCGCAATTCTGTTTAAGCTGTGAATATGTTCAAAATTGTGGCGGCGGATGTGCCGCCCGGCGGAAATTAAGGGGCTGCTTTGATGAACCGGATGAATTCTGTCCAATTTTTCAGGACAAACGCATCGAGATTGCCGGCCGGCTCTCTTCGGCGGAAAAACCTCTGCGAACTGGCAGTATTTGCACCACCATTGTAAAACCCTAACCCGGCCAAGCCGGAACAAATTGCCACAAAGGCACCAAGACACCAAGCGAAACCTTGGGTTAATATTCATCTTTGTGTCTTGGTGGCGTAAATGTTTTGCCACAAAATGCAAAGAATTCACAATTAAGACTCTAATTGACCGTAAGAGATCAATAGATCCATGTCTGCATATGAAACGGAGCTAAATCTTCCCCGAAATTTGTATTTAGAGGTAACCAATCGATGTAACCTCAAATGCAAGGCGTGTATTCTATACCGGGGAAGCTGGGAACCTGCGCGAGATTTGACATTCGAGGAACTGGTCCGGATAACCGATCAGTTGCCGGAACTGGGACAGATCGCGCTTCACGGTATCGGTGAGCCGCTATTAAATGAAGAATTGCCGGCCATGATCCGGCATTTAAAAAATCGTGATGTATATGTAATGTTTAATTCCAACGGGATTTTGATCGATGAAAAACGACAATATGAGCTGATCACAGCCGGTCTGGATGAACTGCGCATATCTTTGGATGCCGCCTCCCCGCAAGGATACAGCGTCATGCGCAACAGTGACAAATTTGATCAGATCGTCGGCAATCTGCATTCCTTCGTAGAGCACAGCAAGCGGCTTCATGTTTCCCACCCGAAACTTTCACTCTGGTATCTGGGAACCCGTGCAAACATTGCTGAACTGCCGGAGTTTATCCGGCTGGCTGCCGCCATCGGCATAAAAGATGTTTATCTGCAGCGATTGGTTTATTTCCAGAACGATGCCGGCTATGGTGTGGCAATACCCGAAAAAACCCTGATGGATTCAGATGGCAAAACCCGGGAATATTTAAATCAAAGCCAGGATCTGGCAAAACAGTTCGGCATTCAATTCAATGCTTCCGGTCTGAATACGCCGCTTGAAAGTGTTCAGGCGAATCCCGGGAACCGGTCTTCCTGGGAACAGTGCTTCCGCCCGAATACCTTGATGTACATCACCGCAAACGGCAATGTGCTTCCATGCTGCATATCACCGTTTTCGACATCTGATTATTCTTCGATTAATTTAGGCAACGTGTTTGAATCCAGCCTGAAAGAGATTTGGTTCGGATCAAAATACAGAGATTTTAGAAAAACTCACCAAACCGATTCACCCCCCAAATGTTGCCGGGGTTGCGGCGTCCTCTGGAGCCTCTAAATTGACAATTATGGGTTTTGAAGATAGGATATATAAAACCTAACCCGGACGAGCCGGAACCAAACAGGCACTCATTGTATCATCCATAAAGCGCATGCATGCAACACTTTGGATTGTTGGAATATTGGGCACGAAGTGAAACTTTAGCCCTATGCTGGAATATTGGGTCATAAATAGGGATCAGATCAATTTTTAAATTTAATAGATCGTATTCCGCTACCATGAATTCGGTAAGTTGTTAGTACGAAGAAATTTTGCCAGAAAAAGTAAAAAAATAATTCCTAAGATACTAAATTTATTTGGAGGAGGTAAAGAATGAAGTTAATTCGGAAACGATCGAAATCGGCAAGTGTGCTTCTCGTAACCTTAATGGTTTTGTTAACCGTACCATTTCAATCGGTTTTAGCGGCCATGATCGAAACGGAAGCCACTCTGGACATGACCGTGAAGGGTCAGGAAGCCCGTAACACTATCAAGACTATCCTCGCGCGCGAAGACGCCCAGGCGGTTTTAAGGGCACAGGGAATTGATCCCCTGGAAGCCAGGGCACGTGTTGATAGCCTGACCGATTCTGAGGCCGTGCGAATTGCCGATCAAATCGAAGAACTTCCGGCCGGCGGCAACTTCTTGGTTGGGCTCCTGGTTGCCGTTGGTGTCATTGTCATCATTTTAGCAATTACCGATGCATTGGGATATACTGACGTATTCACATTTATCAGATAAAACCAAAAACAACGGGCACTGCAGTCATTTTAAACAGCTGTACCTTCTTATCTTTGGGATAATTATCGGACTGTTGGTTTTCAACGGATGTGCCACCGTATCCACAAAAAAGTGGCATCAGGATGCCGGCGGCATACCACCAAAACATGAATTGAATGCGGTGCCTTTTTACCCCCAGAAGGCCTATCAGTGCGGACCCGCCTCATTGGCAATGGCGCTTGTCTGGAGCGGAATCCAAATAGATCCGGATGCGCTGACCCCGGAGGCATATACACCTTCACGCAAGGGCAGCCTACAACCGGCTATGGTTGCAGCAGCCCGCCGCCATGGGAGGGTTGCTTATGAAATTGCCGGAGCAAATGCGCTGCTTAAAGAAATCGCAGCCGGGCATCCGGTAATTGTTCTACAGAACCTGGGGCTCTCCTGGATTCCGGTCTGGCATTATGCGGTGGTGATCGGTTATGACCTTAACGAAGGTGTGATCATCCTGCACTCCGGGATAACAAATCAGAAAAAAACGTCTCTAAAGGCTTTTGAAAGTACCTGGGCCAGAAGTAGATATTGGGGGTTGGCCATCTTACCGCCTTACCGCTTACCCGCTTCAGCAGACGAATCTGCCTATGTTTCGGCAGTTGTTGGTTTGGAGAAAGCCCGCCAATGGCAGGCGGCAGCAGAAGGGTATAAAACGGCGCTAAATCAATGGCCGCAGAGTTTCCCCGCTCATATTGGTTTAAGCAACAGCCTTTATGCACAGGGAGATTTAAAATCTGCGGAAAAGGTGCTGCGAAAAACGACAAATCTTTTTCCGAATAAAGGCGCGGCCTTTAACAATCTGGCCCAGGTGTTATGGGAGCTGGGGAAAAAGCAGGAAGCCAAAAAGGCGGCCCGCCAGGCAGTATCACTTGGCGGGCCGTTTGTTGAGCAATATCAGAAAACCCTGGATGAAATCCAGGCGGGTGAACCTTATGTAAGTGACTAAAGTGAACTAAAGTTGGAAGTGACTAAAGTTAAGGTTTCGCTCGCGCATCGCAGGCGCTTGCGCCGCGTGTCGCTCAATCTTTTATAAAAATGGTAGAATGCCTTACCTTTATGCACTTTAGTTCACTTGCTATTTTGAACACTTTGGATCGATTGGCAAGATAGATAGCGAACATTAGATGATTAAAGGTGGTTATAAAATCACTTCTAATCTTTTTTTTCGAACAACCCTTTCACCTTATCGGTAACACTTCCCGCTTCCTTGCCTGCGCCCTTAACAACATCGGTGGCGGCCTTTTCAATCGTTTCGACACCAACGCCACCCAGTTTTTTGAGCTGATCGTTTAAAGCCCCCATCACCATCGGTGATTGAATTTTGCCATACAGGGCCGCAAAAATTTCCCTGGCCACTTCTGCCGGTGAGGCCCCGCCCTTTTTCTTGCCGATATCTTTGAGGTGAATGTCGGGAAGATCGGCCTTGATTTCCTGGTCAGCAAGCACGCCGCCGGGCATTGCCACAGCCAGGTCCACCTTGCCATTTTTTAGAATAAAATCATTGATTATCAGTTTTTTCCCCGGGCCCTCCTTAGCCGGCTCCTTTTTAGCGGATTCTCCTTTGGGTACATTTTTTTGTACATTGTTTAAAATCGATTTAAAATTATCGGTTTTGCCCCGCTTCTCATATGTGATTTCCGGTCCGACCACTTCGACCTTTTTAATAATAATGGTATCTTTTGTAAGTGAACCTTCATCAACATCCACATAGATATAGCCGACTTTCATGGCACTCGGAGATTTGAAGCCTTTTGGATTTCCAAGGAAAAATTTTTTGAGTTTGGCTTCCGCGGAAAATATGGAAATCCCGACGTCATCGACATGTAATTCGGTACCTGTAATTTTGGGCCCGTAAGTATTGACCGCCATCTTGACGATGGGACCGAGCTTTGAGATGCCGACCACCACAACCACAACGAGCAGGACGACAATCGCACCCAGACCGATAAATATCCATTTTTTCATGGCTTAATCTCCTTTTTTAATTAGGGGAAGACATTTAATTTCGATGCAATATTCAGGTATTTATTATCTGCAAAGTTAGGGACTATAAGGGGATGTGTCAATATTGGGCGAAGATTGTGTCAGCAGCGGGCGGTACGTTTTTCCTTCCACCTGTTTCAGATAGTCAAGTAGTTTCTGCTCCAGCTCGGCAGCCAGCCGGGGTTTTTCTTCTATCAGGTTTTGAGTCTCCATGGGATCTTCAACCACGTTGAATAACTGGAGAAGGTCCAACTCGGCGAAATATATGAGTTTCCACTGCCAGTTTCGGAATAAAAAGTAGCGACGCTTGAAAGAAGCTCTTCCGACAACGTCTCTTTTAAGATAAGGGATTTTGTCACCATTCAAAATAAGAGGGACAAGCGAAATCCCCATATGCGGGTCATCGTAAGGCGGATCTATTGTGTATCCGGCCAGCTCGGCTATGGTAGGGGCCATATCTGCAGCAATAACGGGAATATCTTCGAAGCGCTTTCGAATACGATGCACCAGAAGAATAACCGGAATCCGAATTTCTTCTTCATAAAGGGTATGCCCATGAAGGCTTGCACCATGCTCCCAAAATTGTTCTCCATGATCCGAGGTAAATAAGATGACCGTTTGATCATAAATATCTTTTGCTTTCAGCCAATTCACAAACCTTTGAAATGCGCGGTCTAGATAGGAGAGATTGTTGTCGTAAAGATCTCTGGGTGAGTCGCCAAAATCAATTCCATCGGGTTTTTTCCAGAGATCATTGTGGACATCCATCAGGTGCAAAAAACATAGAAACCGCTCACCCGCAGGAAGTAGACGGATAGCCTCCTGAGCCGAGCTAAAAACCTCATCTGCGGTGGCAGTGCGACGGTCGCTAACCGCTCGCGGTGTCGTCAGTTCGATGACCGGATTTTCCGGCGGAAATATGGACCTGGGACCAAAACCTTTCATGACCATAAAATGTTGAATACCTTCCGCGCTGGCAATTTTAAGGAAGAGATTTTCCCGATATAGATCTGGTCCGTACAGGTTAAATCGACTCCTGCCGGCGACCAGAAAAGGAAAGGCCGCGAATGAGCCTCCCCCCTGGCTGTAAGCCCTGCGAAACGAAACAGCATCTTCCTTTGCCCATTTGTCCAAAAAAGGCGTCAGGTTGCGATGATAGCCGGCGGAATGAAAAGCATCGCCCCTTAAAGCATCGACAACAATCACCATCAGATTAAAATTATTAGGAAGTAAAGATGGATTTGCTTTTTTTAGTTTCCACGGCTGAGGCCAGGGATGCGGATGATGATTAAAACCCGGGTTCTGCCCCATTCGGACCCAGCCATCCAGTTTTAATAAGCCGGCAAGCTCTCTGGCATACGCAGCTTCCACCCGGGTGAGATCACTGAACTGCAAGAGCGTTGATTTTGCATTGGGATATTTACCCAGAAGGCCGAAGGGAAAAAATCCGAGAAAGAAAACGATGGTTAACAATATCCAAATCTTCCCATGTCCGAGCAAAGCGGTCGGTTCCGCAGAAGATAGCTCTTCAAAAACTAAAACCAATGTGCCGGCGGCTACAATCGTTATTGTTTTCAAGAGAATGCCTTTGAAATAAGAAAAGGCGGTAAACCATGGGTTAAATAAATCTCCATATAGCAACAGGTAACTTGCCAGCCCGCACAAAAAACTGGTTGATACCAGCAGCAATAACCACATAGACCTGCGGTAAGGTCTCGAGGTAATCAGCCAGAAAAGCGGATACAAAATAACGGCTCCAATCGAAACACAGACAATTCCCACCGAACTCTGTTTTCGTGTCCGGGGCAAATAGTCTAAAATGCGGACATAGGCAATGGAGAAAAGAGCGCTGCCGCAACCACACACTAAAAGAGACAGCGCAAAGATTGCAGGTTTAAGACCAAGTTTATGGATCTGCCATTCAATAGCATATGTCAGGGCCGTAAGGGAGATGGTTGTATAAAAGCCGCAAAGCAGAAAAAACGGCAGGAAAAAGGAAATGCTTTTAATGGAAGATTTTTTGTAAAATTTGGCCTGCAATAAGGCTGAGAGCGCCAGTAATGCCAGAGTGACGATGCCGAACCAAAGGCCTGTTGTGCCTGCAAAAACCGGGGGAATTATTTTCTGCAAAAATATCTCTATACCCGATTGCAGGTGGACATAGTCTTTTAACCGCTGCCAGGAAGGATCAAGCTGGGCAATGACACCATTTAAAAATAAGAGCAATCCTAAAAACAACAGCGGGTGAGACTCTCTTTGTTGCAATCGATACGTGTCAATATTATTTTTGAACGGGTGGCACCAAAAAATCACATAACCCTGTAAGAAAATTGAAGCCAGTAAAATAAATGGTAACGCAGATTTTAAATTATTCCAGCCATTGTAGACGGCCAGGGCCAAAATCCCAATAGATAAAAACTGGATGAGAGCCGCTATTTTAAGGGTCCGCCCATAATTTCCAATATGCGACCGGGTCCACAGGTGTTGCAGCCAGCCAACAAAGATCAAATAACCCACAGCCAGCGCCATAAAAACCGATATGTGCTTTCCAAGCCATGCAAACCCCGGACTTTCACCGGCTGAAATTTCATAGCCCAACTGGCTGTGGATTGCTGTAAAAATATAAAAGAGCAAAAAGACCAGACATGCCCCTGTGAAATGCAGCCATGGAAGGGTTTTGGATAGTTTTTTTAGAAGTGCAGTATATTTAAATCCAGCTGAGTTCATGAATTAAGAAAATAAAACCGTGTTTTGCAAATTACATAAGGGGCGGCGAACTAGCGGAACGGGGTGAAAATTAGATCCCCTGTAAGTCGAAATGCAACACTGTGGCATTGATGGCATTCGTTCAGTTTCTCCGTAGACAACGACGAATTGCCCTCCGGAGTAAATCGCGCATAACTCCAGTTGACCGGATAAAATAATGGTTGTGCAGATAAATCCGGGTTATCCGTTTTCGTCATGACTTCAATTTCCAGAAGGTTCTGCTCACCGATACGTGAAGCATCCCCTTTGTATCCTTCCAGTATAAGGGTGGTCCCAAGCGGCCAGATTCGCATCGTCTTGGGCACACCGGAGGTTTGTATGACCTTTGTCCGCTTTAAATCTGATGTGCGGTAATAAACCCAGGCGCTTTGATCACTTGAAAACCGGCGCGTTTTTACAAATTCTCTGGACCACCCGTTCAGTGGGACTCCGGCCGCACTCCGATATTGCGGGAGGTGCAGCTTCCGGTTTAAATAATGATGGGTGGCAGGAATAACGGTTTCAGGGTCACTGATTAATCTAAGTCCGGGAGGCTTCAGAAATGTATCCGCGTCGGTGGAATTACCCCTTGCCGCCATCAGAAAAAAGCCAATCAATGTTAATATAATGCAGAAATAATTAATCGTTTTGCCTTACAAAGATTTTAAATAGTTAATAATTGCTTTAATTTCTTGATCTTTTAGATGCTTAAAAGGCGGCATCTTCGCACCCCCATTGACAATGGTTTCCCGGACGTTTTTTTCGCTGGCGGAACGGCCGGTCTTTGGAAGCTTTGGGTTTTTGAAAACCCCTTTTAGCCCGGGACCCACTTTTGTATCTTTACGATCAGGGAAATGACAGATAAAGCAGTTGGCGGTAAACAGGTCTTCGCCGGATTTGGCCGCCTTGGCATTCTGCAGCTTGGTAAAAATCCAGTCGCCGGAACGACCCGGATATCGGAAACTGCCCTGCATACTGATCAGGTTTTCCTTGCACACCAGTTGAAGTTCGGCCTTCCCCTTGTTCCCTTTAAACCGGAAGTCCATGGTTACATTATTGTCCTTTTGATTCATTTTATCGATTATAATATCGCCCTCGAACTGCGTGCCGCTAAACATTCCCGGGGCTCCCCGGGTAAATCGATAAACTTTATCAAAGTTGGACTTCCAGACACCCGCAACCTCACATTTTAGTTTTTCAGCATGGGCAACCGGCGATCTATACACGGATTGATTCACGCCGTTATAAATGGGACCATTGCTGCATTGGTGGTCAGCCACCACAAAAAACCAGTTTTTTAAGTCTTCGCCATCAAGTGATAAAGGAATAAAAGGAGAAGCATATTCTCCGCTGGGAAAGTCCGCTTTTTTATCCTTGAGATCACCGCCTTCCGGCACCAACCGGTAGGAGCGAAAACGCCGGGTGTCAACCGCCAGCATCTGAGGCCCAAGGTTATTGTCGGTATCGTCAACTCTCATTTTGATTTGAACGACCTGATCGGAAATTTTATTAAAGCGAATGTCTGAGATGCGCGGATCATCACCTTTTTTTCCGTCAACCGGCAAAATTACCGGGATCTCATTATCGCTACCCGCTTTAATTTGCACCTGGAGCGGAAAGTAGATATAGCCCTCACTGTAGACATGCAAGCCCCACGGGCCTCCGGATGGCAAGGGTATTTTGAAGGTACCATCGGATCCAATTGCGCCTCCGGTGAGGAAGGCATTGTTATGAAGCTCGCCTTTTTCAAGCGCCACAACACCGCTGGCGACAACCTTTCCATCTGAAGTGATCACTTTTCCGGATATAAACGTTTGCCCCCAGGCATGCGGTGGTATAAAAAATAATAAACAGACCAATCCTAGCAAAAACATAACACCGGAAATTCTCTTTTCTGATATTTGCCTCATTATTGTATCCCTTAAATAACTTCCCTATTAAGTTAGATGCATTTTTGAGATGGGTTCTAAAGTGTTTTTAGATAGTCTAGCAGTGCGTTAACCTGTTCATCTGAAAGGTGCCCGAAGGGCGGCATTTTACTAAAAGGTGTTTTTAGCTGCTTGCGGAAATTCTCATCTGATACCGCCAAACCGCTCTCTGGAAACTTGTCTTGTTTAAAAATACCTTTTAAGCCGGGGCCAACTTTTATGGCGGTGCTATCCGTATGGTGACAGGCCGAGCAGTTTTGATTAAAGACCTGCGCGCCTTCGGCGGCCAGGCCTGTGGCTTCCGCGACGGTGGGCGTTTTGGTTCCATACACAAGTTCCCCGCCAAAATATCCCAAGCCGATCACCGTCAACAGGCAAAATGCGTATATGGCCATAACAGTTTTGGTGAAGGCTCCGGCCAAAGAAGCGTAAACGACGGCGACCAGAAGCAAGAGCAAAAGTATTCCGCCTAAAACCAGTTTCATTTTGATCTCAAAAAGGTAGGCACCGCCAAAGCGATGCTGCCAGTCCATGATTCCCAATAGAATGGTCGGCACAGCCATAACTAACGCCAGAACAAGACAATGGCGTGCGGTTTGGGCCAAGTTTTTACGATTGAAAATCCAGGCGATTAGCGCAAATACAAATGCCCCGATAATAAGTCCGGCCGGCAGATGGGTGGCCGGCGGGTGCAATGGATGGGTGTAACCGATTTTAGCCAGAGTCTGATAAATAGATTCAATCATTTGTGAGCCCCTTTCTCTCTAAAAATAGAGATTGGTACCCGTATTTGAAATTTGAGTGGGTTTGATAGGAAATACACGCGGTTTATTGAGAAACACATCATGATTAACCTATCACCAAGCAGGGTGTCAATTGGATTTTTCATCTTCCAGTTTCTACCGCCCTCGTCGTCGTCCTCGTCCTCGTACCCTATATCTGTAGTCATATGCCACTCTTGGGGACTGTTGCCGCAAAAATAGGTACCATGACTTGACCAGTGCCACTAAGTGGTATAATTTATGCGTTAAGAAATTTATCTAAACTAAACCACTCAAATGCGATAGGAGAAAAAAATGAAAGAAAAGGTTCAAAGCGCTTTGAATGAAATTCGACCTTCACTTCAGGCGGATGGTGGAGATGTGGAACTGGTGGACGTGGAAGACGGTATAGTCAAGGTCAGATTGACCGGCGCCTGTGGCGGATGTCCTATGTCCCAGATGACCCTGAAACAGGGTATAGAAGCCCATGTGAAAAAGAAAATCCCTGAAATTGTCAGCGTGGAATCCGTATAACATCCGTACCATAGCGAGCAAATCCAATTGTCCCTATCACCCCGAAAAAAAAGGCAACCATAAAATTTGTGGTCGGGCTGATCAGCCATAAGAACGCACCGCCAAAGGCTGCAACAGAGACGCATATATCGCGGATAAGATAATAAAGTCCGTACATTCCGGCTTTGCAGTTTTCCGGTGCCAGATCCAGTATGAGGGCTTTGCGGGTCGGCTCACCAAACTCTTTTAAACCTCTGAGTACAAATGCCGGAATCAACCACAGAAACGACTGACAGAATATAAGTACCAGGGGGAAAAAGGTGAAAAAGATAAAGGTGATCACCACAAATGGTTTTTTTGTGCTTTTATCCGCCAGGTGGGCAACTGGAATATAAACCAGCACCGCTGTGGCCATTTCAATGCTCGTCAAAATGCCGAACTGAAACGCCGAAACCGGGTGGGTAATCGCTTTCATGCACCACACTACCACAAAAGCATAGGGGATCTGTTCACAAAAACGGATGAGTATATCGGATACCAGCAAGCGCTTCAGGGAGGCATCCATGGATTGAAACAGCTTGAAGGGATTTTTTTCAGGTTGAATGGCATATTTATCATCCGGTTTGTTGCTTGAATCATCTTCAATTAGTTTTTGCTGCAGCAAAACGGCAATAAAAGCAAAAATTAAAGCCACTCCAAAAGCAACGCGAACACCGTCTTTAACCCCCCAGGCACCGATGCATAGACCCCCCAAAATGGGTCCCAGGGCCATCGGGAATCTACGCACCAGGGAATGCATGGTAACGCCCATGGTGCGTTTGTTTGTCGGCAGTACCCTCGCAATCAGACCCATGGTCGCCGGCAAGGAAATCGCCGACCAGGCCAGAAAAAAAATCGCGCCGATCAGGACCGCCGGCCAGGCCGGAATCAGTATTACCACTAAAAATCCGATCATGGCCATGCAATTAAATACCAGCAGGGCGCGTTTCGTGCCAATGCGCTCGGAAAGATACCCTCCGGCAAAAGCATAAATGGCCGACAGGAAGTTATCCAATCCGTTTAAAAGCCCGATAGAAATGACTCCGCCGCCAAGAGCCAGTAAATAAACTGGTAGAAAGCGCTCTGCCATGCGTTCGCCCATACCCACCAGGACCACCATAAACAGCAAGCCCGCTGTACTTTTCGTCAATCCGAGAAAATCCGATATAAGTTTGGCACGTGACATTGCAGTGGACCTCAAAGTGAAATTAAGGATCGGAAATATCTTAAGTAATTAATTTATTTATATATACTAAACTTAATTAAATGATTGTGGAATACAATTTAGTGCTTATTATTATTTTTGATTGCTAAGTAAGTCAATTAATTCGTTCACACATTAATTTTTTTTGTCAATAAAATAATGACGAGAGAGGGAGGTGGAACTATGATTCATAAATTACCCGCACTTCCATATGCATATAATGCGTTGGAACCTTATATTGATGAACAAACCATGCAAATTCACCATACCAAACACCACCAGACCTACGTTGACAAACTCAATGCCGCTCTGGAGGGTTATGATGATTTACAAAAGAAAAGCGCGGAAGACCTCATCAAAGACCTCAGTTCCATACCGGAAAAGATTCGAACTGCTGTAAGAAATCACGGCGGCGGACATGCCAATCACAGCTTTTTCTGGCCCCTTTTATGGAAAGAGGTCGATTTGGGCGGCGAAATTGCCGATGCCATAAAGTCAAAATTCGGTGATTATGATACGTTTAAAGAAAAATTTTCAAATGCCGCCGCTTTACTGTTTGGTAGTGGCTGGGCCTGGCTGGTATTAAACAACGGTGAACTTGAAATCACAACGACAGTGAACCAGGACAGCCCTTTAAGTCAGGGTCAAATACCGATTCTTGGCCTGGATGTCTGGGAACACGCCTATTATTTAAAATACCAGAATCGCCGACCGGAATACATCAATGCTTTCTTTAACATCATCAACTGGGAAAAAGTTGATGAAAATTTTAAGACTGCAAAAGGATAATGGTTAGAAGAACCGGGAAGGTCATAATCCATGCTCCGGGAGAATTTGGTTTTAGTAAAATTTTTGTAGAAAGGAGCCATAATTAAGTGACTAAAGTGAACTAAAGTTTAAAATGCCTAAAGCCCGCCCTCGCGCTATAAAATACTATCATGCGATTACTTCAGTTAACGGTGCAGGGTTTCGAGTAACCCATTAAATCTGTAATCAAGGTCTGGGCCAGGGTTAAGGTGTCGCTCGCGCAGCGCAAGCGCTCCCGCAGCGCCAGCGCTTGCGCGGCGTGTGCGCCGCGTGTTGCTCCATCTTTATAATAAGAAGACAGTATTCCTTAACTTTAGGCACTTTAGATCACTTATAATTTTAGCTCACTTCTTGAATAACCCTTGAAGTCACAAGACAAGGTATCCGTAAAAAATGGGGATTTAAGCCTGTTTATGCGGAGGGCCTCATCTTTCGCCATCCTTCTTCCATAAACTTCTTTTCGCGGTTTATGCCCCACTCCTTCATTGCCTGGTAGTAGGTATGCAGATCAATTTTGGCAAACTTCTGGATTTCATCGCGCTCCTGATTTCTTCTTTCGGTATCATCCGGTGTGATTCCGACCCAGGTGGCATAACCCTGGTCGAAAGTCCACGCTGCAGTCACTTCTTCAGGCGATATCCCCATCGAACTCGCGTGAGTTCGTAGAACCTCCATATCAAGCTCAAGTACCCAGTCATTGTCCCATACCCGGTCATTGCGTTCGGTATCGATATCCTGACTGCAAATCGGGCAATAGACCTGTATCACCGATGATTCAGCCAGAACCATCTTCCCAAAAAAGATCTCAGCGGTTTTTTGTCCGCAGACACAATTTGTTTTAAAGCTTTCGCACATTTTTCTGACCCCCTTTCGGAGAAATCTGATGGTGGAATCGATTTTATGATAAATATATATATGACTTGAGATAATGCAATTGATTTAAGTCAAGTATGAAAAAATTGACCTTCGACGAATTGAATGCTACAATTAAATCGCAAACAAAATAGACGGCTATGAGGAAAGTATACTTTCCTCAAACTAGGCGATTTCATTTCCGAAAATAACAATCTTTCTAGGGAGGATACCATGGCACCTGCGAAGAAAAAAGCATCGAAGAAAAAAACTGCTACACGGAAGAAACCGGCTGTGAGGAAGACTACTGCTGCGAAGAAAAAAACGGCTGCAAAAAAGAAACCCGCTGTGAGGAAGACTACTGCTGCGAAGAAAAAAACGGCTGCAAAAAAGAAACCCGCTGTGAGGAGGACGGCTGCTGCGAAGAAAAAAACGGCTGCAAAAAAGAAACCCGCTGTGAGGAGGACGGCTGCTGCGAAGAAAAAAACGGCTGTAAGGAAGAAAACAGCTGCGAAAAGGACCACTGCGAAAAAAAGGAAGTAGCCCAAATTTGCCTACCCACCAAAGAAAAACGGGGAAGCAAGAATCATTTTTATGGTTTTAGTTGATGACAAAATTTTTAAATCTTGATTTTGGGGGACAGAATGTGGGTGGCGCTGCCCAGATAAAGTTCAGCGGCTTCACCCTCGGTTTCAGACAGGGTGGGATGCGGATGAATGCTTAAAGCCATATCCTCTGCCAAAGCCCCCATCTCAATGGCCAAAACACCTTCGGAAATCAATCCTTCCGTGTCGCGGCCGACAATTCCCACGCCTAAGATTCGCCCGGTCTCCGGATCGATAATTATTTTGGTCAGACCTTCCGGCGCGCCCATGGTGGTGGCTCGTCCTGAAAATTTCCAGGGAAATCGCTGGACTTTAATCGAAATATTACCCTTGCGGGCTTCTTCTTCGGTTAGGCCGCACCAGGCAATCTGAGGATCGGTGTAAACCACGGCCGGAATCGCTCGAGCGTCAAAAGCTGAAGGTTCACCGGCAATGACTTCGGCGGCCACCTTGCCTTCCCGGGTGGCTTTATGCGCCAGCATCAGCCCCCCGGCTACGTCTCCGACGGCAAAAATGTGCTCATCAGCAGTGCGCTGTTGGTCATCCACTTTTACAAATCCCTTTTCATCAAGTTCCACTTTGGTATTTTCAAGGCCGATATCCTGGGAACTCGCCTTGCGACCGATAGCCACCAGCACTCGATCAAAATGCTGCTCCGGTGTTTCAACATCACCTTCCAAAATAACCTCAACCTCATTTTCGTTTTCCGTCATGGAAGCTACTTTTGTTTTCAGACTGATGGTTTCAAAAATGGTGTTTAGCCTTCGATTTAGCGGTTCGACCAGATCCTGGTCCACCCCCAGAAGCAGGCGGTCCTCGAGTTCAACCAGGCTGACGCGGCTGCCCAGGGCGGCGTAAACCGTACCGAGTTCCAGACCGACATAGCCGCCGCCAATGATAAGCATAGATTGCGGCACATCCGCCAGAGCCAGGGCACCGGTGGAGCTCATGATGCGACCGCCGGGTTTAAACTCGGTACCCGCAAACGCAATCGGGTGCGAACCCGTTGCAATAATTGCATGCCGAAATTTGATGTGGCTCACTTCAGCATCATGCAACCGCACCATATTTGAGCTTTCAAATTGGGCCCGTCCCTGTAATAATTGAACGCCGCGACGGTTGCTTAAACTAACCAGGCCGTTGGCCATCGAATCGATGACGTTTCCTTTCCATTCGCGCAAGGCTTTAAGGTCAATGCGTGGCTTATCAAACGCAATGCCCATGCTTTCGGCCCGCTGTGCATCGTGAATCAGTTCGGACAGGAAAAGAAATGTTTTCGAGGGAATACATCCTTTATACAGGCACACGCCTCCCGGTCGCTGGGCCGGATCCACCATGGTCACGTCCAGTCCCAGGTCTGCCGCTCGAAACGCAGCTGCATAACCACCCGGTCCGCTACCGATGACTAAAACCTCCGATTCTTGCTCCAACTCACCCATTACCATGGTTTTTTCTCCAAAGCGCCATACGCTGTGGCCGATGGCTGTGTTGTGAACGCTTCAAAATGCACGTACAAGCAAGTGAACTAAAGTTAAGGGATTCTGCCCGTCGAGAGCCTCAGGGTCGAACGATCGTTTAAATAAAAAGATGGAGCAAAGCGACACCTTAACTTTAGGCACTTCAATCTTTAGTTCACTTTAGTCACTTGTATGCCTTTATCAAACTAGATCATGGTGATGAGAAGCTCATCCGGATCTTCCAGGGCCTCAATGACCATCTTCAAAAATTTAATGGCGTCGGCACCATCCAGCACGCGGTGATCGATGCAAAGGACAATCGGCATGATCAGACGGGGGGCGATTTCATGTTCGCCATCCCCCTTATCAACCACCGCCGGTTGCAACCGCCCCTGGCCCATTCCCAGGATGGCCACCTCGGGGAAATTAATAATCGGCGCAAAATAACCTCCGCCCATGGCGCCGGCATTGGTAATGGTAAACGTGCCGCCCTGTAAATCATCCCGTGAAATCTTGCGAGACCGGGTCTTTTGAACAATATCCTGTATTTCAACAGCAAGCTCTTTTATACTTTTGCGGTCGACATCGCGAACAACCGGCACAATCAGGCCATTATCGGTGCTTACAGCAACGCCAATATGATAATAATTCTTGATGACGATCTCGCCGGCCTCGACATCGAGGGTCGCATTGAATTGAGGATAGGTTTTAAGTGCGGTGGCAACCGCTTTTAAAGCAAATACCGTCATCGTTAAGCGACCGCCTTCAGCCTCGATTTCAGCCTTGTGTTTCTGGCGAAATGTTTCCAGCTTTGTGATGTCCACCTCATCCTGGCTGGTGACATGCGGTATCTGAGACCAGGCGATAACCATTTGTTTGGCGGTTGCCCTTCGAATGGAACGAAACGGCACCCGTTCAACCGGACCCCATTTGCTAAAATCAGGCAGTGTCGGCGATGGAATGGTTAATGCCGGCGCCTCTGCCGGGATGACCTCCGCTGCAGCCGGTGCTTCAACCATTTCTTTGCCCGTGTCGGCAAACGCCCGCACATCATCGGCTGATACCAGGCCGCCGGATCCGGTCGGAGTTACTCGATGAAGATCGACGCCCAATTCCCGGGCCAAACGGCGGGTGGCCGGTGAGGCCGGTACGGGTCCTTTTCTTTTCCCGGCTTCGGTTAAAGATACGACTTTTTCTGTTTCCGCTGCTTCAGCCGGCATTTCCTCCGGTTTTTGTACATCAACAACTTCGGCTTCTTCGCCGTTGCTAAAGGTCATCATCACATCACCGACTTTTACCGTGTCCCCCGGTTTGACAAGCACCTCGGAAACCGTGCCGGTAAACGGAGACGGGATTTCTACAGCCGCCTTATCCGTTTCGACTTCTAAAATGATGTCGCCTTCTTTTACTTCCTGTCCAACAGACACATGAACGGCAAGCACTTCTCCTTCGTGAACGCCTTCGCCTAAATCCGGCAATTTAAATGACCTGGCCATATTTCCCCCATACAATTCCAATCGGTTCCTTGCACATTACCATCTATATTTTATCTCATTATGCTTTTGCGACGTTTAGTGTTCAGGTGCCAGGAGTCAGAGGTCAGCGGTCAGACGACAGAAGACAGATGGTAAAAACTGGAAGATGAAGCACTTTGTCTGACCTCTGTTTTCTGTCCTCTGTCTTCTGTTTACTGACACCTGACACCCGAAACCTTATGCGGCCGTCAGCACCTTTCTGGCTGCACGTAATATACGCTCGAAGCTGGGCAAATAGGCTTTCTCCCGACTAAACGATGGTATAATGATATCAAAACCGGCGACTCTCTCTATGGGAGCTTCCAGATAGTAAAATGCTTTTTCAACCAAGCGCGAGACGACCTCAGCACCGGGTCCGAAACTGCGCGGTGCTTCATGTATCACCACCGCCCTGCCGGTCTTTTTAACCGATTGGACTAAAATTTCTTCATCCAGCGGTGAAATGGTCAACAGATCGATCACTTCCGCTTCAATGCCGTCTTTATCTTTAAGTTCACCGACCGCTTCCAGTGTGGGCCGCATCATGGCCCCGTAAGAAATCATGGTTAAATCCGCGCCTTCCTTAAGCAGTTGCGGCTTCCCGATGGGCAGGGTCTCTTCCGCATCGGGTACTTCTTCCCGAAACGCACGGTACAGTGCTTTAGATTCATAAAATATTACCGGGTCCGGATCCCGGATAGCGCTGACCAACAGCGAGCGCGCATTGCGGGGTCCGGACGGAATAACCATTTTAAGCCCCGGGGTATGGGCCCAGTAAGCCTCACGGCTTTCCGAGTGATGTTCCAGCGCCCGGACACCGCCGCCGTAAGGTGTTCGCAAAACCATGGGCACATGAAATCTTCCCTGAGAGCGCCAGCGCAAACGCGCAGCGTGGTTTTCGATCTGGTGAAAGTTTTGATAACTAAAGCCGGAAAATTGAATCTCACAGACCGGCTTGAGCCCATAGGCCGCCATTCCGATGGACATGCCCACAATTGCAGATTCTGCCAGCGGTGTATCCAGCACCCGTTGGTCGCCGAATTGATCGATAAGACCGTCGGTTACTCTGAACACGCCTCCGTCCACCCCAACGTCTTCTCCGAGGACAATAACGCTGTCGTCTTTTTCCATTTCCTGCTGCAGTGCCAAATTGAGGGCCTGAACCATCGTCTTCTTAGCCATGATCGCCCTCCTCACCGCTCTCGGAAAGCTCCCGCGCCAGGTCCGCTTTTTGTTCTTTTAAATACGGCGGCATTTCGGCATAAGCATGGTCAAACATATCCATGGGATCACCGAAGGCTGCCATCTGTTTTTCAGCCCCTTCCACAGCTGCTTGGATTTCTTCCATAATTTCAGATTCGATTTCATTGAGTTTGTCTCCAGAAAGCAACCCCTTATCCATGAGGTATTTTTGAAATCTTGGCAACGGATCTCGTTTGCTCCATTTTTCGACTTCTTCATCGGTACGATAGCGCCTGGGATCATCTGCAGTGGTGTGCATCATCAGACGATAGGTAACGCACTCAATCAAGGTGGGCCCGTCACCGCTTCGTGCTCTTTGCACGGCTTCCTGAGCAGCGGCAAATACTGCCAGAATATCATTGCCGTCCACCTGAATCCCCGGCATACCATAGGCAAGGGCCTTTTGGGCCAGGGTTTTTGAACGGGTCTGCTTTGAAAGCGGCATCGAGATCGCCCAGTGATTATTCTGGCACACAAATACCACCGGGGCCTGGAAAACCGCGGCAAAGTTTAACCCTTCATGGAAATCTCCTTCTGAAGTAGCGCCATCTCCGAAAAACGTCATCGCTACATCATCTTTCTGCCGGTATTTCGCAGCCCAGCCCAGACCTACGGCGTGAATAATCTGAGAGCCCACGGGAACCGATATGGGCAGATCATTGCGGTCTTCAGGGATATCGATTCCCTCGGCAAATCCGTTGTTATAAATGATAATGCTTTCAAGTGATTTGCCGCGCCACAGCTCAGCCGCTGTTTCGCGAAAGGCCGGGACCATCCAGTCGTTGGCGCGCAAATGCGCAATGGTTCCAAGCTGCGCGGCTTCCTGACCTTTTATAGGCGGAAACGTTCCGATACGACCCTGCCTTTGAAGATTAAGCAGCCGTTCATCAAACTTGCGTGCCAAAACCATGAACCGATGGAGTTTAAGAAGAACATCTTCGCCAATATCCGGCTCGAGTTTTTTATCCAGCTGTCCTTTTTCATTCAAGATCGAAAGGTATTCAACCTTTTCGGAAATTGTTATTTTTTTGCGCGGCATCGCATGACTCCTTTGCAAAGATGACGGCACTCACTTTTGAAAAAGACTTTTCTCTTTGCTTCCGTCAGTTCAAATTACCAAGTTAATTATGATGCGGATTTTAGCTTAGTCAAGAGCTTGCAACTATAACCGATCGAAAAGTCTTTCAAGGAGAAAAAAAGACTTTCAGCTTTTGTCGTTTATGAGTGGATCATCATTACAACTGGTGAGATTTCATGGAGATTAGGATAATGTTCCGAATGACGGAATTGCGGCATAAGGGGTTGTAGAAAAAAAACGTTTGAATACCGGAACGTTTTTTTGACAACCACTATAAGTGAAGAATTGGAGGAAAAATCCCAGCGACAAACTACTCGACAATTTCGAGAACCGTCCGTTTGTTTTCTTTGGCGGATGCCGCGCCTAATATGGTACGAATCGCCTTGGCAGTACGTCCCTGCTTGCCGATGACTTTCCCCAGATCCTCCTTGGCCACCTTGAGTTCCAATACGGTAGCCTGGCTTCCTTTCAGTGCTGTGACTGCAACCTGCTCCGGATTGTCCACCAATGCCTCTGCAATACGTTGAATCAGATCTTTCATTTCCATAGTCCCCTCCAGTGTCTGTTCAACTCTGATTGCATCATATTGTATCTTATTTAGATACTATTTTCAGTCAGTTTTGTAAATTATAAATAAGGCAATAATAAAAATTTTATCACCAACATCATTTTTACAATTTTAGATAAAATTATCAACTGTAAGAGATAAATGACAATTCCGACTTCATATCAGTTCAGGCAGCTTGCAATTTTTTGGCGCCTTGTTTTCTGAAGGTTTATGTCTATATTTCTTAGTCAAAAGGAGAAACCATGGATTTTTCAATTCCCAAAAAGTTTTCCGAAGAAATCATCCGGTTTAAAAAATTTATAAAATCAAACGTCATATCTGAACTGCCGGGATGGTATCAACACCAGCAAATACCAGCTAAATTTTTCCACGAAATGGGAAAAGGCGGCTGGTTTGGGATTGAGTTAAAAAAAGGTCAGCTACTCAAAGGTTCGTCATTAAGGGAGGCGCTCGTTGCAGAAGAATTGGCAAAGGTTTCCCCGGGTGTGGCCGTCGCAATGCTGGCTCAAATTGATTTAGGGCTGATGGGTCTGTTGCTCTTCGGCTCTGACAGCCTTAAAAAACGCTATGGCGACTCCGCGGTCAGAGGCAAAACATTGATGTGTCTTGGCAACACCGAGCGTCAGGCCGGCAGCGATGTGGCCAACATTGAAATGCGCGCTCGAAAAGTTAAAGGAGGCTGGCTGCTCAATGGAACGAAGGCCTATGTGACCAACGGGTTTATCAGCGATCTGGCGGTGATTACAGCAGTTTCAGATCTGCAGGCATCAAGAAACAATCGGATGTCCATGTATCTCGTGGATCTGCATGCGGAGGGGGTTACGCGAAAAAAGTTGAACAAACAAGTCTGGATTCCGTCTGATCTGACCCGACTGCAGTTTAGCGATGTGTTCGTACCCGAGGATCACCTTCTGGGCAACCAAAGGCAAGGGCTGCAGCAGGTGCTGACCGTATTCACCTATAGTCGGGTCCCCATTGCCGCCCTGACCCTGGGAACGGCTGTCGGCGCATTTGAACTGGCCCTTGAGCACGCTAAAAAACGTAAAATATTCGGCCAAACGATAACGGATTTTCAATCAAAAACGTTTGAGGCAGCTGATTTTTATGCAAAAATTGAAGCAGCGCGGCTGATGCTCTGGAAGGCCTGCTGGAAAATGGATCAAAATCAAAATTTTAGGCAGGAATCTTCTCTGGCAAAATATCTGGCTGTGGAAATAACCCGCAGCGTGACCACCTGGGCGGCAGATATCTTTGGGGCCGCATCGGTCATCGAGGAACACCCCGTTCACAAATTTCCCATGGATGCCTGGGCGTCATCATTGGGTGAAGGCACCCAGGATGTGCAAAAATTGGTAATTTTTCGTGAGCTGATGAAGCAGTATGGATAGGGTCCATTATCCGTCGTCACTGGCTGCTGGCTCTTTGTAGGTGTCAGGTGTCGGGTGTCACGTGTCAGGTGTTAGAATTGGCAGCGCTGAAACCTGACACCTCGTATGAAACTTCGCCTGGTCGGAACAGTGAACAGATTGAACGTCGAACATTGAACGTCCAACATCCAACGTCGAATATTGATGACGCTACGCTTTATCGATTTTAAAACAAGCGAACCGCAGCCTGCGATGAGCTCAGTCGAATCGAATTTCGAAGGGTAGCTTCGCTCGTGCAGCGCAGGCGCTTGCGCCGCGTGTTGCTCAGTCTTTTTTTAAATCGATCGTTCGACCCTGTCGTTAGACCCTGAGGCTCTCGACGGGCAGAATACATTATTCGATGTTGGACGTTCAATGTTCGATGTTCGATGTTCATTTTTTAGTTAACCCGTCATATGAAACTACCCAAGGGCAAAGTTTCTTTTAAGACTAGACTGGCCGCTTTTCAGGCCAGCGGCTGGGCTGAACCCTGAAACCTATTTGAGACCAGAAGCCAGAAACACGAAGCCAGTTGCCAGATGCCAGACGCCAAATAGTTTTAAAATTTGCATTTAGTGAAGCATAAAAGAGACTAAGGAGTTAAGACAATCTTCCCTAACTGCTCCCCCTTCTGCATAATTTCATATGCCTGGCGACCTTCACTTAACGGCATCACCCGATCGACCACGGGTTTGAGTTTACCGGCCCAGAGCATGGCTATCACATCTCTAAAATCCTGATGGGATCCCATGGTACTGCCAATCAGGCTGATCTGTTTTCCGAAAATATAACGGATATCGATTTCGGTTTGCGGTCCGCTGGTGTTGCCCACAATTATAATGCGACCGCCCCGGGCCAAGGCCTGAATGCTTGCCATAAGCGTTGCTTTACCGACATTATCAACGATCACATCAACACCCTGCTTGTCGGTCAGCTTGTCTATTTCCCGGCCCCAATCGACCTGGGAACGATCCAGCACCACATCGGCGCCCAGATCCTTTGCCAGCTGTGCTTTTTTCTCATTGCTCGCGACGGCATATACAAAGGCACCGGCGAGTTTGGCAATCTGGATGGCCATGCTGTTTACCCCACCCCCGGCGCCTACAACCAGCACAGATTCACCGGACCGCAACGCGGCCCGATGGATTAACATCCGCCAGGCGGTAAGCGTTACCAGTAGAGGTGCTGCGGCTTCCGGAAAATCGACATCATCAGGCATTACTGCCAAACCGCCGGCCGGACGCACAATATATTCGGCTGCACCACCGCGCTGATGCTCGCCGAGTACGTGATATCCGGGACTCACACTATCTTCACCCCGACCGGTATACTTATCCTCAAATAAATTAACACCCGGGTCCGCCACAACCCGTTGGCCCACCTGCCATCCTGAAACCCCTTCTCCCAGCTCTACGATTTCTCCGGCCACGTCCGCACCGCACCAATGGGGCATTTCCAGCTTGAGTCCGGGCCAGCCGCGTCTTACCCAGATATCCAGATAATTCAGAGCGGTTGCCCGCACCTGCACCTTTATCTGCCCGGGTCCGGTTTCCGCTTCCGGCACGTCCCCATACTGAATAACATCCAACTCGCCGTGCTCTTCAAAATATAGTGCCTTCATAGCAATAAATCCTTATCTTTCTTTTTGTCGGTCCTAAAATAATCATTTTTCGAATGAATAGCCAACAAGACATCGATTGTGCCCGCTGGCCCGTTAGCCCGTTGCCCGGTAAAAAAATATAATAAGACCCTTTTCCTTTTTTAACAAGACAAGGCGCACGATCCGCCTGAGACGGACTGAGATGGGTTCTAGTGTTGTGCTCCAGAAATATTGCCAAAAATATTATTAGGTGCTGGACACTCTATCCATCCGTCATTCCCGCGCAAGCGGGAACCCAGGCGTCTTTGATCTGGACTCCCGCCTGCGCGGGAGTGACAATCATTTTGTAACTTATTTGTAGGACATGACACTAGAACCCATCTCAAAAATAGTGGCTAAGGGTCCAGGGCAAGGCGTCCCGTTAATTGAAAACGGAGCGTACACGCAGTACGTGAGTATTTCAATTCACGGGGCAACACAGCCTTTGGGCGTTAGATGCATTTTTAAGACAGCTTTTAGATGGAGCCGATATCGAATGCCTCCCCCCAAGTCTCAATCAATTTGTCGGTCCGGTTCCGAAGTCGCTTGGCAATAATGTCACTTAAGCGTTTCATGACGATGTAACCCAGGGTGTGGTCTTTATCAAACATGGCTTTGAGCTCATCGGCCCGGATTGAAATAACCCGGCTGGCTTCCGCGCATTCGGCAGTGACGGTCCTTTTCCCGGGCCCCACGATGGAAGACCACCCGAACACCTGACCCGGAACTACCGTATCAACGATAATCTCCTTTTCTTCATCGACCATGGTGGCCTGAATGGCTTCTTCGTATTCAATATCTGTTTTTAAAACCTTGTCTTTAAAAACCAGAACCAGATCGACTTCGCCCTCCAGAAGCCCGTAGAAATGCGTCGAAGGCGCTTCATAGTGAAAAATTACATCTCCAGCGTTAAATTCCAGAATCTCACCTTTTTGGGAAATCGCTTCCAAGGTATCGGAATCGACATCCGAAAAAAACGAAAACCCGGCCAGTAAATTTTTCTCCGGCATATTAACCTCCTTTGTCTTTTTGCTTGATGGCGCGTTTGATCTGTCCCAGGCATTTGGTGATTGGAATTTCTTTAGGGCAGACCTCAGTGCACCACCACATCGTTTTACACCCCCAGATGCCGTCTTTGGTGTCAATTTTTTCCAGGCGCTTATCAGTTATGGAATCACGTGAATCAAAGATATATCGGAAAGCGCGCAGCAATGCTGCCGGGCCAAGATAATCCGGCCTGGCCCGGTTAATCGGACATGCGGCCGTGCAGGATGCACACAGGATGCATCTAAGCGCCGGCTCAATAAATTCCTGATTTTCAGCACTCTGAATAAACTCTTTATCCGATTTGCTTTTAGCGGCGATCAGGTAAGGTTGCACCTGTCGATACTTTTCGAAAAAAGGCTCCAGATCGACAATTAAGTCTTTAACCACATCAAACAACGGCAACGGTTCAATCACAAAATTATTTCCGGTTTTAAAATCACGAACGAGTTTCTGGCAGGCCAGCTCGATTTTTCCGTTGATCATTAATGCATCGGAGCCGCAGATTCCATGGGCGCACGAATAGCGGTAAGCCAACGTCGAATCCTGTTCCCATCTAATTTTGTTTAAACAGTCTAGAATCTTGTCGGTCGGTTCGGCGTCAATTTCGTAGTCCTGGTATCGCGGCTCCTTATCCACCTTGCGATCGTATCGATAGACGGTAAAGGCACACTTCATCTTAATATTTCCTCTCTTTGGGCTCAAATTTGGTAATGACAACCGGTTTGGTAAAAATCTGCGGACCTTTGGCTTCATCGTACCGGACCAGGGTGTGGGCCAGAAACTTTTTATCGTCACGTTCCGGAAAATCCTCCCGGGAATGGGCACCGCGACTTTCTTTGCGGTGAAGGCCACCCAGTGTGATGACTTCAGCCAGATCCAGTAAATGACCAAGCTCGATGGCATCTAAAAGGTCGCGGTTAAAGCAGTTTCCTTTGTCCTGAATGGACAAATTTTTATAACGTGCTTTAAGCTGTTTAATTTTATCCAGCGCTGCGTTCAGGCTATTTTTTTGGCGAAAAACAGACACGTTTTCCATCATGCTTTCCTGAAGCTCGGCTCGAATGGCGCCGCTGGTTTCTTTACCGCTGCTTTTCATTAAGGCTTTAATCGTGTCCGCGTCTTTTTTATCCGGTTTGGCGGGCAGCTTGGGATGGGCAACAGATTGAACAAAGGCTTTGATCTGCATGCCGGCCCGCCGCCCGAAAACCAGCGTCTCGAGCAGGGCATTGCATCCCAGCCGATTTGCCCCGTGCACAGAGACGCAGGCACATTCCCCGGCCGCGTAAAACCCGGTATACGGTGTATTTATTTCATTAAGAATCACGCGGCCCTCGTAGTCCGTCGCAATGCCGCCCATCATATAATGGCAGGTCGGCTGAACCGGAATCGGTTCTTTCACCGGATCTACGCCGGCATAGGTGCGCGCAAAGCTGGTAATTTCGGCTAATTTGCGTTCGATAACATCTTTGCCCAGATGGGTCAGATCCAGGTGAAAATAGTCTTTGCCATCGATACCCCTGCCCGCACGTATTTCGTCCAGCATACAGCGCGAGATCAAATCGCGGGGTGCCAGATCTTTGATCACCGGTGCGTAACGCTCCATGAAGCGTTCACCGTCATTATTGAGCAAAATGCCGCCTTCCCCACGGGCGGCCTCGCTGATTAGAATCCCCAGCTTATAGATTCCGGTCGGGTGAAACTGGACAAATTCCATGTCTTCCAATGGGGCGCCGGCCCGATAAGCAATGGCCATTCCATCGCCGGTGCTGGCAAATGCATTGGAAGTCGTCTTATAGGTTTTGCCTGCCCCGCCCGTGGCCAGCAGTACCGCTTTGCAGTGAAAGGTATGTAATTTTCCGGTGGCCAGTTCATAAGCCACCACACCGCAGCACTGTCCATTGTGAACAATCAAAGACAACATCTGGAATTCATCGAAAAATTCGATTTTTCTTTGTAAGCTCTGTTCCCAAAGGGTATCCAGGATAACTCTGCCGGTTCGCGTCGCCGCGTAACAGGCCCGCTTGACCGGCGCTTCGCCATAATTGCGCGTATGCCCGCCAAAGGCTCTTTGGGCGATCTTGCCCTCCGATGTGCGATTAAATGGAACTCCGAGATTTTCCAACTCATAAATAGCCCGGGGAGCATCTTTGGCCAGGATCTCGATGGCATCCTGGTCGCCCAGATAGTCACTGCCCTTGACCGTATCAAACATATGCCATTCCCAGTGATCTTCTTCTTCATTGCCAAGGGCAGCACCGATTCCGCCCTGGGCGGCCCCGGAGTGAGAACGCGTGGCAAAAACTTTTGTGAGAACGGCAACATGCGCATCTTTTCCGATCTCAACTGCCGCGCGCAGTCCGGCCAGACCTGCTCCCACAATAATGACATCATATTGATGCTTCATACCTCGCCTCATTCCTGATTCAATTGATTTTCGCTTATAAATCACCCTTGCCAAAATTGTAAAGAATTATTTGGGTTGCTCCCACCCTTTCCGGCTTCCATCGCAGGCCGATAATGCAATATCAACGTCCTATCGAACTGGCTTTGTTAGTGCCTTTCACCATGCGGGCGCCTTACTGCCGATAATAGCATTATCTCCTTGACTTTGCTTGATCAATTGTTAATTGTATAGATATAATAACCTGATATTTATTGAATAATCATCTGCCATTTCCGAATTATATCCATCACAGCGACTCATTCAGCCGAATCGAACCGATTCCTCATCTATCTTTCGTGGGTGCATCAGAATTCAATCTGTCAACTGTGAGCTAACCGCCTGATATCGTAAAATAGTTTCGTAATCCATGATTTTGGGTTATTTTTCTTCCCAAATCGCAAATGAATTAGGCCATCAAGCTAAAACGATGGGTTTTGAAGAAGTAGAGCATACCGCCGACAGAGCATTACGGATTTTCGGAATCAACTTGCAGGAATTATTGATCAGTGCCGCTCAGGGAATGACCGGCCTGATGGTGCCGGACGTGTCTGGAGTTTCGGCTGAAGTCGAAAAATCCATTGAACTGGACGCCATCGATGCTGAAAGCCTGTTGGTGGAATGGCTGAGTGAACTGGTTTACTGGGCGGAAACGGAAATGCTGATTTTTACCCGATTTAGCATCCAAAACGTAACCGCCACCCATCTTCAGGCAATCATCTTTGGCGAAAAAGTATCCGAACTTGAAAAGCACATTAAGGCTGTAACCTATCATAATCTCAAAATTATTAAGACCTCGCAAGGTTTGGAAGCGACCATAGTCTTTGATGTGTAATGGAGAACAAAATGGTTGAGATCCATGATTTCGAACAACTCGATAAGCATTTATTTGAAGTCCCGGTCTCTTTTCGCAAAGACATGCGCGTCCCCGCACGCTTTTATGCTGATAAGGAGCTGTTAAAAGGTATCATTACCGATAACAGCCTGCAGCAGTTGATCAACACCGCCACCCTGCCCGGCATTGTTAAATATGCGCTGGCCATGCCCGACATCCATCAGGGATACGGCTTTCCCATTGGCGGCGTGGTGGCCACCAAATTACCGGATGGAATTATTTCCCCGGGCGGCGTCGGTTATGACATCAATTGCGGCGTGCGGTTGCTGGCCACGCATCTAAATCAGGATGAGATCAAACCCTACCTGGAAGATTTGGCCACCATTCTTTATTCGAACTGCCCCAGCGGTGTCGGCAAAGGCGGCAACATTAAACTCAAGACCGGCGAACTGGAGCAAGTGATAACTGCCGGTGCCAAATGGGCTGTAAAGCGGGGATACGGTGCGGAAGCAGATCTTGAGCGAACAGAAGAAGGCGGTTATATGGCCGGAGCGGATCCGGAAAAAGTCAGCCAGCGAGCCAAAGACCGGGGCAAAGGACAGATCGGCACCCTGGGCGCGGGCAATCATTTTATCGAACTTGACGTTGTACACAAGGTTTTCGATGAAAGCACTGCTCAACGCATCGGCCTCTCCCAGGGTCAAATTGCGGTACAAATTCATTGCGGCTCACGCGGCCTGGGGCATCAGGTTTGCGGCGATTACGTTAGACGGTTTCAAAAAATGATTGCCAAATACGGACTGAACCTGCCGGATCGGGAGCTGGTCTGTGCACCGCTGAGCAGTCCTGAAGGACAGGATTACCTGGCCGCAATGAAAGCAGCGGCCAACTATGCGTTTGCAAACCGCCAGGTGCTCGCTTTCCATATTCGTCGCAGTTTTGAACAGGTCCTGGCCGGCAAAGTCTCGAATCATCACGTCTTCCAAATTTATGATATCGCTCACAACATGGCCAAAGTCGAGACCCACCAGATAGATGGAAAACGGGTACAGCTATGTGTTCATCGCAAAGGAGCTACACGGGCCTTCGGCCCCGGTTCAGCGGAACTTCCATCCGTTTATCGTGATATCGGGCAACCCGTATTGGTTCCCGGCTCAATGGGGACCGCATCATGGGTTTTGGTGGGTACCGAAGGATCCATGGCTCAAACCTTTGGATCGACCTGCCACGGTGCCGGGCGTACCATGAGCCGTAAAAAGGCCAAAAAGACTATACGCGGCTCAACGCTGCGCGAAGAACTTGAGGGACGCGGCATCCAAATACGTGCCGGCAGCATGTCCGGTCTGGCTGAAGAAGCACCAAGTGCCTATAAGGATGTGGACCGGGTCGTTGAAGTGGTGCACGGCGCAGGCATTGCGAAAAAGGTGGCGAAGCTCAGGCCAATAGCAGTCATCAAAGGCTGACGGCTCCGTAAAAAGAATATTTTGCCATTTTGGGTAAGCAGTTCAGCGGGCGTTAAAAAATTGTCAATATCAAACTTTTTTAGCTACATATAAAAAAGGAGAAAAGGAGCCATGAGAATACAAATGAGAAATATTCTTTGTGCCACGGACTTTTCCGATTTTTCCAATCATACGATACCCTATGGCGTTGCCCTGGCCAAAGAGTTCGATGCCAAGCTCTATATTTGTCACGTAATCGACCTGTCCGCGATTGCCATTTACGGCGAGTTTCAGCTGAATCCGGTCGATCAGCAAAACCGGATTAAAAAGGAAGCCGGCGAGCAGCTGGACCGGTTAATCGGTGAACAGCCGGTGAAGTGGGAGCCCCTAATTACAGTCGGCCATACAGCCGATGAAGTAT
>Ga0255055_10000487_pt1 | contig 30647 bp, 29 predicted proteins | sample JV7_2_27_MG_FD_188633 | JGI IMG/M metagenome (GOLD analysis project Ga0255055, IMG submission 188633) | Seawater microbial communities from Jervis Inlet, British Columbia, Canada - JV7_2_27 | ecosystem: Environmental > Aquatic > Marine > Inlet | place: Canada: British Columbia | collected...
CCCAGCGATACGCTTACACTCAGCTTTGCAGCAAGTTGATCGAGAAGCTCAAGAACAATCGATTCGCGGAAAAGACCTTACGCCGTTCCTTCTGTCTCGACTGGCGGAGATCACCGAAGGTGGAACATTGCACGCCAACCTGGCACTCCTGCGCAATAACGCACACGTCGCCGCCAAGATCGCTAAAGCCTATAGGTTGATTCAACAGGATGATTTGTAGGACTTATTCCGCGGATTTAGAAAGAACCTCCGCTCCCCTCATAACTCCTCAGAGAAACGAGATCAGCGCAAATAGCCTACTGCATAAGACCACAGGTAAAAAGAAATTCGCTTATGAGCGGTGGACGAACCTTTTACCCTCGCGGTGATGTAAGTGCCGGGGATTATCCCCGCAAACGCAGGCGCACATCGATCGCCTGCACACCACATCCCACCTCCTGAACACGGAGAGGGTTTATTTCAAGCTCGATTACCTGGGGGTTCTCAACGGCCAACTGACTGATGCGGAGAAGGCTTTCGATCACCATTTCTCGATCTACAGCCGGAGTGCTTCGATAGCCTCGCAGGCGTCGACCAGCCCATGTCTTATCGACCATTGCTTCCGTTTCGGCGCGGCTCAGCGGAGCGAGATCGAAAGAGACATCTTTCAACACCTCGACCTCCGTTCCCCCAGCGCCGAACATCAATAGAGGTCCAAATTGAAGGTCGCGCACAAAACCGACGATCACATCCTGCCCTCTCGGGACATATGCCTGTACCATGACTCCCTGCACCTCGACTCGCGGGGCCGAACTCCGCACGCGGCGCAAAACGGACCGGTATGCCTCGACCACTTCTGGACCATCATTCAAATCCAGTGAAACTGCTCCAGCATCTGATTTATGGGTGAGGTCATATGAATCCGCTTTAAGCACCACGGGGAAACCTATCTCCTCAGCGGCACTCGCGGCATCCTCCGCGCTGGTTACATCACGGTGTTTAGGGATGCGAATCCCATATGCGTTTACGATCCTCGCCGCAACATCCGCAGTTACAAATCCATCCGCCCCGACGCTAGCTTCCTTCAAGATGGACTCGACGTCTGCCTGCTTGACATCGTTAAACACGACCTCATTTTCAGGTGGCCTTTGGAGCTGGGTTGAGCGTTCGTAGAGCACGCGCAGCGCAGATGCTGTACGCTCCGGGAATCGATAATCGGGAATTCTTGCTCCCCTGAAGAGGCGGGCGGCATGTGCGATAAGTTCCTCGCCCATCAACGCGATCAAGATGGGTTTCGTCGTCGACTGGATCACCGGAATGATTGCACCGGCGACTTCCGCGGCGGTCGTCACGGGTGGAGGCGGCAGAATAACGATGATGCCATCTACCCCCTCATCTGCCAGCAGGAGACGCAAGCTATCTGCATACTCGCGCGGTCCAGCCCCGGCCAGCATGTCGACGGGATTGTTCAAGCTGGCCGCGCGTGGCAGGAACGCCCCCAATTCCTCCCTGGTTTTCTCAGCCAGCTTAGCCAGCCTTAAACCATTATCATCCAGCGCATCCGCCGCTATAACACCCGGCCCACCCGCGTTGGTGAGCACAGCCACGTTTGGACCCGATGGCGGTTGACACCAAGCCAGAGCCCTCGCCCAATCGAACATTTCTTCACTATGCCTGGCCCTGATCACCCCCGCTTTGCGAAAGGCCGCGTCGAAGGCGACATCGCGCCCGGCCAGTGCCCCGGTATGAGACACAACCGCAGCACGTCCCCCCTCAGAGCGTCCAACTTTGATCGCCACGACCGGCACATCTTGCGTGACCTTCCTCGCTTGCTCAATGAAATTCTCACCATCCCCAACCCCCTCAAGATACATGGCGACAACGCGTGTGTTCGGGTCCGCCGCAGTCGGCGGAAGGAGGTCTCCCTCATTTAGATCCATCTGGTTCCCCAAGCTCAATAATCGAGACAACCCAAACCCTTGACCACGCGCCCAGTCGATCACCGCTTCGCAAATTGCTCCCGAATGTGACAGAAAGGCGATATCGCCCTTAATAGGCCCTGGAAGCGGCAGGAAACTCGTATCAATCGGAAGATGTGTATCCAGATAACCAATACAGTTCGGCCCTAAAACCCGGATGCCGTAGGACTGGGCAATCTTCATGCACTGCTGCTCGAGACGAATTCCTTCCTCCCCAGTTTCACCAAACCCGCCTGATCCCACGATCGCAAAGCCGATCCCCCGCCTGCCGCAGGCTTCCAATACCTCTGGCACCGACCGTGCTGGAATCATGATCACAGCTAGATCCACCGGATCAGGGATGCTCTCTACATCGGGATATAACGGTCTGTCAAAAAGGTGTCCGCCGCCGGGATTCACAAAATGAATCGCACCGGGGTACCCTGAAACAACTAGATTGCGGGCGACTCCGTAGCCGAGTTTGCTGGGGTTCTGGGAGGCGCCGATGACGGCGACCCCTCGGGGAGATAAGAGACCTTCAAACATTATGTAACTCCGTTCATCTCGGTTTAAGATGGAATACCACGCCCAATCTTAGCAGAACTCGTCGACAAGGACACTTTGCGGATGAATATCCTCATTCTACTCCCATGTTATAATCGCCTCGTCCATGAGCAATTATGGATTTGGAGGCTTGGTGGATGGTAGAAGTCGAGATCGACAGCATTCGAGTTAGCTTGATGTCTCAACAACGGATCGTTATCCTGAAGGAGCGAAATTCCGAGCGTTTCCTGCCCATATGGATCGGCCCCTACGAAGCTGAGGCAATCACGCTCAGCCTGCAGGAAGTTGAAGTTACCCGTCCTTTAACACATGATTTGCTTCGCAACATCTTGCAAGAACTTGGCGCTGAAATGATCCAGGTAAATATCACCTCTCTCCAGGATGATGTCTTTTACGCCCGAATCATCCTCTCTATTGACGGTCGCGAAATATCAATCGATTCACGCCCTTCTGACGCCATCGCGCTCGCAGTTCGCGCTCACATTCCAGTTTTCATCGCTGAAGAGGTCATGAACGAAGCCGCATCTACTCCTGAAACAAATATCGAAGGGGAAGAGATCGAGGGTGACCCCGATGAACGTCTGGACGTCTTTAAGGATTTCGTAGAGACACTAAATCTCGATGACCTCGAAACTACCGAAGATGACGATAAGGAATAAACGAATTCATCGACTTTAAGCACACTCGGTTCAACCTTTAACTATTAGGCATCCAAAGGTAGAGTGTGTCCGCAATCTCTTCATCATGCGCTCGAGTACTTGTCAAATAATATGAGTGATCAGTCACAACCTCCCAAGAACATTTCATCATCAGGTGATGGTCGCCCGACTCAGGAGATGCCCCACGACCGCCTAGCAGAAGAGGCTGTGCTTGGATCCGTGTTGGTCAACCCGGAGGCGTATTTCGATGTCGCTCACTTCCTCTCAGTTGAAGATTTCTTCCTGCATCGCAACCAGTGGATATGGGAAGCGTTCACCAGCCTGCAGGAACAGCGCCTCCCGGTCGATATTCTTACCGCATCCGAGGAGTTGGAACGCCAGGGACGCCTGGACGAGGTTGGGGGTCCGGCCTACCTGACAACGTTGATTAACAACGTTCCCTCGTCCCTGCACGCTGAGGCATACGCACGTGTGGTGGAGGAGACCGCCACCAGACGACGGCTCCTGGGCGCAGCCGCTCAAATTGCGCGTCTTGCCTATCAAAAAGCGGCATCTATTGACGATGTCGTGAACGAATCTGAGCAATCAATTTTCGGTGTGAGCGAGCGCCGCCTCACACATCATCTACAGCCGATTAAACGGGTTCTTAGTTCTTATTACGACCGCATCGATTACCTTGCCCGACACCAGGATGAAACAATTGGTGTGCCGACCGGTTTTATCGACCTGGATCGTCTTTTAGGTGGAATGCAGTCGAGTGACTTGTTGATTATCGCCGGCCGACCGGGGCAAGGGAAATCAGGCTTCTGCATATCGGCTGCGAAGAACGCCAGCCAGATCCACAAGAAACATGTTGCTTTATTCTCACTTGAGATGTCAAATGAGCAGCTCGTACAGCGGTTGCTCTCTCAGGAAACCGCGATCGATTCACAGCGTTTGCGTCTGGCAAACCTGCGTGATGACGAATGGCCTCTCTTTACCCAAGCGGTCAGCGCGCTAAGCGACACGCACATTTACCTGGACGATACCCCGGCCATCACCCCTCTGCAGTTGAGGACCAAGTGCCGTAGGCTGCATATGGAAATCGGGTTAGACCTGATTGTCGTCGATTACCTCCAGTTGATGACAGGAGATTCCAGGATTGATAACCGCGTTCAGGAGGTCTCCTACATCTCACGGAACCTGAAAGGTCTGGCTCGTGAGCTAAACGTGCCCGTACTCGCGGCCGCACAATTATCACGGGCCGTAGAATCCCGGCGTCCACCTCGCCCAATTCTTTCCGACCTGCGCGAATCAGGAAGCCTTGAACAGGATGCCGATGTTGTGATGTTCATCTACCGTCCCGATCAATACGAGGACGATACGTCAAAACAGAACATCGCCGAGATTATCGTTTCCAAGCATCGTAACGGACCGGTAGGCAGTGTGGAACTCGTATTCCGCCAGTCCCTGGCGAAGTTCGAGAATGCAGCTACACGCCAGGTCGATCTGGCTGCAAATTCGTGAACGCGCAGGGTCATCCCTTGCCCCAATAACTAAAACGATGAGCAAAACCGACAGTTTCACTGGGTTTCCAGAGGGAAAACTCCCCCTCACCCCTATTCCCAACACCTTCTTTAGTGAACTCCTTCCGAGTATCAATCACCTCGGCGAGTTCAAGGTCACGATCTATGCCTTCTGGGCTCTGAATCAAAAGGAAGGGCGTTTTCGATATATCAGCCTGGAGGAGATGGCGGCCGATCAATTGCTCATGGAGGGCTTGAAACCGGAGAATATGACACCACGGGAGACGTTGGTTGATTCCTTGGATCGGGCGGTCGCTCGCGGCACCTTCCTCAAGGTTAACGTCGAATTTGATCGGGGACCTGACAGCTTCTTCTTCCTCAACAGCCCCAAAGGGCGCACCGCGGTCGCGGCAATTGAGGCCGGGGATTGGCAGCCCTCCGGAGATCCCGTTGCCCCCATCTCTCTAGCAATCGAGCGGCCCAACATCTATACTCTCTATGAACAGAATATCGGCCCGCTGACACCGATGATCGCTGAGCAGCTGCGCGATGCAGAAAACGAATATCCAGTTAATTGGATTGAAGACGCCGTTCGCATCGCGGTGACAAACAACGTCCGTAAATGGCGTTATATCGAAGCCATCCTGGAAGATTGGCACAAAAGAGGCAAGGATGAGCGAAAAGATCGAGGAGACACTGAAAAGGCTCGCCGCCGCTACGTCGAAGGAGACTTCGCCGAATACGGAGACTCATAAGCAGACAGATATCGCCATGAATTCATCTCAGCCAAAGCATTTGATAGGTGACCCGGATTGCCCGCACTGCCAGGGACAGGGTTATTTGCGCGCAGATCACCCCATCGACCATCCAGATTTTGGCCGCCTCCAGGTTTGCACTTGCAGAGAGGCAGATGTGCGCGCGCGAATGCATGCGCGTCTTTTCCGCATGAGTCAACTCGACGAGCTCAAGCACCTCACTTTCGATTCTTTCAAACCGCATGGACGGGTGGGGCTCGGTCCTCAGCAACAGGAATCGCTCGAGAGGGCATTCAACCAGGCACACACTTTCTCAGAGCAGGTAAAAGGATGGCTTCTGGTTCAGGGCGGGTTCGGATGTGGGAAGACACATCTGGCAGCGGCGGTCGCCAACAACGCCGTAGGGAACGGCATCCCCACGTTGTTCCTGACGGTACCTGACCTGCTCGATCAATTACGTTTTTCTTATTCAGACGAAGAAGTCACTTTTGAAGACCGTTTCGAGCAAATCCGCTCCGCTCCGCTTCTAATCCTGGATGATTTCGGGACGCAAAGCGCAACCCCCTGGGCGCGAGAGAAACTCTTCCAAATTTTGAACTTCCGCTATATCAACCAACTACCTTTGGTCGTGACGACGAATCTCGCGATAGAGGAGATTGAGGGTCGCATGCGTTCACGCCTCTCCGATCCGGAGATTGTCACCTATGTGCGCATCCACGCTCCAGACTATCGCCGCCCTGTCGATGATACTGGCCAACACAAACTCTCGTCTCTCTTCCTCCACAATCACCAGACTTTCGGTACATTCAGCTTGCGAGAGGGCGAGAATCTCCCCGCGAAAGATCTAAAGACCCTCGATGGAGCTTTCAAAACCGCGCAAACTTTCTCCGAGGATACTGAAGGGTGGTTGATCCTCATGGGAACCTACGGATGCGGGAAAACGCACCTAGCATCCGCCATCGCTAATTACCACGCCAGCCAGGGTTTCCCGGTGATGTTCGTGGTCGTGCCGGATATGCTCGATCACCTGCGGGCGACCTTCAACCCGACCAGTGATGCCTCCTACGATCGACGCTTCGAGGAGATTCGCACCGCCCCGCTCCTCGTGCTTGACGATCTTGGCTCACAGGCGACAAAGCCATGGGTGCAGGAAAAGCTCTATCAGCTTTACAACTACCGCTACAACGCGGAACTGCCTACGGTGATCACTACAGCAGACGCCCTCGAGGAGATCGACCCCCGTTTACGGGCGCGGTTGTTGGACCGTCGTCTGGTGAAAATCGCTCCGATCACAGTTCCATCCTTTAAAGGCAAAACCAAGCGCCGCCGCACGAAGCGTTGACGGGATAGGTTATAGGCGACGAAATCAGTGGACTCGAAATGATAGGGAATTAGGCCTCAATACGAGAAGTCTCTGAAATAAATCGTTGATTTAGGGATCCCAAAAGGGAAAACAGGGGGCCTTTTTTATTTAACGTAACCTAACCCGGGGTTTGGGTTCCGGTTTCCTGTTCAGGGTTCCTGTCAGGGGGGTTCTGAGTTTCTGATCAGGGTTCTGTACCGGAGCCTGGAGGCCCTGGGCTGGACCTGGTTTTATGCGTAATTTCCTGGTTTCAGGTCCTGTCAGGAACAGGGCAGGAGCCTAGCAGGAGCATGGAAGCAGGAGCCGGGTGGGCCATTGATTTCCTATTGAACTCCCGCTAATAGTCCTGTAGCTATGTGTGAAAGATCTCACTTTGGTGTCGGGGGAAACCATCCACCTTCATTATTACCTGCAAGCCCGGCCTCGATTGATGGTCGGGCTTCTTGTTTTCATTTACGTTGCGGAACTACAGCATCACGGCTTATGGGTGGTAGAGCCGAACTAACTGCTGGAACGATGGTAACGAAGGACTGTTCCGTTAAGTATTTTATTCTGCTATATGGGCGGTCACCACTCAATAATAGTTAGGCAGCCCCTCGGTGGAATCCATCAAGCGCACCGCCTAGCTGCGCTAATTTTTCCTAGTTAGCCTGGTAGTCTGGTTGGTGCGGCCTGAGGGTAACATGTACTACTTCAACAGGCGGGGCTCTGATCAAAGCAATCAAGGAGAAACCTTATGGAAAACATTAGCTCACTGATTCCCTTTCTCATCCCCATCGTTCTGTTGCAACTCGGGTTGATGGCCTTTGCCCTGGTAGATTTGACCCGACGCGAAAGAACCAAAGGCCCCAAGTGGGGCTGGGCGCTCGTCATTATCTTTGTCAATCTCATTGGCCCGATTGTCTATCTCGTAATCGGGCGGGAGGAATAAATGGCTGCAATTCGCGTAGAGGGCTTGCAGAAGGTTTACGGCCCGGTGCACGCCCTTGATGGCTTGGATCTCACGGTGGAGCCAGGCACGGTTTTTGGTTTTCTCGGTCCCAATGGCGCCGGTAAGACAACGACCATCCGCGTTCTATTCCCACCAGGAAGCATTATGACCCAGAAAAACTATCCATAATTGTTGCATCAGAGCATAGAGGCACTCAGTTTCTCAGAGTACACCATCCTTGGCCGGGGCAAGACCAGTATCGAGCATGTGCAGGACACGTGATCCTGCAAGATCGTAAAGGCAAGAAAGTTGAAGCATTTACCTTCGGTGGTGATCTACGGATCGAGTCAGAAGAGATGCTAACAGCATGTTTTCTAACGTCTCCGGCTCCGATTTTGGTGCTCATCGGAACCTCTTCTATCCCTATGTTGCTGGCTGAGGAGACTGAGATTATTTTCGCTGAGAGACGCGCTGATTGGGAAGCCGATCGCAGCACTTTCAAAGATAGGTTAACAGCGGCAGATCCCTTCACTCTTTACTGTATATGTCTTGAGGCTCTGAAGGAGAAATTCGACCGATACCCATCTAGAGGGGATGAATTCATTCAACAGTTTGTCCACTTCATAAACATTGAAATTAAGACCCTTCATGAATTGAAAAAGTGGCCGGTATCTTTACCAACTATCGCCGAGATTCTGTAGTAACTTATGAGATGTCGGTATGGCTGGACAACATCTGAGTCAGTGATTTTAAAATTCAATATACCGAAGATATCACCTTCTGCCAGTTAGAATTGATAGATAATTTCGCTACAACCCCTTTCGAAATTGAATGTACAGACTTCTTCACCGGGGTTAAGGATTTCATGCCTCAGGCTTTATCTAGATCTAATCAGCAATGAAGTTCGTGAATATCTTCATCTAGAATTAATTTATCGATCAGAAGCTCATGGTTTTGGGGAGAACCATGAACTATCCATGTGCTGACCATCTCATCAGCTTGTAGACCCTTAGTGAAGGATTCAATACGCAGATTGCATTGATTAATTGTGTTCTCTAATTGACCACATTTTTCAGTACTTCTTGGATAAACGACGTGATAGGTGCGCGTCTCGCGTGTCTTGTGAATCAACCGGTCGAACGTTGGAAAGACCCACAATCCGATTAAGATCAGACCGGTCGCAATCCCTGCTAGTAGGAAATACCCACCCCCGGGAGATCCCCAGGACCCTGAAACCTCGGGTTCGGGTTGGGCTCGGGTAAGGCTCCGGGTAACCCCAAGGAACCCGGAAATTACGCATAAAACAGGATCTCACCCGGCCCGGTACCCGAAAGCCCCGACCTGGAACCCTGAAACCCCACCCCAGAGGATCCTCAGGGCCCTGAAACCCCTGCCCCGGTTTCTGCCCTGTTCCTGACAGAACCTGAAACCAGGAAATTACGCATAAAACAGGGCACTGAACAGGAAACTCAGAACCTCTGGCAGAACCCTGATCAGAAACTCAGAACCTCTGACAGGAACCCTGAACAGGAAACCCCGGGTAAGGCTAAGCAAATAATAAGACCCCAGGGTTATGTACCTCCTGGGATCCTATAATCATTTTTTTTACCTAAATCAGGCCAATATCCAACACCAATTTTGTGTACCGATTTCGTCGCCTATAACCTATCCCCACGAAGCGTTGACCGCCAACTCTCGTGAATGGTACAATGCGGCTCGATGCCCCCATCGTCTAGGGGACCAGGACGTAGCCCTTTCAAGGCTAAGACCGGGGTTCGAATCCCCGTGGGGGCACTTTGTTTTACCCCTCGCGCTCGAGACTGATCTCGAGTGCGGTTTTTAATTCATCTGCTAGCTTATCTCCCCTGACCGGCTCGAAATGAGCTTCTCTCAAGGCCTTGCACAAACCCGCGAACACACCATGACCAATCGGTTATTCCATATGAATATGTAGAAGAAACTTCCTTAGTATCTAGATAAACGCAAAAAAACACCCTGGTCAGGGTGTTTTCAAAAAGTTCGACAACATAGCTTATTATTTTATTGCACACCGCGCAATCATGCTGATTAGTTCTTCCGCGTCAAGATCCTTCATCATATAGCAAACCGCACCAGCGCGCAGCGCAGCATCCTCTTCCCATTTCGTCGGGTAACTCGTTAACACGGCTATTCGCGGGGAACATTCCATCGATACAATCGAACGCAAGATCTCTAGCCCCATCCCATCCTTCCGCTTGACCTCGAGCAAGATGATATCGGGTTTCTTTTCTTGGACGTCCCCCATCGCCTCTTCCACATCCCCCGCGTGGCCGACGACGAGCAGGTTCGCCGCCTGGTCTAAACGTTCAGCCAGCGCTTTTCGTACGGTAATATGTTCATCAATAATATAAAGCCTGATTTCAGTCATCTTAATCTCGGACCACCCATTAATCTCCAGTATAGAATTGCTTCAGAGACTCGATAAGTGATACCCTTCCTGTTGTATTTTGTAACCTGTCATGCAATAAATGAATGTCGTCTTTGAAGAGGATTGGCAAAGTCACTCGTACTGTGTTGTTGAGCGAGTGGCTATACCCGTTAGACGATCTTGAGGAATTCGCACGGTGACGGTGGTTCCTTCTCCAGGACTCGAGACAATATCAAACTCACCGCCGAGCTGCCTGGCTCTCTCATCCATATTCGACAGGCCGTGACCGAGCAGGTCAGGTTGAGTTTCGACCTCGAAGCCCTTACCATTATCAATAATCTGCAAGGTTAAATCACTATTCGAAGATTGGCGTAGGTTTACCAATACTCTCGAGGCGCGCGCATGTTTTGCCGTATTTGCTAGCGCTTCCTGGGCAATGTGAAATAAGACTTCGGCTGGTTGATCCTGGAGAACTTTTAGTGCATCCTCATCAAGCTTCAATTCCACCTCTACCAGCGTATTGGCCTTGAACTCCCGGACCAGCCGTCCGAGCGCTTCTGGCAAATCGTCGGTACGAATTCTGCTGGGTTGTAAATCGAGAATATAGGTTCGAATGTCCCTAATTACCTTGTTCAAGCCATCGATCGCCTGCTCCAGGCGGCTGGCTGCATCTGGTGCCTTGTCTTCAAATGTAAGTCGAGTGTATTCCATGCCCAACCCAATGGCATAGATCGATTGGATGATTCCATCGTGCAAATCCATGCCAATACGTTCGCGTTCCTCGAGCACAGCGACTCTGCGTGCCCTGCGATATAGTCTGGCGTTTTCAACTGCGATTCCCACACCGGCACCAACGGCTCCGAGCAAACCAACTTCTCGATCTTCGATCGGTCGACGCCCTTTAAAAGCCAGACTGAGCACACCCGTTACCTTTCCCGGCGCGATCAACGGTGCGCAGACCAGTGTTTCATACCCACTCTCCACAACTGCCTTCCGCAAAAAGCGGTCATCCTCGCGCAAATTATTCGTCCACTTCAAACTACCTGTAAGCGCTACTTGTCCAATAACCCCCTCACCTATCCGAAAGCGATCGATTTCCCAGAAAGCGTCCGGTGCCCCGCCGATATGAATCGCCTTCCTGTATACACCTTCGGACTCCTCCAGCAGAAACATCTCCCCTGCATCCGCGTGGAAAATATTCATCACCCTGCCTAGAATCACTTCTAATAGACGGTCCAAATCCATGGAAGAACTGACCGCCGTTGCCATGGAATACATCAACCCTAATTCTTCATTACGCTCCGCAAGTTGATGCTCACTCCCTAGAACTTTTTGATAGAGGCGGGCATTTTCAATAGCTGCAACAGCATGCGCTGCGAGCATCTCTATCAGATGTTGATCCTCGACAGTAAATTCGGGTTCGCCGATCTTATCGGTGAGATAGATCTGGCCAATAGAGCGGCCATAGGCTTTGATTGGGACGCCGAGGAACGAACGCATAACCGGGTGACCTTCTGGAAACCCCACTGATTTTGGGTGGTCGGTGATATTCGCCACACGGATGCTCTCCCCTGTGCGCAGCATTTCCCCGATGAGTCCATGCCCCTGCGGTTGAATGGGAATGTGATCGCGCTCCTCCGGGGATAGCCCCTCCGTGATGAAGGTGGTTAATTCGCCTTCCCCTGAAGGAATCCCTAAGGCAGCATATTTTGCATTTGAGAGATCACGCGCCGCATGAATGACGCGGCGGAGAACCCCATCGAGTGAGAGGTCAGAGACCAGGCTCAGCGTTGCCCGGTGTAGTGCTTGAAGATCCGAGTCGAGAGTTGCGACTCCGTCTGTGGGGACTGATTGTTCGTGGTTCACGAATAATTTACCTTATGAGGGATTGTACCCCACACCAACACCAAGGTAAAACCTATCTCTCCCGTAGTGCAAAGAGCAATTTGACCGGTTATATGTGTAACATAAATGCAGTTGGCGGACAATCTTGATGGGTTTCTGAGGAATAAACACAAAATTCCTGCCTAAAAAAGGAACCTGATAGTTTTTGCCAGCCTGTGGAGAGTATTAATCTCGTTTAGTTCGATACGATGCATATGAAACTGATGACATCTCTTCAATCTTCCCGACTCCCTGGTTTTTTTAAGCTATCGATCGCTGAGCGGTTAGATCACGCCGCCACAGTTGCGGGTCTGGATTCCGAGACAAAGGCAGCTTTTCAGAGACTCGGCGGGCTGGAACCGGATCAAGCCGATCATATGGTTGAAAACGTGATCGGGGTATTTGGACTCCCACTAGGCATAGCGACTAACTTTCTGGTTAATGACCGCGAGGTTCTCGTTCCAATGGCGATCGAGGAACCTTCCGTTATCGCTGGCGCGTCATTTATGGCTAAACTCGCCAGGGAAGGTGGAGGTTTCCACGCGGAGACCACGGAGCCGCATATGATCGGTCAGATACAGATCTTGGATGTGCCAGATCTCGAAGCGGCGAAGACCAGGATTCTCGAACACCGTGATGAAATCCTCTCTGAGGCAGATCGAGTTGATCCAATGATCCTCTCCCTGGGTGGTGGTGCGCGCGACATTGAAATCCGTATTCTGAGTGAGACACCTGTCGGCCCTATGCTGATCGTCCATTTAATCTACGACACTCGCGATGCAATGGGGGCGAATGCGATTAACACCGCCGTAGAACGACTCGGCCCGCTGCTCGAATCGCTGAGCCAGGGAAGGACACATTTGAAGATCCTGTCTAATCTAGCGGATCGTCGTCTGGCGAAAGTCACTTGCACCATTCCCACGACTGCCCTGACTTTCGAAAAATTTGCCGGCCCGAGCGTTAGAGATGGGATCGTCGAAGCCTGGGCTTTCGCTGCAGCTGATCCATATCGGGCGGCCACACATAATAAAGGGATCATGAACGGTGTGGACGCCGTAGTCATCGCCACAGGTAATGATTGGCGGGCTGTGGAAGCGGGCGCACATGCTTATGCCGCGCGCGCGGGTCGTTATACTTCCTTGAGCGAGTGGGGGGTAGACGAGGCTGGAGATTTAAAAGGATTCCTCGAGCTCCCGCTTGCTGTAGGTACAGTCGGCGGCGCAACGCGCGTACACCCTCTGGCAAAAGCCTGCCTGGCACTTATGGGGGTCGATAGTGCGCGCGAACTTGCACAGGTTATCGCCGCTGTAGGATTAGCGCAAAATCTCGCCGCCCTGCGTGCGCTTGCAAGCGAGGGCATTCAGCGAGGTCATATGTCTTTGCATGCTCGTCAAATCGCCATCGCCGCCGGCGCCGAGGGTGAACAGATCGATCGTATCGCCGCCAAGATGATCGCCCAAGGCACGATTCACATCAAGCACGCCCGCGAGTTAGTGGATCAAGAACCTCGCGAAATGTAAAAAACTCTCAAGAACCGGATTCGGAATATATGCTCGTCGAAACGAAAAGAAGGATTAGGAAGGAAATCAATGACTGATGAACGCGATGAAAGGATTATGCAGCCTCAGAACCCTGTCGGTTTTGTGGGGTATGGCGCATATATCCCCCGCTACAGGCTGCCAGCGAAAGAGGTAGCACGGATATGGAAGGGCGGCGCAGCGGGAACGCCCATCGATGAAAAAGCTGTTGCCGGACTCGATGAAGACGTCATTACAATGTCGATCGAAGCTGCCCGAAATGCTCTTGCCCGCGCGGCGATCAACGCCGCAGACATTCGCGCCGTGTGGGTGGGGTCCGAATCACATCCCTATTCCGTAAAACCCACATCAACTGTCGTCGCCGAGGCAATCGGTGCTACTCCCCACACCCTCGCTGCGGACTGGGAGTTTGCCTGTAAGGCTGGCACGGAAGCGGTTCAAGCTGCGATCGGTTTTACGGGTTCGGGAATGGCAAAGTATGCGCTGGCAATCGGAATGGACACTGCCCAAGGGCGACCCGGAGACCCGCTGGAGTACACTGCGGGCGCCGGCGGTGCAGCCTATATCCTCGGCCCAGCGGATGAGTCTCTCGCCGCGGTCGAGGGTTCTTATTCCTACACCACCGATACCCCCGATTTCTGGCGCCGCGCCGATGAGAAGTACCCCTCACACGGTGAACGTTTCACCGGTGAACCGGCCTATTTCCACCATATTACATCTTCTGCCCAGGAGCTAATGGATGCTTTAGGGGCCAAGCCAGCAGACTACCGCTTCGTTGTTTTCCATCAACCAAACACAAAATTTCCTCAAAGGGTGGGGAAAATCCTGGGTTTCACACCCGAGCAATTGGAGGTTGGTCTTCTTGTGCCTCGAATCGGTAATGTCTACGCCGGTTCAGCCCTGGTCGGCTTGACGGCCGTCTTGGACATCGCCGAGCCAGGCGATCGTGTTTTACTGGTCTCTTACGGTTCGGGCGCCGGCTCAGATGCTATGAGCATGCTTGTCACCGATCGCATACTCGAGAGCCGCGAGGTCGCGCCTCGCACAGAAGACTACATCAATCGTCGAACCGAGATCGATTATGCAACCTACTCCCGCTTCCGCGGAAAACTGAGTAAATAAGATGATGTCAAAGAATAACAATAAATCCATGGACGATGTATTTATCATCGGCGTCGGAATGACACCGGTGGGAGAACACTGGGACCGCTCTCTGCGCGAACTTGCGCTGGAGGCAATGACTGCTGCGCGCGATGAGACAGGGGCAATGCGACCCGAGGCACTTTATGTTGCCAATATGCTCGCCCCGGCACTTTCACGCCAGTCTCACCTGGGAGCCCTGCTTGCGGATTTCTCAGGAATGCGGGGGATTGAAGCCGTCGCTATCGACGCCGCAGGGGCTTCCGGGGGTATGGCGCTGCGGCAGGCTTATTTAGCCCTTGCTTCAGGCATGGTCAACACCGCTATGGTGGTGGGCGTGGAGAAGACCACTGAGCGCGTAACCGCAGAGGTTGAGGCTGCACTGATCACCTCCAGCGATGCCGATTACGAATCGATCCACGGAGTGACCCAAACTGCATTGGCGGCGATGCTCATGCGGCGCTACATATTCGAATACAACGTCCCGGAGCATGCCTTTGCTGGTTTCAGCATTACGGCACACGCGAACGGCGCGAAGAACTCAAACGCGATGTTCCGACGGCCTATCAAGCTGGATACCTACACCAGAGCGGCCATGGTTAGTGACCCTATTAATATGTTTGACGCCGCCCCAGTTGCTGACGGCGCGGCCGCCATTTTCCTGGCGCGTGGAGATATCCTCCCCTCAAACCTGCCCTTCCCGCCCGTTCGAATCGAAGCTTCCGCTGCAGCCATTTCTGCCGTCGCGGTTCACGATCGTCCGAATCCGATATCCTTCTCTTCAGCTGAAATAACAGCACAGGGTGCCCTCGATCGGGCAGAAATCAACAAAGATCAGATTGACTTCTTTGAGGTTCATGATCGCTTCTCAGTATTCGCCGCATTAGCCTTAGAAGCCGCGGGGTTCGCCGCCCCGGGTGAGGGTTGGAAACTCGCCGAAAGCGGCGCGATCGCACTAGACGGACAGATCCCGATTTGCACGTTTGGCGGCTCGAAGGCCCGGGGAGATACAGGGGGCGCCACCGGCGTCTACCAAGCCGTCGAGGCCGCGCTGCAATTGCAGGGACGAGCCGGCGAGATACAAGTCGCGAATGCCAGGCTAGGTCTGATTCAAAGCCTCGGCGGAACCGGTGCAACAGCCGCCACACACATCTTTTCTGCCGTCGAGACACTTTGAGAGCGAGTTGATAGTTCCTGAGAGTCTTGATTACATACACTGAACCGTGGTTGGATATCAACCCTCGAGGTGAAGTACTATGGAAATAACCAGTCATTGGAGAATTAAAAAACAGCGCTACGCACTGGTCGGCGAAGTGTGCCCACACTGCGCAGCGAAGATTTTCCCGCCGCGAGATATCTGCCCCGATTGCGGCGATGAGGCAAAAGATCTCTACCAGTTCAGCGGGCGAGGTAAAGTCTACTCGTATACAACCCTTTATAACGCTCCTGCTGGTCATGAGGAACAAGCACCCTACACCGTGGCAATGGTCGAACTTGAGGAAGGTCCACTCATCACCGCTCAGCTCACCGACATCGACGAGAAAGAACCAGAAGTGGGCATGCCGGTTGAAATGGTCACCCGCAAATTGGGTTCCGAAGGGGATCAAGGGATTCTGATCTACGGATACAAATTCCGACCAGTCTTGGAAATTGCCTGACTCACTTATCGTCTGTGAATATCCCTAGACCCTGGCTATCGCCAGGGTTTTTTATGTAAAGTTGCACAGCTTTCGTTTATACATCAAAATACTGCCTGGCTAGATACACTCATTGTCGCCGGATGCGGGCTTTATCCACTCCCACACGTAGCGCTAATGAGAGAAGAGACCTTTAGAGGTTTTCGACTATAGACAGGGATTTTGCTGAACAAAGCCGCTTGACGCGCCCAAACACCTGTGCTACTATGCGCGCTTGAAGGTCATCTGGAGACGGATTCCCGCCCGGATCACCGCAGGAGGAGCCTATGGCTAACATGAGCCGAATTAGATTGGCGATCGTTGTTCTAATCGTCCTCACCCTCGGATTAACCGCATGCACACGATCTGCATCCACGCCTCCACCGGCAACGGATGAAGGTTTGCCATCAGGTGCACAATCGGAGACTCAGGCGACGATGGATGCTGTTCGCTCGGCAATCCTTACACAGACAGCGCAAGCACTTGAGGATACCAGTGCAACAAGCACACCCACTCCCTTGCCGACGAGCGATCCACTGGTAACCACGACAGCGGAACCGGATCAGCCGACTGCTGCCCCGGAGGGACAAATCACAGAGTACACCGTCCTTCCTGGAGATTGGATTTTCAAGATCGCCCGTGAATTCGGCGTGGATCCACAAGCCATCATCGATCTCAATGAGCTCGTGAACCCCGCGGCACTTGAGGTGGGTACGGTGCTGCAGATCCCTGCATCCGAGATCGCACCTCCAGCGACAGCCGATGGTACGGAGGCGCCTGTTGAAGGCGGAACGACTCACATTGTGGCCGCCGGCGAGTGGATCTGGCAGATCGCACGCTTATATGGACTGGACCCGCAAGAGATCATCGATGTAAATAATCTAACATCACCAGCCACAATCTACCCGGGACAGGAACTCATCATCCCCTAGCCCTCTCCTGACCGAGTATCCATTCGGGGCGGCCACCAGGTCGCCCCGTTTTAATGTGGAGATACGAGTATGGATTACAAGGTTCGTGAATCCCGGCGAGCTTTCGATGGCAAAGCATTCAATGTTCGCATCGACCTACTGAATGGACCAGCGGGCACAACACATCGCGTCGACATCGTCGAACACCCTGGTGCAATTGCACTCATACCAATCGACGAGCAGGGTCGCGTGTGGTTTGTCCGTCAATATCGCCATCCTGCCGGAGAAGAGCTCCTCGAACTGCCTGCAGGAACGCTGAACCCAGGCGAATCTCCTGAAGTATGCGCCACTCGTGAGAGCCGTGAAGAGATCGGGATGGCGCCCGGAGAGCTCATCCACCTCGGTGGAACGTTCCTTGCCCCCGGGTATTCGACTGAATATCTGCACTTCTTCCTCGCTCAGGAGCTAGTCGCAGCCCCCCTCCCCCCTGACCCTGATGAAGTACTCCATCTTGAGAAGATCCCCTGGGAGAAGCTTTGGGATCTGATCGCAAATGGAAGTATCCGCGATGCAAAAACCCTCGCCGGGCTTATGCTTGCCCGGCTCCGGTTAGAGAACATGGAATAAAAGAGTTGCCTCGACCGCTATAAGCGGGATGTGGTATACTTTCGTCTCCGCCGCCCAGATTGAACGGGCGGTCGGTCATGTGTATAGATAAGTATGAATTAAGGATGGATGAAAGCGATGAGTGACCTGATAAAGGCTGTCGAGGCGCCTGTAAACACAGACCTGCCTGAACTCAATCCCGGGGATTCTATTTCGGTTCATTTCCGCATTCGGGAGGGGGAGCGAGAGCGGGTTCAGGAGTTTAAAGGTGTTGTGATCCGTATCCGCAAGGGAGGAAATAACACCAATTTCACGGTGCGCCGCACAGCATCCCATGGTATCGGCGTAGAACGGACCTTCCCTCTGCGCTCACCCCGTATCGAGAAAATTGATATTCAACGCCGGGCCCATGTTCGCAGATCGAAACTTTACTATTTGAGAGATCGCACCGGCAAACGAGCACGATTGAAAGAAAAGCGTCGCTAATTTTTTTACAAAAAGTGCAGCAAAATCTGCACTTTTTTTATTTAATTCGATGGGTTTTGAATGGTTGGCAATGCTCCTGTTGGTCATCTTCTCGACATGTACTCTAACGACCTCATAGCATTTGGTCTTTTGTTATTTTGTTTAAGAATCCGTAACTATTACAAAACGAAATGTCATCTTTCCCAATAAAAGAACTGCCTCCCTCTGATGGAATTGCCGCGGGCAAGGATGCGTTATACTGATACGAGGAGCCTGCGGCGAACCCCGTTGTTGAAAAGAAAGCCCGCTGCGGTTTACCCCAACAGGGAAGAAGATCAATGAGCAACCAACCAATTGGCATCTTCGATTCTGGGGTCGGCGGTTTGTCAATCCTGCGTGAAATCCGGAACCTGCTGCCGCATGAGGATATGCACTATTTCGCTGATCAGGCGCACGTTCCCTACGGCGCCCGTTCTCTTGAAGAAGTTCGAGGCTATTCAGAAGGAATCACATCATTCCTGCTAAATCAAGGCGCTAAACTCATCGTAGTAGCATGTAACACAGCGTCAGCCGCGAGCCTATACCACCTCCGAAACCGCTTCCCGGATTTACTTTTTGTCGGCATGGAACCCGCGGTGAAGCCCGCCGCTGAATCAACCCTCAATGGCATTGTAGGGGTGTTAGCCACTCCAGCGACATTTCAAGGGGAACTTTTCGCATCAGTTGTGGAACGATTTGCAGAAGGGGTAACTATACTCCCACAAACGATCCCCGATCTGGTCGAACGGATTGAAGCTGGTGAGATAGGCACACCAGAAACCCGGGCCATCATAAGCCTCGCCATCCAGCCTTTACTAGATTCCGGCGTCGACACCCTGGTATTGGGCTGTACACACTACCCCTTTATCATCCCCATCTTGCAGGAGCTTGCAGGAGCAGGTGTTAGGGTAATCAACCCCTCACCCGCCATCGCGCGTCAGACCATCCGCCTCATAACCGATAACAATCTCCGCACCGCGAAAAACAAAACCGGTGAAGTGGTGTGTTACACCAGCGCTGAGCCTCAATCTCTTAGCACAATGCTCCCGCTTGTGGATCTTGCATCAGCAGAAATCCTTCCGGTGAAATGGCTCGGTGATTCCATCGTCCCCAGCGATTGATCGTTTGAACAATCTACTCACTTTGTTTGACATTTATTCTTATCCGGACCATCTCAGAGATCTAAGGATGTGCGCGGCAACTCATATACTTTTTATTTAACGAATCAATTAAAAGAAACCGATCATTATGGACGATCGAAACCCGGAAGGTAACCCGATTCAAGGCTTTACTCGAATCAGAAACACGAAGGGGGTTGTCTAATCATGTGCATTTAGACAACCCCCGCATTAATGTTCAACATACGGTTTATCCGCACCCCTCCGTTAGGAGAGAGCGCAATCTGAGGTTTATTGGGTTATATCGATAGCGAGCCTCTACTCCGCCACCCCAGCTTGCTTGAGCTCTTTGGCTGAAATGATGGCGACCGCGCCGACCGTCTCGCCCTTTTTCAGGTTAACGACGCGCACACCCATCGTCGCCCGGCTGGCACGCTTGATCTGTCCCATTTTGGTCCGCAGCACGATGCCACCACTTGAGATGATCGTTAAATCATCATCGTCGTTCACAACTCGTGCCGTCGCGATCTTGCCGGTGATGGAACGTTTCTTGCGATCGATTGTGATGACGCCTAAGCCTCCACGGTTCTGATTCTTATACTCACCGAGCGGCGTTCGCTTCCCCAAGCCTTTTACAGTGACAACCAGCAGATCTTTACCCTGGCTGACGATATTCATCCCCGCCACAAAATCCCTCTTACGCAGTCGAATCGCCTTAACCCCCATCGCTGGGCGGCCCATTGAGCGGACTTGAGTCTCGTGGAAACGCAGCGCTTGCCCCCCCTCCGTGACAAGTATGATTTCATCATCGCCGCTTGTTAGGCGAACCCAACCGAGCACATCCTTCTTCTCAAGTCCGATAGCGATCAATCCAGATGGTCGTACAGAAGCGAATTTTGAGAGTTCGACACGCTTCATCTTGCCTTTACGTGTTGCCATGGTACAAAAACTCGCTGCCTTGAAATCCGGCACGACAACTGCGGCGGTGATACACTCCTCCGCATCCAGCGCGAGGATATTCACCATGGGAATACCACGGGCAGTCCTGTCGGCATCCGGAATCTGGTAAGCCTTCTCGGAGTAGACTTTTCCGCGGTCGGAGAAGAAGAGGACTGTATCGAGCGTCCGGGCTGGAATCAACATAAGGACCTCATCCTCTTCCTTGATTGAATGCCCCTGGACACCTCGCCCCCCCCGGCCCTGCTGGCGGTAGGTTTTGGCAAGTACACGCTTGACATAGCCGCGCAGGGTGATGCTGATTAGAACAGCCTCATCGGCAACGAGATCCTCTTCGCTTAGGTCACCGGTGGCGTTCGCTGCAATGCGAGTGCGACGCGCGTCGCCGAATTTTTCCGCAAGTTGGGTTAGATCTTCCTTGATAAGCCCCAAGATCTTCTTAGGATGAGCGAGCAGATCTTCGAGATATTTAATGAGTTTCTGAATTTCCTTATGTTCTTGTTTAATTTTCTTCTGCTCGAGCGCAGCCAGACGCCGAAGCTGCAAGTCGAGGATCGCCTGAGCTTGGACATCGCTAAGTTTAAAGCGCTCCATCAGGCTTTCTTTCGCTTTTTCCGCATCAGGTGATTTCTTGATCGTTTCGATCACATCGTCTAACTTTGCTAATGCGGTCAACAAACCTTTCAGAATATGCGCTCGAGCGCGCGCCTTCTCAAGATTAAATTCGGAGCGGCGGGTGATGACGACACGCCGGTGTTCAATATATGCAACCAGCGCGCGCTTTAAAGAAAGCAAGCGCGGCTCGTTTTCGAGCAGGGCTAAGAGCTGTACCCCGAAAGTAGTCTGGAGCGTCGTAAATTTATAGAGTTGATTGAGGATTTTCTTCGGTTGTGCACCCCGCTTAAGTTCTATGACGATGCTCAAACCACGCCGGTCGGACTCATCTCGTAAATCGGAAATACCCCCGATCCGGCCTCCGCGAACCAACGCGGCAACGCGCTCGATCATTACGGTTTTATTAACTTGATAGGGAATCTCGGTAATGACGATACGGTGGCGGTTGGTTCCCATCTCCTCAATGTGCGCCGCGCCCCGAACCACGATCCGGCCTCTTCCGGTGCTGTACGCCTGCTTGATCCCCTCATTCCCGACGATAATTCCGCCGGTTGGGAAATCCGGGCCGGGGATGAAGGACATCAGCTCATCGATGGGAATCTCCTCGACGCTATCATAGTTGTCCAACATATAGTTGAGGGCTTGAACCAGCTCCCCGAGATTGTGGGGCGGTATATTTGTAGCCATGCCTACAGCAATGCCCGATGCTCCATTCAGAAGCAAATTTGGAAGTCTGGCCGGCAGGACAGTTGGCTCCTGCAAAGAGGAGTCAAAGTTATCGGCGAAATCGACAGTTCCTTTATCAATATCGACCAATAGCTCCGCAGCCATTGGTCCCGTCCTGGCCTCCGTATATCGCATCGCCGCGGGGGGATCGCCGTCGATCGAGCCGAAGTTCCCTTGTCCATCAACCAGCATGTAGCGCATCGAGAAATCCTGCGCCATGCGAGCCATCGCCTCGTAGATAGAAGAATCGCCATGTGGGTGGAACTTCCCCATGACTTCTCCAACGATCCGGGCTGATTTACGGTAGGAGGAGTTAGGGCGGATGCCCATTTCATGCATAGCGTAAAGGATCCGGCGATGAACGGGTTTTAATCCATCCCGTGCATCGGGCAATGCGCGCGCTACGATTACACTCATAGCGTAATCCAGATAAGCGCCGCGCATTTGATCGTCAATATCAACCTGATGAACGGTGCCAATTTCCATAATCACTCACATTTTTTGAATAGATTCTATCGAAAACCCGCCGGCGGCGGGTCGCTACTGAATTATACCTCGCCAGGTCATCAAAGGGTATCTGGATAGTCTCCCCAGACACCCCAAAAAGGCATCTCTGCTGCTCCCCACGCAGGTTTTTGCACTATCTATGGAACTCCCTATCCAATAACGAAATCCGCTGCCGCAGACGCCGAAATACGAACCTGGAAACACCTTGAATCATTGCTTGAACAAGCCCAGCGATCCAAATCCGGCCGGTTCACCGGAATTGAGCTGTGGTTTGATTTTCGAGTAAATTGGGTCGAATCAGGGTACGGGAGAGAGGATCACCTGGATCTCTATCAACTCTGGGTCAAGAGGGAGCAGATGAGATAGCAGGACAGCGAGCTGCGCCTCATGGATCGAAACGTTTGCGTGATCTGGCAACAAGGCAAGTAAGAGATCGAGATCGGGATTAGCCCCGAGTTTCTGAACTTGGGGAATTAACCCTTGGATAATATTCGCCTGCAGACTGATCAGGCTTTCCGGGTCTGATGCAAAAACAGTGTGGAGGGCAAGAACCTGCTGCCCTGTCAGGTTGTGCTCATCCAGAGGTAAGCCGAGATCGCCCTCAAGCGGCAATCCGCCCAGGTAGTCCACGACGCTGGAGAAAGCAAATTCGTCCATCACGACGACGATATCGACCTCGACTCGCAAAGCTCTTTCAATCGCTTCCAGGAAGGGTGGGGCGACAACCTTGTCCGGCGTCCACGCAAAAAATGATTCCAGGGTGACATTTGCCCCTTCGACGAGGTCCAGATTCGTTGGCACGCCAGAAAGGATCACATTCTTTTCAGGAGGCTGAACTGTGAGAAGCCAGATTGCCACGAGTTCGGGATCAGGTCGATCGAAACGATCGATGCCCAGTATGAGAACCGTCGTCTTAGATGAGCGCTCCGGGTTTAGTAGAGGTGATAAGCCACCCTCGGGAAAAAACCGAATAATGGAACTTAACGGGGACGCCGTGGTCTGCTCGCCTAAGAGGACCGTCCCGAGGCCGATGCAGAAACATAACGAAACAAAGATGAGAATGATCGCAGATCTCGACTTCATCTCCCTTTCCTCCGCTCCTTCAACGAAAACACAGGCAAACGGGACAAGGTTCTAATCCTACTCAAATTAGCGTTGCCTCGCCCGTTCATACAACCAACCTATCCCAATGATGATACTGTCTCCGGAATGATAAGTGAACTGCACCCTTGCCTGAACACACAGGCCGCTGTAATCATTATACATAGCACTTCCCGCTAAGTGAATAAGAAATTAGGGCAATCCCATTCTGTCTCTCCATTACCAGCCCCACCATGGGCTCGGAATTGACTTCCAGCTCTATTGATGCTACAAACCTTTTCTTATTCGCCATTTGGAGGGTGATGTGTCAAATCGTTTTTCGCGCATATTGGTAATTTTGGTCTCCATTCTCCTTGTTCTCCTAGTTATTATCGGCGCTACAGGAGTGATTCTCGTTAGACGCCCATTCCCAAAGACGGAGGGCACGATCCGCCTCCCCGGCCTCCATGATCAAGTGGAAGTCTTCCGTGATCCCTATGGTGTTCCTCATATCTACGCCGCGAATGAGCATGACCTCTTCATGGCACAGGGTTTCGTTCACGCCCAGGATCGCTTCTGGCAAATGGAGTTCTGGCGCCGCTCTGGTTCCGGCACGCTGTCTGAGATTCTCGGTCCTTCGGCGCTAGAAAATGATCGCTTTATCCGCACGGTAGGCTGGCACCGAACAGCAGCCCAGGAACTTGAGCTTCACAACGAATCAGAACTCGGGGTATTGGATGCCTACGCTGAGGGAGTCAACGTATACATCGAACAGAATCGTGGTCGCCTCGGCCTGGAATTCACCGTGCTCGGTCTCACAGGAGTCCGTTTTGATCCCGAACCATGGGCACCACTGAACTCGCTCACCTACGCAAAATTGATGGCCTGGAACCTGGGGGGCAACCGCAACGCTGAACTTACTCGCGCCCTCATCGCTACCCGCGTAGGCACGAAAGCGTTGGAAGAACTAATACCTCCTTATCAAGACAGCTACCCCACAATCGTCACCAATGCGATCCATGAAGCCTCCCTCGCAACCATTCCGGAAGGGACCTTCGACATGGGTTCCTTCGGCTTTAGTGAGGGGATCGGCAGCAACAACTGGGTGATCAGTGGTGAACTGACCGAGAGCGGGAAACCGATCCTCGCTGATGACACCCACCTCGGCATCCAGATGCCTTCAATTTGGTATGAAGTCGGTTTGCACTGTGAACCCATCGGTCCCGAATGCCCGTATAACGTGGTTGGCTTCTCCTTCGCCAGCATTCCGGGCGTAATCATCGGTCATAACGACCATATCGCTTGGGGCGTGACAAATCTCGGCCCCGACGTCCAGGACTTCTTCATCGAGAAGATCAACCCGGAAAATCCGAATCAGTATGAGTTTAGAGGACTTTGTGAGGATATGGAGATCATCCGTGAGGAGATCCTCGTAGCTGGCCAGGACGATCCTGAGGTTATCAACGCTCGCATCACCCGCCACGGTCCGATCATCAACGATGTGATCGGCGGGGTGGAAGAAGAGTGGTCCTATGGCTGGCAGCCGCTCGCGTTCTCCTGGACCGCGCTCCAACCGGGGACGACTTTTAGAAGCATGTTGATGCTTAATACCGCCTCGAATTGGGACGAATTCCGCGCCGCTCTCTCCTATTGGGATGTTCCCAGCCAGAATTTCGTCTATGCCGATGTTGAGGGGAACATTGGCTACCAGGCACCAGGTCGGATCCCGATCCGCGCTTCTGGAGACGGCACGATGCCGGCTCCCGGCTGGACCGGGGCATACGATTGGGTCGACTTCATCCCCTTCGATTCACTTCCGCGCGCTTTCAACCCTGCAGAAGGCTATATCGCCACCGCCAATAACGCCGTCATCGGTGTGGATTACCCGTATTTCATCTCCGCCGATTGGGACCCGGGGTATCGAGCCAGACGCATTGTCGAGATGATCGAGGCGGATGGATCGATCACGGTCGAGGACATCATGACGATGCAAGGGGATAATGTCGTAGTCTATGCCCAGGATATTCTGCCCTTCCTGCTTCAGCTCCCGACGACTGATCCCAAACAAGCCCAAGCTCTTGATTACCTCCGAAATTGGGACTTCAATGCCGGACGAGAGAGTTTGCCAGCAGCAATCTTCGAGTCACTTCGCTTCCACCTGACAGATCGTGTGTTCGCTGACGAACTCGGAGAGCAGCTCCTCCGTCGCTCACGCAGTGATCTTGCTCTCAGCGCTGGAGGACGCCATCGATGAATTATCGGAGACACTCGGTGAGGACATGTCCGGGTGGAAATGGGGTGATCTACACACGGCGACTTTCCGCAATCAAAGCCTTGGTAATAGCGGGATTGGCATCATCGAGGCGATTTTCAACCGCGGGCCGGTAGCCGTCGACGGCACCGGCGGCGCGGTGAATGCGACCTCCTATAGCATGTCGGATCCATACGCTGTCGCCGCGTTGCCCTCCCAGCGCCAGATCGTAGACCTCGAATATTTCGAGCGATCGCTCACGATGCATACGACCGGCCAGTCTGGCCATCCATTCCACCGTCACTACGACGACATGATTGACCCCTGGCGTAACATCCAGTATCACCCGATGCTTTGGACGCGCGGTCAGGTCGAAGCCGCCGCCGAAGCACAGCTCACGCTCACACCATAAGTGCTGCAGTGAGGGGAATAGTACCCTCGGGTTTTCATTACACGCTGCAGAGCTATTTGCTGGTGAATAGTTTTAGAGGGAAATATTGGGGGCCCACTCTGGGCAGACACGATCAGGTCCTCGCGAAAAAGGGGCGCGCGTAGGTGCGCCCCATCCATTTACCGGCATGAAGGTGGATCTGTTAGATCGCCACCTTCTGAAAGATCATAAGACACATGGCCCCTAAGACGATGACCGTCCCCAGGAGAAGGAGTGAGATGAGAAAGCGCTGAGCAGGGGTCATCCCAAGAAAATAGCCTCGTCTGGGACCAACTTCTTCCACATCAAACGCGAGTTCCGCCGGCTCTTCAAACATGGCTCCATCATCATCTTCTTCTATTCCACGCAGATCATCAAACATCATTCACCTCCTGTAGTTCAGCTCATACCCACTGAGCCTGCTAGTCCTTTCCCTTTGTTATTCAATGCTCAGTTCAGTGTAGCCCAATCCCTATTCATGTCAACGGGACGGATTTGCATGTCCTCCCCACCCAATACAATGACCTCCCCGTTAGAGAGAGAAATCCGCAATCTGCAATTCGGCGTCAGCCCTCGAAGCACCCCCGTTAACTCCATTTCCGAACCGGTAATTTTAACGGGCTGATCTCGATAAGCAAGAACATCTTCAAATGCCGAATGTATCTGCTCTGAATCCAACATGCTAAGCCAACTTCCGATCCGCCAAACGATATCCACCAACAATTGAACTCGATCAACTTTTCTTTCAAGCCCCCCGTCCACAGAAGCAGCTGGATAGTCGACATCTCGCCGGTCAGGAACGGATTTCGAGCTGACGTTTACCCCGATCCCCAGGACAGCATGTTCAAGATCTACTCCAAGCCAACTGCTCTCCGTAAGCACTCCGGCGACCTTCCCCCCGGAAATGATTACGTCGTTGGGCCACTTTATCCGGGCATCCAACCCGAGCCCGCCTAAAGATTCTACTACCGCCAGCGCACCGAGCATGTTGAGCCTTGCTAAGGCCACCGGAGAAATATCTTCTGGTCGCAAGATCAAGCTGAGCGCTAAAGCACTTCGGGGAGGCGTGGACCAACTTCGTTGAAAACGGCCCCGTCCAGCAGTTTGCTCATCTGCAATAACCAACGTGCCGTGTGCTGCGTTTTCCCGAGCTAATTCCTGTGCTCGGTCGTTCGTTGAAGCAACTCTCTTATAAAAAAACAGCGGTTCCCCAAGATCCTTTACCGGTAGCTTCGACTTCAACCTCTTTTCGTTAAACATGCCTGGATTGTACTCGTCCATGCACAATTTGTGCCACCGAGCTATCCCTTAGCAATGCATGCAGCATGTGAACTTAACGCCTACGATTTCTCATTCCAGCTGAGAAGCCTGTTCATATCTTGCTTGCGAGCAGATCCACTGCTGGGGTACAGGACAGCCAAAACACATCGGCTACCCTCGATTTACACGTGTATTTACGTCAGTGGGCATATACTTTCACGAGCAAGTTCACTTTTTCCTACCGGTTGACTCTGCTACAATCGAAGGAATCTCCACATGAAGCATCTTTGGGCTCCCTGGCGTATGGACTATATCCAAGAAAGCTCCCATGAAGAGGGCTGTCTATTTTGCAGCTTACCTGCTCAGAAAGACGGGCCGGACAACCTCATTCTTCATCGCGGTCAAAAAGCATTCGTCGTACTTAATCGCTATCCCTATACCAACGGTCATATGATGGTCGTTCCATTTATACACAAACCATCTCTGGAAGGTCTTGATGACGAGACGCTGCTTGAGATGATCTCTCTCGCCAGCGAGGCTTTAGGCGTGCTCCGTGATGCCTACGACGCGGATGGCTTTAACCTTGGCGCTAATATTGGCGAAGCCGCCGGCGCCGGCGTTAAAGAGCATGTCCACCTTCATGTTGTCCCCCGTTGGACAGGAGATACGAACTTTATGGCGACAACAGCAGAAACTCGCGTCCTGCCCGAGGCCCTCGAAGTGACCTATCAGACCCTTCTTGGACTCTGGCTATCGAGATTCGACAACGAATAATTTATCCACAACGAGGAACAATCACCACCCACTCCACATAACATAAAAGAGGATCAAAATGACGAATAACGCAAGAGATCCGGTAATACTCAGCGCCGCCAGAACACCGAGTGGACGTTTTCAGGGCGCACTCAGCCCCCTCAACGCCACCCAACTCGGCGCAGCCGTGATCAAAGCAGCAGTCGAACGCGCTGGACTGAAAAATCTCGCTGACATAGATGAAACCCTGATGGGGAACGTTGTCTCTGCTGGGCTCGGGCAAGCACCCGCACGCCAGGCATCCATTTCAGCCGGTCTCCCACCTACGGTTGGCGCGACGACTGTGAATAAAGTCTGCGGTTCAGGGCTGAAGACGGGAATGATCGCATCTCAGGCGATAAAGGCTGGAGACGGTGATCTTTTCGTCTGTGGCGGAATGGAGAGCATGAGCAAAGCTCCGTTTCTAGTCTGGGCGCGAGGAGGGGAGCTGCGTTACGGGCATGGCCAGATGACGGATGCTCTACTCTTGGACGGGCTCTGGGATTCGTTTGAGGATTGGGCCATGGGCATGGCGGCGGAATGGGTTGCGGATGAATACAAGGTCACACGCGAGGCGATGGATCAATGGGCGCTCGAGAGCCACTTAAAGGCGGTCAAGGCGATCGATGAAGGCAAATTCAAAGCCGAAATCACCTCTCTGGAGGTGCCTGGTCGCAAAGGAAAAATCACCCTGGTTGAGGAGGACGAAACCCCGCGTCGTGATTCCTCGCTCGAGATGTTAGCCAAACTAAGACCTGCCTTTTCGGCGGATGGAAAGGTGACCGCAGGGAATTCCCCCGGCCTCAATGACGGTGCAGCAGCAGTGATCATCGCCAGCCGTGAAAAGGCGGATGCCCTGGGGATCAAACCGATGGCGCGCGTCGTTGGCTACGCCCAGGCAGCAGTTCCTCCGAAGGAATTGTTCACGGCGCCGGCCTTCGCCGTCCCCAAGGTGTTGGAGAAGGTCGGTTGGACTTTAGAGGATGTCGATTTGGTCGAACTCAATGAAGCCTTTGCCGCCCAGGTTCTCGCAAACGGTTATGCACTCATTGATCAAGGCTGGGAATGGGACAAGGTAAATGTGCACGGCGGCGGGATCGCCCTCGGCCATCCTATCGGAGCGTCAGGAGCGAGAGTACTCACAACCTTGCTCTACGCGCTTCGAGATCGCGGCGGTACGCGCGGTATCGCTTCCCTGTGTCTTGGAGGTGGCGAAGCTGTTGCCATGGCCGTCGAGTTGGAATAAAGGGTCCCGATTTCATCAACTGGGAACGAATGGAAATGAATCAAGCCAGATGTTTTTTAATTACTGATGCCTTCCTGAATTGAACAAACGCAGAGGAGCGAATCGATGGATGTAAAGAGGATATTGGTTGTTGGTGCGGGAACGATGGGCAACGGCATTGCCCAAACTGCTTCGATCTCTGGTTACGACGTCACCATGACAGATGTCTCGCCCGAGATCCTGGAGCGCGCAACTGCAATGATCGCAAAATCAGTCGAGAAATTAGCCGCAAAGGATGTAATCGACGAAACGCAGAAGGAAGCCGCCATCCAGATAGCCACCACCCTCGATCTTGAAGCGGCTCGTGAAGCAGATCTTGTGGTGGAAGCAGCTACGGAGAATCCAGAATTGAAGTTGAAGTTATTTGCCGATCTGGATGGAATTGCACCTGAGAAAACCATCCTCGCATCAAACACTTCATCCATCTCCCTGACCAAGATCGGTGCTGCCACAAAACGTCCCGAGAAAGTCATTGGGATGCATTTCTTTAACCCGGTACCATTGATGAAGCTGCTTGAGGTTGTCCGCGGACTAGCGACATCCGATGAGACAACTCAAGCAGTCATTGATGTTGGGCGAAAGATGGGCAAGGAGCCGGTAGAAGCCATGGATTCCCCTGGTTTCATCTCCAATCGTATCCTCTGCCCGATGATCAATGAGGCGATCTTTGCTCTTCAGGAAGGCATCGGGACCGCCGAAGCGATCGACACTGTGATGAAACTAGGCATGAACCACCCAATGGGTCCACTGGCTTTAGCCGATCTAATCGGGCTGGACGTCGTCCTGTTCGTGCTGGATGTCCTACACCGCGACCTGGGAGAAGACAAGTACCGGCCCTGTCCGCTGCTACGAAAGATGGTTGATGCCAGTTATCTTGGCCGCAAGACCGGCAGGGGTTTCTACGACTATAGCAAATAGAGGGGACCCTCGACCTACCTTTCGTGTAAACCATAAAATAACTATGGAGAGATCCCTCGGGACCCGGCAAGCACCAGGTACACCTCAGGGATTTCTCGTCACTTCGGGCACTGTGTTCACTCCACTTCATGAAAGGACAAGTTGCAGGAACTTGTCATGCTGAGCCCTTCGGCTTCGCTCCCACTCCCTTCGGTCAGGGACTGCACAGGCTATACTCCATGAAGCATCTCGTTCTTTGAACCGAAGGGTGCTGTTTGCCAAGAACGAGATTCTTCGTCGCGGAGTTCATCCTGAGCCTGTCGAAGGGCTCCTCAGACACGCTTTGTCA